>ERZ795053.1630-NODE-1630-length-28287-cov-7.050120_pt1 | contig 28287 bp, 20 predicted proteins | sample MGYA00375137_ERZ795053 | MGnify/ENA primary metagenome ERZ795053 (study PRJEB30182, sample SAMN05720284) | activated sludge metagenome | isolation source: Anaerobic digester | place: Hong Kong | collected 2014-12-17 ...
GGAAATACTCCCCACTGTGTGATGAACGATTTATTATCATCTTGAGTCCAAGTGTATTTGTCCAATCCATAATCAATAACGATAGACCTCTGCTCAGGATATTCTACCGATGACAATATCCAAAACTCATACGGTGTGGCCCAACTCATCATCAAAGTATCTATGGGTACGAGTGACTGACCTACGATGATTTTCTTTTGCTTTTCATTTTGGGTTTTCTCAATAAAATTCCTCTCCCATTGTAGCCTTTCGGTAAATTTTTTACTCGAATAGGAAATATCGAATAGTCGGATTCCCGCAAATATTAAGAACAAAGAGTAGAATACCACTTCCTTCAATTTCCACATTTCCAGCAAATCAAGGAATGGTAGTAACACAAAAAATCCAAGTGGAAGGTAAAGATTTTCGATATAAAATTGCTCTCCACCCGTCGGGAAACTGATGTTCACCACGAGTAAATAGACACCGAAGGATAGCAAAATTAACATGGCAAGTAAAATTCTTCGCTTCCACAAGAAATAACCTACGATTAACAGTAATGCAATAATTAAAAAATAGTAATCATGGAGGCAATAGTTTACAAATTTAATATTGCTGGGAATGTGGATATAGTCTGGAAAAAACTCTTTAAAATTTTTCAGTCTCTCCATATTATCTCTGTCGTGGTGAGAGGCTCTTAAAAGATAATTTTTGACTATAAAAATCAGAATATAGGCCAAAGTAGTCACATGAATCAATGTTTTGCTCACCTTTTGAGTATCAAAAAATCGAAAATAAAGCATAGCAAACAAAAATGGAACGATGAGTATGGGGTGAGCATAAGCCGTCATATAAATCAAAAAGTACAATACAAAATACTTCATAGCGCCTGCTTTTTGTGGCAGCTGAGTCATGTTTTGCATCAAGGCAATCACTAGAAATAATATCGCCATACCTTGTGGCAATTCTGACTGTATCCAATAAAACGTGTCCGTTACAAACAGAATTTGCATCGCTAAGTAAAGCCATGCCAAGGTTGTGTTTCTAAACACTCCGTAGATGATGACAAAAACCAAGAAATAATAAATCACAAATACTGCACTATACAATATCAATATCGTATTGAGATCAAGGTGCATACGAGAAGCCATCAACGGCGCCAATTGCGTAAAAACACTCACAAATCTACCGTTCTGAATCTCGAAAGAATTGTCCCTTATCATGTAAAAAACATGAAAAGAGATGTCAACAAAAATGGTTCTTTCTTTGTAAAACCAAAGCGCCAATGCAAACAGACAGAGCCAAACGAATCCGGCTATCAGGAAGTCTCTGGATTTTATGTTTTTTAGAAATGACCTCATAATAGAATGCAGATTTAATAATTTGATTAATAATTAAATTTCAGCTTTCCCACACTTTACATCCTTCGGTACAATTAGTACAAATATCGATATGATTACGACCCTTGATTAATTGTTTTCTAAAGTTCACGTACTTTTTACTTTGCCAAATATCGCTAAAATTTTCCATTTTCAAATCACCCAAGCGATATTTTGCATCCTTATCAAAACAGCAGGGTACCACAATCCCATCCCAAGTAATGACACAGGCATGCCATAGCTTCCAGCAATGATTGAGCAACTTGTTTTTGATACGATAGGTACCATCCGTATTTCTTTTGTATCTCGAGTATTTGTCAATCGTCGGTATGAGTTCATTCCCGTTTTCGTAATCATAAATTTGAGCCGTCTTGTACTTCACTTCATCAACACCAATTTCCTTTGCAAGTATTTTGACCTCTTCCATTTGGTGTTCGTTAGGTTTGACGACTAAAAACTGGAATATAATGTGGGGTGTTGCACTTTTTAACTCTTTTTTCCACTTGACGACGTTTCGAGCTCCTTCTAGTACTTTTTTAAGGCTACCCTCCTTTCTATAGCTTTCATAGACTTCTTGAGTCGTACCATCTACCGAAATGATGAGCCTATTAAGACCTGATTCTATGGTTTTTTTGGAATTTTCGTCATTGAGAAAATGGGCATTCGTCGAGGTGATGGTGTATATACCCTTCTTGTTAGCATACTGAACCATGTTTAAAAATTCCGGATTGATATAGGGCTCACCTTGAAAATAGAAAATTAAGTAAAATAGATTGTTGTATAACTGGTCAATGATGTTGGTAAAAAAGTCTTTCTTCAGGTTTCCGGTAGCTCTCGTAAAAGCCCTCAATCCACTTGGGCATTCAGGACATCTTAGGTTGCACGCTGTGGTAGGTTCTATGGAAATGGTCATCGGCAGTCCCCATTGGATGGGTTTTTTTAACCATTTAGTCAGATAAAAGGATACAATCAACAAGGTGAAATTCAGGAGCTTTCTGAATCTCATTTTTTTTATAAACTCCCACGTGTCTTTGTAATATATTTTCAAATTTATCAGTGATTAGACGTTTTTTCACGCCTCTCAAATTCTAAATAATATTCTAAACGACAAATATCACAATTTTTTCTAGTGGATGTAAATTAAGTGGCAAATGACAAAAAAATAAGCCGAGAAACCTCGTTTCCCGGCCTATCATTACTAACCTTTTTAAATGCAATCACCTTTAAGACTATAAAAATCAAAATGGTCACATTTTTAAAAATATTTCTTATCTCCTTACAGATTTCACTGTTTATCAGGGTTTTAGTTTATTGTTCTCCAATAGTCCGAGGACAATGAATAATTGGGCAAAGGCATAAGTTATCAATACCGCCTCACTGTTTAAAAAAGAATCATCAACAAATTTTCTATACGCCAAAAGGAAGTCTGATACCAAAAATAAAAAGGCTCCTGTCACGACCATCCAATACCCATTTAGCTCTGTATTGCGCAACACGGCTGAGCTTACCATGTAGCAGATTACCAAGATGTACAAGGATACCGGCATACTCAATTTTCCTAAGTATGGTTTAAATAAAGTATAGCTCAGGAATCCGATAGTCAAAATAGCAACAAATACCAACCATTGGAAGGGCTTCGTATCCAAGCGTTGCATTCTAAAATATAAAATGTAAAAAAAATGCATGACTAAAAAAGAGCTCAATCCCATCAAAAACATATCATCGTATGGAATCAACAAAAATACATCTCCCAATAATGCAAAGATTAACCCGACAATAATCAGACGACTTTGTGGTCTTGATTTTACAACATAATAGGCCAATAATGAAGTGACTAAAAATGGCTTCAAAATATAGAAATAGGTGCTGCCATAATATTCGCTGATGTAGCAAAGTAGCATTAATATTAAGTAAAGACCTAAAAACTTTTTATGTGTTTTTATACAATCCATCATCGTGACCACGTGTTATATTTTATAATGCAATATATCGCCCTTACACCATCTTTCCAATTGATTTTTTTGCCTTCTTTATAGGTTCTTCCATAATAAGATATTCCGACTTCATAAATTCTTACCTCTTCTACCCTACTGATTTTTGCGGTGACTTCCGGCTCAAATCCAAACCGGTTTTCCTTTAAATCTAAAGATTTAATCAATGGAGCTTTCCACATTTTATAGCAAGTTTCCATATCCGTAAGATTTAGATTTGTAAAAGCATTGCTTATAAAAGTCAGCAATTTATTGCCTATGGAATGCCAGAAGAACAATATCCTGTGTGGATTACCCCCAATAAACCTTGAACCATATACTACATCTGCAAAACCCGTCAAGATAGGCTTCAGCAATCGATTGAATTCATTGGGATCGTACTCGAGATCCGCATCCTGTATCACTACATAATCCCCTTTTGATTCTTTGATGCCGGTATGCAGTGCAGCTCCTTTTCCTTTATTAATCTCGTGTTTATAATAAGAGATTAAAGCATCAGGATTTTCTGCTGCCCAATTTAAAACGACCTGTTCGGTATTATCCTTTGAGGCATCATTTATGACTATAAGTTCCTTATTTATATTGTGATCTAGCTCTACTTCCTTGAGTTTATTCAATATCGTTTCAATGGTCTTTTCTTCATTGTATGCCGGAATAATTATGGATAAAGTTTTAGAATTCATATTTATTAATTAAGGTATTGTTATTTTTGGCGTTCAAAAGTAAAGATTAAATTTTATTCATGGAATTTTACAAACTTCAAGTTAAAAACATTGTCAAAGAGACCCCTGATTCGGTCAGTATTTATTTTGATTTAAGCAATGAGCAAAGGCGTCATTTTAGCTTCAGTGCCGGTCAGTATATTACCATAAAGGCAGAAATTGATGGCAATGAAATACGTCGGTCTTATAGCTTAAGCAATGGAATCCAGGAGAAAGAACTTAGGATTGCTGTAAAACGTGTGACTGATGGTCTGATGTCCAATTTTCTGATTGACAATGTAAAAATTGGTGACAACCTTGAAGTGAGCCAACCCGATGGAAAATTTAGTTTAACTCCGTCTGAAGAGATTCGATCTCACTATTTTATTTGTGCCGGTAGCGGTATCACTCCCATTATGAGCATGATCAATACCGTATTGACAGAAGAACCTCAAAGTGTCTGTTATCTTTTGTACGGAAGCCGAGACGAAAACAACATCATTTATAAAAAAGAATTAGATGATCTATTGAAATATCATGAAGGTCAGCTTGTCGTAGTACACTCTCTTTCTAAGCCTCTTATAGAAAAGAAAAAAGGACTGGGTGGACTTTTCTCAAAGGGAAAAATCAACTGGGATGGAGAAGTAGGCCGAATAGACCGAGATAAAATCACCATTTTCATGAGAAAAAATCCCGGCAATAAAAATAATTTCTTCTACCTATGTGGACCTGGAAATCTCATTGATATGGCGAAGTCTAAGTTAAGCCAAGACGGTATTGATGACAGCCGAGTTCATTCAGAGTATTTCAGTTCTGGCTCTGCTCCTGTCAATACAAATATGGGTATAGCCTCCGGAAAAATCATTGTTACCATTAAGGGAAAGACCCATGAAATGGATGTCGTCGAAGGTAAATCGATATTGGATACTATGATTGATGCAAAGCTAGATCCTCCATATTCTTGTACGAGTGGCGCCTGTTCCACCTGTGTTGCTAAAATCCAGAGAGGTACTGCAGAAATGCACGTTTGTTATGCATTAGATGAAGACGAAATCAATGAAGGGTTGATTCTCACGTGTCAGGCCGTACCTACGAGTGAGGTTTTGGACGTGAACTTTGATGTATAGCAAAGCCGATGAATATCGAGGAAGCTCTTTCTCAGGAACATTCCAAAGCGAATGCAACGGCTATAAAAAACATCATACTTAGAAATGAAAAGCTCATCCATGATCTGATGAATTTATTTTTAGGTTCTGATTACAGATTGTGTCAGCGTTCTGCATTTGTGGTTTCACTCATTGGGAAAGAGGCTCCGGAACTACTTATTCCTTATCATCAAGATATGGTATCCGCATTAGCTAGCTCAGACAATGACGCCATCCTGCGAAACACTCTTCGTATATTCGAAAATATTAGTTTAAATGAAGACTTGGAGGGCATCCTGTTTGAGAATGCCTACAATTTATTCGATAATCCCAATCATGCCATTGCAATAAGGGTGTTTGCCATGACTGTATGTACCAATATTTCGAAAAGATATCCAGAACTAGCCCAAGAAATGATGGTTGCGATTAAATTACACAATTCTACAGAAGCAAAACCAGCATATCGCTCGAGAGCCAGGAAATGCATAAAAATATTAGAAACTGCTTTAAAATAAAAAGACCGCACTGAAAGTCCTGGACTTTAGGCGGCCTCCGCTTGCTGATCTATTAATCTTTATTTATATTTTATTCGGCTTTTGCTTTGTTCTTAAGACGGCTTATATTTACCAAAAGTTATCTCAATTTTATTTATTAACACAATTTTAACGTTTATATCTTGAAAAATCTTTATCAATCCATCTTTCACGAGGCATATCAAAAACTCAATATCGCTCAAAAATCTGCCGTAGATCACATCGAAGGTCCAGTGTTGTGTGTCGCCGGGCCAGGTACAGGAAAAACCGAATTGCTGGCAGTGCGAATTGGTAATATTCTTAATAAAACTAATATCGGTCCATCAGGTATTTTGTGTCTCACCTATACAGAAGCTGGTGTAACTGCTATGAGACAAAGGCTCAGAAAGTATATCGGGCCCGAGTCTTTCAAAGTTAACATCCATACCTATCATGGCTTCTGTAACATGGTAATCAGTGAAAATCTACCCGCATTTTCTGAATATGGAGAATTACAACAAATTGACGATTTGCAGAAACTCGAGCTGATGCGAAAATTAATTGATGGCATGTCTATGGACAATCCATTAAAAAAGTTGAAAGGTGACCCATATCGTGAAAAAGGAAAATTATCAAACCTATTTTCTCACATGAAAAGGGAAAATTGGTCAACGGAATATATTATAAATGCCGTTGATAGATATCGTGACCAGCTCATGGTAGACGAAAATTTCCTTTATAATAGAAGAACTAAAAACAAAGAAACAGGCATATATTCTGAGGTAGGCGACCCAAATCTTAACAAAATAGGTAAAGAAATGGTCAGATATGATAACTTGATAGCCGGAGCTCAGGAGTTTAGCACATACCAAAACTTGATGTACAAAAACAAGTACTATGATTTTGACGACATGATTTTATGGGTTCTTGATAAATTTAATCATGATGAAAATCTTCTACTTAACTATCAGGAACGTTTTCAGTATATCCTCGTGGACGAATATCAGGATACCAATGGTTCGCAAAACGAATTGTTGTATAAACTTGCCAATTACTGGGAAAGGCCAAATCTCTTTGTCGTGGGTGATGATGATCAAGCCATTTACAGATTTCAAGGTGCCAACGTATCAAATATCATCGACTTCAAAATGAGTTTTGACCCCAAAGAAATCGTGCTTACCGAAAATTATAGATCGACTCAAGCTATTTTAGATGCATCAAAAAATCTAATTGAACACAACGAAGATAGGTTGGCATCAAAATTTGAAAATATCGATAAAAATTTGCATGCCGCAGCCCAAAATAATATACCTAACGAAAAACCTAAAATAAGTATTTGTAATAATCAGGTACAAGAAGAAGCCCACATCATAGAGCAAATAAATGAGCTCCTAAATCAAGGTGTGCAGCATAAAGACATCGCCATTATCTATAGAAATCACAAGCATGCACAAGATCTCATTCAATATTTTAAATATTCAAAAATCCCATTCAATCTTACCAAAAAAGAAAACATTCTCAATCAAATCATAGTTAAAAAGCTTGTAAATCTCCTCTCCGTCATCGGTGCCGAATATAAGTTTCCTGACCAGATATCCAATTTGCAAATAGAAATCATGTACTACGATTTTCTACAGATCAACCCACGAGATATAGGCCGTTTGAGTTATCATTTATATGCATCTTCGGTAGGAGGAAACAAAATTTCATGGCGAGACAGCATTTCTAACAGACAAAAACTCGTAGAACGGGAAATAAGCGATGTGGATAAAATCCTTATTTTTTCTCAAAAACTCGAAAGGTGGATCGCTGCCATTCCCAATAATACATTACAGAGCTGGATAGAAATCGTCATGACAGAGTCTGGCTTATTACGTTCTATCCTTCACAATCCTGACTCCACTAACGACATGGAAGCCATAAAAGTGTTTTTTGAATGGGTCAAAGACTTGTCGGTTTCCAATAATGAACTCGACATTGAATCACTTTTGGGGCTTATAAACACGATGAACGAAAATCGCATCTCAAAGGATTTTAATAAAATATATTCTCATGAAAATGGCATCAACCTCATGACCGCTCATGGCTCTAAAGGTCTAGAGTTTGATTACGTATTTATGATAAAAATGACCAAAGATGTTTGGGCCAATAAGTCAAGCTCGCAATTTGAGTACAGCATGCCGCCGACCCTGGTTACTATGGGTGGAACCGCCGACATCGAAGATGAGCGAAGACTGGCGTATGTGGCGATGACTCGAGCAAAAAAAGAGCTATTTATGAGTTATTATCTTGAGGATAAGGACGGAAAATCTCGCGAGCCTTCACAGTTTATTGAAGAAGCAATGCCCGCCTATGATCATCATTTAAAATCTCAGAATATTGATGACACCAGACTCACACAATATATTTATGGAACCATGATCTACACAGATGCTTTCAGCGAATATATTGACCACAATTTAATAGATAGAATATTGCCCAATATAAAATTGAATCCCACAGGAGTTTCTAAATTTCTGGACTGCCCTCTGAAATTTTATTTTGAAAATATACTGAGAGTCCCCTCATCACGAACAATATATATGGGTTATGGAAATGCGATTCACCATGCACTAGAATTCTTCTTTAGAGACTTAAACAAATCTAAGGGAAAGAGTGTCCCATTAGATACTTTGTTACACTATTTTAAAGAAGGCATGGATAAATTCAAATCACATTTTACATCCGTAGAATACGAAAACCACCTAATACATGGCCGCAGTGTTCTAGAAGCCTATTACAACGCCAATTGTAATGAATGGCCACATGTCGATGAGTTTATCGTCGAGAAAAAACTAGAAAGTACGTATAATGAAATACCGATTTCAGGAAGATTGGATATGATAGAACGGATAGGCCATAAAACCACGGTGATAGACTATAAAACCAGTAGCTATACCACGAAGAAACTCAAGCCACCGACCGATAGTGATGATCCCGAGAGAGGTGATCAATGGCGACAAATGGTCATGTATAAAATGCTCCTAGACCAGAACCCATATATAAATTACACGATGGATGATGGCTATATGGATTTTGTCGAAACCTATCTCGACGGAAAAAAGAAAATCCGATTTGTAATAGACCCTTGGGAAACAGAGCTAGTGGGCAAAGAATTAGAATTTGTGTATGAAAAAATTAAACACCATGACTTCGAACCCGGATGTCAAAAACCGGATTGTTACTGGTGTAATTTCGTCAACGATAATACTGAAAAATCAGGTAGCCATGAGTGAATTAGAAGAAGAAATAGAAATCATCCTTAGCCAAAAAACATTAAAAGCAAAGGTCAAAAGAAGGTTCAATTTTATTGAGAAAAAGTTAACCGAAGTGGTACAAAAAATTGAGCAACAAAGAAAAATTGTGCATAAAGAATATTATGACATTACGGTCCTCGAAAGCAATACCATAAGCTCGATTTTCTACAAATGGTTTAACGACTTAGAACTTCAACTCGAAAAAGAGAGGCAAGAATACCTCATGGCGATTCTATTACTAAACTCACTCGAAGAAGAAGAAAAAATATTGACATACGAATCAAAGATACTTTCAGAAAAATATAAAAGTATCAATGTCGATGAGAATCGACTGAGTGAATTGTACAAAATAAAAGAACGGAAAATCTTATATTCAGGAGGAGAGCAGAAAGAGATTATCAAAGAAAAAAACCATCAAATAGACAATTTGAATTCTCGCAATCGCGAAATTATGGAGGCCATCAATGCCACGAACGAAACTCTCGCAATATTTGAAAAAATACATCATTATCTAAACCTAGTCAACGACTGGGGATACATGGATTCCGGGGGTTCAGGAAGTAACTCTAGCTACAAAAAATTAAGATTTATTGATGTGAACCGAAAATTAATCTTAGAAGCACAACATTCGATGGAAATTCTCGCCAAAGAGCTTGAAGACTTATATACCCGGCCTGTCATTCATTTAAGCATCAAGGATTTCGATGGTTTTATATCCATATTCTACAGACATCTTATCACGGATTGGATATTGCGCAGAAAGATGAATAATGCCATTAACAGTATTATCCAAAATATAGACTCTCTCACTACTCTCAACATGATGCTTCATGCTGAGAAAAACAAAAACATCAAAGAAATAGAGAAACTCAAGAAACAAAAGGAAAAACTACTAATGAAATAAGCTATACTTAAAAAGGCAATTCATTAAAATCGTCATCATTACCACTCGAGCCCAAGTCCTGTGTAGGAAATGTATCAAAACTAGGTGGCTCATCCGCAGCAAAACCAGAATCCTGTATTTCTGAAGGCATTTCGATTTTCCAAGCATTGAGATTCGTGAAGTACTTGCCATTCCACTCCCTTCCCCTGAGATCAAAGAAGACCTTTATTTTCTGACCCTCATTGACACTATCAATAGCACTGCAGCGATCCTGCGTAAGTTGAAACTTAATGTATTGAGGATATGGTCCTTCTAGTGTAATTACAAATTCTCTTGCTACGAAACTATCTGTTTTATTTTCCGTATCAAACTTTTTATATAGTGTACCTTCTACTTCAAATGACATCTCTTACTTTTTTGTCTAAATTATTAATATGCTTTTGCAAATAAAACACGTTCTTTTGATGGCTTACCACTGTACACACAGATTCCCTCTTCCTGTGGATTATCTATTGGAATACACCTAATTGTCGCTTTCGTTTCTTCTTTTATTTTAAGTTCCGTCTCGGTGGTGCCATCCCAATGTGCATAGACGAACCCTCCTTTATCATTCAATATCCTTTTGAATTCCTCATAGTCGTTGACGATGGTTATTCTATCTTCTCTAAATGCCATTGCACGATTGTAGAGATTGTCTTGTATCTCATTCAGTAGATCCTCAATGTATGTTTCTATTCCATCCAGAGGAACGGAAAACTTCTCCTTGGTGTCTCTCCTTGCAACCTCTACAACGTGGTTGTCCAAATCTCGTTGACCAATCCCGATACGAACAGGGATACCTTTCATCTCGTATTCCGCAAATTTGAATCCTGGTCTTTTCTTTTCATCCCGATCTATCTCTACCGAAATCTTGTGCTTAATGAGTGATTCTTTAATTTTCTCGGCTGCTGCCAAAATTTCTTCCGTCGGCTTTGGAATAGGAACTATGACCACTTGCGTCGGTGCCAGCCTAGGAGGCAAAACCAATCCTTGGTCGTCGCTATGAGTCATAATCAATCCGCCTATCAATCTCGTAGAAACACCCCACGAAGTCGCCCACACAAAATCCTCCTCATTGTTATCGTTTGCAAATTTTACATCAAAGGCTTTCGCAAAATTCTGACCCAAAAAGTGTGACGTCCCGGCTTGTAAAGCTTTGCCATCTTGCATCAATGCTTCAATTGAATAGGTTTCATCGGCACCGGCAAATCTCTCATTCTCCGTTTTTACTCCTTTTATAACAGGCATAGCCATGTACAACTCAGCAAACTCGGCATACACCTCATGCATTTTTCTAGCTTCTATCAACGCCTCCTCCTTCGTCGCATGGGCTGTGTGACCTTCCTGCCAAAGAAATTCTGCCGTTCTTAAAAATGGTCTGGTTCTCATTTCCCATCTAACGACATTAGCCCATTGATTTATGAGTAGTGGCAAATCCCTGTAGGACTGAATCCAGTTTTTATAAGTATTCCAGATAATGGCTTCCGACGTAGGTCTCACGACAAGTTCTTCTTCGAGTTTTGCATCCGGGTCTACCATAAGTTTACCTTTTGCACTTGGATCATTCTTCAATCTATAGTGAGTCACGATAGCACATTCTTTGGCAAATCCCTCAGCGTTTTTTTCCTCTGCTTCAAACAAGGATTTTGGTACAAATAAAGGAAAGTAAGCATTGACATGTCCAGTTTCCTTAAACATTTTGTCCAGCTGATCTCTCATTTTCTCCCATATCGCAAATCCATACGGTTTGATCACCATACAGCCCCTTACTGCAGAATTGTCAGCCAACCCAGCTTTTTTGACTATATCAAGATACCATTGAGAATAATCTTCACTCCTCGAAGTAATTTCCTTTGACATTGAGTATTTAGTTAAAATTTTTAAAAAATTTCAAATGACGAAACTTTGATTTTACGTCTTACGTAATAAATGTTAGTAAAAGATGACTAAAAAATTGAATCTTCAACATTTTATGATTTTGAAAATATACTTTAAGTTCTCTTTAACTAAAAATGAGCTGCAAAAGTAATAAATTGCAGCATCAATTGGGAGAAGACCCAATTTAAATTGTTTAAAATAAAATTTTACAACCGATGAAAATTCAAAAATTAACAGCACTTCTTGTTTTAGTATTTGGTTATACCTTGAGCTTATCAGCGCAGTTTGATGATTTATATGTTGATGATCAAACTTATAATGACAGTTATGTGAGTCAAACGAACTATGATAGTGATAGTTATGATGGAGAGTATTATAGTGATAATTCTGGTAGTGGATACTATGATGATAATAATTATGACGAGGGTTATGACGAAGAATCGTACGAATACTACGACGATTACTCTTATGCCTCAAGAATAAGAAGATTTTCTCCCAATAGAAACTATTACTATAATAATTACGACTATTGGGGTTATGACTATGATCCATACTTCGCCTCTAACAGCATTGTCATAAACATAGGTTATGGTAACTGGTACAATAGAGGGTGGTACAGGTGGAATCGAGCAAATTATTGGAATTACTGGAGTCCATATTATAACAGTTGGTCTTACTATGATCCATGGTACAGTTCTTATTACTACCCTTCTTATTACTATGGAGGTTGGAATAGTTATTATGGAAACCATTATCATGGATATTATGGCAATAACCACTACAATAACCATAATTACAATAATAATAACCATTACACGAGCAATCCTAAAGGCAGTTATTTTGGGTCAAGAGGAAGTACTCACGGACAAACTACTTCGACTAAGGGAAGAACAAAAAATCCAGGACTTCAAAGCAGGGATACAGATACTCCGATTTCTCAAGGTAATGTAGTAAGCGGTGGTGTCAATAACACCATAAGGAATACGCCTACGAAAAATGATTCTCAAACTACTTCTAGTCCAGATAAAACTGTCAATAAATCTAACAGTAAAGGAAGTTCAAAAATCTATGAAACGAGAAGAAATACTTCTCCTTCAAACACTGATTCAAAAACACCACGATATAGGAAAAGTGCAGATGGTCAGTCATCTGGAAATACCGAAAGACGGTCATATAAATCGTCGGACAACGGCAATACAAAATCATCTAGTTCTTCAAAATCAAGAAGCTATGATTCACCTTCAAGGTCAAGTTCTAGTGACAGCTATAGGTCGTCTTCAAGAAGCAATTCGTCTTCAAGGTCAAATTCTAGCGACAATTACAATTCTTCGAGAAGTAGTTCCCCTTCAAAATCTTATGATTCATCTTCAAGAAGGAGTTCCGATTCTTCTAACCGAAGTAGCGGAAGTTCACGAAGTTCAAGTAGAAGAGGGCAATAATTAGTTAAAGTATATGAAATAGGGGGCTGAAAAGCCCCCATTTTTTAACTTAAAATCAATTAATCTGTTTAGGATTTAGTTTCGATTTTTATGTTTGCCCCCATGATTAAATAATATCCATAATCAAAATAAACTATGAAATTACATAACTTATACATATTAATTCTCCTTAATTCTATGTTGTTAAGCAGTGCCTATAGCCAAGGAATCACTGAGGCGGTGAGGTACTCCAGTGGTTTCAACTCACCCACTGCCAGAGTTCTGGGAGTGGGAGGTGCTTTCGGTGCTATGGGTGGTGATATCAGTTCATTGAATATCAACCCTGCCGGGATAGGAGATTATAATAAAGGTGAGTTTGTGTTTGGCACTTCGATTAACAATGTGAGTTCCGATGCTTTTATCGTTGGTTTAGAAAGTGACAATCAAAAGAAGAATAGTTCTAGATTTTTAGTGGATAACCTCGGATTTGTATTTGCCAAAAGGCCAAATTCTTCTTCCTGGTTAACCAGCAATTTTGCCATAGGATATTTAAAAACTGCCTCATTTAACGAAGATTTTTACTATGAAGGTATTAATCAGACTTCTATTTTATCTCAATTTCAAGAACAAGCTTTCGATGGTAATTTTAGTGAATTCGGAAATCAACTTGCTGTAGAAACAGGAGCTATCTATGAGATAAATGGTGATAATTATTACCACACTGACATAGAAGGTAGAAATCTACCAATTTTTAAGTCTCAAAATGTTGAACGGAGAGGAAGTAGTGGAGAATTAGCCTTTGGGTGGGCAGGAAACTATCGCAATAATGTGAATTTTGGATTGTCATTGGGAATTCCTATACTCTCATTTGAGGAGACAAAAATATATGAAGAGAACAATGATGCCATTGATATTGCAAATCAATTCGAATTTTCAGATCTTAGTTATATAGAAAAATTGGAGACCAGTGGTGTTGGATTTAATATAAAACTGGGAGCCGTGGTCAAGACCGGATCAAATCTTCGCTTCGGAGTTGCATTTCATTCTCCTACGTGGTATAGTCTTAACGATGACTATTATGCCACTTTTGACTATAGTTACTATGATTCGGGCAATCTCATTAATGACGATCCTGCAAAATCTCCCGATGGACACTTCAAGTACAGCTTGAGTACACCATGGAAAGCCATTGGAAGTGTAGGCTACCTGTTTAATTTTGGATCTTTGAAAGGTTTTGCCAATGTGGATTTTGAATACCTCGATTATCGCAATAATCACATTGGTTACAATGACGACTCCGAGAATCCGGATGATCTATATAACGAACTTCTAGTCAACAACCAAATAGATGACCAACTTGACAAAGTATTAAATGTAAGAATGGGTACAGAATTGGTTATTGCCGATTTCTACAGAGCTAGATTGGGATATGAGATATTGCCCTCTCCATTTTACGATGACGTTAATAATTCTGCTTTTTCTGCAGGTTTGGGATATAGGGGTGATGGATTTTATATTGATTTAGGATTAAGGTTTGGTAGCAAATCTTCAGGATACCTTCCGTACACTTTTAAAAATTCCGATGACGATTTATTAGTGAATGTTGATCAAAATCAAACCAAAGGAAACCTTACGGTTGGGTTTAAATTTTAGTTGTTTTTCCACTTAATGCTACATCCAATACTCGGATATTGAGCTTGAGGTGCTTCTTCTTTTTGAATCAATAGGTTCAATGCATTTCTTAAATCTTTTCCGGTCACTGGTATCTCGCTTCCCGGTTTGGAGTCATCTAGGCGGCCATGATAATACAATTTATTATTACCTGTAAACAAGTAAAACTCGGGTGTGCATTGTGCATCAAATTGTCGAGCTACCTCCTGGCGTTTGTCGTACAGATATGGGAAAGGAAATTTTAACACCTTAGCGACGATCTTCATTTTGTCAGGTGCATCGTCAGGATAGGTCTCAATATCATTGGAAGAAATCGCTATAAATTGAATGCCTCTGCTTTTGTATTCATTGGCCATATCCACTATCTCTCTAAAAACATGAATTACATAGGGGCAATGGTTACAAATAAACATGACCACAGTACCAGAATCCGATCTTAGGTCTTCGTAGCTCATATAATTGGAGCTTATGGTGTCTTGAAGCATAAAACTTGGAGCCTTATCTCCAATATTTAAAGTGTGGTTTTCCATTGACATTAATTGTAATTGTAGATACGACTCATGAATATAAATTGTGTTCCCAGCTCACTTATTATGAAAGTGCAGATAAATAATTCGGGATCCTTGTAGGTTTTTTTAAATTCCTCAATTCTATCTTCGCTGATTAATTGCTTACTCACAAATTCTTCCAATGAAGAAGCATTAATAGACCATTTACCTCCATTTTTTTCTCTTTCATAAATTGGAATTCCAAGCTCCACTTCGTCTTGATGAATCACCAATATCGGATAATTAGATACATCCTGCTCACGAATGATGTCACTTGCTTCACCCATCATCTTTTTATATGGTTTGAGCTCCTTTTCTAAGAGTAACATTCTCTCTGATAGTTCCATTTATGCCTCTTTTAACTTTAATAATGCGACATTTTCTACATGATGGGTGTGTGGAAACATGTCAATTGGTTGTAATCTCAAAATATCATATTTTTCCTTCATCATATAAATATCTCTAGCTTGCGTCGAAGGATTACAGCTTACATAAACCACCAAAGGTGAAGAAAGTTCTAATAATGTATTCACAACCTCGGGATGCATACCTGCTCGCGGTGGATCAGTAATGACCACATCCGGTTTTCCATGATTCTCAATAAATGTGTCTGTCAAAATATCTTTTACGTCGCCGGCGTAGAAAGTGCAATTATTAATTTGGTTGAATTCCATATTGTCGATTGCATCTCTAATGGCATCAGGAACTTCTTCTATACCCGTTACGTAATCTGCTTCTGCGCTTACATAAAGTGCAATGCTTCCCAGCCCTGTATATAAGTCATACACCTTTTGAGTGCCTGTAAGTCCGGCAAAATCTTTGATGACATCAAACATGACTTTTGCCTGAGTACTGTTCGTTTGGAAAAAAGATTTAGGACCAATTTTATATTTTATGCCACTAAGCTCCTCCACTAAATATTTACTGCCGTGATGGTGAATCATATCCTGATCATAAATGCTGTCGTTCATCTTAGTATTAATCACATAAAACAAGCTTTTTATGCTATCAAAATTGCTAACCAAGTTGTCGAGAAGCGCTTTAATTTTATCAGGGTCATTTCGTCCGAAAACAACGACAAGCATCCATTCTCCATTTAGATTGTTGCGAAAAATGGTGTTCCGCATGAGGCCATTATGATTTTTTGCATCATAGTAGTCATATCCATTTTCAAGTGTGTATGCCCTGAGATGATTTCGAATGAGATTTCCATAATCCTCTTGTAAATGACATTTCTCTATTTCTACTATTCTATCAAAGGCTCCCGAGGGATGAAAGCCCAATGCATTACCTCTTTCGGTAACTTCCGGATTGTTGATTTCCTCTTTTGTAAGCCATCTTCGGTTGCCAAAACTATACTCTAGTTTATTTCTGTAGTTTTCCGTGTATGGAGAAGCAATAATAGGAGATACTGGAGTCTCTATTTTTGCAATTCGGGTCATCGCATCTACAACAGTTTGATGCTTATGTTTTAGTTGTGCCGAATAATCTAGATTCTGCCATTTACACCCACCACAAGTGCCAAAATGCTGACAAAATGGATCTCTACGGTCATCAGAAAATTTATTATATTTTGAAACTATGCCAAATGGAATTCCTTTCTTTTTGCGAATTACCAAAGCATCTACATTGTCACCAGGTATTGCCTTATCAACGAATACCACTTGACCTTCACTGGTTCTTCCCACGGCCATGCCTTTGTCGGCGATTCCGGTTATCTCAATCGAAGGAATCGTTTTTTTTCTTCTCTTTGCCATACAGCAAAGGTAATTCAGCTGCAAAATATTTTTGGCAAATACAGACCTATTTTATAATTGATGAAATAAATCAATGTATATCCAATATGCTGCCATTCTGATTGTTCATTATTCCATTGATTATTTCTACTTCATTATTTTCAATACAATTCGAAATTATTATGCTTCCCGAATTATTTAATGTCCCATTAATCTTTAGGTTTCCTCCTCCATCAATGTTGAGTATCGCATCCGTGTTAACATTTAAAATATTTCCTTGACTTAGTAATATTGATTTTGCATAAGCTGGATTGCTATCATCTAATGTAACTTCAGCAGATGCATCGATGAGTACATCATTGCAAGATAGTGGAACAAATCCCATACTCCATTTAGTCATATCGTCCCAATTACCACTTCCAGAAATCCAAGACTGAGGGGTACTAATCGTATTGTCATCAATCAAGGCATTACAGTCATTGTCTTTATTGTCACAAATTTCTACGGCTCCGGGATATATAGTATTATCGGTATCGTCACAATCAACTGGACTAGACAAGGCATTGCAATATCCGTCAACATCGTGGTCATAGCCTTCATCCGCAACACAATGAATAGCAAAATTTGCCCCTGCATCAGGAAGTCCACTATTATTTGCAAAACTTATAACCTGTACTGCACAAAGATTTTGATAGGAGTCTGGATAACAGCCGCTCAAATTATTCAATATGCCGTAGTAAACTACTAAATTAGTTAAATCTCCTATACTCGATGGTAAATTACCGCTAAGTTGATTGTTTTGAACTGCGAGGTACCACAAATTCTGTTGGCTGCCAAAACTTTCCGGAATATTTCCAGTAAATTGATTATTGCTAAAATCCGCATACAGCAAATTAGTCACTCCTGACCAATCCTGTGGTATGCTACCGCTCAATGAATTGATTCCTAATTTTAAAGTACCTAAGGTCGAAATGGTGGTAATACTGGATGGCAAAATTCCAACAAGATTGTTTTGTTGAAGATTAATCTGTGTAACATTGCTATAAAAATCACAAGTGACGCCATACCATTGGCAATAATCGCAATCATTTCCTGTAGCACCGTCAATCCACCCTGAATTATTAGTCCAGTTGGCACCATTTGTCGCATTATAGAGCTCCAACAAAATGTCAGTTACGGGTGGACAAGGAACATATTCGTCATATACGCATATCCCAAATTCGCCTTCTTCATCACTACCACTTTCTACCACTCTTACATAAATTGTATCGCCTTCGGTTAATGAGGTTAATTGTAATAGGGCTTGATTGCCACTTCCGCTATTATCATCACATGCTATGGAAACTAAAGAACTACAGGTACCACTATATGCCTCAATAATCATATCTGTGAGTCCTCCTGTTACAGTGGTTGTTTCTATGGTTACCGAACCAGTAGATGGTACTTCAAATTTAAACCACACATCTTTTTCTGCACCCACGTTGCCACAAGACATGGATGGCAATGCCCCGGATGAACTGACCTCCAGATTGTCAAATATTTCGGGATTACAAGCATTGCCTGGAATGAGAGTAATCGCATCGATACAGTCATCGTTTGCCGGTGGCACTCCTGTACAATTAGTTCCTGTATTGCAGCTCGCACTTAGATAAGCTAGTGAAATTACATCTCCAGGCTGTGTTCCAAATCCTTGTGAAAAAGAAATACCACTTCCAGAAACTAAATGACAATAACTCATGACTGTACCTAGAGAAGGAATTATAGGATTGTTCGGGTCGTAGCAATAATTGACAGGGTATGTATCCCCAGCAACCCATCCACAATCGTCTATCTGTGTATTATTCCCATTCCACACACAATTATGAGTATGCTGAGATCCAAAATTATGTCCCATTTCATGAGCAACAACCACAACATTCCACGAATAAGTAGGAAATGGGGTGACACTTCCGCCCACCAAATTTCCGCTCACGGCATAAGGACCGAATGAAGGGGAACCGGGAGTATAATTTTGGCATAAGACATCAATCCAACCCACACCTCCACCAATATTTCTACCACATAAAAAATGAGCTAATCTCCCATTATAATTATCCTGCAGATCATCTTGCCAGGCAAGCATTAAATTATATGGATTGTTGTATGACGTATACGGATCCGTAACATCGTGAATCATGATTTCTGATATTACTAAAGGAATACCAATGGCATCATACAACATCGCTACCTCATTAATTAGATCTATGACCCAAGATTCTGCATCAGAAATCGTACCTCCCGATTCTACAAACGCCTGATAATCGCATTCCATATAAAGTTCGACGCAATCACCGGTTAAAAAACGCAGATTGCTCTTGTTTTTATCATGCCTCACGGAAGTACTAACATTGGGAAGTGCCTCAGTCAAACAATCCATAGCATCCTCAAGACTTGAATAATCAGCATAATAGCCATAATATCTACCTGAAGTATCTCGATTAATTTCATAATTGCCCTTTTCATCAGCTACCAGAAGTTTAAGGCCTTCATTTGACACCCTTAATGCAACCACTCCCGAGAGAGAATTAGCAACAATGCCTCGATAATAGATGGAGTGGTTTCGACTACTTATATAGCCAGAAGATGATTTGATCTTGTATCCATTTGAGGTTATTTGTTTCTTTTGAAGCAAAATTTGTCGTGACCTTCCCTCTATTTCAATGTTAAAAGAAATAGATTTAGGCGATTCATTTAATAAAAATGAGACTTCATTTTCATTGATTGAATATTCAGAAATATTTTCCACGATGTTTGGAAATAATTTTGCCCCAATATTGTCCTTTTTCAAATTGTATAGAGGACAATCTCGAAATTCCTTACTTTCCTTTAGAAAGAAAGTATGAAAGTCGGAGGGTTCAATTTTATGAAGGATTTTTTGGCTCGATAAGGCAATAGGAAATATTGCCAGAAGTGTAAAAATTCTAGAAAGCATAGATTGGTATTTTAAAGTTGCAATATATAATTTTTTAAGAAATCTTACAAAACAAATTCAATAAAAGTTATTTATTTGGAATAATTTTTGTGCTAGACTCGAGTTTTGTTGTATAATTTACTTCAAATCGTCCCATTTATTGCATTTGTCGATAAAAATCACTTGTTAGTACATATTACATTGTTATGACTGGTACTTTGTATTGCATAGTTCTATATAATATACTATCTTTGTGCTGTGAATTTATTAAATGTAAAACTCGAGATAGATGAAAGATCAAGAATCAATGATTAACACAAAATTAGAGAATTCGAGAGCTCAATTGAGAAGAGGCACGCTTGAACTTTCGGTTCTTAGTATCATCTCTCAAGGTGAGATTTATCCCTCGGATATAATTGAAAAATTAAAAGAGAATAAACTCATCGTTGTAGAAGGAACCTTGTACCCCTTGTTAAATCGATTAAAAAATGAAAGCCTTTTATCATACACTTGGAAAGAATCCAATGCAGGGCCTCCTAGAAAATATTATCTGATAACAGAAAATGGAGTCACTTTCTTAGAAGGTCTCAAAGAAACCTGGAAAGAGTTAACCGAATCAGTCAGTTCTATTCTTTCGTAAAATCACAATTACTAACTTAAAAAAATTAAAAAAAACCGCAAACCATGAAAAGGACAATCAATATAAATCTTGGAAATGTTCCATTTATCATAGACGAAGATGCTTATGAATCACTCAATCAATATCTTTCGACCATTGAAAATCATTTTAGTTCTAGCGAAGGATGTGAGGAGATTATTGAAGACATTGAAGTCAGGATTGCTGAACTATTCGAAAATGAACTAAAACAGAAAAAAATCGTGAGTAAATCAGACGTTCAGAAAGTCATTGAAATAATGGGTCGTCCATCAGATTTCGGTGCTGACGAATATTCTGAAGATTATTCTAAAAATCAGAGTACTACTAATAATAACGAATACAGAACAGGCAAGAAACTATATAGAGATGTAGACAGAAAAATGATCGGAGGTGTATGTGCCGGTTTGGCTGCTTATTTTGGAATTACGAATCTAAGCTTATTCAGGGTCATTGTATTAATTTTTGCAACCAGTGGGATTGTCTTTTTTGCCTATATAATGCTTTGGCTGATTGTTCCTCCAGCCACTACGGTTTCCGAAAGGCTGGAAATGCAAGGAGAGCCTGTCAATGTGTCAAACATTGCAAGAAAAGTAGAACAAGAAATTACAGAAATTGGACGTATGATTTCGGATATCAGCAAAGATTATAAAGAGCGAAAAAAGAGTAGAAAAAGCTAAAATATCCAAAAACAATAATCAATTATCCATTAAATAATAAACGAAAAGACTTAATCAATTTTACTTTAGCTGTGTCCTGAAAGGCACATCCCAGCCATCATAATGGTAAAGTTCATATTTTTCAATCATGGAAATTAATTTTTCAGCATAGCGCTTGTCGGTAGCATAACCGCATTTCTTCAATCCATAAGCCCAAGACTTATAATCGTATTTATCATAAGAAAAAAGTTCTTGATAATGGGCTGTGTACATTAAAAAATTGCTATGATCTACATAAGACTCAACTGAGGAATTGTATTTTCTAAAACAAGAATCAATAAGCTTACCCCGTATATCATAATCATCGTCTTCATGATAGAAAGTATCCCCTTGCCAGTAAGACTTACATTTTATTCCAAAATGATTGTGTGCCTCGGTTGACAATTCACTGGTGCCGTAGTTACTTTCTAATAGTCCTTGAGCAAGAATAATACTTGCAGGGATACCGCTCCTATGCATTTCAATTACCGCAACATCCCTATACGTATCGATATAGGAATAAGCATAAGATTCTGCATTGTTGCTTGGTTTTTCCCACAATACAGCACTAAACATTGACATTAAAACCACAAATAGCTTCATCAGGATTATTACATTTTCGATGTTACAAATTCAAAGAGTATGCCAAAATTAGACCCTTCTGAATTTATCATTTAACCCAATACGTATTATGCACTCGGAATATAATCCTTTAACTGGATCCCATTTTATCTTATCAAGGTAATATCGCCATAATATGATTTACTTGTATTGTCTGAAATAATCAATTCAACACTATAGACATATACTCCTTGCTCCGCTGGGTGACCTTTAAAAGTACCGTCCCATCCCAATAATGGTTGATTAGGCAAGAAATTTTCCCTTGAAAAAACTAAGCTTCCCCATCGATCAAAAATATTCAATTTTTTGATTAGGATTACTTCTTCATTAGAGTAAACAGTAAATCCATTATTGCCTTGGTCACTATGTGGATTAAAGATATTGGGAATACTCACATCAATAACGACTCTTTCTTTAAGTCTCACAAGAGCTTGACCAATACATCCATAAATGTCAATAACGGTAATAGTATACAGTCCTTCTTGAGCATTGAAAATCGTCGGATTAAGACAATCTGTACAACTAAATCCTTGGCTAGGACTCCAATATATTGAATCAATATCCGACAATGGAATATCAACGGTCGCATTTAACTGTATATTTTGTCCCTTTGTTATTGATATTTCGGATATCATACTGACATGTATGTCCGTAGCAAGCGAAATTACCTCTGCCGTATCTATATTTAAACATCCGTTGGATGTATCAACCAATGTAAAGTAATAGACTCCTGGATATTCGATTGGCAACTGGTAATCCGTTTGATTCAATGTATCCAGTTCTTCATTTTGCCATAATAATGTCAACTGCTCTCCATGTTGTGAGTTAGTGGCATCCAAAATTGTTTGATCAATTAAGCAGTCGAAAGGACTCCAAATAAGATTGATAATCGGGTACTCTATTAGGCTTTCAATTATTAGGCTAGCATCACCTTCACAACCCGTTAAAGTATCAAGTACGACTAGTCCATAATCACCTGTTACCGTGATTTCTACTTCATTTTCATTTGAAATAATGTCACCATTACGAAGCCAAGTAAGATGTGTATCGTCTTCAACGTCCGTTGACAAGGTAATAGATTTTATAACACAATCAATCACTGTGGATGGTTTAGCATAGATGACTGCCATTGGGGTATTCGTATCGTCAATTACTTCTATTGGCAATAAGGCACTTTTACAATTATTGTCAATGTCTTCTACTTGAAAGTAATAAATTCCTGCTTCGAATACAGTTAATGTATCTTGAGTACTTAGTAAATTTCCACTTTCATCAAACCAAAAATAATTTTCATTATTTGCATTGCTTGACCCACTTAATAAGGCCATGTTATATTTGCAAGTGAGATTGTTTGATGAGCTTACACTTGTAATTGGAAGACTTTGATCAGCAAATACTTCCACAGTGTCTACTAATATGCAGCCATCACTAAAACTCACTTCAAACGTATAAGTTCCGACAGATGAAACTGTCACATCGATGGTATTTGAAATTACATTTCCTAAAGTACCATACCATGAAGTCATTCCAATATCACTAGAGGTTCCAATCAATTTTACACTAGGTTGGTTACAGTCCAAAATTTGATCTTCTCCAGCATCGATACTTTGTAGGCACTCGCTACAAGATTCTAATGCAGGTAATTGAAGTGTAATATTGCAATTGTTGTTCATCACATCAAAAATCTGCAATTCAATATTGGATTGATTGAAGTATATTGGTCCAAACTGCATCGATGTCCCGTATTGCTCTGTGTTTCCATCAACCAAATATTCACCTCCATTTGGATTATTTGCAACCAACGTAACCAAGAAAAAATCATCTTCCTCTGTGTTGTTGGTTCCATTATTAAAACAATCCACGGATAGGATTTCGGCATTGATTTCACATGGCTCACTGCATGGAATAAGAGTGCTTGTGATAATATTGGTAGAACAGCTAGAATTCACAACGTCGTAGATATAAACTGAATGTACTGAATTATCCGCAGATAAGGTAATGACAAGGTTTTCGCCATAACTATATGAGTTTAGATAAGATCCGTCAATTTCAATACTAAATGAAGATGAAGCTCCTAAATTTAATCCAGTGACCATCAGTGCAATTTCATAATAATCATCATCTTGCTCCATGGTGCCATCATCAAAGCATGAAATATTTGTAATTGTCGCTTCTAGTAAGCAGGTATTAGAACATGAATTCAAAATCTGAGTGTTGATTATTTGCTGGCAAGACAAAATCTGGCTATCTCTTATCAGAATAATATGTTGTAAGCCATCTGCTGCGATTTGCAATTCTGTAATTTCATCATAACTATAAGCTCCGATAAAAGCATTATCAATATAGAGATTAAATTGGTTGTTAACTGCAGCATTTATTGCGGTTGCAACAAAACTAATATTGTAAAAATCGTCATCAGGATTTGTCTCTGTCATTGCATTATTGCATGATTCCTCATAGTTATTAATTAATATTTCACAATCTGTAGAACAAGAATAAAGGTCTTGGGTGATATAGCTTAGTAGGCAATTAACATTGTCTTGTCCATAAAATTGTAAAGTATGTACTAGGTCATCAGCTGGAATAATAATTTCAATTTCTTCTCCAAGATTAAAGTTTCCGAAAAGAATATTGTCAATATCAACCGAAATAGCTGCTAAAGTATTACCATTTTGTTGTGTAACAATAAAATGATAAACATAGAAATCATCAGACGCATCAGTAGTCGTATTATTATTATTACAATTAATATCCGACACATTCAAGGTAATCTTACATTCATCGCTACATGGTTCTAAAGTGCCAAATATTTCTTCAATCGTACAGGCTAATATTTCATTGTCTTGAAAAAGCAACGATATATTTTGTCCATCGGCTGGCCAAGTAATTGTGTTTTCTATGCCATACGGATATTGCCCTATTAATACTCCATCAATCGATAAATTAAATTTTTGATTTGTTCCGCCATTTAATGCATTACATAAAAAGATTATTTCTGCTATATCATCATTAGGATTGGTGGGAGTATTATTGTCATTACAATTATAACTCAATGTTTCTATTATAATTTCACAATTTGTAGAGCATGGGAATAGATTAGTAGTTGTTTCCTCAATGGTACAATTGGTGGTCAAGTCCACAAAGTTAAATACCACAATTGAGCCATCAGACGGCAAATTATAGTTAAAATCTTCGCCGAATTGGAAAATTCCAATAGAATTTGCATTTAGAAATACTTCATACTCCGTATTGCTTTGGACGGTAGTTGAAAGATTCCAACTAAATATGTAATAATCATCAGATGAGTTACTCGATGTGCCATTATCATCGCATGTGTAATCAAAAGAATTTAAATCAAGCTGCAGACCCTCATCTACAGAAAAATTTATTTCATTTTCACATCCGTTTTGATCTTTTAGATAAAGAGTATAATCGCCGGATACTAAATCGTCATATATATTTTCGGCACTAAAATCAATTCCATCTAAGCTCGAGAGTATATTTGCAGAACCAGATATAGCAATGAATCCAGAATTTTGACCCGAACATATTGGCGGAGTCACCTCTATTCCAACATTCGGTAAATTATTTAATATCAATTCTAATTGAGTTGTATTATAACAACCACCATTATTGACAACTCTCACCCAAATAATATTGCTCCCTACAGATAAATCGAAATTATCCGTAATTTCATTAACTTCATTTTCTGCGTCACTTTGATTTAAATAATAACTAAAAGTATTTGTTGGATTTGTATTAACTAATGAATTTAAACTTTGCAAATTAATAATTTCAATCGAGTCGTCGGAAAGATCACAATAACTTTTAGAAATTGAATTTAATGGTGGCGTGCCGATAATCTCAACCGTCATTTTGGTTTTAGTTAAAGACTTACAACCACTTTCTAAATCTACTGCTTCTACATAATAGTTATAGACACCTGGAGTTTTATCCATAATAACATAAGAGTTGGATCCTGATAGTAAAAGCTGAGTACCAGAATTATCAGAATACCAGTTGGCTAATTGGTTACTAGGCAATGTCAGGTTGAATGTATAAGGTTGTTCATAAACACAAATAGTCAAGTTGCTAACCGGCGGAGGAGAAATATTAGGACAACCACAATCTGGGGCTTGAACATAGACATCATAAAAGCAACCACTTATTGGTTCAAATGCAGTAATATAAATTCCATCATCAATAGGAATATCTGTAACTACGTATTGGTTACCCCCTATTTCTACTAATTCGCCACCAGTATTATAAATATCATAGCCATTGGAATTGATATAGACTTCATAACTTTGATTATCATTAATGCAATATATATTCGTAATATCAAAACTTACATCATCTATCAATGTGATATATAGTATCATTGTGTCATTGGGGCAGACAGTAGTTCCGGGTACAATATAATATAAGGAATAATCTCCCGGAGTCAAATTGCTGAAATTTACGGAAGTAGGGTCAGAAAGATTAACCCCTGAGCCATCAAGATCCACCCAACTTCCGTTGTCTTGAACGTTATTAACTAAAAAATCATTTAAATCCACTGGAGCTCCTTCACTACATATAGTGGTAGAATTGTCATCTCCAGCACTAGGTTGTGGTTCCACTATAAACGTTAATATTGCTGAGTCCTCACAATCAAATTCGTTGGTCGCCTTAATAATTACAATACTTCCGTCAGTAGGATAAATAATTGGACCAATTTCATTTGACCCGTCAGTAGGATATCCACTATGAAAGGAGATATTTAATTGAGTGTTATTTAGATCTATAGCCTCTATATCATTTAAATCAAATGACTGTCCCTCACACAAATATATAACTGATGGCAAAAGACTGATATTCGGAGTAATACTTAAAATTACAGTCTGTATATGAGTAATAGAATTACTCGTACATGGCGAAATATATTCCCATGTATTGGTAATAATATTATCGGTCTGATTTGAAATAGCTGCAACAATTCCGTTTATACCACAAGATCCGCTTAGCCCATTTGAATATGGCAAGTTAGGAGGTCCAGAATAGGTTTCATTACATGCAATTTCTATATCTGATGGCGGATTTACGAACATTGGATCCGGTGCAGAATTAACGGTTACGGTTCTTGAGTGATTAATGCTTCTGCCACATAAGTCAATAAAAGTCCAAGTATGGATAAGCGTTCCCCCACATGAATTATAAGTTCCACTTATATTGGCCGTAACATTTCCGGCAATTTGACAAGTGCCATTTTCCCCATTTGAATAGGATAGTAATAGTGGAATGGAGTTAACATCCTCGCAATTAACGGTAATATCTCCTGGTGGATTCACAAATTGTGCGGCTGGTGAAGGATTTACAGTGACAATTCTATTATAAGATATCAAGCGGCCACATTCGTCCATTCCCTCCCAGTTATCTAATAGCTCTCCTCCGCAATAATCAATATCCCCTGATCTAATACCAGAAATCATACCTTGAATAAGACAATCTCCCGTCAAATTATTAGTATAAGATAATTCAGGTAATTCATCATCTATTTCACTACAGTCTATTGTAATATTCGGTGGCATTGTTTCAAGTAATGCTTCAATTGCCGGCGAAATATTTACGGTCTGGACAAAACTAGTCTCCCTACCGCAAGCATCTACATATAACCATTCATACATGTAACTACCACCACACTTATCTGCATCACCTACCTTTATTGGTTCTACAGTTGCAGTAATCTGGCAATCTCCCGATTCTCCATTATCGATAGTTAATGTTTCACCATTAGCTGGTTCATCTTGGCATGTATAAGTAACATTGGATGGTGGAAGTACTGTAAATTGTCCTTGAGATGCAGGAAGTACTGTAATGGTTTGATTATGAGATATTTCTCTTCCACAATCGTCTGTAAATTGCCATATATATATAATATTACCGCCACATTCATCGGCATTATAGTTTTCAATCGGACTGATGGAACCCATGATTTGACAAGTTCCGGTTTCACCATTATCATATTCCAAAGAAGCACCTGAATTAGGCTGGGGTCTGTTTTCACAACTTACGGTCATATCTCCCGGTGGATTGACAAAACTCGCCTCCGCCTTTGGCTCTACTGTCACCGTCTGCTCATGCGTAATAGTACGGTTACAGTCATCGGTATATTCCCAAGTGTAGATGATCGTACTACCACATGCAT
>ERZ795053.1635-NODE-1635-length-28250-cov-22.112963_pt1 | contig 28250 bp, 28 predicted proteins | sample MGYA00375137_ERZ795053 | MGnify/ENA primary metagenome ERZ795053 (study PRJEB30182, sample SAMN05720284) | activated sludge metagenome | isolation source: Anaerobic digester | place: Hong Kong | collected 2014-12-17 ...
CTGCGACCGCCTCGTCGAATGGGAGGGACAGGGTGCGTTTCGGTCCTTGAGTCATACCGTCACGGTAGTCGGTCTGCCCGATCGCGGGTAGGTTCGCATCGTGGTGCGCGAGGCTGCAGCAGCGGCGTTTCTGTTGGCCGTCTCCGCCTGCGCGAGTCCGAGCCCTGAGGTGACCGTGTCGGTCTACCAGACCCGCAGTGACATGCCGCTGGACAAGATCGAGATCCAGGTCCACAACGTCACGTCCGAACCGGTGACCGTCGAGCGGGCACAGTTGCGCTCCGATCGATTCGTCACCGAGACGTCGTGGAACGAGCCGGTCGAGATCCCGGCCGGGGCCGCGGTCGACCTGAAAGTGCAGATGCCTGCGGCCTCATGTCTGCCCGATCCCCGCGACCAGGTGGTGGTATCGGTGCGGACCGACGATGGTACGCAGGACCTCACACTTGTGCCGGAGGATCCGTTGGGGCAACTCGACAAGTACAGCGCCGCGCGATGCTTCGAAAGGGATGTTGCGTCCACCGCCACGCTCAACGTTGAGGGTCTGCGTGGCGATCGACTGCAAGTTTTGGTGGACCCGGGTCAGGCGCGAATTGGTGCCATGGGAACGACCATCCTGTTCCGGCCGCGGAATCCCGGCGCTCTGCGTGCGCCGGCGGGCAGCGAGGCCGACATGCGGCAGGTGGTGCTTCGGCCGAACCGGTGCGACGCCCATGCGCTGGCCGAGGACAAGCAGGGCACGTACTTTCCGGTGTCGGTGACTCTGCCCGACGGTCGCAGCGGCGATTACACCATGACAGTCGATCAGCAGACCCGGGTGGGGCTGTACCGGCTGTTCGCGAAGCAATGCGGCTTGTCGTGAAAGGTGTGGAGGTTGAGGTAGGCCAGCGGCGGGATCTGACAGCGGTCCTCGGCCCGATGAGCCGCGGGGCGGGCGACCCGAGTCTGCGGCGCATGCCCGACGGTTCGATGTGGTTGGTGGGGACGTTCGACGACGAGCCGTTCAGTGCGCACATCGTCGCCTCGAACCACGCGGTCCGGGGCGTCTATTGGGGCCCGGGCAAACAATCGGCAGCGGCGAACTTCGCGGACCTGGTCGGGGCCGCTGACGAGCCGGCCGGCTTCACCCCGGCGCACGAGGTCATCGCCTCGCAGTGGCGCACTTACGGTGCAGTTCTTCGCACGCCGCGCAGCCTGCTCACGTGGCAGACGGCCCTCGCAGCGATCCTCGAACAGCGGGTCACGGGGGTCGAAGCGCGCGGTGCTTGGCGGGCTTTGGTGACCGAGCACGGCACCCCGGCGCCTGGTCCGGTGCCGGAAGGGATGCGGGTGCCACCGACCGCCGCCGCGGTTCTGCGGGTCCCCTCCTGGGACTGGCGTCGCTATGGCGTCGACCGGCAGCGGGTACAGACAATCCGCCGTCTGGCGTCGGTCGTCCATGTCCTGCGTCGAGCCGAGGCGGCGGCGCCGGCACAAGGGCGCGAACTGCTGACGGCGATTCCGGGGATCGGGCAGTGGACCGCCGCGGAGATCAGTTCCCGGGCATTCGGGGACAGTGACGCGGTGAGTGTTGGCGACTATCACCTCGCCCGTAACGTGACCTTCGCGCTCACCGGTCGCACGGACGGCACCGACGAGGACATGCTGGAGTTGCTGGCGGTCTACGCGGGTCACCGACACCGTGCCGTGAGACTGGTCGAACTGTCACGTCTGACCCCGCCTCGCAGAGGTCCGCGTATGCGTTTGCCGGGCCCTGGCTGAGTTTCAGCAGGCACGGGCGCAGGCAGTCAGGTGTATGTGGTGGAGTGGGCCGATGAGAAAAGCGCCGCCGCTGTCCGGCTCCGAACGAGAGACGCTGGACGCCTTCCTCGACTTTCATCGAGAGACACTGCTGCAGAAGTGCGCCGATCTGTCCCCGGATCAGCTGGCCACGCGGTCGGTGGCCCCCTCGACGTTGTCCCTGCACGGCCTGATCCGGCACATGGCAGGAGTTGAGCGCTGGTGGTTCCGCCAGCACATATGCGGGATGCAGCTCCCGATGCTCAACCACACCAAGCAGAACCCGGATCTGGACTTCGACGGCACAGATCCCGCTCGGTGGCCCGACGACCTCGAGACGTACCACGCTGAGGTCGCCGCGGCACGCGACGCTGTGGCGGACCTGAACCTGGATTTCGTGGCCACCGACCGGCACGGCAACAGCGTCAGCCTGCGGTGGGTGTACCTGCACATGATCGCCGAATATGCCCGGCACAACGGTCACGCAGATCTGTTGCGGGAGTCGGTGGACGGTGTCACCGGCTGGTGACGTAAGGGCCGGCTCCGGTGGTGTGAGACAGATCACCGGCCGCCGTCTGGTCGATCGGGAATCAGCCCGGGCAGCGGGTGGTTCACCAAGAGGTTGAAACTTGAAGAGTCCAGGAGTCCCCAGTGTCTGAAGAAGTGTCCGTAAAGGCCGACGTCCCCGATCCCGCCGTACCGGTCTCCGACCCGAACCGCTTCAGAGCGCTGTTCGTGATCGCGATCGCCCAACTCATGATCGTGCTCGATGCGTCGATCGTGAACCTGGCCATCCCCAGCGCGCAGGCGGATCTGGGTATCGCTCCGCAGGACGTGCAATGGGTGGTGACCGCGTACACGCTGGCGTTCGGCGGGTTCCTGCTGCTCGGGGGTCGCATCGCCGACTTCGTGGGCCGCAAGAAGGCGTTCCTGATCGGACTGCTGGGCTTCGCTGCCGCCTCCGCGCTCGGCGGTGTGGCGATGAACGCGCAATTGCTCTTCGGCGCGCGCGCACTGCAGGGCGTTTTCGCCGCACTGTTGGCACCCGCTGCACTCGCGCTGATCACGGTGACGTTCCACGATCCCAAGGAGCGAGCCAAGGCCTTCGGCGTCTTCGGCGCCATCTCCGGCGGTGGTGCCGCGATCGGACTGCTGCTCGGCGGCGTGCTCACCGAGTACTTCTCGTGGCGCTGGTGCCTGGCCGTCAACACGCCCATCGCGATCCTGGCCGCGCTGCTGGCTGTCCGCTTCGTGCGGGAGTCCAAGGCCCACGGCGACACGTCCTACGACATCCCGGGAGCGGTGACTGTGACAGGCGGTCTGCTCGCACTGGTCTACGGCTTCACGAAGGCGGCCCCTGCCGGCTACGAGGACTCGGCGCACTGGACCGACGCCAGCACCCTCGTGTGGTTCGCGCTGGCCGCGGTCCTGCTCACCGCCTTCTTCGTGATCGAGAGCCGGTCGGCGCACCCGCTACTCCCGTTGCGCGTGATCAGGAACTCCAACCGCGCAGGTGCCTACATCTCGTCACTCATGGTCGGCGCGGGCATGTTCGCGATGTTCCTGTTCCTGGGCATCTTCCTGCAGACGATCCTGGGCTACTCCCCGGTGCGGGCGGGCTTCGCCTTCCTGCCGTTCAGCGTCGGCATCATCCTCGGTGCCGGCGTGGCCGCGAACCTGCTGCCCAAGGTCGGTCCTCGGCCGTTGATGATCCCGGGCTTGATCGCCGGCGGTGTCGGGATGCTTCTGCTGGCGCAGCTTCAGGCCGATTCCGGATACCTCAGCCACGTGCTGCCGGCCATGGTGATCATGAGCCTCGGCATGGCCTTCGTCTTCATCCCGACGGCATCCGTGGCCCTGCACGCGATCGACCAGCACGACGCCGGCGTTGCAAGCGCCATGATCAACACCAGTCAGCAGGTCGGCGGGTCACTGGGGACCGCACTGATGAACACGGTGGCTGTGACGGCGACTTCGTCGTTCCTGGTCGCGAATGCTGCGGCCGGTCCAGCGGTGATGCCTGAGGCTTTGACGCACGGTTTCACCCGCGGCTTCTACGTCGGGGCTGCCTTGCTGTTCGCCGCCGCGGTCGTGGTGTTCTTCATGATCCGCATCGGTGCCGATGCGGTGAAGGAGGACGACGAGGCGCCCGTACACATCGGGTAGAGGACAACCGACGCACCCGGCGTTGCACGCAGCGCAGCGCCGGGAGCAGAATCGCAAACGTGGCCGATTCCCCCTGGTGGCAGACCACCAGCATCTATCAGGTCTATCCCCGCTCCTACCAGGACTCCGATGCCGACGGGATCGGTGACCTTCCGGGCATCATCGACCGGCTCGACTACATTCGCGACCTCGGTGTGGAGACGGTGTGGGTGTCGCCGTTCTTCGCGAGTCCGCAGATGGACTTCGGCTACGACGTCACCGACTACGAGGACGTCGCGCCTGAGTACGGGACCCTTGAGGACGCTCAACGCCTGATCGACGAGGCCCACGCCCGCGGGTTGCGCGTGATGTTCGACCTCGTGCTCAACCACACCTCCGACCAGCACCCCTGGTTCCAGCGCTCGCGCTCCTCACGTACCAACCCGAAGGCCGATTGGTACATCTGGGCCGACGGCCGCGGCAGACATGGGCGCCGACCGCCGAACAACTGGAAGTCGGCGATGGAGTTCACCTCCGCCTGGCAGTACAGCCCGATCCGCAAGCAGTGGTACCTGTGCACGTTCCTGCCGTTCCAGCCGGACCTCAACTGGCGCAACCCGCAGGTGAAAGCGGCGATGTTCGACAGCGTGCGCTTCTGGCTGGACAAGGGGGTGGACGGGTTCCGCCTGGACATCTTCGGGTCAATCATGAAGAACCCGAGCCTGGCCAACAATCCGGTTCGCCCGCGCCTGTACAACGGCTTTCCCCGGTTGACCGAACGCATCAACACCGAGAACACCCCGGACAACATCCGCCTGGCCAAGGAGTTGCGGGCGGTGGTCGACGAGTATGACGGCGACCGTGTTCTGCTTGGTGAGGTCTTCGGATCGCCGTCGGTGCTCAAGTCCTTCCTCGGCGAGGACGATGGGCTGCAGTTGGTGTTCTTGTTCGACTTCCTGACCTACCAGTACGACGCGGACTGGTTCGCCCGCACGATCACCGAGTTCGACCACAATTTCCCCGCGCCGGCGCAGCCCACCTATGTGCTGGAGAATCACGACCGGTCGCGCACCATCGATCGAGTCCACGGTGATCGCGCCAAGGCAGCGGTGCTGGCCGTCATCCTGTTGACCGTGCGCGGTGTCCCGACTGTGTACATGGGCCAGGAGATCGGGATGAGTAACACGCCACTGCGCTTCAAGGACGCTCTCGACCCGGTGGCGTCGACGGTCTTCCGCCGTGTGCCGCAGGCGGTGGCCGACCGTATGCCCGAACGCCTCAACCGTGACGAGATGCGTACCCCGATGCAGTGGGACGCCAGCGCGAATGCGGGTTTCTGCCCGGACGGCGCAGTGCCCTGGCTGCCGGTGAATCCGGACTACCGCCGGGTCAACGTTGCGGCGCAGAACGCCGATCCAGACTCGATGCTGCACCTTTACCGCAGGTTGTTCAGCCTGCGCCGGGAGCACGAATCGCTGCGCACCGGGTCATTGGCCCTGCTGGAGGCCCTCCCGCCAGGGGTGCTGGGCTATCGGCGCAACGACATCATCGTGCTGGCCAACCTTGGGCAGGAGCTGGCCACGGTGCGATACACCGGCGAGGTCCTGGTCGACACCGGGCAGGTGGCGGTGGGTGCTGGCCGGACGACCCTGTTCCCGGACTCGGCGGTCGTGCTGCAGACGGTGGTCCCCCGGGTCGCGGGGTGACGCCCTGCCCGGCGCCCGAACTGGGCACTGGACGCATCCTGATTCCTGAATCTGCCATCTTTGAGCGGATTCTGCGCCCGAAAAGAGATGTTTGCACGGTTTCACGCCTCTGAAAGTGGGCACGACCGCCGACCCGTGCCCACTTTGAGAGGCCCGGCGGGAGTCAGTGACAAAGGTGCACAGACCGGGCCACCCGACCTAGTCTGAGAGACGTGGACAGGCTCAGCGTTTTGGACGACACCTTCGTGGTGCTGGAGCGGGACAACCTGCCCATGCACATCGGATCCCTACTGATCTTTGACGGTGCACCGCCGGAGTACTCCGAGCTGGTGGCCCACGTCGCGAGCCGGCTGGACCGGTTGCCCCGCTACCGGCAGGTGATCCGGGAGGTGCCACTGAACCTCGGGCGGCCCACGTGGCAGGACGACACCCATTTCTCGCTGGAGTACCACGTCCGGCACACGGCGGTTCCGCATCCCGGTGGCCCCGAACAGCTGCGGGCCCTGGCCGGACGGCTGTTCTCCCACCGTTTGGACATGCAACGGCCGCTGTGGGAGATGTGGCTGATCGAAGGCCTGGCCGACAACCAGTTCGCGATCCTCAACAAGATCCACCACGCGATGGTGGACGGGTTGTCGGGCACCGACGTGATGGAGATGCTGCTCGACGAATCCCCCGACGTCCAGATCGACGAGGCGCGGCAGTGGAAGCCGCAACGCCCCCCGAGCACGGTGGAGGTCCTGTCCGACGCCCTGATCGACACGGTCCGCAACCCGCTGGGCAGGCTCAAGCACCTGGCCGAGGATTTGGGCTCACCGAAGGACGCGATGGTCAACGCGGCAGCCGCGATCGTGGGCACCCTGCGGATCGGGGAGACGCTCGCACACACCGAGGATCAACTGCTCGGCCAGCCCGGACCCCACCGGCGGTGGGCGTGGGCAGAGGGTGACCTGGCAGAGGTCAAGCGGATCAAGACCGAAATTGGCGGCACCGTCAACGACGTGATCCTGGCCGCCATCACCAACGGGTACCGGGAGTTCCTCCTGGGCCGCGAGCCGATGCTGCCCGAGCATGCCTTTGTACGCACCATGGTCCCGGTGTCCACCCGCCCGCCGGGGGCTCCCAAGGGCGGTAATGAGGTGGCGGTCATGTTCGCCGACATGCCGGTGGGACTGGCCAACCCGCGCACCCGGTTCGAGGCGATCCGGCAGCAGATGGCCGCGGCCAAACGCAGTGGAACCGTGGAAGGTCTGGACTCCCTGCTCGAGAACGCCGTGTTCCTGCCGCCCGCGCTCTACGCGGCGGCCGGCCGGTTGGCGGCCATGACACCGCAGCCGGCGGTGTCCACGATCACCACGAACGTGCCCGGCCCGCAGAAGCAGCTGTACATGCTCGGCCGCCCCATGGACCGCATGCTCGGATACGTACCACTGGGCATGAACCAGTTGATCACTGTCGCGATCGTGTCCTACAACGGGCAGATCTGCTGTGGCATCACCGCGGACTACGACCAGGTGCCCGACGTGGAAGTGCTGGCCGACGGGATCGAAGCAGGACTGGCGGAGCTGTCCGATTTGGCGGGCTGAACCCGTGGACGCCGGGCATTCCGCGACGTCGACCCCGCACGTACCGGTCCGCAGCCGCGTGCGGTAGACCAGAAGTGTGGCGACGATGGATGTCCCCGGACCACGCACGCCCGAACAGCGGCGTGCCGGTGACCCGATCCCGATCGCACGGCTCTTGCCCGCGCCGGTCTACTTCGTCATGGCAGGTGGTGGCGCCCACGGAGCCGTTCAGTGGGGGGCGTTGCAGGCGCTGAGCCAGACGGACCTGGTCCCCGATGCGATCATCGGGACGTCCGCGGGCGCTCTGACCGGCGCCATCATGGCTGAGGACCTCGCCTCCGGTGTCAATCGGATCGCGTACGTATGGGGTCAGATCGGGATGAGTCATCTGGTGGGGGAGAAGTGGCTCACGCGCGGGCTGGGTTCGGTGCGGTCCCCGGGCCTGGTTTCGCACGAGACCGAAGTCGAGACGCTCAAGTCCATCCTGCGCACCGAGCGGATCGAGGATCTGGAAGTCGAGTTCGCGGCAGTCGCCACGGATCTGGCCACCGGCCGGCCACATGTGTTCGACAGCGGGCCCCTCATCCCAGCTCTGCTCGCATCCTCGGCCATTCCCGGGGTCCTGCCCCCGGTGATGATCCACGACCGGCTCTACATCGACGGTCTGGCCTCGGCGAACCTGCCTGCCGTGCCGGCGGTGGAGCGAGGAGCAGGCAGCATCGTCGTGCTCGACACCGGAACCCGCGAGGTCGGTGAGGTCGAGACCAGCGCGGCCAAAGTGCTCGCCCGCGTCGCGGTGATCATGGCGATGAGCCAACGACGGCGGCAGCTGCGCGATGCCGCTGCAGAAGTCCCGGTCCTGCTCCTGCCGACGCCGGCCGACCTCGGAGGAACCCTGGAGTTCGGGAACACGATGCGTGCCGGCGCCGCAGGCTATTCCATGACCCGGGCGTTCCTGAGCGACCTGGCCTGCGAGCACCGACGTCAACTCGGGCGCGGGATTTACGCGAGGCCGGACGACCACGGTTTGACCCCGGACCTGGAGCCGATGCTCAAGGCGGTGTCGGGATGACGGCGATGCTGCCAGGGCGAGACTTCGCGCCGAGAACGATCTTGTGGCCAACCCGTCCGAAGAGCCGATCGTGAAAGCGCCCATCGCCTTGGTCACGACCTTCGGGCTGGCTCGCACACCTGCCCAGATCGGCATGCTCAACTCCCTGGCCGAACGCGAGATCCCATTCGACTACGCGGTAGGCACCTCGCTCGGTTCGGTCAACGCTGCGGCGTTGGCGGCCGGGCGGGGCACCGACGAGATGCGGGACTTCTGGGTGTGGTTGGAGGAGGCAGTCCTGGGTGGACCGGTGCGCACCGTGGCCCGCAGCATGTCGGCCAGGCAGTCCCGCAAGCAGGCCGAAGAGATCATTGAGCGTCTCGGGGAGTTCCTGCCCGCCGACTTCGAGGACCTTCTGATCCCTCTGCGTCTGGTCTGCACCGACCTTGAAACCGGCGCGAGGGTGGTGCTGGACAGCGGCAGCCTGCCCGAAGCGGTGATGGCCTCCTGCGCGTTGCCCGGGATCTTTCCCCCGATGGAGGTTGCCGGTCGGTACCTGATCGACGGTGGACTGGTGGCGGGTATGCCTTTGCGCACGGTGCCCGATGACACCGAGACACTGATCATTCTGGACACCGGTCATGCGGCGGCACCGCTGAACGAGGTGCGTGAATATCGCTGGTGGGAGGTAGGTGCGCAGGCCTACGCGCACCTCATCCGCGGGCAGAGTGTGCACGCGCTGCTCACTGCGGCGCAACGGCGTCCGGTCGTGGTGATCTCCACGGACTCCGGTGGCATGCTCGACTTCACATCCGCACCCGATGAGATCGATGCCGGGTACGCGGCCGCGGAGGAGGTCCTCGGACGGCTCCCCGAGCGTCTGCGCAAGGGAATCTACGGCCTGCCTTCGGGACTCGACGAGTTCCAGGTGCTGCGGGACCTGGACAACGAGGACCAGTGATCCGAGGCGGACCGCAGGTTCTCGTGTGGCAACGTCCGGTCCGCTTGTGCGGCTCCTGCTGGCAGACCCACGAGACTGCGTTCATCGACACCGGGATCACATCACCGCGCAGATTCAGGACGCGCGAGGTCGTCGCCCCAGGCCCTAGGCTGTGCCGCGAGGAGAGGGGTGCCACGTGGCTCAGACCGAATCCAGCGGCCGGCAGGAGCGCCGGGCGGCCGGCCGGGAGATCCGCAAGTCCGTGCCGCGCGAGACGCTTGCCCGCTGGCAGCCGCCGGCGGACCGGCGCGATCCTGTACAGATCCTGATCGATCAGGGTGAGTCGAGGATCGCCGAGCTCGTGCCGGTGCGGTACGCGCGCATGTTGTCCTCGGAGTTCGCGTTCTTCCGCGGCGCAGCGGCGATCATGGCCAGCGACCTGTCCTACAGCCAGCACACCCATCTGACAGTCCAACTTGCCGGCGACGCGCACCTGGCCAACTTCGGCGGCTACGCCTCACCCGATCGGTCCTTCGTCTTCGACCTCAACGACTTCGACGAGACGCTGCCAGGGCCGTTCGAATGGGACCTCAAGCGGCTCGTCGCGAGTTTCGCAGTCGCCGGCCGTTCCCGGGGTTTCGATGAACAGACCCGCGCCAGGATCCTGGCCAAAGTCGTCCAGACCTACCGGGAAAGCGTCCACGACTTCTCGAACATGTCGCGCCTGGATGTCTGGTACACCCGACTCACCGACGAGGACATTGAGAACGCGACGCCCGGCAAGGCGTACAAGTCTTACCGCAAGTCCTTCGCGAAGACGGTGGCGAAAGCGCAGTCGAAGACCAGCGATCGTGCGTTGCGCAAACTCACCACGACCGCGGAAGACGGAGCCATCACGTTCGACAGCAATCCACCGTTCCTGGTGCCATTCGACGAACTCGTCAGCCAGGAGGAGACGGCCGCGTACCGCCGGGCTGCGCAAGCGGCGATGGTGGGGTACCGCCGCAGCCTGCTGTCGGACCGCCGGGTGTTGTTCTCCGGCTATCGCCCTGTGGACCTTGCGCGCAAGGTCGTGGGTGTTGGCAGTGTTGGCACGCGGTGTTGGGTCATCCTGCTGATGGCCGATCAGGACGAGAGCGACGTGCTGATGCTGCAGGTCAAACAGGCTGAAGCGTCGGTGCTCGAGGCCCATCTCGGGCGGTCCCGCACCGCTCACCACGGTCAGCGCGTCGTCGAAGGTCAGCGAGTGATGCAGGCGGCCACGGACATCCTGCTGGGGTGGACGCAGATTGAACTCGGCGGACAGCATGCCGACTTCTATGTGCGGCAGATGTGGGACTGGAAGGAGTCGGCGGATATCGACACGATGGACGACGTCGCCATGGAGATCTACGCCCAGATGTGTGGATGGACTTTGGCGCGGGCCCATTGTCGCTCCGGCGACCGGGTGGCTCTGGCCGGGTACCTGGGCAGTAGTGACACGCTCGACACGTTGCTCACCGACTACGCCGAGCAGTACGCCGACCAGAGCTTGAAGGACTTCGCGGCTTTGCAGGAGGCTGCCTCGGCGGGTCGCATCACGGTTGCACCGCAGGGCTGGTAGGAATCGGGGTGTCTACAAGGAGGCGCCCATGTCCGAGACAAGTCCCGAACTGACCGAAGACACCCGAGAAGCCCTCGGCGCCGTCAGCAAATTGTGGTGGCTGAGCCTGGTCAGCGGAATCCTGTGGTTCTTCATCGCCATCGTGATCCTGCAACTGGACAGTGCATCGGTGACAACGGTCGGCGTCATCGTGGGCGCCATGTTCCTGTTCACCGGCGTTCAGCAGTTCCTGATCTCCACGGTCGTCCAAGGCTGGAAATGGCTTTGGATCGCCTTCGGGGTGCTGTTCTTCCTGGCCGGACTGTGGGCCATGTTCAACCCGGGTGCGACGACAGCGGCGCTGGCGGACTCGCTGGGGTTCCTGTTCCTGCTCGTGGGTATCTTCTGGGTGATCGAGGCGTTCTCCACCAAGGCTCAGAATGAGCTGTGGTGGCTGGGCCTGCTGTCGGGGATCATCATGTTCGTCCTGGCGTTCTGGGTCGCTGGGCAGTTCTTCTTCGAACGCGTCTACATCCTGCTGGTGTTCGCCGGTATCTGGGCGATGCTGCAGGGCGTGACCGACGTGATCCGCGCGTTCCAGCTCAAGCGGTTGGGCAGACTCATCACCTCCTGAGCCTCGTGTCGTCGAGACCCTCGGCGCAGGCGTTGGAGTTGCTGGCGGGCGACGGAGCCCAGCTGGCTCAGCCGCGGTGCGCCCAGGCGATCATGCCCTGAATGTTCTGCTTGAGGACTTCGCCGGCCGTGGCGTCGGCACCCTTGGTCATGGCCATGTACTTCAGGGTCCCGACGTCGCTCTTGCGCGGTGCTGAGGACAGCGCGTAGCCGACCGCGTCGTCGGCCAGCAGCCAGGCGCCGAGGTTGTACGCGGTACGCGCCCCTTGCTTCTTGTCCAAGGCCTCGGTGGCTTCGTCGTCCTGATCCCATGCCACGACCCGGAACCCATCACGCATGCCGTAGTCCGACAGGTGGATCTGCACCTGGATCCGGCCGATGAGCGGCAGGTTCATGTGCTGCACGTACGTGACGTCGGAGTCCGAGCGTCGTTCGACGAGGTCGACACCTTCCACGTACTTCACATTGTCCGGGTAGGCCTCCACGTCGAGGATGTGCGCGACCATCAACTCGACGTCGGTGTCCGGGTTCGGCAGCATGCCCACCCCTTCGGACGTTGGACGCTTCTCGAATCGCCATGACGTGTGACTGAACCGGTCGGGGTTCAGGTCGGCGACATGCGGCATGACCCGGTCGAGGAACTCTTCTGCGCTCACGTAATACCTCCGAAACGAAGTCTGACACGCCGCCGACACGGTCCGGTCCCTCGGGCACGAAACCCAGTGGAGCGAATTCACCGTTCGCTGCGAAGATTGAACAATGGCCGTTTCCACCTCTTCCACGACGCTGCGCCTTTTCTGGGACGCCGCGGCGGGCACGCCTGCCCGCAGAATGGTGGCGATCTTCGGCCCGGTTTTTGCTGTTGGCGTCGGGCAGTTCCTTGGTCCGTTCGTCATCTCCGTGCTGCTCAACCGGATTCAGGCCGGCACCGTGACGTGGCAGAACACCTGGCCGTTGGTCTTCTGGTACCTGATCAGTCAGATCGTGGGCACGGTCGTGGGTTGGCGGCTGGTTCTGTGGGCTACCTGGACGATGGAAGTCCTGGGCATGCAGAGGCTGTTCCAGCGCATCTTCGACCACTTGACCGAACAGAGCGTGGCCTTCCACTCCAACCGTTTCAGTGGTGCGCTGGTGTCGCAGACCAACAAGCTGATCGGTGCCTTCGAGATGTTCTGGGACACGATCGTGTGGGCGCTCATGCCGATCCTGACCGGCATCCTGGTGGCCACTGTGGTGCTGTCCTTCGTCATGTGGCCGTACGCGCTGTTCCTGTTCGTGATGTCCGTGGCGTTCATCGTGCTGGTCTTCTTCGCCACCCGCAGCATGCGAGACCTGACCGTGGCCGAAGCCAACGCCGCAAACCGGATGACCGGCTTCCTGGCCGACGTCATGACGAACATCGCCGCGGTGAAAGCGCAAGGCTCCGAACCCGACGAGCGGGAGACCGCCACCGAGGTGGCCGAGATCCGGACCGCCCGGGATCTGGACGTGATGCGGTCCTTCCTGAAGTTCAGCGCCGGCTATGCGTCGGTCATCACGATGATCAACACCGGTGCCGTGGCGGCCGCCGTGCTCGCTTCGCAGTACGACGTGGTCAACATCGGGTCCATCTATCTCGCTGTGACCTACACGCTCACGGTGACCAGCCAGTTGTGGTCGATCAACGAGGTCATCCGCAACTACAACAAGGTCATCGGCGACGCCCACGAGATGGTCGAGATCCTGCATCTGCCGGCGACGGTGCGCGATCACCACGACGCGCAGTTGCAGGTGCGCGACGGCCTGATCGAGGTCGACGACATCACTTTTGGCCACGACGGCCAGCACGAGGAACCCCTGTTCCAGCACTTCGATTTGACGATCCAGCCCGGCGAGAAGGTCGGTCTAGTGGGCCAGTCCGGAAGCGGAAAGACGACGCTCACCCGTCTGCTGCTGCGCTTCTCCGACATCCAGGCCGGGGCCATCCGGATAGACGGCCAGGACATCGCGCAGGTGCAGCAGCGCAGCCTGCGCCGGCAGATCTCGTACGTGCCGCAGGAGCCGCTGCTGTTCCACCGGTCCCTGCGCGAGAACATCGCCTACGGTCTGCCGGGGGCCACCGACGAGCAGGTCGTCGATGCTGCCCGCCGGGCTTACGCGCTGGAATTCATCGAGTCGCTGCCTGACGGTTTCGACACGCTGGTCGGAGAGCGCGGGATCAAGCTGTCCGGCGGCCAGCGGCAGCGGATCGCGATCGCGCGGGCGATCCTCAAGGACGCGCACATCCTGGTCCTGGACGAGGCGACCAGTGCCCTGGACAGCGAGAGTGAAGTGCACATCCAGCGCGCCCTGGCCCAAGCGATGGCCGGGCGCACCACGCTGGTGATCGCCCACCGCCTGTCCACGATCCAGGCGATGGACCGGATCCTGGTGATGGACGGCGGGCGGATCATCGAACAGGGAAGCCATCGCGAGTTGCTGGCTGCCAACGGTGTTTACGCATCGTTGTGGGCCCACCAGTCGGGTGGATTCCTGGCCGGTGTCTGATTGCTGCGTAGCGGACACGCGAAGCCGGTGTGCGGTGAGGTAAAGGTCGTGCCGCACACTGGGTTCCTGAGCCGCTTGGGGGCGGCCCGCGTGAGGAGGCCGTGTGGTCAGGTCAGCGGTGTTGCTGGTGGCGGTCGGCTGCCTGCTGGGAGCCAGCCCCGCGATGGCCGAACCGGTTCCGCTGACCGAGGGGGTCGAACAGGTCAACGACATCTGTGTGGCCTCGCGCGATGCATTCCTGAAGGGCGGGACCGTCCGACTGCGTAATCGGGAGGCCGGCCCGGTCGTGCAGGTACAGCGATTCAATCCGGTGTCCGGACGACTGCTGGACACTGGCTGGCCAGCGGTCACTCAGCGGTCGGTGGGCACCTTCGACCGCAGCGGTTTCATCCTCGACGCCCGGCTGCGGCGCTCCCAGATCGAGCAGGCGGCCCGCTACCTCGGCTACGGCAAACACCCGTGGGTCCTGACCCGGGGGCAGTTCGGGGTCATCCCCAGTCGGACGTTCCGGCAGTTCCTGCGCACCGACTTGCTGGCCCCCGACCGGTTCATCGACCTCGACTCGACCACGGTTCCCGCGCAACCCCAACGCTGCGCCTCCCACCTGTTGCCCAGTCGCGCCGATGCCTCCATCGAACGCACGGTGGAAGCCGACACGGTCGGATGGACTCTCGCCTACACGCTCGACGACGGGTCCGGTCCGGTGCGTGTCACGACTTCGATCAGCGTTGACGATGGCGTGATCAGCTCGGGTGTGACTGCGATCCGCGGGCCGCGCGGGCAGCGGGACATGGACGTCGACAACCACGCCAAGTGGTCCTACAAGCGGCCCACAGTGCGACTTCCGCAGTCGTCAAAGATCGTGAGCCAACGCACGTGGATCAAGGCCACCGATGCCGCGGCGCTGGTCACCGATGTCCGTTACCTGGCCGGCAGCCTGATGGATAGACGCAGTGTCGCGGGTCTGCAGAAGGCCGCCGCCAAACGTGTGAAGGCTGCAAACCGCGGGCACGCGGTGATGATCCGGGTCCGCGAGACGCCCGCCGGCGTCGTGCTGTGGGCGCGCAATCCCTACACCCGGCAGACTGTGGCCTTCGACGTGAGCATCCAGCGCAAGCCGCGGGCGGTTGTGCGGCGGGTGAGTTGAGGCTGCCGGGTTCGGAGGTGGCCGACCGCGTGTGTCAGGACCACGGCGGCCCCTGCTCTCGTCCCGGCACACGCGTTGGAGTTATGTACGTACGTTGGACAAAGGCACAGCCGTTGGAGTTGCACGGCCCGTCGATCTCCAACGCCGGTACCGATCTCCAACGCATGTACCCAACTCTCACGCCTGTGGGCCGGACATGCGCCCTGATCCGGCCCGGTCAGGACCGCGTCTCGCGACCGCGCCGACCCCCACGCTTGGACCACTGCGCCAACGCCCGCACCGGCACCGCTGAATTCGTCGCGCACGACCGCCGCCGACGGTGGTCGGCTCCGCCTGAACCCACGCATCCGGTCGGTTCCGAAACGGGCCTTCCGGCACTCCAGGAACCGGGTTAACATCGTCGCTTAGCCAAGGGGGCGCCATGGACGTGATAGTCGAACCGATCAGCGGCGAGGACGTTGTGGGGTACGTCTGCGCGATGATGTGTGATCTGCCATGGGGTGAGCCGCTGATGAATGATCCAGATCCCAGCGGGTCGCAGTAGCATCTCCCGCGCTTTTGCTGCAAGGCTGCCCACTGCAGACACAGCGGAGGCGCGTCAATGGCAGGTTTGTCCCGACGGGGTTTCTTGGCCGCATCGGCCGGTATGGCAGTCGCCCTCGGGGTCCCGGAACGGGCGCTGGCCGCGCGACTTGCCGAACCGGCCACTCCCGCTGACGTCCCCACCACTCTTGAACAGACGATCCGGCTCACCGCGCCGAAGTACCGGCAGTACCGCCACCTGACGGTTGGTTCGGGGGAGCCGTACATTCCCCGCTACGACGTACTCGGCAAGGCCGCGAGTCCGGGTCGAGCCAGACGCCGCAGATCCATCGCATACCTCGGTCACCTCAGCGATATTCACATCATCGATGCCCAATCGCCAGCCCGCCTCGATGTGATGGTGGGGCAGAGCGAGTCGTTGTGGGCAGGCAGTTTTCGCCCGCAGGACACGCTGACCGTCAACGTCGGCGCGGCGATGGTCCAGGCGATGCGGGCGGCGCAACTCAGTCCGCTGACCGGAGCGCCCATGCTGGCCGCCTTCAACACCGGCGACAGCGCCGACATGATTTCGCAGCTGGAACTGCAGTGGTACATCGACCTGCTCGACGGCGTGCCGGTGACGCCGAACTCCGGCAAGCCCGGGATTTACGAGGGTGTGCAGGTGTGGAACGAATCGGTGTTCGCCTACCACCCGGAGGACCCTGCCAATGATCCGTACGGCGCCTACGGCTTCCCGCAGATTCCCGGCATGCTGCAGTCCGCGGTGAGCCAGACCGTTGAATCCGGTGGGCTCGCTGCCCCCTGGTACGCGGTGTACGGCAACCACGACACCACCTTCCTCGGGGCCCTGGCCATCGACGACGCGCTGCGCCGCTGGGCAGTCGGTGACCGCAAAGCGGCCGTCTGGCAGCCGTTCGCCGCGAACTTCCTCGGCGGCTGGTCGTCGAACCTGAGCCCGGTCAACCAGTTCCTGCACGCGCTGCGCAGCAACTACGGAGTGCAGTCGGGGATCAAGTCCGTCACGGCCGACGCCGAACGCAGACTGTTCGACTCGGTTGAGTTCATGCAGGCGCATCTGGACTCCCCGGCGGCACCCGGACCGGTCGGCCATGGCTTCACCCAGGACAACGTCACGTCGCAGAAGACCTACTGGATGGCCGATCTCAGCGCACATGTCCGCGCGTTCGGACTGGACACCTGCAACCAGGTCGCAGGACCCGACGGGGCTGTGCCCGAGGATCAGTTCACCTGGCTGCGGGCCGGACTCGAGCAGGCGCGGGCCGAGAACAAGATCTGCATCGTGCTCAGTCATCACAACAGCACGACGCTGGAGAACGAGGCGAAGTTGGTCATCGGGGACAACCAGCGACTCATCCACGCCGAGGAGTTCGTGGCGATGCTTCAGGAATATCCGAATCTGGTCGCCTGGTTCAACGGCCACACCCACATCAACACGATCATCGCCCATGCCAAAGCCGGCGGTGGCGGCTTCTGGGAGGTCACAACGGCCTCCTGCATCGACTTCCCGCAGCAACAGCAGCTCATCGAGATCGTGGACAACCAGGACGGCACCGTCTCGATCTTCACCACCTGCTTGGACCACATGTCGAACGCCGAATGGACACAGTCGGACTACAGCCAGGATGGGTTGGCCTCCTTGAGCCGGCAGCTCTCGGCCAACGACTGGATCGAGAACCCGCCGATGCGGATGGGCTCGCCGTTGGACCGCAACTGCGAACTGCTGCTCCCGGCGCCGTTCGACATGTCGACGATCACCGATGCCGACCTGGAGAAGGTGGCCATGCGCGCAAAGGCCCGGCTGGTAGCCGCGGAAGGCAAGTCATGAGGCGGTGGGTATGGCTGCTTGCCGCGCCGCTGCTCGTGGGGTGCTCGCAGGTCGACGCGCTCCAGCAGGTCAGCGGCGTGCCCCTGGCCACGGTCGAAATCGCGGTCGACGACGTGCTCGTGGACCAGGACGTCAACGTGCTGACATCGCCGGTGTGCTCCGAGGCTGATGGCGAGTTCACGTGTGCCGGCACGACACTGGACAACAAGCCGATCACGGTGACGGTTCCCGACGACCAGACGCAGGTCATGACGATCAAGATCGACGGCACGCAGATCTTCTCCGGACCGGTTCAAGAGGTCATCGAGAAGGCCGGGGAGCGCACCTCATGAGCGCCGTGGACAAGCACTATGGCTGGACCGTGACCGGCACGGGACTCGCGAAGATGTGGCGGGGTTTCCTCCCGTTCTTGGTCGTCTCGGTGGTCAACGCGGTGGTGCAGGCATCGCTGTTGAGCCTGCCGGTCCTGTGGCTGGCCTGGGGCGTTTCCGCGGCGGTATTGCTGGTGGGGTTCGCGCTGATGACCCACATCGCGGATCGATCGGTCGTACAGCGCAGCGGCCTCGGCGATCTGCGCGGGGTGCGGTTGGCGCACTTCGCGACGTGGGTGATCGGCTGGACCGTGGTGATAACGGTGGGACTGGGATTCTACTTCTGGCCAGGCATCATGCTGCTTGCCCTGACGCCGTTCGTGCCGGTTGCCGCGGCCGCCGGTGCGGCAAACCCGCTACGGGCGAACTTCGCGGCGATCCGTTCGCGACCCGTGCGGTACGTGTTGACGGTCTTCGTCTCGCTACTGGTGATCCTCGTGGTCTGGCTGCTGGCCGGGCTCAACGCGTTCTTCATCCGGGGCTGGATCGCGTCGTTCACCAGTTGGCTGATCGTCGGGTTCGTGGCGGCGTGGTTGCTGACGGCGTGGTCGGCGTTGTTCCGCAGCGCTGGTCCTGTGTCGGAGTAGTACTTAGGATTCCGGGGGGTCAACGTGTGCTACGCCGACTCCCGCCTGACGCTGCTCAGCCGGGCGCGGACAGTCGCCGAAGCGGCGGCTGCGACGTCGGCGGCTGCTTGCGCGGGGGCAACTGCGCCAGCAACTCAGCGGTCGCCCGCGCGACCTGGTCCACCGCTGTCTGGAACGCGACCTCGGTGCGGGCGGTCGGCTTACCTACTCCGCCGACCTTGCGCACGTACTGTTCGGCGGCGGCGCGGATCTCGGTGTCCGTGGCGGGAGGTTCCAGGCCACGCAGGATGGTGATGTTTCGGCACATGGGAACAGTGTGCGCGGTTGCGCCGGGTCGCGGTAGCCGCGCTGCGAGCTCAAAGCCCTTAGGTACGGTGGGAGCATGATCTTCAATCCGCAGACCTATGATCCGTCGGCCTACGACCCCGAGACCCAGCGTCAGCTGAAGGCGCTGATCGAGTTCTTCGAGAACAAAGGTCTGGCGGAGATGAAGGACGAGTTCCACCAGCGCACCTGGTATCAGGACTTCCTGGACTTCAACGCCAAGGAAGGGATCCTGGCGACCTTCGGAACCCCATCCGCGGTCGGGGGCAGCGAAGCCCGCTGGGACACCGCCCGTATCAACGACCTGAACGAGATCCTCGGGTTCTACTCGCTGGCCCACTGGTACGCATGGCAGGTGACGGTGCTGGGTCTGGGACCGGTGTGGATGTCAGAGAATGAGGACGCCAAGCAGCTGGTCGGCAAACTCCTGGAGTCGGGTTCCATCTTCGGATTCGGGCTCTCGGAGAAGGAACATGGCGCCGACATCTACTCCACCGACATGATCCTCACGCCGACGGCGGACGGCTGGGTCGCCAACGGGGGCAAGTACTACATCGGCAACGGCAACGTCGCGGGCCGGCTGAGCGTCTTCGGCAAGTTCGCCGACACCGACGAGTACGTGTTCTTCCTGGTCGACACACAGGCCCCGCAGTACGAGCTGAAGAAGAACGTCGTGGAATCGCAGATGTTCGTGGCCGCCTTCGACCTGCACGACTACCCGGTCACCAAAGCTGACATCCTGCACACCGGCAAGGCAGCCTGGGACGCGGCGCTGGCCACGGTCAACGTCGGCAAGGTCAACCTCGGCTGGGCGAGCATCGGCATCTGCGAACACGCCTTTTACGAGGCCGTCACCCACGCCGACCATCGCGTGCTCTACGGCAGCAAGGTGACGACCTTCCCGCACGTGCGCCGCATGTTCGCCGACGCCTACGCCCGACTGTTGGCGATGAAACTGTTCGCCGCCCGCAGCGCGGACTACTTCCGGCAGGCCTCCGACGACGACCGGCGTTTCCTGCTGTTCAACCCCATCACCAAGATGAAGGTCACCAGCGAGGGGGAGCGGGTCATCGACCTGCTGTGGGAAGTGATCGCAGCCCGCGGCTTCGAGAAGGACACCTACTTCGAACAGGCGGCCAGCGACATCCGCGCCTTGCCCAAGCTCGAGGGCACGGTCCACGTCAACCTCGCGCTCGTGCTGAAGTTCCTGCCGCAGTACCTCATGGCGTCCGGTGAGTACGCGGACGTACCCGTGCGTCAGGATGCAGCCGACGACGAATACCTGTTCGCCCAGGGCCACGCATCCGGCCTCGGCAAGATCACGTTCGCCCCGTGGCGCCCCGCGCTGGAGCGCTACCAGCACCTGCCCAACGTGGCGCGGTTCCTGGAGCAGGTCGACGCCTTCACAGCCCTGGTGATGTCCGCCCCGCCGAGCCAGGAGCAGCAGAAGGATCTGGACTTCCTGCTCACCCTCGGGCAGTTGTTCACGCAGGTGGTGTACGCGCAGCTGGTGTGCGAATCAGCCGGTCTGCCACGGCCGGGTACGGTCGCCGATATGCCCGGGCTCGACGACGCCCACATCGACCGGATCTTCGCGGTGTTCGTGCAGGACGTCTCGGAGATCGCCGTCGGCCTGCACGGGCAGGCCTCGGCAACCGATGCCCAGCGCGAGGCGGCCCTCGGGCTGATCCGGGCGCCGCACATCGATCCGGCCGCGGAGGCGGCGTTCGTGGACGAGGTAGTGGGTCTGGCCGACGGCTACCTGATGCCGCAGTAGGCAGCTGCTACGGCGCCGAACGCGTAAGCCTCTGCCAGGTTTTCTGCTGGATCCACAAAGTGAACCAGCCCGCCAGCGCCATGCCGGTGAGGTTGATGAGCAGTTGCAGGCTGCTGCCGAGCACCTCGTGCCAGGCACCGAAGGCCAGCCCGAGGGCGACGTTGCCGGCGGCCGGCACGGTGGTCACCGAGATGAACACGCCGGTCAAGCCCCCTGCGCGGGACGAGGTGAGCGCCAGCACCCCGGCGACCCCGGCGATGAGCGCGACGATCAGCGACCACTTGTCCGGCGTATAGATGAACTCGGTCAGGGGGCGCGGGCCTTCGATCGCCCGGACGTTGATCCAGCCGAGCAGTCGGGCGATGGTTGCCGCCACGGTCGTGACGGCAATCGCCAACGCGAACCCGTAGACCAGCGTCGAGACCGCGCGGCGCAACAACTGACGGCGACGCCGGACCAATGCCAAGCCCATGGCGGCCACCGCGCCGATGAGCAGGATCTGGGAATCCAGCACGATGCCGATGCCGGCGATCAGCGTGGCCAGGATCATGAAGGATGCGTATGACCAGGTGAGTTCACTGTCCTCGTAGGCCTTCTGGGTCACTTCCGCCCAGACCACGGTGTCCGATCCCGCTCCCGGTGCATCCTGCTCGGCCTGCAGTGCGTGCCGTGAGATCCACGTGGGTACGCCGGTGATCTGGATGGCGCCTTCGTCCTGGAGTCCCAGACCTCGCAGCTCGTCGATCACGTCGTTGGCCGCTTCGCGGGGGATGTCGGCCATGATCAGATCGCCGGGGGGCCGAAGTCCCACACCCGGGATGACGGCCAGGCTCGACACCGCGCTCGATTGCGAGAGCACCTCGGCCGCGCGTTGCGTCAGGGCGTTGGGCGCGTAGATGCGCAGATGCAGCACGTAGCCATGCTGTCGCGGCCGGGGCGTACAGGTGGTGGTGGCGCGCCGTTCACGGTTCGGGTTCCTCGCGGCGGGCCTGGAATCCTCCGCGCGGACCGCTGGCCACCAACAGGTCGTCGCGAAGATCCAGGTGCAGGGGTTCGGCCAGGGCCGTGCACAGGTGCTGTTCCACGGTCATGTCCGGGCAGTACATCATGGTCAGGGCCACCGGCCCGGCCCGCAGTGTGTCGCTGGAGACGGTGTAGGCGCCGACGGCGCGGTTGCACCCGGCGTAGAAATACAACCGACCGTCTTCGAAGGTGATGGTTGTGGGCTGGGACGGGGCTTGGGCGCCCGGCAGCAAGGCGATGACCCGCCAGGTTCCGGTCAGCCCGTCGTTCATACTTCCTGTCTAGCGCACGTACGGCGCGGGTCTGGCGTCTGCGTGCCTGTGCACGGTTCCCGGCCGCAGGTAGGCTGGCGGTTCAGCCAGGCGAAGGAGAACCGCATGCGGTACGCCATGTTCATGATCGCGGATGTCTTCGGGACTCAGGCTGCGCACGACATGCCCTCCGCGCAGATGATCGACAAGATGACGGCCTACAACGCAGGGCTCGCCGAGGCTGGAGTGCTTGAGGCGGTCGAGGGCCTGCACCGCCCGAGCAGCGGTGTGCGGCTGCATTTCGAGCAGTCCGGCGCCCAGACCCGCGACGTCCCCGAGCGGGGAGTCGACTCCAGTGCGATCGCGTACCCGTGGGCTCAGTGCTGCTCAGCGCTGCCCGGGGACATCGTGGAACTGCGACAGATCGAGGAACCCGACGATTTGCACTACACAGCGTCAGGGTCGCAGCTGTGAGGGCCGACGATCAGGTCCTCTCCGCGCTTGCGCAGATGCGCCTGGACGAAACCGGCGAACTGCCGTCGCGGCAGGTCCTCTCGGAAGTCACCGATCACCTGATCAAGGCACTCTTCCCCCAGCGATTGGGGTCATGCGGACCCGACGTCAACGGATACGTGCGCCGGATGCTGGAGTCCGCCCTGGGTAGCCTCAGCGGCGAAGTGGCCACGGAACTGCAGTTCCAGCGTCAGTCCGGACAGGTCGTGGAAACCAACTGCGACGAGATCGTGGGACGGTTCGCCGATGGTCTTCCCCGATTGCGCGACCTGCTGGTCTCCGACATCCGCATGGCGTACGCCGGCGACCCGGCGGCACGCAGCGTGGCCGAAGTCCTGGTCTGCTATCCCGGTGTCCACGCGATGATGCATCACCGTCTGGCGCACAGCCTGCACGTGCTCGGGGTCCCGTTCATCGCCCGCGTCATCTCGGAGCTGGGCCGCTCGGAGACGGGGATCGACATCCACCCCGCCGCGCACATCGGGGGAGGTTTCTTCATCGATCACGGAACCGGAGTCGTGATCGGGGAGACGGCCATCATCGGCGACAACGTGCGCCTGTATCAGCACGTAACGCTAGGGGCCAAGAAGCTTGACGGTGTCGAGAAGGGGATCCCCAGGCACCCGATCGTCGAGGACGACGTCGTGATCTACTCGGGCGCGACCGTTCTGGGACGCATCACCATCGGCAAAGGCGCTGTCATCGGTGGTGGTTGCTGGGTGACCCAGGACCTGCCCCCGGGCAGTTTCGTGACGCAGGCCCGCACGCAGGTCGAGGTCTTCACCGACGGTGCGGGTATCTGACCGGAAACCGTCCTGTTCGTCACGGCGGAGTTGGCGGCCGGATGTTGGCCTTCGGTCGCCTGCCCAGATGGAATCCGAATCGGATCCTCACCCGGTGCAGGCTGTCCAGGCTTACTGCGCGAGGTCGGCGAACAGCGGAGTGCTGAGGTAGCGCTCGCCGTAGCTCGGCACGATGACCACGATGAGCTTGCCGGCGTTCTCGGGCCGCTTGGCGACCTCGATCGCCGCCCAGAGGGCCGCACCCGAGGAGATGCCCACGAGCAGGCCCTCCTCCTTGGCGCTACGCCGTGCCGTGGCCATCGCATCATCGGATTCGACCTTGACGATCTCGTCATAGACCTCGGTGTCGAGGATCTCCGGCACAAAACCAGCGCCGATCCCCTGCAGTGGGTGCGGGCCCTTGGGGCCGCCGGAAAGCACCGGGGACGCCGCCGGCTCAACGGCGACGACCTGCACCTGCGGATTGCGTTCCTTGAGGACCTGGCCCACACCGGTGATCGTGCCCCCGGTGCCGACGCCGGACACGAGGATGTCCACCTTCCCATCGGTGTCGCGCCAGATCTCCTCGGCCGTGGTGGCACGGTGGATCGCCGGGTTCGCGCGGTTGGCGAACTGCTGCGGCATCACGTAGTTCTGGTTCTCCTTGGTCAGTTGCTCAGCCTTCGCGATCGCGCCGGCCATGCCGTCCGGGCCAGGGGTCAGGATCAACTCGGCGCCATAGGCCCGCAGCAGCATGCGCCGTTCCATGCTCATTGTCTCCGGCATCGTGAGCAGGCATTTGATCCCGCGCGCCGCGCACACCATGGCCAGCGCGATGCCGGTGTTGCCGCTTGTCGGCTCCACGATCACGGTGTCCGGGCCGATCAGGTCGTACTCCAGGGCCGCGTCAATCATGGCCACACCGATCCGGTCCTTGACGCTGTTGGCCGGGTTGTAGAACTCCAGCTTGGCGGCGATCGTCGCCTCGGCGCCGTCGGAGATCCGGTTGATCTGGACCAGAGGGGTATTGCCGATGAGTTCGGTCACGTCGGAAGCAATGTGCATGTGTCCAGTCTGCCATCGACCTGCGAAACCACAATGGGCGATAGACCGACGACCCCGGGGTCTGAGCAGTCGCGTGCCCGTCAGCCCTGCAGTCCGTGGTGGTCCAGCAGCACGTCGGCCATCTGCCGACCGGCCTCCTTCAGCTCATCTGGACGGATCACGAAGGCGTTGGGTGCTGTGATCAGCACCAGTCCGACACGTTCGGCCACCGGCGGCAGGAACTGCGCACTGATACTCACGTCGCCTTCGTCCTGCTCCACGACTGTGCTGCTCTCGGCGTAACGGTCCACCGCCCATTGGTACCCGAGCGGGACCACCAGGTCGACCGTCGTGGGTCTGCGGTGTTCGACCAGCCGAGCGGTGGTTCCGCGGGGCACCTCGAACGAGTCCTGGGTCAGCGCCACATCTCTGATTCGGTCGATGATGAACGTGCGCACCTCATCATCGGGCAGCAAGGCGTCCAACTCCCAGCCGCGTGCCGTCTCGACAAGGCGTAGTGGATGGACCTTCCGGTCGACCAGTCCAGGCTTCCACGTGCGCGAATACTCGATCTCGACAGCTATCCGCTTGCTGATCGCCTCGGAGAGAACGCGGCCGATCTCGCTGTCCGGCCGCTGCGGCACACCGGTCAGTATCCGCTGCGCGATGACCTGCACGGCCTCGGCCAGATCGGTGTCGTCCGGACGCATCTCCGACATGCGCGCCGCTGTCTGGTAGACCTCCAGCCACTTCTGCGGCGTCTGCAGTTCGACCCCCAATTCGGCGCCCGGCCTGTCTGTCACGACCCGCACCATCTCCGCGGATGCCGGGTCGTCCTCCTTGCCTTCGGCGGACATGAAGATGATCGTGTCCGGGCGCACTCCCAGGGTGTCCGCGGTGTAGAAGTCGAGGATCTCCCGGCGCAGCAGCGCCTCGGGGACGCCGACCTGTTCTGCCAGGTAGTCCATGCGCAGTCCGGCCGGGTGCGCGTGCAGCAGGTTGAGCACAGTCGACAGCCGTACCAGGGATTGACTTGCGCGGGTGTGTTTCATCGTGCCGCCTCGAGCAGGCCGCGGAGTTCGTCGCGTAGTTCCGGCGGTCCGGTCAATCGCACTCGGGAGCCCAATTCGACCACCCGGGCCAGGAAAACCAGACGGTTGGTGACCGGCACCTGTACCTCGTCGCCGTGCGCCTGCCCTCCGACCAGGCGCATCGTGTCGTGCTGGAAGCCGGGGCATTCCAGGGTCGCAGTCACGGGCGGGTCCACCTGCCAGGTGATGGGATCCAGACCTGGGCGCTGGACATCGGCGGGAAGCTGCGCCGAGCCGGGCGGGCCGATCTCCAGATCCATCATCCTGACGACCGCGAAACTCTTGATCTTCTTGGAACTGCGCTCCCATCCGGACACGACCAAGTCGTGCCCGGACCATTGCCAGGACTGTGGATCGACCTGGCGCCGCTTGCCGTTGTACTGGAACCACATGACGCATCGTGCTCGTACGGCCTCCCGGACCCGATCGAGGTCCACCGGCAGCGGATTGCGGGCGACTTCGACGATGCCGTCCTCGGACGCGGCGGCCAGTGCTGCCTGCAGGGCGGTGCGCTGTTCGACAGTGAACTCGACGCGCATCCGCACGTCACCGGGGCGCAGCACGTAGCGGGCGTCCTCACCGGGATCTGCGAGGTTCTCGATCTCCAAGCCGACGTCGCGTAGATCATCGAGGTCGCGCATCAGTGCGCGTTTGCCCGCCTCGTCAGATTTGTAGCCGACCCGCTGCAGCAGGTCGCCGCTGAGCACGCCGACGCGCCCGGCGGCAGTCAGTGCCAAGGCGACATCGAGCAGTCTCTGGTAAGCCTTGATCCTGGTCATGCGGACAAGGATGCCGCGATGGTCGAGATCCTGTCAGCCAGATCGGTGTCGAGACCGGTAACGCCACCAGCGGAATGGGTGGACACGGCGAACGTCACGCGCCGCCACCGGATGTCGATGTCGGGGTGGTGGTCCATCTGTTCGGCGGCCTCTGCGACGAGCACGACGGCTCGAATCGCGGTAGGGAAGTCGCTGAACTCGATGGTCCGGTTCAACCCCTGCGGGTCGCCGCTCCATCCGGGCAGGTCGGCGAGGCGCTGCTGAATCTCTTCTGCGCTCAATAGTGTGCTCACGATTCGAGAGTGGCCCGTGGATCCCGTGGAGGCAAGCCCACCCGCCGCGCTCGCCGAGTCGGCTGCGGCGCGTGCGCAACCGCGATTCCCCGGTGATCGACCACAATGGCGACGTGGACCCCCTGCGACTGCTGGCTGTGGCTGCCGGCGTCGTGCAGTCGTTGCGTCCCACCCTGGTGCCGCGCACGACCCGGCATCAGACGATGGTCACGGCGGTATGTGCCGCGACGACGGGCGTGACGACCACGGCGATCCCCGATGTTCCGTGGCGTGTCGGACGCTGGATCGTGCCGGTGGGGCTGGGATTGGCCGTAGCGCGTGGCGCCGTTCATGTCAGGCAGCAGCGGACGTCGTACCCCGCGTGGGATCCTCGCCCGCTGAACGCGGTGGTTGCGGTGGCGGCGGGCACTGCCGCGGGGGCTGCGCTGGCCGGTACCCCGGGGCTCGCCGCGCGTACTGCGCGCTGGGCAGGCTCGGCACTGGCGCACCGCCGGGGTGGTTCCCCGACGGCGTGGGCCGGACTCCTCGTGCTGGCGGCGGGTACGAGTCTTGCCGGAGTGGCGGCTGTTGGGGTCAGGGCAGGCTTGTCCGGTCTTCGTGCCGTGGGCACCGCCGCCGATCCCGCCTTACGGGAGGCGCCCGACGACCCTTACGTCTCAGGGGGCCCGGCTTCTGCGGTCGCCTACGACACGCTGGCCCGCGACGGCCGTCGGTTCGTGAGTCTGCGGACCCCTGCCGAGCAGATCCAGGCAGTCTGCGGGCCGTCGGCAGAACCTGTCCGCGTCTACATCGGGCTGTATACCGCGCCCACTGTGGAACAGCGGGTGGACCTCGCGCTGGCCGAACTTGAGCGGCTCGGGGGTTTGGAACGCAAGACCCTGCTCGTCATGAGTCCCGCGGGATCGGGCTACGCCGAATACGTCGCCGCTGAGTCGGTGGAGTGCTTCACCGGCGGCGACTGCGCCAGCGTGGTGGTGCAGTACGGGGTGCTGCCGTCGGTGCTGTCGCTCCGGCGGGTCGAGCTCGGTGCGCTCACCGTGCGAACACTGCTCGACCGCTTGGCCGAACGACTGCGGGAAATGCCCGAGCCGCCGAGGGTCCTGATGTATGGGGAGAGCCTCGGCGCACGGGTCGCACAGGAAGCCCTGCAGATCAGCCCCAGTCTGGTCAGCGCGGAAGGCCGCGTGGACGGCCTGGATGCACTGGTGTCCGTGGGAACCCCGGGTGGCCGGTCGCTGCGTAACCAGATGCTGCGGACACCGGGTGTCGTCCACCTGGACTGCTGGCAGCAGTTGAGCGGGGACGAGCAGGCTCAGCTGTGGTTTCTCGACCACGACGCGGACCCCGTGACCCGTTGGGACGCAGCGCTGGCGTGGCGGCGTCCCGCGTGGTTGCGCGGCGATCGGGGCCGTAACGTCCCCGAGGCCATGAACTGGGTCCCGGTCCTGACCTGGTGGCAGGTGATCTTCGACTTGGTGTTCGCCGCGCAGCAGCAATCGGGGCAATTCCGTTCGCGGGGCCATGACTACCGGGCCGATCTGCCGCCGGTGCTGGGACAGGTTCTGCGCGCCAAGGGTGATGTGCGCAGGATCGTGGAACTGCTGGAGAGCCGTGAGGTGCGCCGCGATGCGCTGCTGGCCGAAGCGGTGATCCCGACCCTGCCCGAATGAGGATCGCGTTCGGGCCTGTTGGGCGGCTCGAACCGTGACCGGATGTGACCGAGGTCTTCGCGGGCGGCCGGGGCGGTGGGACTTTGGACGTGGCGCGTCGGTGGGTGACCAGATGTGTCCAAAGTCCCCCACGGGCGGCCGGGGCGGTGGGACTTTGGACGTGGCGCGTCGGTGGGTGACTGGATCCGACCGAAGTCCCCCACGGGCGACCCGGTCAGTGGAACTTTGGACGTAGCGCGCCTTTGGGTGACCAGATCCGACCAAAGTCCCCCACGAGCGGCC
>ERZ795053.1636-NODE-1636-length-28222-cov-15.705222_pt1 | contig 28222 bp, 26 predicted proteins | sample MGYA00375137_ERZ795053 | MGnify/ENA primary metagenome ERZ795053 (study PRJEB30182, sample SAMN05720284) | activated sludge metagenome | isolation source: Anaerobic digester | place: Hong Kong | collected 2014-12-17 ...
GGCGATCCATTTCCACGACTTCGTAGAGGCTGACCGAGGGCGGCGCCTCTACCACCCAATCCGCAAACTGGGTAACCAGTTGGCGGAATTGTTCACTTTCATAATAATTTTCCAGAACTTCTTGGTTGGTCCAGCGGCCGGCCATTAGTAATCGGTCCGCGTTCGTAATGTCCTGATAACAACCATGCTCCAAGCAGCCGGTTTCGGCGCGCGAATGTTCAACCAGCGCCAGCGCCAGTTCCAGTTCCAGCAATTTCATTCTGAACTCGGGACGCGCCTCGAATTTCGCGATCGTCATTAACATTAGCAAGTCCCTCCATTCGCTTACTTGGCGTATGCTCGGTCAATCGCGCCACGTTTATTCCCCAACTCTTAAAGAATCAGAAACAAGAAGACCGATCCCTGGGGACCGGTCTGGGAAACAGGATTAGGATTGGGGGGTTGGCTCTGATCCGAAATCCTGGAATAGGCGCTATGCGGCAGGTTTTTGACCTTTATTCATTATCGCACGCCCCTCCTTTGGTGGTTATAGCCGGGTAATCCCGGTCTTTTTATTTCGAATATTATTTAACATTTGAAATTCCAGATCGCTAATTCGCAAAAGCCTTGAGGGTAAATCCTCGAAATTACTTTGCTGACTCTAATCGCTGCAATTTAATTAAGGTTAACGCGAACCAAGAATGACGGCACATTATACAGGGTATATTTGATACCGCAAGTTTTTTGGCTACTGAATTGTATTCGTCAATATTTCATAACGAAGTTACCTTGATTATGACATTTTACGCAGTTGCTTACGCCGCACTGCCGCCAACCCGGTTACTATCAGCGCGGTAATAATGAGCAATAGCGAAATCCCCGGTTCACTTAACCCCTGGGGATAAATGAGCAGCATCAATCCCAGTCCAGTCATCATGGTTCCCGACAGCAATTTCAGCAACCGCCCCTCCTGTTCCTGGAGTTTTCGCGAACCCAGCGTCCAGGTAAACACCAGAACAATCGCCAGCAAGGGCAGGACATAAATCAGGTTGTAAAGTGCAAGATAGAGATAGTATGCGCTGGTGGATAAATCATTCAGAGTCAAGGTCCGGGTATACACCATCGGGAATCCAGCGGTGCAAAGCAGCTCATAACTATTAGCGACGATAGCCAACATTGCAGTTCCAAGGAGCAACCCCGGCAAGCGATCGCCACCCACCAGCTCCCGCATTCGCTTGAACAGTCTTGGTTTAGCCTGAGCGGAAATGCTTAATGACGGTCCCTGCTGTAAAGCCAGGAAGTCCTTGATATTCAGCCCGCCCATGACCACCGCCAGCAAGCCGGCCAGCAGGGTGATCCATTGCAATTCGCCCAGCCACAGAAAGACATTCAGCCAGGCCGCCATGAACATGAAATAGATAATCCCGGAAAAGAAAATGAAAACGCCCCCGATAAAGAACATGCGCTGGCGGTTGCGGGCATGAACCAGGAGACTGAGCAAAAACAGCAGGACGAAGAACGCGCAGGGATTGAAAGCATCTAGACCCGCTAATACCACCGTCAGTGCAGGCAGCGACCATGCGCCTGGATCGAATGCGCCGATCAACGGTAGCTCCAGAGGTGGTTCATCGGCAGTCATTATGCCAGGCGTTGAAATTTCGCGGGTTTCCACAGAGGCGTTAGGTTGTGAGTAACGATGGTGGCAGGTTTCCAGTTGTTGGCGCAGTAGACGATCGGTGACGCCCGGGTCAAAACCGGTGAATATTTTCCCGCAAAACAGGAATGCTGGCACGGCTTGGGCGGATTCACCCAGCGCCTTGGCCATCCGGCTGTATTGCAACCCGCCAGCCATGTCGCGGCTCAGGTTATAGCTGCGTAAATCCAGCCAGGGATAATCAGCGGGCAACGCCTCAATAAATGGTCGCGCCTTGCGGCAATGGGGGCAGGTTTGCGTCCAGAAGAAATGTAATTGAATGCGCGGTTGATCAGTCGCAGTGCGCGTAACCCACCACTCTTCCGGGGTGGCCAGAGCTGCTTGGACGAACACGGCCAGACAGAACAACAGCGAACCCAGCAATAATCCAGTTGTAGCCCGGTTAAAACAATTTTTTCCTATTACTTGCAGTATGTTGGACATTTGAAAAACGCCCTTGCCTCCGACCCGTGGTCAGGCAGTAGCCGAATCTAGGTCTGCCTAATACCCGCCTCAAGGCTCCAATCGCTCCAGCAACCAACCACCTTCTTTCCGCAGACAATAGCGCAAGCGGTCGTGCATCCGGCCATGACGACCCTGCCAGAATTCCAGCATTTCCGGCTTCACCCGATAGCCGCCCCACTGGTTCGGCATTGGAATATTGTCATCGGAGTACTGGGCGGCCAACTGCTGATAACGCTCCTCCAGAATCTGACGGTTAGCCACCACCTGGCTTTGCCGCGAAGCCAGCGCGCCCAGGCGGCTCTCATGCGGCCGGGTTCTGAAATAAGATTCTGATTCAGAAGGGGAAACTTTGCTAACGATCCCCTCAATGCGTACTTGCCGCTCCAGCTCTAGCCACAGGAACACCAGTGCGGCATGGGGATTTTCCGCGAGTTGCTGGCCCTTATCGCTGCGATAGTTGGTGTAGAACACGAAACCATCAACATCACAATCCTTGAGCAGCACGACGCGTGCAAATGGACGTCCGGTGCGATCAGCGGTAGCCAGCGTCAAGGCGTTAGGTTCAGGCAACTCGGCTTTGATCGCTTCGTCCAGCCAGCGTTGAAATTGCCGGATGGGATCGGGATCGACCTCGGCTTTGGTTAAAGCGCCCAGGGAATATTCCTGGCGCAGTTCGGCAAGGGATTGACTCATGATGACGGAACTCCGGGGCTGAACACTTGGAAAACGGGCATTTTATACTATTTGGTTTTAGGTATTCATCCGCTTCGCTGGCCTGTTGCGAGGGGAGCGCTATCCCGGGTCTTTGGAAAAACTCAGCAGATGCGCGGCAGGGGATCATCTTCCAGCTCCGGGAGAATCCTCTCGCCGCCCAGACCCGTCTGGAGAATAACGCGGGGCGGGCCGGGTTCGAGCACGCCCATGATACAGGCATCATGGAAGCCAAGCCGTTGCAGAGTTTCAACCGCCGGCTCGGCGGCCTCCGGACTCAGCGCGGCCACGACCCGACCTTCCGAGGCCAGATAATAGGGGTCATAGCCCAGGATTTCGCACACCCCCCGCACCTCTTTACGCACCGGCAGGCATTTCTCGAACAGGCGCACGGTAGCGCCCGCAACTGAAGCAATGTCGTGGGCGACCGTGGCCACGCCGCCGCGCGTCGGATCGCGCATGAACCGCAGCCCCGGCCATTGCAGCAAGGATTCCGTGATCGGCGCTACGCTCGTCGCATCCGAAAGCAAATTCCCGGAAAGCCCGAATTGTTCCCTGGCCAGCATGACCGCTGTGCCATGATCGCCCACCGTGCCGCTCACGATGAGGCGATCTCCGGGCCGGATGCGCTCGATGCCCAGTTCGACGCCATGACGGCGTTCGCCGATACCCGTCGTCGCCAGATACAACCCCCCACCTTGGCCGTGCCGGACGACTTTAGTATCGCCGGCCAGGATACGGACACCGCAAGTTTCGCAGGCGCGGGCGATGGAGCGACTGATGCGCTCCAGCACCGCCATTTCCAGACCTTCCTCGATGAAAACGTTTAAGCTCAGATAGCGCGGCGTAGCGCCGGAAACGGCCAGGTCGTTGACCGTGCCATGCACCGCCAGACTGCCGATGTCCCCGCCGGGAAATTCCAGCGGCTCGACGGTAAAACCATCGGTAGTGATCAACCAATCCGATCCAGGCGCATTCAGCGGCAGTCGAGCTGCGTCTACACGGGTATCCAGTTGGCTGCCCAGCGCCTGGGCGAAAACCCCGTCGATCAGTTCGCGCATCAAGCGGCCGCCATTGCCATGAGCCAGGGTGATGCGTGCGTCGGTATGAGTTCTATTTTTGCTCATGGATGTCAACCACTCTTGCAGGTCACTATAATTAATGAAAGGGTACAAAAGTACACTTTATGACCTTGGGAGTCATCCGACTATGTGTCTGGCCATTCCAATGCAGATTACGCAAATTAACGGTTTCGAGGCCCGCTGTTCCGCTAAGGGCGTCGCGCGCGATGTTAACCTCTTCATGTTGCAGGATGAGCCGATTGGCATTGGGGACTGGGTGCTGATCCATGTCGGCTACGCCATTCAGAAAATCAGCGCCGAAGAGGCCCGGGAATCCTGGGAACTGTTCGATGAATTGTTGGCCGGGGAAGAAGTGAGTGCATGAACTCTCCCTGTGCCAGAACATCATCGATCAGCTCACCGACCTGGCCAACGTCCATGACGCGGTCGCGGTTGCGCGGATCGAAATTCGGGTCGGGATGCTTTCAGGGGTCGAGGCGCAATTGTTGCGCAACGCCTTTACTCTGATCCAGGCGGGAACCATTGCCGAAACGGCGGAACTGATCACAGAAGTAACCGCGCCGCGCGTGGCCTGTCGCGTGTGCGGCGCAGAATCCGAAACCTCGCCCAATAACCTGATGTGCCCGGTCTGCGCGAGTCTCGATACGAAACTGATCGACGGGCATGAATTGATCCTCGCGCGGGTTGAACTGGTCACCAATGAAGACTGATCGCTATGTGCAATACCTGTGGATGCAATATCACTGACGGCAATCGCCATTTGCTGAGTCCCCCTCCGGATCGCGCTGCGCCGATTTCCACTCCGGAGAGGATTCTGAACGGCTTGTTGGACCAGAATGATCAGCAAGCCCGAATCAATCGAAGCCGGCTTGACGCGCAGGGCGTGTTAACGATCAACCTGATGTCCTCGCCCGGTTCCGGCAAGACCTCGCTGCTGGAGTCCACCATCCGCGCGCTCCAGGGCAGGTTGCGCATCGGCGTCATCGAGGGTGATCTGGAAACCGAGAACGACGCTGATCGTATCCGCGCGCTCGGTGTTCCAGTCCACCAGATTACGACCGGTACAGCCTGCCATCTGGATGCGCACCTGATTCATAGCGCGCTTGATCGCCTGAATCTGACCGACCTGGATCTTCTGTTTATCGAAAATGTCGGCAATCTGGTGTGTCCCGCCAGTTTTGATCTGGGTCACCACCGCAACGTGATTCTGTTGTCGGTTACCGAGGGTGATGACAAGCCGGCCAAGTACCCCGTCATGTTCCGCGCCGCCGATCTGATGTTGATCAGCAAGACCGACCTCTTGCCTTATCTCACCGAGTTTTCGCCGGCACGGGCAGAGCATTGTTTGCGCCACTTGGCGTCGACTGCGCCTGCTTTGCATCTATCCGCCCGCTCAGGTGAAGGCTTGACCGACTGGCTCGGATGGCTGACAGCGGAAGTCGATCACTACCGCGAGCTACTCAAAGAACACCAAACCTTGACGCCGCGGGTCGAATCCGAAGGCCGCAGGCTCCATGCGCCGGGTCCGCGCATCACCTTCAGGCCACTGACCGCGACGACCTGAAATCCACTGCCGGAGAGTCGCTCATGTCCCATCGCGCCCAGGACTGGCTGGAAAAGATCCAAGCCCTCGATCTGTCCACTCCCGTCCGCATCATGAATGTTTGTGGCGGCCATGAGCGTTCGATTGCTATGGCGGGTCTGCGTAGCCTGTTGCCGGAAACGATCCGCCTGATTCCCGGGCCGGGCTGTCCGGTGTGTATTTGTCCCGAAGAGGATATTTATCAGGCGATCCAATGGACCTTGCAGGAGCCAGCGATTGTGGTCAGTTTCGGCGATATGCTGCGGGTGCCGGTCAATGCGCCGCGTGGCGAAGTCCGTTCGCTGGAAGAGGCTAGGGCCGCCGGCGCGGATGTCCGGCCGATCGCTTCGCCACGGGATGCGTTGCACATCGCCAAAGCGCAACCGGAGCGACCGGTCATCTTTCATGCCGTGGGCTTTGAAACGACGCTGGCCCCCATCGCGGCCCTGATCGCCGAAGGATTGCCGGATAACCTGTTTCTGTTGATGAGCGGTCGGCTGACCTGGCCGGCGGTGGCGATGTTGCTGGAGTCCGGCGACGCCGGCCTGGACGCCCTGGTTGCGCCGGGCCATGTCTCCACGGTGATGGGACCCGAGGAATGGGATTTCGTGGCGACGCGCCATCATATTCCCACAGCGATCGCCGGATTCACGCCGGACAGTTTGTTGGCGGCGACTTATGCGGTGCTCAGACAGGCGTTGGATGGCGAACCCCGGCTGGAGAATTGTTACACGGTGGCGGTGAAGCCCGGCGGTAACTCCGTGGCCCGGCGCTGTTTGACTGAGTGTTTCGACGTGGTCGATGCAAACTGGCGCGGGATTGGAACGATTCCCCATTCCGGCTATGCGCTCAAGGCGTGTTATGCGGCGCACGACGCCCGATTGCATTTTCCCGAAACGCAGACGGAAGGTCGCCGCCGGGTCGGAGACATGCCGCCGGGTTGCGATTGCGCCCGCGTGGTGCTGGGCAAAATCACGCCTCCGGAATGCCGCATCTACGGTTCGCCCTGCACGCCGCGCACGCCCATCGGCCCATGCATGGTATCGGACGAAGGAGCCTGCCGTATCTGGTGGGCGTCGGGTATTCGTGAACGCGCAACATCTCCCGCCGAGTCCATCGCCGCCTGAGCGCATGGTTAAAGCGCGGGCAATATGACCGGATCGGGGATTGCGCAACGCATTCGGATTCAGGGCCGGGTTCAGGGCGTTGGATTCCGTCCTTTCATTGGCCGATTGGCCCGGCGGCTGGGACTGCGGGGATGGGTGCGAAACCGCAGTGGGGACGTTGACATTCACATCGAGGGTGAATCGGCGCAACTTGCCGAATTCGTTCGCGCCCTCTGTGCGGAAGCGCCGCCCCTGGCTCGTCCCGAAACGCCTGTGGTCGAAGATGCGGAGTTTCTGGGCCACCTGGAGTTTACGATTCGCGAAAGCGAAACGGGCGATTCCGGGCCAGTCGTGATTCCCCCCGATCATTTTGTTTGCGCGGATTGCCTGCGGGAAATGGCCGACCCCGCCGCCCGTCGCTACCGCTATCCGTTCACCAACTGCACCCAGTGCGGGCCGCGCTACACGATCATTGACCGGTTGCCCTATGATCGACCCAATACGGCAATGACCTGCTTCCCGCTCTGCGCCGATTGTCAGGCGGAATATGACAATCCCGCCGACCGTCGCTACCATGCTCAACCCCTAGCCTGTCCCCGCTGTGGACCCATACTGGAATTTCGAGGTACAGAATTAATACCCGTATCCGGTAACGAAGCGGCGCTGGCGGCCTGTGTTCGGGCCTTGCAGGTGGGCCTGATCGTCGCCGTCAAGGGCATTGGCGGCTATCACCTGATGTGCGATGCGCGCTCCGAACCGGCGGTGCAACGGTTGCGGGAACGCAAGCATCGACCCTGGAAACCGCTGGCGGTGCTAGTCCCTGAAGATGCTTCATCCAGTGGCGCAATGACGCAGATTGCCGCTCCGAATGATGTGGCGCTGGCTTGGCTGCGGTCGCCGCTGCGCCCGATCGTACTCGCGCCCAAATCGCCTACGTCCGTACTCGCGCCGTCGATCGCGCCGGGACTTGGGGAAGTAGGTCTCATGTTGCCTTACAGCCCGTTGCATCATCTGCTGGCCACCGATTTCGGCGGGCCGCTGGTCGCCACCTCAGCGAATATCAGCGGCGAGCCGGTGCTGACCGACGCTGAGAGCGTGGAAAAACGACTCGGCGTGGTGGCTGACGCTTTCCTGCATCACAATCGACCGATTCGCCGTCCCGCTGACGACTCGGTGTTGCGGATGATGGGCGGCATCCCCCGGCCGTTGCGCCTGGGACGAGGTCTCGCGCCGGTCGAACTGCGGCTGAAAACGCCCGTTAATCGGCCCACCTTGGCGCTGGGCGCGGATCTGAAGAACACCATTGCCCTGGCTGTAGAAGACCGTGTGCTGGTTTCACCGCATCTGGGCGATCTCGGCGCACCCCGGAGCCTGGAGGTGTTCGAGCAGGTCATCAAAGACCTTTGCCGGCTTTATGCGGTTACCCCTGAACGAATCGTCTGCGACGCTCATCCCGGATATTTCTCAAGCCGCTGGGCGCGCGGACGGGATATCGAGATTCAGCGGGTTTTCCATCATCCTGCCCATGCTTCGGCGCTGTTTGGCGAATTTGCCCTGAAAAAACCGATCCTGGCGTTCACTTGGGATGGTTTGGGTTTTGGCGAAGACGGGACGCTCTGGGGCGGCGAGGCGCTGCTGGGGATGCCTGGACAGTGGCGGCGGGTCGCCAGCCTGCGCCCGTTCCGCTTAATCGGCGGCGACCCGGCGAGCCGCGATCCTTGGCGGTGTGCGTTGGCGATGTGCTGGGAAGCCGGTCTGGATTGGCCGGACAGACCTGTTGAAAGCGGTTTGGCGCGGACGGCTTGGGAACGCGAGATCAATTGTCCGGTGACTTCGTCGGTTGGCCGCTGGTTTGATGCTGCCGCTGCATTGATCGGCGTCGCCCAAACGCAAAGCTATGAAGGGCAGGCTGCGATGATGCTGGAAGCACGTAGTGCAGCCTCTCAGGAATTCGTCGAAATGCCGCTGTATTTGGACGACGGAATCTGGCGCGCAGACTGGTCGCCGCTTTTACCCGTGCTAATGGATGAAGAAAGAACCATCGCGGAACGTGCGTCCGGTTTCCACGCCAGCCTGGCTACGCTCATTCTGCGTCAGGCCGAGCGCGTCCGGCAGATACATGGCATCCGGCAGATCGGTTTGGCTGGCGGCGTCTTCCAGAATCGTATTCTGACGGAACAGGCCATGCGGTTGCTTTCGGATGCCGGCTTTGAGGCGCTGTTGCCCGAGCGTCTTCCCGTTAACGACGCCGCCATCAGCTTTGGCCAGATTGTCGAGGCGGCAGCCGGGCCGGGATAAAGTTGCGCTCTCCTCGCTACCCCGAATCTGGCAAAGTCGGCTACACTGTCGCCTATTCTTATCCGCGAACCGGCCAGCGCCGGCGTTCTTACCCCGGTTGATTCCCCGCATGACGAGAAGCTCCCATGTCAACGCAGGAACTTTTTAACAGAACCGAAGAACATCTGCCCTTTTCCGCTGGTGAAGCGATTTTCCAGCAAGGCGAACCGGGCGATACTTTATATATCGTGGCTGAAGGCCAGGTCGATATTCGGATGGGCGACCAGCTCATTGAAACCCTTGGTGCCGGGGATATCCTGGGTGAAATGGCGTTGATCGAAGATCGCCCGCGCAGCGCCAGCGCCATCGCTGTCACCGACTGTTTGCTGGTTCCCGTCACTCGTCAGCACTTCCTTACCCTCATTCAACACACCCCCCTGTTCGCTATTCAGGTGATGCGGGTCCTGGCCAATCGTCTGCGCCGCACCACACAACAACAGAGGCATTCATGATCCAAGCCGCGGTTGCCTACCCGGACGAACTGGAATCGCCCAGCGAAACCCTGGTCGCCAACTATCCGGTCGACGAAACCGGCTATGACGAGATGTGTTCAGCGCCGGGCGTATTGCGTCCGCATTGGCGAGAGATCGCCAAATCGCTGGAAGAAATTGGCGGTGAGGAACTGGAGCGCCGTCATGGCGAGGTGCAACGCTTGTTGCAAACCGATGGCGTTACTTACAACACGTATGACGATCTGCGCAGTTCACAACGACACTGGCTGGTCGATCCCATTCCCCTGCTGATGACGGGTGAAGAGTGGAGCGAGTTGGCGACCGGACTGGAACAGCGCACCCGGTTAATGAATGCGCTGCTGGCGGATTTATACGGCCAGCGACTGGCCATTCGTCAGGGCTGGCTGCCTCCGGAATTGATCTATCCCCATCCCGGATTTCTCGCGCCCTGTCATCAATCGTTGCCGGCCGGGCAGCGTGAGTTGATTTTTCATGGCATCGATTTGGCGCGCGGACCGGACGGCGTGTTCCGGGTCTACGGCGACCGCACGCAGTCACCCGCGGGCGCCGGTTACACGCTGGAGAACCGCATTATCCTGGCGCGGGCGCTGCCGATGCTCTATCGCGACGCCCCACTGCGCCGCTTGGCCAGTTTTCTGGAAACCGAACGCGCCACCCTGGCGGGATTGACCCGGCATCATCCCGAAAATCCGCATGTGGTGCTGTTAACGCCAGGTCCGAACAGCCCGGTCTATTTCGAACATGCTTACCTGGCCAATTATCTGTCGCTCAGTCTGGTGGAGGGCGAGGATCTAGTGGTGCGCGATGGCCGAGTCTGGTTGAAAACCCTCGGTGGTTTGCAGCCGGTCGATGTGATTTTGCGGCAAGTGCTCGACGCTTATTGCGATCCCCTGGAATTGCGCGGCGATTCCCTGCTGGGCGTTCCGGGACTCCTGCAAGCGGTGCGGGGCGGTCATGTAGTCCTGGCCAATGCCTTGGGCAGCGGCATTATCGAAAACCCCGGATTAGCGGCGTTTTTGCCGCTGTTATGCCGACAATTGCTCGGCGAGGATCTGAAGCTGCCTTCGTTGCCGACCTGGTGGTGCGGTAATTCCGATGATCATGACTATGTGCTGAGTCACCTCGATCGCTTGGTGGTGCGTTCGATTTTGCCCAACGGACCCTATTGGGAAGGTTGTCATCTCGACGATACTTTACGAACCCAGTTAATCAAACAGATGCAGGCTAAGCCTCATCTGTTTGTCGCCCAGGAGCCTCAGCCGTTATCGACCGCGCCGGTGCTGGAAGAGGGCAAATTGCTGCCGCGCCCAGTGATGTTGCGCGGCTTTGTGGTCACCGAGGACGATGGGTATCGGGTGATGCCCGGCGGTTTGGCCCGCGTGTCCTCTGGGCTGGATACCCTGCAAGCCGCTCTGCAAAAGGGCGGCATCAGTAAGGACTGGTGGGTGTTGGCGCAGACTCCGCAACGCCATGTCAGCCTGCTGCGTCAGGCTCACGGTCCGATCGTGGCGACGCGCGATGGCAGCGATCTCCCCAGCCGGGTCGCCGATAATCTGTTCTGGTTGGGCCGCTACAGCGAACGGTTCGACGGCACAGCGCGGTTGCTGCGGGAAGCGCTGGGTCGACTGTTGGAATGGGAGCAGGATAATACCGATGAACGCTGCCTGGATGACCTGTTCGAGGCGTTGGATATTCCGGTGCCACCGGTGGCGGAATCGCCGCGCGCCCGCTTCTTTACCTTGCGAGAGACCCTACTGGGTCTGCTGCTCGAGTCCGAACATCCCGGCAGCATGGAGACTATTTTCAACGGCATGTTGCGCACGGGACGGGCGGTGCGCAATCACCTGGGCGATGACAGCTGGCGGTTGCTGAATCGCCTGCAACAATGGGTGAAGGAACCGTCGCCGGGATTAGGCGCCCGGCAAGCACGGGAGTTGCTGGAAGAACAACTGATGCTGGTGGCGGCGTTCTGCGGACTGAATAACGAAACCATGCCTCATCATCAGGGCTGGCTGTTCTTCGACATCGGGCGCTATCTGGAGCGGGTGCTGCGCACGCTGGAGTTGTTCAAACTGGCGTTCATCACCGCTCGTCATCCTGGCGTGCCGCTCTGGGAAGTGGTATTGACCATTACCGACAATCTGACAGTTTACCGGCGGCGCTATCGTTCCGCGCTGCACCCGACGGCGATCATTGATTTGCTGCTCTTTGATGAAGGCAATCCCCGCTCGGTCGGTTATCAACTGCGGAGACTGCAACGGCATATCGGTCGCCTGCAACAACCGGACGACTCTCCCTACCGCAGCGCCGAAGAACGACTCATTCTGGAAGCGATCTCCACCTTGCAGTTGGCGGATATTGCAGCGCTGGCGACCCTGTCCCATGACAGTACGTATTCTAGTACCGAACTGGATCGATTACTGGACGCCCTGCACACGCCTTTGTCGAGTCTATCCGAAGCCTTGACCCATAGCCATTTCAGCCATGCCGAAGTACCTCAGCAATTGATTACCATGCGACCATAAATATGCGGTACACCATTACCCACCGCACGATTTACCAATACAGCAGCGGTGTAGCGCTCTGTCATAACGAAGCGCGGCTGCTGCCGAGGGAAACCAACTGGCAGCTGTGCCGACCCAGTCAGATCCGGATCAAACCACGCCCCGCGTTATTCGTCGAACGTCAGGATTTTTTCGGCAACCGGGTGCTGTACTTTGCGATTCAGGATATTCACCAAAAGTTGGAAGTCACTGTTGCGACCGAGGTGCGCGTCCTCGATGAGCGCTTATTCGATGAATCCAGCCCCTCGCCACCCTGGGAGCAGGCGCGTCAAATGTTGCGGGCAGACCCCGATCCGGAAATTATCGAAGCCCGACTGTTTCGGCTGGATTCGCCGTTTGTAGCCGCCCATCGCGACTTTCGCGCCTACGCAGAACCCAGTTTTACTCCAGATCGCCCGTTACTTGAGGCCGTGGCTGATTTAAACCAACGTATTTACGAAGATTTTACCTACGATCCACATTTCACCACGGTCGCTACCCCACTCAACGAGGTGCTAAGCGAACGGCGAGGGGTTTGCCAGGACTTCGCGCATTTGGCTATTGCCTGTTTGCGCTCGCTGGGACTGGCGGCCCGCTACGTCAGCGGTTATCTGGAAACCCTTCCGCCGCCTGGCCAGCCCCGGTTAATTGGCGCCGATGCTTCGCATGCCTGGTTGGCGGTGTACGTCCCTGGAACGGGATGGGCGGAGTTTGATCCAACCAATAATTGTATGCCCCAGGAAAAACATGTCACCGTGGCTTGGGGACGCGATTATGGCGATGTAGCGCCCTTGCAGGGGGTAATGACCGGTGGCGGCGCGCACACGCTCACGGTGTCGGTGGACGTAGCGCCCAATCCAGAACCCATGAAGGCCAAGAAAAGCAAAGCCTAAACGGAGACTGTCCCAGGGTCGTTTATCATCTTGTTGATTTAGAAAGCAACCGGTAGCGATGGGTAAGTAATGATGACTCGAATCTGGCAAATCGCCTTCAGTAGTCTGTTGTTGATTTTTATAATGATTCCTGGTCAGGTTTCAGGTGCGAGTCAAAAACTTGAGCCTCGGATTATTGGCGGCCGCGAAGCCACTAATTTTTATCCGTGGATGGCGGTTCTGGTGTTTGCCTCGGAACCGGATGTTTACGATGGGTTCTTTTGTGGCGGATCATTGATCGCTGCAAACTGGGTAGCCACCGCCGCGCATTGTGTGGAGACTGAGTTGCCTAGCGAGCTGGATGTCGTGTTGGGCGTGCGCGACCTGAAGCAGGATTTAGCCAATGGAATTGGGCAACGCCTCGGCGTCAAGCGCATTGTTATTCACTCGCAATATGATGCAGGATCGAGCGATTTCGATATCGCTCTTCTGGAATTGCAAGAGGTCGCTAATGATGCGCCTATCCCGGTTTACAGTGGTCAGGATACCCTGGTTGGCCAAGAAGCGTTGATCCTGGGATGGGGGAATACTCAGCGCCGAGGATGGCCGCAATATCCAGCGGTGTTGCAAGAAGCCTTCTTACCGATTGTCGCTAACACGGTTTGCGCGACAGCCTTGGCGCCTGAGGAAATTACTGACAACATGCTATGTGCAGGCTACGCTAAAGGCGGCACGGATACCTGTCAAGGCGATAGTGGCGGACCGTTGCTGGTGAATCTGGGAGAGTACCAGTTGGCGGGCATCACCAGTTGGGGGATCGGTTGTGGCCGGGCCGGCAAATATGGGGTCTATACGCGAGTAGCCAATTTCTCGGCCTTCATTCAGGACAGCCAGCATCGTGATTATTTCGCCTGCGCCGACGTTAATGGCGACAGCGTAGTCGACGCGCAGGATCAAAATCAAAAACGCACTGAAGTCAGAGATGAGTTCAGGCAGTGGCTGCAAGAGTGCTGGTCTACGCAGGCAGACTGTGGCGATGTCAACGGGGATGGTCAGGTCAACAATACCGATAGACGAGTGCGTCGGCAGGCTATGAATAACCAGTACTTCTATTGGCAGCAGAGTTGCTGGTATCCGGAACAGACCACGCCAGCCCAGCAATAAGGCTGCGCAAATGTAAAAAAGGCCGCAAACGCGGCCTTTTTCGGTTCAACCTTTTGGCAATAAGAGGGCAATGAAAGTCGCAGCAAAAATCGCGCTGGTAATGACGCCGCTGATGCTGGCGCCAAGAGCATGTGGTAGGACGACGACTCCGGGACCGACCGACTTCTGCGCGACTTTGGCGCAGGTAGGCACACAACTCACCCCAGCGATGCCGGTGACGGGATTGTATTTCTTGCCGGACAGGTAATATATCGCGTAGCCACCTACAATCCCCCCGATACCGGAAATCAGTAGCGCCAGAATGCCCAGCACCAGCAGTTTCAACACAATCGGATTCAGGATCGTGCCCGCTTCGCACAGTACGCCCAACAGCAGCCCCAGAAAGAATGTCGCGCTGTACAGCACCGTGTTCGAGAATAGCTCGAAGAAGTAGGTCATCTGGCTTTCCCGAACCACCACCCCGATAAACAGTGACAGGAACAACGGTGACGCCACCGGAAACAGCAGGCTCAGCAGCACACAGGCAATCACGGCGAATACCAGCTTTTCATTAGAACTGATCGGCTTGGTTTTCTCCATCGGCATAGGCAGGTTGCGTAGCCGTTCGGGAATCAACAACTTGATCAGGTACGGATATCCACCGTAAGTCAGCCCCAGATACAGGTAGGCCACCACCGTAATCGGTACGAACAAATCCCGCGCCAGCTGCAGCGAGGTGAACAGCACCATCGGCCCATCAGCGCCGCCGATGGTCGCTACCGACGCTGCTTGCCCCGGCGTCAGCCCCAGCGCTACCGCAATCGGATACACAAAGACCGTACCCAACTCGGCGAACAGGGCGACAAACATGCTCTGAAAGGGGCGGGCCATCACGAAGCCGACATCCAGCAGCGTGCCGATGCCCATGAAAACCAGGCAGGCAATCAGACCGTTGCTGAACATGAACGTGTAGATTGGTTGCAGCCAGTTGATCTGCAAGATATTGACCAGCGCCCCAGTGTCCGAGGCCAACGGGGCGACGAACAGGGTGCCAGGCAATTGTTGCGCCTGCTCGGCGGCGATGTTCAGACCAGTTGCTGGATCGTAGGCCGAGAAGAACATGACGCCCGCATTAATGGTAGCCATGCCCAGACCCATGGGAATCATCAGCAGGGCTTCCAGCACGCCTTTGCGTCCCAGATACAGCAGCAGGACGCCTAGTGCCATGAGAAAGACACGGCCGAAGGCGATCTTGGGATCCGTAGAGAACCCTTGCAACAAGGTGTTGATACCTTGGAAAATATCAAGAAAATTCAGGGATTCCATAATGGAACGCTCCCGGTCATCAACCGATGGTTAACAAGACCTGCCCAGCATCGACCGGATCGCCCGGCTTGACCGCGATGTTGGTCACTTTGCCGCCATGCCGGGCGACGACGTGGGTCACCATTTTCATGGCTTCCAGCGAGACTAATTTGTCGCCTTCGCTGACCGCCTGACCAACGCTAACATGCACAGTTTGCACTACGCCGCCCAGCGGCGCGACTTCATCGCCCGGACCTGCGGCTGCTGCTCCAGGCGCTGGCGCTGCGGCAGCGGCGGGCGTTGGCGCGGTAGGCACTGGGGCCACCGGTTGCGGCGCAACGCTCATGCTGCCCGGCTCTGGGTATAAACTCTGAGAGCTGTCAGTTGAAAGGTCTTCGACGGCAACAATGTACTGTTTGCCTTCAACAGTGATACGGAATTTCTTCTCCATGGATGTTTTCTCGCAGGAAAGGGTAAGGGATAGGGAGATTGAAAAACATTCGGGTGAAATCAACGGGAGCGAGGCGCGTGCGACGTGTGATGAACCGAACGCGCCTCGGCGGTCCAACTGTAGCCTCGGGCTAGAGCTTCAATGTGGACGATTCGGTGCGCGCCAGACATCACTGCGACAGCAGCCGTAATCACCGCCAGGTGTTCCGGTGGAATACCAGCGACCGCTACCGGTTGCAGCGGCGCAGCCGGTTTGACTGCGGTCGCAGGCGCAGGCGCGGTCGTTTGTTGCGATAAGGCCCAAACAATGCCGCGAATAACCAGAGCGACCAACATCGAGACGACGATCACGATGCCGTAGATCACGAAGATGTCGCCAATGGCGTCCATCGTGGTGTAGGTCTTCATCGGTGGATTCCCGTTAAGTTGGGTTGTGGCGGTCCGAACCGGCCTGAGTCGGTTGCCGGACAGGGTTCAAAGCGGGATGCAACCATGCTTCTTGGATGGGCGCAATTCACGTTTACTCAGCAACTTGCGCAGCGACAAGGCGATGGTGGCCCGGGTGTCGGCGGGCTCGATCACATCGGTGATGTAGCCGCGCGAGGCTGACATATAGGGCGAGGCGAACTTGGCTCGGTATTCGGCCGCCAGTTCGGCCGCCTTGGCCTTGCGGTCCTCGGCGGTTTTGAGTTCGCTGCGGTAGAGGATGTTGACCGCGCCTTCCGCGCCCATTACCGCGATTTCGGCGGTTGGCCAGGCGAATACCAGATCGGCGCCCATCTCCTGGGCGCACATGGCCAGGTAGGAACCGCCATAAGCCTTGCGCAGGATGATGGTGATCTTGGGCACGGTAGCGGATGCGTAGGTGTAGAGCATCTTCGCGCCGTGACGGATAATGCCGCCGCGCTCTTGCTCGATGCCGGGCAAGAAGCCGGGCACATCGACCAGCGTCACGAGAGGGATATTGAAGGCGTTGCAGAACCGGATGAACCGAGCGCCCTTATCGGAAGAGTCGATATCCATCGCCCCGGCTTTGACCAGTGACTGATTGGCGAGGACGCCGACGACAATCCCCTGGATGCGGGCGAAACCGACCACGATGTTGCCCGCCCAACCGGCGTGGACTTCCAGGAACTGGCCATTATCCACCAGACGCTTGATGACCGGTTGCACGTCCATGGGTTCCGAGGAGGTTTCCGGGATCAGCGCATCGATGCCTTCATCTGAGGACAGATCGAGATCGGGATAGGGGCGATGCGGCGGGTCCTCGGTGTTGTTGGAAGGCAAATAGCTGAGCAGGGCCTTGGCGATCTGGATGGCGTGGCGGTCATCGTCGGCGACAAAATGCACGTTGCCGCTGACCGTGGCGTGCATCTGGGCGCTGCCGACCTCGTCCAGGCTGGTGGTGCGCCCGGTGACCGCCTTGATCACCTCCGGGCCGGTGATGAACATATAGGCGTTCTGCTTGGTCATGATGATGTAATCCATCAGGGCCGGCGAGTACGACGCGCCGCCGGCGCAGGGTCCGGCGATGATAGCGATTTGCGGCACTACGCCTGACAGCAGGACGTTTTGGTAGAACACCTCGCCGTAGCCGGACAGGGCGTCGACTGCTTCCTGAATGCGCGCGCCGGCGGAGTCCTTGAAAGCCACTACCGGGACGCCGATTTTCAGCGCCAGTTGCATGGACTGCACGATCTTCTTGGCGTGCATCTTCCCCAGGGTGCCGCCCATCACCGTGAAATCCTGGCTGAACGCCGCAACAGGCCGGCCATCAACAAAGCCGGTGCCGACGATTACGCCGTCGGAGGGCAATTCCTTGTCGGCCAAGCCAAAATGCTTGGCGGCATGTTTAGCGTGAGTTGCGATTTCCTGGAAGGTGTCCGGCTGAAACAGGGCCAGCAAGCGTTCGCGGGCGCCCATCAGACCCTTGGCGTGTCGCTCCTGGAGTTTGTCCTCGCCGCCGCCGGCTAATACTTTGGCGCGGCGTTCCCGCAAGATTTCAAGCTGTTTTTCGGAGAGCATGAACGGTCCTCGTGATGGTTCAAGTCGATCGACAAATTGACGGTCAATAATCCGCGTCCCGCGCTCGGGCCGCGCGGGGCTGGTTATCTTTCTTCAGTGAGACGCGGGGGAACGGCCTGGGCAAGGCGCTGATGATGGCAGAGCATTCACCGCCATCCACGCTAACCCCTTCCAGCCAAACATTTTGATATAGGGTAGCTGAAATCCCGGCAAACGCGAGAGTCGGCGTTGTTGAAATGTGAATGTCTGTCCTGTGTCATCGGGGAATTTACGAGCACAGGGTCTGCGCAGCCTCCCGCAGGGTTTGACTGTTGATGGCGGCATGATAATGGGCGCTGAAATCCGAGCCGCGCAACGCCTTTTTGATCATGCTTTCCAGATTAGGGCGTTTATCTTCGGGATTCGGGCCACTGCCCAGACCGCCGCCAAACTCGACAATGCAAGTGACGCCATCGTGAAAAGCGGTTTCCAGATTATCGATCCAATGGACCGGATGGAACAGTTGGAAGAAAAGCCGGGTCTTGATGGCCGCCGGATCGGGGTCATGGTAAGCGCCGGTATTGTTGGACAGAACGCGGATGGTTGGGGCGTTCATCTCGGCGCTGTCCAGCGCTGAACGGAAATGCAGGGCCGCAGTGATCATATAAAAGGTGTGGAACGCGCCCTCGGTCTTGAGGCGGGTGGGCCGCTTGCGCGGAAAATGCGTATGCGCATCTTCGGTCAATCGATCCAAGTCTTCGCTCAGCCCGCCGACCACGATTTGATCGAGCAGATTGCGCGCGGCGACCACGCAATAGTGTTTTTCAGCCAGCGGGCCGATGTTATCCAGGTGCAGGGGAAAAGCCAGCATTTCGCCGTTGCCGTAGTCGCCCATGCATTCGCCGCGCTTTTGCACAAGTCGCAAGGCCGTCTCAAAGCTCAAAGCCCCGGCGGCGGCCAGCGCGCAGTATTCGCCCAGGCTATGGCCGGCGGCCAGCATGGGTTGCACCTGGTGATCGGTTAATTCATGGAAGATGCCTAAACAAGCCAGCGAATGAACTAACAGGGCAGGTTGTGTGTAGCGGGTCAGCTTGAGCTCTTCTTCCGGTCCTTCCTGGCAAAGTTTGACGAGATCGTAGCCCAGAATATCGTTGGCCTGCTCGTAGAGTTGCCGGGCGGATGGAAAATCGCGGATCAAGTCGCTGCCCATGCCAACATACTGGGAGCCCTGTCCGGGAAAAATGAACATGATGTGCTGGTCCTGACTCGACACGACGATGCGCTCCTGTGGGGAGTAGTGAAAACAAACGCGCAAAGATACGGACAAGTCATGGACAAGGCAAGATGTGTTTGGAGCAACTTCCATGGCGAAGGCTGAAATCCAGGCGTTCAAAGCTGGAGCCTTACCCCGAAGAAGGGAGAAGGCGTTTTTTCAACCCTCATCCGCCGGACGATGGGGACACTCCGCACGGATGCAGTGACCATAAAGAATCAGCCGATGCTCGGCCAGCTCAAAACCAAGCTGTTGTGCAATAATTTGCTGTCGCCGCTCGATTTCCTGGTCACAAAACTCCTCAATCCGTCCGCATTCCAGGCACAGAATATGATCGTGATGCACCCCCTGATCGAGTTCGAACACCGACTGACCGCTCTCGAAGTGATGACGCTTGACCAGGCCAGCTGATTCGAATTGGGTCAACACCCGATACACGGTTGCCAGACCGATCTCCTCGCCGGAATCAGCCAATGACTGGTGAATGGCATCGACCGTCAGATGCGTATTGCCTGGATGTTGCAACATATTGAGGATTTTGATGCGCGGCAGGGTGACCTTCAGGCCCGCCTGCTTAAGTTCTTTGGATCCCACGCGGAATTCTCCCGGGATTTCGCTTACCCACCCGTTGCCGTTGTACGTTATGATGTGATTCTCGTTCATCAGCAACCCGGATCCTGTTTTCCATGTCTGATCTTTCCCTGCGCGCCACCAGCGTCTTGCTTCTGACGCTGATGGCTGGTTGTGAATCGTTCGTTCCCAGCTTCTACACCGTCCCGGTTCGTCAGGGCAATTACATTGACCCAGCGCTCGTTACTGAGTTGCGCCCCGGCATGCCCCGGCAGCAGGTTCAGCGCATCATGGGAACGCCTTTGGTCACTGATCCCTTTCATCAGAATCGCTGGGATTACTACTATCAATACGGTAAGGGCAATAAAATTGCCGAGCAACGGCGCGTTACTCTGTTTTTCAGAGGCGACGCGCTGGATCGCATTGACGCTGAAATTGACGACTAACCATTCTCCGGCTCCAGATCGCCGCCGCCCCGGCGCATGCGCTTGCCTTCGGCAGCGCGTTTCTTGCGCACCTCCTTGGGATCAGCCAGCAAGGGACGGTAAATTTCGATCCGGTCGCCGGTACGGGCAGGCGCTGACAATTTGCTGAGCTTGCCGAAGACGCCGACCTTGACGGTCTGGAGTTGAATCTCCGAAAACTGCTCCTGAATCCGTGACTGAACGATCGCCTGCTCCAGAGTGGCGCCCTCCGGCAATTCGACCGGGATAATCACTTGCCGATCGGGCCGGGCATAAGCGACTTCAGCCCGGATCATCGCTGGATTGGGAAGATTATCTTTTGCCATATAAATCAACCGCCCGTTTGCAGAAAGCATCTACCAGCGAATTGGCGATTTGCTTGAAGACGGGTTCAACAACCTTGCGCACCAAGGCGTTGGAAAACTCGAATTCCATATCCAGCGATACCTTGCAGGCGTCGGCGCGCAAGGGTTCAAAGCGCCAGTAGCCTTCCAGGCGCTGGAAAGGGCCTTCCAACAAGCGGATGTCGATCATTTTGTATTTCTGCATCCGGTTACTGGTCGTAAAGGTCTTATGCACACCACCCTTGGCCATTTCAATCGTCGCCCGCAGCGCATCCTCGCCGCATGGAGCGACATGGGCGGAGCGACACCAGGGCAGGAATTGGGGGTAGCTTTCGATATCATTGACCAGGTTATACATTTCCGCCGCTGAATACATCACCAGCGCGCTTTTTTTGACCGTCGCCACCATTCAATCTCCATTACGGGGTCTTATCGTTCGGGGATTGGACTCTTGAACGCCAGTTTGATTGAATCTGTGTTGATCCTCAAGCATCGTGTGTGCGGGGTAGGATGAAGCCAATTATATCCACGCTCATCCCCACCGCTTGTCTGAAGCAGTTTGGCAAACCTAATGCATTAATTAATTTTGCTGATTGATGGCATAGCCGGTCCTGAATTGTCTGAATCATTAATATTTGATTTTGAAGCTGGAGGAAATGACTTATGGGACATCATCAACCCCCAACGACGGCGCTGTGGAGCAGACTGCTGGCCGTCATTCTGGCCTTAACGGTCGTTACGGCATGGGCGGAGACGCCCACCATCGAAGATTTATCGCCCGAAGATCGCGCGGCGCTCAATCAAGGTCACGCTATCGAAGTCATCGTCGAGTTTGACCAGACCGAAGCGGCGAACATGGCCGCGGAGCACAAGCGACTCGCTGGATTACGCTACGAGGACGCCGCCATTGTGGCCGAGCGCGCGCGAAGTTATCGGCGGCAAAAAGAGAGAGCCTTGGCCGCACTGGCGGCAGAGGCGCTGACCATACAAAACGACTACGAATACTTGCCTCTGTTTACAGTCCGAGTGCGTTCTCCAGCTGCTTTGAGAGCTTTGTTGCGCCAGGATGGCGTCAAGGCCGTGCATTCCAATATCAGGTTACATCACATGTTGCGGGAAAGCTTGCCCCTAATTCGGCAACCGGAAGTAATTGCTCAAGGCGGAGGCGGGGCCGGAGCGACGGTCGCCGTGCTGGATACTGGCGTGGATTATTCAAAGTCGGATTTCGGCAGTTGCGCAGCGCCAGGCGGAGCCTGCAAGGTAGTTTACGCGCAGGATTTCGCGCCTGACGATGGAGCGCTGGATGATAACGATCATGGCACCAATGTGGCAGGCATTGTGCTAGGTGTTGCGCCCAGCGCCCGGATCGCTGCTCTCGATGTGTTCCGAAGCGACGGGTTTGCTTACTCGAACGATATTATTGATGCGATCAACTGGGCGATCGCCAACCGGGATACCTATAACATCGTGGCGATGAATCTCAGTCTGGGCGGCGGCGAATCGTCCTCTCCCTGCGCCAATGATCTGTTCGCCACCCCTATTGCTAATGCTCGCGCCGCCGGCATTCTGGCCGCGATCGCCTCGGGTAACGAAAATCTCAAGGATGCTCTTGGCAGCCCGGCTTGCGTTCCGGCGGCGGTTTCCGTGGGGGCGGTCTACGATAGCGCGCAAGGCAACCGGTCTTGGGGCGACTGTGCGGATCGTCCCACCCAGGCCGATCAGGTCACCTGTTTCTCTAACAGCGCCAGTTTTTTGACCTTGCTCGCCCCAGGCTCAACCATCACCGCAGCGGGCATCAGCATGAGCGGCACTTCTCAGGCGACGCCCCATGTAGCTGGCGCGATTGCCGTATTACGCGCCGCCTATCCCAATGAATCACTGGACGCCACGATTGCCCGGCTTACGAACACCGGTGTTCCTGTCACCGATGCTGCGAATGGCGTCACCAAACCGCGCATCGACCTGCTCAGCGCCTTTACCGCCAACCGCACCGCTTACCCACTCACGGTAGACAAGGCCGGCGCAGGCAGCGGTACAGTGAGCAGCAACCCAGCGGGGATTAATTGCGGCAACCAGTGTCAAGCTGAATTTGCTGAAGGAACTACGGTGAATCTGACGGCGATCCCGGACACTGGATCGGTCTTTGACGGTTGGAGCGGCGCCTGTACGGGAACCACGGCCTGTGCGGTGAGCATGGACGGGGCGCGCAACGTAACAGCGACCTTTACCGCAGTTAGCGCGCTCTCGCTGGGCGAGGCCCTGGATAACACCACTCTGAATTGGAACACGACGGGCGCCGCCGGTTGGCAGGGCGTGCAATTGAGCAATCGGGATGCGGCCCGCAGCGGCGCTATCGGTGATGATCAGCGTTCGGTACTACAGACTGCGGTTACTGGACCAGGAACCCTGACCTTTCAGTGGCGAGTCTCATCGGAACCGAATTTTGATTTCCTGACATTCCAGGTTGATGGTGTGACTTACCAGGTTGATGGTGGGACTCCGTTTGAGATCAGCGGCGCGCAGAGTTGGGAGACCCGGACGGTCACCATCGGCGCGGGGACTCATCAAGTGCAATGGATCTACCGCAAGGATGAGTCGGTTTCCGAGGGCGAGGACGCTGGTTGGGTCGACGCGGTGACCTTTACGCCGACGCAGAGCAACCGGCCCAATTTGACCGTGACTCAAGTCATCAGTCCCGCTAATGGGATGCCGGGAGGAACGATTGAAGTATCGGCAACGGTCACCAATCAGGGCGATGTCGCCGCGGGCAGTTTTTGGCTGGCTTTTTTACTGTCGGGCGATGCAGCGATCGCTCCCGGCGATGTGGATACCGGTTGGGGATGTACTTTCAACGAGGGCCTGGCTGGTGGCGCAACTAATACCTGTAGCGGCGAAATCGTCATTCCCTCGACCCTGGCGCCAGGAACCTATTATCTGGGCGCTTATGCCGATTTCAGGAGTGAAGTCACGGAAAGCGATGAAACCAACAATGGACTGCCCGCGGATAACATTATCGCCATTGCCAACAGCGTCTCTTCGCTAGTGGTGACCCGAACGGGTACGGGAGCCGGCAAGGTCAGCAGCAACCCGGTCGGCATTGATTGCGGCAGCCAGTGCAATGTCAATTTTCCCACTGGCGCAGTAGTGACGCTGACCGCAGTTCCCGATCCGGGTTCTACTTTTATCGGTTGGAATGGTGACTGCGCCGCCAGCGCCGGGAGTTGTCTGATTACTTTGGATACCGACCGGAACGCGACGGCGATCTTCAGCACGACCGCCAGCGCCGAGGTCTTTCCGCGCAATGGGGTCTGGCCCGTTGGCTGGACGACGCCGGTCACCTCCAGCGTAGATTGGACCCTTGCCAGCGACTGGGCCGAAGAGGGTCGGTATAGCTTGCGTTCCGGGGCGATTCGCGACAACCAGCAGTCCCAGGTGGAAATCAGCGGCAATTTTCAAGCAGGCGTGGTTAGTTTTACCTTCTATATTTCGAGTGAAATCGACTATGACTGGTTGACGTTCTCTATTGATGGGATTGAACAGAATGGCTGGAGCGGCGAGGGTCAGCGATCGGTTAGTTTCCCATTGACAGCAGGCTTCCATACCTTGCGCTGGGCTTATGAAAAGGATGAGTCGGTAGCCCTGGGCAGCGACGCCGCCTGGATCGATAGCGTATCCTTGCCAGTGGTCAGCAGTGGGGACGCCGCGACGACGCTTATCACCCACTATTATGTCTCTATTCTGCGCCGCCAGCCCGAACCGGACGGACTGGTTTTCTGGCAACAGTTAATTGCTGAAAAACGAGCGCAAGGTTTGGATGTGAAGCCAGTGTTTCGGGATATGGCGAGCTTTTTCTTCAACAGTCCTGAATATCTGAATCGGAATACCAGTAACGTCGAATTCATCACTAACCTGTATCTCACCTTCTTTCAACGTGAGCCGGAAGCGGGTGGATTGACGTTCTGGCTGGAACAGTTGGCAAGTGGCGTCACGCGAAATGAGGCGATGGCTGGATTCCTGTTTTCCCAGGAATTTACCGACTTCATGCGGGCGCTCGGGCTTTAGACGAAGCCCTCATCCCCAATCCCTCTCTCATCGAGAGAGGGGAGTTTTTGTCCAGACTCTCAAAGGCCGCGGCCCTTTCGATCTGGTTTAAGCCTATAATTCCATCCTATTCGTTCTCCTGTTTCCGATTTCCGAACCCAAGGCATCTCTTTCCAGTGGATCAAACGCTCTCATCGTCTCCCGCCGTCTTGTTGATCGGCCACGGCACCCGCCGCGCTGCCGGCGTTGCGGAATTTCAGAATTTAGCTAATCAGTTGCAGCAAGCCCTTCCTGACCGAACCTGCCTGTCCGCCTTTCTGGAGCTGGTTGATCCCGGCATTCCGCAAGCGCTGGAGACGCTGCGACAACAGGGTTTCCGCCGCATTACCGCCCTGCCCGCGCTGCTGATGGCCGCCGGTCATGTCAAAAATGACATTCCGGTGTTACTGAATCATTTCCAGACTGAACATCCCGACGTTCAAATCACCTTTGGCGCGGATTTAGGCATTCATCCGAACCTGTTGCAAGTCGCCTGCGAACGAGTCGAAAGCATTGAAACCGACTTTGGGTCCAGTTACGATCGCAGGGACACGCTGCTAATGGTCATTGGACGTGGCGGTTCCGATCCCGACGCCAATTCCAATATCAGTAAGATCACCCGCATCTTATGGGAAGGCATGGGTTTTGGCTGGGCGGAAACCGCCTATACCGCCGTAGCTCTGCCGCTGATGGCGGATGCGCTGGAATGCACGCACCGCCTTGGCTTCAAGCAGGTGATTGTGTTCCCCTATCTGCTGTTCACGGGCCGGCTGATCGAACAAGTGCAGGCCACGGTCGCCGCTTATCAAAGTCGTCATCCTGACGTGCGCGCATTGATGGCGCCTTATTTGAACGCGCATCCGCTGATCGTGGCCACCTTCGTCGAACGGTTGGCCGAAGCCGAGCGCGGCGCGGCGCATATGAATTGCCAATTCTGCCCCTACCGGACGCCGATTGTCGGTCGCGAAGACTGGCAGGGCGCACCGCAGACCGCGGATTAACAAGCAGCGCTTTTCACTTTCGCCTTTCACCTTGAGCCTGATGCCCATGCCCCGTTTTGACTATCTTCGTGACCCTGATGAAATCGAGCGCCAGTCATTCGCGCAAATTCGTCAACTGACCGATCTATCGCGCTTTGACGCTGACCAGCAACAGGTGGCAATGCGCCTGGTTCACACCTCCGGCGATCCAGGCATTGTTCACGATCTGCACTTCAGTCCCGGCGCGGTCGAAGCTGGACTGACGGCTCTGCAACAAGGCGCAGATGTGTTGTGCGACATCGAAATGGTCAGTCATGGCATCAGCAAGCGCTATCTCAAGGGTCAGGTGCATTGCTTCCTGAATTCGCCGACGGTGGCCGAACGCGCTCGCCAAACCGGGGAAACGCGCAGTATGGCCGCCATGAGCGAATGGCCGTTGCACTTGGCCGGCTCTATCGTCGCCATTGGCAACGCACCAACTGCGCTGTTCCGCCTACTGGATCTGCTGGACGAAGGCGCGCCCCGTCCGGCGCTGATCATCGGGATGCCGGTCGGTTTCATCAACGCGGCTGAATCCAAACAGGCGATGTGGGATGTTGCGCCCAGCGAGTTTCAAACGCCCTGCATCACCTTGCTCGGGCGACGCGGCGGCAGCAGTCTGGCGGCGGCAACGCTCAACGCCCTGGCGCGCATGGCCAACGGGATTCGTTTTTGATGACGGGGCTACCGGACTGGTCAGGGCCGCCGATTCATGTCATCGGCATGGGTATTGAAACGGGCGAGTTGAGCGTCTCCGCACAAGCGGCGCTGGACCAAGCGGAATTGATCATCGGCTCTGCGGCGCATTTGGCGACTTTCCCTGAATTGACCGCCAGGAAAATCCCCTATCCCAGTCCGATGAGCGGTCTTCGCGACCTGCTGCGGGATCATGCCGCACGGCGCATTGCGTTACTGGCTTCGGGCGATCCGCTGTTTTATGGCGTCGGCTCCACCCTGCTCCGCCATTTTTCACCCGAACATTTTGTTTTTCATCCGAACATTTCCAGCGTGCAAGCCGCCTTCGCCCGCTTGGGCCGACCCTGGCAACAGGCGCAGATGGTGAGCCTGCACGGACGGCCGCTGGCCAGTCTGCGCGCTGTCTTGCAGGGCAACCGATTCTATGCGTTGCTCACCGACCGGGAGAATTCGCCGCCCGCCATTGCCCGGTTGCTGGTTGAAACCGGATTTAGCGAGTCGAGCGTTTGGATCGCAGAAGATTTAGGGCTGCCTGAAGAGCGGTTTCGCCACTTTCAGGCCGCCGACCTGGCCGATACGGCGATTGCATTTTCCGCGCTGAACGTCGTCATGCTGGAAACCCGTGGACCAGGCGGCATTTTACCGGAATTCCCCGGGATTCCCGACGAACAATTCAGCACCGGCGCGGAACCCGGCAAGGGTTTACTGAGCAAGCGGGAAGTGCGTTTGACCATTCTCTCGTTGCTCGCTCCGCGCGCTGGGGATATCGGTTGGGATGTCGGCGCCGGCTGTGGCGGCGTCTCGGTGGAATGGGCGCGTTGGAATCCACACGGCGAGGTCTACGCTGTCGAGTGTCACCCGGAGCGGCTGGAGCATCTTGGCGTCAACCGCGAGCGGTTCGGCGTGGTGAATAACCTGCACATCATTCCAGGCAGCGCGCCGGAAGCGTTGACTGACTTGCCGGACCCCCGCGCTGCATTCATCGGCGGCAGCAGCGGCAACCTGCACGCCATGTTGGAAGCGGTCTGGGCGCGGCTGCAACCCGGCGGGCGACTGGTCGCCAGCGCGGTCACCGAGGATAGCCGGGTGGATTTGCATGGTTTCGCCGGCGACCGACCGGCAGAATGGACGGAACTGAGCATCGCCCGTAGCGAACGATTGGCCGGTCAGCGCGTGATGCGTCCCTATCTTCCCGTATTGCTCATGAAGATGGAGAAACCCCTATGACCACCGGCACGTTATACGGTGTTGGCGTGGGTCCCGGCGACCCGGAGTTGTTGACGCTCAAAGCGGTGCGGATTCTGCAAAGTGTCCCAGTCGTTGCCTACCCGGCGACCCCGCAAGGCAGCGCCCAGGCCCGCGACATCGCCGCGCAGTGGCTGGAAGGCAAACGGGAAATTCCGATTACCATGCCCTGTATGCTGGATCGCGGCCCGGTCAATCAGGGTTACGACGAAGCGGCTATTGTCATTGCTGACGAACTGAGCGCTGGCCATGATGTAGCGATTCTCTGCGAAGGCGATCCATTGTTCTATGGCAGCTTCAGCTATCTGTTGCACCGCCTCGGCGAGCGCTTTCCCTGCGTGGTTATTCCCGGCATTAATTCGGTCAGCGCCAGCGCCGCCGCCGCTGCGATCCCATTGATCACCGGTGAACAACGGTTAACCGTGATTCCGGCCACCGCCGGCGATGAGGTCATCCGGCAAACTCTACTGAACAGCGACAGCGTGGCGATTCTTAAACCCGGTCGGCATCGACCCCGGTTGCTGGAGCTGCTGCGGGAAACCGGTCGCACCGCAGATACTCTGTACATCGAACAGGCCAGCCGGCCAGCGGAGCGCATTGTTAGACGTTTCGAGGAGATTCCTAACACGCCAGGGCCTTATTTTGCGTTGTTTCTGGCTATAAGAACTAAGAATCAGTAGATGGTATTTGATCAAAATATAATGGCTCAATATGGATTCCAGTCAGTTGGTGTTGTTAGGCGACCAGCAGTTCCAAGAGAGGTCTGAGCAAGCCTTTGCCCCGAAT
>ERZ795053.1639-NODE-1639-length-28173-cov-6.519240_pt1 | contig 28173 bp, 25 predicted proteins | sample MGYA00375137_ERZ795053 | MGnify/ENA primary metagenome ERZ795053 (study PRJEB30182, sample SAMN05720284) | activated sludge metagenome | isolation source: Anaerobic digester | place: Hong Kong | collected 2014-12-17 ...
CGAACGTGACTGGAGTTCAGACGTGTGCTCTTCCGATCTGGTCGGCCTGGTCCCCGATGTCTCCAGCCGCGAGGTCGGCCCCAGCCGCCTCCGGGGAGCTGTCGAAGCCGTCGAGGAGGCTGCCGGCGATGGCCGAGCCCACCACGATGCCGGCGATCGAGCCGAGCATCGACGAGGCGAAGACGCCGCCCATCCCCATCCCGCCGACGCCGACCCCGCCGAAGGTGCGGGTGAGATAGCCCGGCCGCATCATCTCGGCCCGAGTGGCCGTGCGGGCCATCGCCTGCGGGTCGGCCGAGCGCGGCAGCTCCTCGGGCGGCAGCGTGCGACCCATCTCGGCGAGCACGGCGCGGCGCTGCTCCGGCGACAGCCGGGCGAAGGCCTCGGCGTGCGCCTGCTCGATCTGCTCCGGCGGGGCGGTGCGCAACAGGTAGCGATAGCGGGCGATCGCCTCGGCGTCACCGGGCGCCTGCCCCGGGGCGGCATCCTGCACGCCCGGGTATGCCGCGCGGCCTCCCGCGTGCGGTGCCGGCGGCGGCGTGCCCTGCGGACGGTGCTGGTCGGTGCGGCCGAAGAGTCGGTCGAGGAATCCCATGCCGGCAGTCTCTCCCGCAGAGACCATCGATCGGCCGCTAGGGCCGGCCGAGATTCTGGGCCCAGCTCAGCCTCAGGCATCTCGACGACGACGGGGGCCGGCGTTGACGGCCACCAGACCGACGGCGACCGCCAGCGCCGCCACCCCGATCCGTGGGGTGAGCGGCTCGCTCAGCAGGGCCGCGCCGGCCAGCAGGGCGATGATCGGGGTGAGCAGGGTGAAGGCGGACAGTCGCGCCGCGGCATACGTGCGCACCAGCCAGAACCAGACGAGGTAGCTCGCCGAGGAGACGACGACGATCTGGAAGAGCAACGATCCGATCGACAGCCCCGACAGCGGGGTGGCGATGCGCTCCCCGGCAAGCCAGCCGGCGATCGGCAGCCCGATGCCGGAGATGCCGAGCTGATAGAGCAGCGTCTTGGCCGGGTCGACCGGAGCCAGGGAGCTGGCCCGGATGACGAGAGTCGTCGCCCCCCAGCCAACGGCCGCGAAGACGCCGAGGGCGTCGCCCAGCCACTGCTGGGGCATCGCCGGCCCGGCCGAGAAGCCCTCGGCGAAGGCGATCCCGACGCCGGCGAAGGCGACGAGGAGGCCGACCGTCGCTCGCGGCGAGAGCCGCTCGGCCCGGCTGATGAAGGCCATCCCGATGGCGACGACGAAGGGAGCAAGGTAGAGGAAGACGGTGAGCCGGCCGGCCGTGGTGTGGCGCAAGCCGGTGTAGACCGCCGCGAACTCGACCGCGAAGAGCAGGCCGGCGATGAGGCCCGGCACGAGCGTGCCGTCCTTCTCCCACAACGGGATTCGCCGATAGCGGGCCCAGGCCATGACAAGCAGGGCGGCCCCGGCAGAGCGCAGCCCCGCCTGGGTGAGCGGTGGGATCTGCGCCAGCGCCACCTTCGAGGCGAGCTGCCCGAAGCCCCACACGACCGTGCACAGCACGACGAGCAGTAGGGCTCGTCGATCCAGGTGCAGGCGCCGGTCGGTCACCCCGGCACCCTATCGACCGGTCGGTCAGGAGGTGGGCTGCTGCGCGGCGACGGTCGCGTGCACCTTGGCCATGTCGAGGCCGCGCACCTGCTCGATGAGCTGCGCCAGCCGTGCGGCGGGCAGCGCCCCGGGCTGGGCGAAGACGAGCACGCCCTCACGGAAGGCCATCAGGGTCGGGATCGACGTGATGCCGGCCGCCCGGGCCAACGGCTGCTCGGCCTCGGTGTCGACCTTGCCGAAGACGATGTCCGGGTGCTCGGTCGAGGCCTTCTCGAAGACCGGGGCGAACATCCGGCACGGCTGGCACCAGGCCGCCCAGAAGTCGACGAGCACGATGTCGTTGCTCGTGACGGTGGTCTCGAAGTCGGCCGTGGTGAGGTCTTGGGTTGCCATGTGACAACTATACCCCCAGGGGTATGCCGCGCCGCGTCAGGTCAGCCGGTGACGACCTGGCCGCCAGCCGAGGTCCACGCGCCGATGCCGCCGCCGAGGTGATAGGTCTGGGTGAATCCCAGCTGCTTCATCACCGCCAGCGCGGTGGCCGATCGGTTCCCACTGCGGCAGTAGACCGCGTAGAGGACGTCCTTGGGGAGCGCGCCGACCTTGGCGGCGAAGTCGGCCGCGTTGACGTCGAGGTTGTGCGCACCGGCCAGGTGCCCGCTCGCGAACTCGTCGGCCGTCCGGACGTCGAGGACGACCGTGCCGGGACGCTTGAGGGCGGCGGCGAAAGCAGGGGCATCCAAGGTTGCGCCGTTGGTGGGTACCGACGACGCCGCGGTCGCGCCGGAGACTCCCCCGGCTGCCCCGCCCGAGGAGCAGGCGGCCAGCGAGCCGAGGCCCGCGGCGCCGACGACGAGAGCAGCACTGAGGGCAAGGGACCGCACGACTCGCATGACGGAACTATACCCCCTAGGGTATGTCATCTGGTGCGCTCTCCACATCCGACACCTCCAGCACCGCACCCGCCTGCGAGCTCGTGCCCCCGGATCCCACAACGCCGAACAGCCGAACTCGATCGCCGAGGCGTGCCCGCGGTCTCCCGGATTGATCGACCAGAACGCCGGCACGCCAACGGAGTGTCGCGGGCCACTGGGGCTCCCAGAGCCGGCCATCGTCCCCGCGCAGGACGACGGGGCGTGACTCGGCCGCAGCTCGTTCGAGCCGCCCGACCAGAGTCACGTTGCACTCGTGCGGGTGCGCGGCGGGTTGGGTCAACCGGCGCAATGCCGCCCAGTCGACGACGTCCTCCGGTGGCAGGTCAGGGAGGCCCGCACGCGGCGGACCTCCCTGACCTGGGACTTCCTCGAGCATTCCGCTACGGGGTGTTGACCTCGACGACCGTCGGGTCGGGCAGACCCGGCTGTCCTCCGTAAGCCACCGAGCCGAGATACCTCGTCGCCGGGGCCAGCCCGGTGAACGACAGGGTGATCGTGCCCGTGGCGCCGGAGGTTGCCGTCGCCGGGGCGGCCACCGTCATATTGCCAGCGGCGGTGGAGTCGACCAGCCAGCTGAACAGTGTGAAGCTGGCGCTGCCGGCCGGCACGGCGAAGCCGTGCACGTAGACGGTGTAGACGCCTGCGGGCGGATCGACGAGATCGACGTGCTCGTCGGACGTCCCGCCACCGCTCATCCCGACCTGCTTGCCTGCCGAGTTGTAGACGTACATGTCCACGTCGTTGCTGCCGGTCATCGCCCAGTCGTAGGTGGCGAACCGAGCCAGCGTCGTCCCGGCGGGGACGGTCACCGTCGTGCTCCACACCCCCGGGCCGGTCGGCGAGAACTTGTCACCCGGGTCGTCCGTGACGGACCCAGGCGTCGTCGTCGCCGCCACCAGTCCGCGGGCAGAGGCGGTGAACGCACCGGAGTAGCCGAACGTCACCGGGTAGCTGATCGGCGCACCGGTTCCGGCCACGGTTGCCGGGGCCGCCAGGGCGACCGGCCGCACGACGATCGGAATGGACACGCGGGCACTGCGCTCGCTGTCCCACGTCAGGTAGCCGGCTCCGTAGGTGTCCAACGCCGCCGTCGTGCGAGTGATGGTCACGCGGAAGGCGATCGTCTGACCCGGCCGCAGGTTGAAGCTGGACGGCTTCACGTTCACCTTGAAGCCGGTCATGCCCGAGATCTTGACGTCGTAGTGGACCGGGCGGTCGCTGACGTTGGTGACCCGTCGGGTGACCGTCTGCTTGCCGGCGAGATCACCGATGGCGATCGACGGGGTGTTCAGGTCACTCGGGTCAGTCGAGTAGCCAGCCGCCTTCAGGGTGGCGCAGGTGTTCGGCCCAACCGCGTCGGTCGTGCCGCACAGGAAGGCCAGCCAGTCGGCCCAGCCACTGTCGTAGACCAGCCCAGGGTTGGCCGCCAGGTTGGGCTGGACGTGTCCGGCGCCCTGGGCGAAGACCACCTCCGGGTCGGACGTGCGCTGGTTGCGCTTGAGCGTGCCGGCCTCGATCACGTCCTTGCCGGTCGTCATGAGGGCCGACTTGATGGCCATCGGCGTCCAGGTCGGGTGCATGGCGCGCAGCAGGGCTGCGAGACCGGCGACGTGCGGCGAGGACATCGAGGTGCCACTGAGCAGGTTGAAGTCCATGCCGTGTGCGGTGTCCGGGGAGACCGCGGCGAGGATGTCCTGACCAGGGGCGATCAGGTCGGGCTTGAGCAAGTCTCCGCTACCGGCGAGGAGCGGGCCGCGCGACGAGAACGACGCCACGCCCGGCGCGGGTGCGGTGTAGCTGATCGTCGCCTGGTTGATCGTCGCGGTCGCGTCCGACGACGTGGCATAGGCCTTGATCGCGGCAGCGTCGGTGTCCGTGACGTGCACGGTCGGCACGAAGTGGAAGTCCGCATTGATCGAGTTGGCGCTGGTGTTGGCGAGGATCATCCCGACGCCCCCAGCGGCCTTGACCGCCGCGCTCTTGTTGACGCGCGCCGTGACCCCTCGATCACAGACCACGACCTTCCCGGCGACCTTGGCAGGGTCGAGCACGACCGCGCCATCGTCGGCCGAGTAGCAGAGCCGCAGCTTGGTCGGGTCGGCGCCGGCCAGGCCGGCGTCCCTGGCGAGCACGAGGGGTGCCGGGCCGACGGGAGCGGCGATCGAGGCGCCCGTGTACGTGGCGCCGTTGCCCAGGGTGACCGAGCCGGTCCCGCTGCGGTTGTGCGTGCCGGCGGCCACGGTGGTGATCCACGGCGACGGGTGCGCGACGGTCGACGGGTCCGGGCCGCTGTTGCCGGCCGATGCGGCGACGAACACACCGGCTCGCGCCGCGAAGAGGAAGGAGATCTCGACCGGGTCGGCGAAGTTCGTGCTGCTGCCGCTGATCGAGTAGTTGATCACGTCGACGCCGTCGGCCACGGCCTGGTCGATGGCGGCGACGAGGTCGACGCCCGAGCCCGACGCGGTGTCACCCGACTTGGTCGACCAGAGCGCCTTGTAGGCCGCGATACGGGCCCGCGGCGCCATGCCGCTGATGCTGGCACCGAGGCCGGTGGCCGGGCCGGTGGTCGGCGTGGCGTAGTTGCCGCCCGACGTGCTGGCGGTGTGCGTGCCGTGCCCGTTGTAGTCGCGCGCGGAGTTGTACTCCCACGGCTTGCTGGCGTCCACGCCGGCATTCCCACCCGCGCCTCGGTTGTAGTACCGCGCGCCGATGAGCTTGTTGTTGCAGGTCGTCGCTGTCCAGCCCTCCCCGAGGTCACAGCTGCCCGACCAGCCGGCCGGGGCGGGTCCGTAGACAACCGGCCCGGTGGCGCTCGGGACCCCGTTGACCGCCTTGTCGGAGAAGCTCAGCGACTCGGGCCAGATGCCGGAGTCGATGATCCCGATGATCACGTCCTCACCGGCCTTGCTCGGACCGCCCAAGGCGGTCCACAGCCCGGACTTGGGGTCGTCGAGCCCGAGGAAGTGCGGGGTCGATGAGGTGTCGATCGTGTAGGTCTGGGACTTGGAGACGATGGCGACTCCGGGCTGCTTGGCCAGCTTGGCGGCCTCGGCACCGGTGAGGCGCGCGGAGAAGCCGTTGAAGGCGTAGGAGTAGTCGTAGACCTTGCCGTTCGCACCGGCCTGGCGCAGCGCATCGTCGTGGGTCTTCTCGAGGTGCTTGACATACCCCTGCACCTCGGCGCTCTTCTTGGCGATCTTGCGACCGTCCTTCGGAGCGGTCTCCGGCAGTCCGGGTCGAGACCCGTCATAGGCGGCAACCGGTGCATCGAGCATCTGCACGATGTAGACGCCGTCGGTGTAGCTGGTGGGGGTGGGGGCGTCGGCCGCCTGGGCAGCTCCCGTCCCGACTCCGGCGAACACGAGGGGGAGCACCCCAAGGCCCCCGAGGATTCTGCGTCGCATTCACGCTCCTGGTGAGAGAGAAGGGCCAGGCGGCGGCGCGCCGTCGGACCTGGGGTGACCCTAGACCATTTACGGACCGTGAGAGCCGATCCGGCGATGATCTTCTCGCGCAGCCGATGGTCCACCGCAAGAGCGCCTGGATCCTCCCTCAGTCCGTGTTCGAGCTGGAGGTCCAGGTCACCCGGGTGCCGCCGAGGACGCCACGCTCGATAACGCAGTCCCCACCCCGGCGCACCGCTCGTTGAGAGAGGTTGTCCAAGCCACTGCGCCGGCCTGTGTCGGCGAAGCCGCGCCCGTCGTCCTCGACGATGACCCGGACCGTGTCGGGCTCGACCCGCACCCACACCTCGGTATGCCGCGCGTGCGCATGCCGCGCGACGTTGGACAGCAGCTCGCGGACGACGGCCAACAGGTCGAGCCGCAGGTCCGCGGGAACCTTGTCGACGTCGCCGTCGACGGCCAGCGCAGGGATGAAGCCGAGGGCCTCGGTGAAGCCGTGGGCCAGCTCGGCGAGCTCCTCGTCGAGGGGCTCGGTGACCGGCTGGTGCAGCTCGAAGATCATCGCCCGGATGTCCTTGATCGCGATGTCGAGCTCGTCGACCGCCTCCTCGATCCGACTGCGCACCACCGGGTGGGTCGCCAGCCGGGTCGCCGACTGCAGGCCCAGACCGGTCGCGAAGAGCCGTTGGATGACGACGTCGTGCATGTCGCGGGCGATCCGCTCGCGATCCTCCAGCACCCCCATCCGCTCGCGGTCGCGCTGGGCGGAGGCCGCCACGAGGGTGACCGCAGCCTGGTCGGCATACTGCTTGAGCGGCTCGGCCGCGTCGTAGCCCCCGGGCCCGCCGCTGGCCTCCCAGCCGACGACGAGCAGGCCGATGCTGCCCGAGCCGACGGTCATAGGGACGATCGCGGTCTGGCCGTGCGCGGCGAGCCCGGCGGCCTCGCGCAGGGTGCCGACCGCGTCGTCGGCCACCGTCTCGCCCTCCTTGCTCTCCAGCAGCAGCGGCTCGCCGGACTCGAGGATGGCTTGCCAATGCGGCTCGGCGAAGGGCGTGCCGACGACCGACCTCGCTCCTGCGTCACTCCCGGTGGCCGCCTCGATGACGAGGGCGCCCTCCTCGTCGAGGAGTGCGACGGCCGCCAGGTCCGCCTCGGCGGCCGCGCAGGCGCGTTCGACGAGACGACTGAGCGTGTCGCGCTGGTCCCGCCCGGACAGCAGGGCCTGGCTCATCGCCCCGAGCGCCTCGGACCACTGCTGTTGGCGGCGGGTGGTCTCGAAGAGCCGGGCGTTGTCGATGGCGATGCCCGCCGCCGCAGCGAGCGCGACGACGAGGGCCTCGTCCTCCTCGGTGAACTCCAGGCCGCCGACCTTGTCGGTGAGATAGAGGTTGCCGAAGACCTCACCTCGCACCCGGACCGGGGCTCCGAGGAAGGTGGTCATCGGCGGGTGGCCGGGCGGCATCCCGATCGAGTCCGGATGAGCGGCCACGTCGGCCAACCGCAGCGGCTGCGGCTCGCGGATGAGCAGACCGAGGACGCCGCGCCCGGAGGGCAGCCGGCCGATCTCGGCGATCCGCTCCGGCGGCAGACCGTCGGTGATGAAGTCGATGAGCCCCTCACGGTCCGGTCGTAGCACCCCTAGCGCACCGTAGCGCGCGCCGACCATCGCGCATGCGCTGCGGACGATCCGCTGCAGCACCTCGTGCAGGTCGAGGTCCTGTCCGACCGCGAGCACGGCATGCAGCAGCGAGGCCGCAGCATCGCCCGACCGCGGCAGACGCAGCGCCGCGCCCAGCCGCGGGACCGCGCTCGGCGAGGGCTCGGAGGGGTGAGGCACGGGGCGATGCTAGCCGCGCGGCGCCGACTGGCGCGGATGCCTTGGTGCCGGGGCGCCGCGGATCAGGCCGCCGACGGTCCGTCGACGACGATGACCGGGCACGGGGCGTCGGCCCGGCACCGGTCGGCCAGCTCGGCGCCGCGGCCCCGATGAGCGCCGATGATGAGCGCCGCTGCCGACGCGGACAGCTCGATGAGGGTGTCGGTCGGATCGCCGGTGACCACCTCGAAACGGCACGGCAGCCCCCGCACCCCCCGCAGCGCGCGGACGGCCGACCGGAAGGTGTGCTGGTCGGCGTCGGCGCGCTCCTCCGGGCTGAGCCCGTCGTCGACGACCTGCACGAAGCGCAGCCGGGCACCGCGGCGCACGGCCTCGGTCACCGCGGCAGCCGCCACCGCGTCGGCCTGCCCGTCGTTGAGCAGACCGGCGACCACGTCGCCGGAGACCCCCGGCGAGAACCTGACCGCTGGGTGGGACCGGACGATGCTCACACGGTCATGGTCAGCCGGGGCCGCACGAGGTGTCAGGGCCAAAGGTCCCCAGGGGCGGACACGTCACCCGCGGCGCGCCGCAGGCAGGATCAGCCGCGCTTGGGCGGCGTCTTGCGCGTGGGGTGTGTCGCGGCATACACGGCGGCCTGCGTGCGACTGTCCATGCCGAGCTTGTCGAGGATCGAGGTGACGTAGTTCTTCACCGTCTTCTCAGCGAGGAACATGCCCTCGGCGATCTGCCGGTTGGTCATGCCCTCGGCGATGTGCTCGAGGATCCGGCGCTCCTGCGGCGTCAGTGACCGCAGCCGAGGGTCGACCGACGACTCGCCCAGGCTGGAGCGCACCCGTGCCACGACGTCCGGGGCGATGAGCTGCTCCCCCGCCGCCACCCGACGGATCGCCGCGACGAGATCGTTGCCGCGGATGTCCTTGAGCACGTAGCCGGCGGCGCCGGCGAGCACGGCCGCCCGCAGTGCCTGGTCGTCGTCGTAGGAGGTGAGGATGAGGCAGTGCAGGGTCGGGTCGATGGCCCGGACATGGCGGCACACGTCGATGCCCGAGCCGTCGGGCAAGCGGGCATCGAGCACGCAGACCCGGGGCCGCAGGGCAGGGATGCGCCGCTCGGCCTCCTGGGCCAGTCCGGACTCGCCGATGACCTCGATGTCGTCCTCGACCTCGAGCAGCTCGCGCAGCCCGCGGCGGACGATCTCGTGGTCGTCGAGCAGAAAGACGGTGACGGTCACGGGTCATAGCGAACCACACCCTGGCCCCGCGAGGTGAGGTGGGCCTAACCGGCTAGCCCGAACCCGTCGCGCTCGTCTCGTAGAAGACCCGCTCGACGACGGCCCGGGCCCGGCGGGCCAGGCGCAGATAGGCCTCGACGAGCGAGGCGCCGGTGCCCGGCTCACGCCCGACGATCCGGCCGATCCCGTCCGCCTCCCGGACGTCGGCCGGCACCGCGTCGACGGGTCGGCCCCGCCACAGCAGGCCCGCGTCACGCAACGACGTCGCCATCCGGTATGCCGCCGCCAGCGTCTGCGCGTCGTCGGCCTCGATGAGGCCGGCATCCTGCGCGGCGGCCAGGCCGGCGAGCGTGCCGGTGACCTGCAGGCTCGGGTGCGCCGCGGCATACCGGAGCTGGAGCAGCTGGACGACCCACTCGACGTCGGTGAGCCCGCCGCGACCGAGCTTGAGATGGGTCCGCGGGTCGGCGCCGCGCGGAAGCCGCTCGGACTCGACCCGAGCCTTCATCGTGCGGACGTCGCGCACCTGGGTCGGGGTCAGACCGGCCGCGCGGTAGCGCAGCGGGTCGATGAGAGCGAGCAGGTCCGCAGCGAGGTCCACGTCGCCCGCGATCGGCCGGGCGCGCAGCAATGCCTGGAACTCCCAGGTGAGCGCCCACCGCTCGTAGTAGACGGCATAGGAGGCGAGGCTGCGCGACAAGGGGCCGTTCTTTCCCTCGGGACGGAGGTCGGCGTCCAGGGCGAGCGAGTCCGGCCCGCACGCGGCGAGCTGGCGGACCAGCTCCTGGACCACCGCCACCCCCTGCCGCTGGGCCTCGTCGTCGGGCACGCACTCGTGCCCACGGTGCACGAGCAGGACATCGGCGTCCGAGGCGTAGCCCATCTCCCGGCCACCGAGGCTGCCCAGCCCGACGACGAGGACGTCGACCTGCAGGGTGCCGCCGCGGCTCTCGCCGACGACCCGCTCAGCCACCTCGAGCGCGGCCTCGATCGTCGCGCCGGCGAGGTCGGCCAGGGCTGCCCCCACCTCGGTCCGGTCGATCTGACCGGTGAGATCGGCCAGCGCGATCCGCAGCAGCTCGTGTCGGCGCAACGCGCCGACGGCGGCCATCGCGTCCTTGGCGACGCTCTTGCGGCGGGCGGCACTGCGCAGGGTGAGCGCGAGCGCCTCCTGCGTGCGGGGCCGCAGGCCGTCAGGATCACCGAGGATCGACACCGACTCCGGCGAGCGGATGAGCAGGTCCGCGGCATACCGGCTGCGACCGAGCACGTGGGCCAGGCGCTCGGCGGCCTGACCCTCGTCGCGGAGCATCTTGAGATACCAGTGGATCGAGCCGAGCTCGTCGCTGACCCGGCGGAAGGCCAGCAGGCCGGCATCGGGGTCGGCCTCGTCGGCGAACCAGCCGAGCATGACCGGCAGCAGGGTGCGCTGGATCGCGGCCCGTCGCGACACCCCCGTCGTGAGCGACTCGAGGTGTCGCATCGCGCCGGCGGGATCGCGAAAGCCCAAGGCTGCCAAGCGCTCTCGCGCCTGTTGCGGGGACAGGCTGGTGTCGTCGGAGCTGAGCCTGGCTGCCGCGGCGAGCAGCGGGCGGTAGAAGAGCCGCTCGTGGATCCGGCGCACCTCGCGGGCCATCCGCTGCCACTGCTCGACGACGGTGATCGCGGGGTCCTGCCAGAGGTGTAGGGCTCGGCCGAGCACGCGCAGCTCGTCGGGGGCGGTCGGCATGAGGTGGGTGCGACGCAGCCGGTAGAGCTGGATGCGGTGCTCGAGCGTGCGCAGCAGCCGGTATGCCGCGTCGAGCGTGGCCGCGTCGTCGCGCCCCACGTAGCCGCCGGCAGCCAGCGCTCGGAGCGCCTCGAGGGTGGTCGCCGAGCGCAGGCTCTCGTCGGTGCGGCCGTGCACGAGCTGCAGGAGCTGGACGCTGAACTCGACGTCGCGCAACCCGCCGGCTCCGAGCTTGAGCTGGCGGGCGGCCTCGGCGGGGGGCACGTGCTGCTCGACCCGGCGGCGCATCGCCTGGACGTCCTCGACGAAGTTGTCCCGTCCGGCAGCCCCCCAGATGAACGGGGCGACAGCCGCCTTGTAGGCCTTGCCGACCTCGAGGTCGCCGGCGGACACCCAGGCCTTGAGCAGGGCCTGGAACTCCCAGGTCTTGGCCCACCGCTCGTAGTAGGCGCGGTGGCTGGCGATGGTTCGCACGAGCGGGCCGGCCTTGCCCTCGGGGCGCAGCGCGGCGTCGACCGGCCACAGCGTGCCCTCGCCGGTCTGGGCCGAGCAGGCCTTCATGGTCGCCGTCGCGAGCGCCGCGCCGACCTTGAGCGCGCGCTCCTCGTCGATCCCCTCGGCCGGCTCGGCGACGAAGATGACGTCGACGTCGGAGACGTAGTTGAGCTCTCCCCCACCGGTCTTACCCATCCCGATGATCGCCAGCCGGCAGTCCTCGTGACCAGGGCCGAACTCCTCCCGCGCGATCGCGAGGCCCGCATCGAGGGCCGCCTCGGCGAGCTGGGCCAGCGACTCGGCGGCAGTCGGCAGGTGGGCCACCGGGTCGTCGCTGGCCAGGTCGAGGGCGGCGATGCCGATGAGCTCGCGCCGATAGGCCAGCCGCAAGGCGTCGTATGCCGCCCGCTCGCCTCGCGCCTCCGGCGCGACTGCCGTGGTCAGCGCGGTGCGCAGCTCGTCGGCCGTGCGGGGCTCGGCATCGGCGGCGCACAGCCAGTGCTCCGGATGGGCGGCGAGGTGGTCGACGAGCGCCCGCGAGCCGCCGAGGGTGACGAGCAGCCGGTGCCGACGGGCGGTGTCGGAGGCGAGCAGCTGGGCCAGGTGCGCCGGCGACGCGGGGTGAGCGGGCGGCATACCGGCTGCGACGAGTGCCTCCGTCAGGCGCACCAGCCCGATCGCGGCCAGGTCTGGGTCGGCGCTCACCGACATCCCCTCGGCGACCGAGACCCGCGCATCCCGAGTCTGGGCGAGCAGCTCGTCGAGCTCCTCGTGGCGCGCGACCCGGCGCCCGAGGAAGAGTCCGACGAGGGCCGGCTCGCGCAGCAGGCCGGTGGCCCGGTCGGGCTCCGCAAAGCCGAGTCGGGCCAGCTGCGCGTCGGCGCTCGAGGAGCGGGAGACCATGCCCCTATCCTGCCGCGCTGGCCCGGCGGGCCGGGCGGGGAGGTCGGAGGGTGAGCCGGCGGCACCGGGCGGCCGGCCGCTGCCGCTCTAGGGTTGGGGACATGGGAGAGCTCACCCTGCAGACCCGGATCGAGCGCTTTGGGCCGGCGGCCGCGATCGTGCTGAGCGAGGCCGACGTCGCGGCGATCGGCGGCGGCAAGCGCGCCCCCGTGCGGGTGTCCATCGACGGCCGCACGGCCCGACTGCGGGTCGCGGTCATGGGCGGCGTGATCGTCGTCGGGCTGAGCAAGGCGGCGCGGGCAGATCTCGGGGTGCAGATCGGGGACCAGGTGACTGTGGTCCTCACGCTCGACGAGGCGCCGCGCGAGGTGCCGGTGCCGGTCGAGCTCGAGCAGGCCCTCGCGAGCGATCCGGCGGCCGGGGCGGCATACCAGGCGCTGGCCTTCACTCACCGGCGCGAGTTCGCCGAGTGGGTGGGCACGGCGGTCAAGCCGGAGACCCGAGCGCGGCGGGCCGAGCAGGCGGTGGCGATGCTCCGAGAGGGCCGGACCCGCTCGTGAGCCGGCCTGCCGTCAGAGCCGGGTGAGATAGCGGTCCAGCTCGAACTGGGTGATCTGCTGGCGGTATTCGCGCCACTCGGCGCGCTTGTTGCGCAGGAAGAAGTCGAAGACGTGCTCGCCCAGCGTCTCGGCGACGAGCTCGCTGCGCTCCATCAGCTCCAGCGCCCGACCGAGTGAGGACGGCAGCGGCTCGATGCCCATGGCGCGGCGTTCGCTGTCGGTCAGCCGCCACACGTCGTCCTCGGCCTCGGGCGGCAGCTCATAGCCCTCCTCGACGCCCTTGAGACCGGCGGCGAGCAGCACGGCGAAGGCGAGATAGGGGTTGCACGCGGAGTCGATGGAGCGGACCTCGACCCGGCTCGAGTTGCCCTTGTCCGGCTTGTACATCGGCACCCGGATCAGCGCGGAGCGGTTGTTGTGGCCCCACGTGAGATAGGCCGGCGCCTCGCCGCCGCCCCAGAGCCGCTTGTAGGAGTTGACCCACTGGTTGGTGACCGCGGTGATCTCGGCCCCGTGCCGCAGCAGGCCGGCGATGAACTGCCGGGCAGTGCGGGAGAGCTGATAGGGCGCGCCGGCCTCGTGGAAGGCGTTCGCGTCGCCCTCGAAGAGCGACAGGTGGGTGTGCATGCCCGAGCCGGGATGCTCGCGGAAGGGCTTGGGCATGAAGGACGCCCGCACGCCCTGCTCGAGCGCCACCTCCTTGACGACGGCCCGGAAGGTCATGATGTTGTCGGCGGTGGAGAGCGCGTCGGCATAGCGCAGGTCGATCTCGTTCTGCCCCGGCGCACCCTCGTGATGGCTGAACTCGACCGAGATGCCCATGTTCTCGAGCAGGGTGATCGCGGCGCGGCGGAAGTCGTGGCTGCTGCCGTGCGGAACGTGGTCGAAGTAGCCGCCGTCGTCGACCGGCACCGGTGTGACCGGCACCCCGCGCTCCTGCTGCTCGAGCAGGAAGAACTCGATCTCGGGGTGGGTGTAGAAGGTGAAGCCGAGATCGCCCGCCTTGGCCAGCGCGCGTCGCAGCACATGCCGTGAGTCGGCGAAGCTCGGCTGGCCGTCGGGGGTGAGGATGTCGCAGAACATCCGGGCGGTGCCCGGCTTCTCGCCCCGCCACGGCAGCACCTGGAAGGTCGCGGGGTCGGGCTTGGCGAGCATGTCGGCCTCGTAGATGCGCGCGAAGCCCTCGATCGCCGAGCCGTCGAAGCCGATCCCCTCGCTGAACGCGCCCTCGAGCTCGGCCGGCGCGATCGCCACCGACTTCAGCGCGCCGACGACGTCGGTGAACCACAGCCGGACGAATCGGATGTCGCGCTCCTCGATGGTGCGCAGGACGAACTCTTGCTGGCGGTCCATGCCGCGATCCTGTCAAAGCGGTGTTTCGGGGGCGTTACGCGGCGGCCGGTCCGGTGTGGCCGGCGCGAGGGATGTCGTGGATGCCCGGGTGCCGCCGGGCATGCAGGAAGCCCCTGTGCAGTTCGCACAGGGGTTCCTGGTGAGGGTCCGGCGGATCGCGCCGGCGACACTCAGAGGGTCAGCGCGCCCTCGATCTTGGCGAGGCGGAAGCGCGCCATGGCCAGGTTGGCCTTGGCCTTGTCGAGCACCAGGTAGAGGAAGATGCCGTCCTCACGGCCGAAGGTGCGCAGGATGTGGTACTGCGAGTCCAGCGTGATGAGGACGTCCTCGAGCTTCTCCTTGATGCCGAGGTCCTTCATGGTGCGCAGCTTGGCCTGGATCACGTTGGCGTTGCCCGCCGCGGCGACGGTCAGGTCGATGCCGACCGGGTTGCCGGCCGTGGCCAGCGCCATGCCGGTCGCGGTCTCGACGAGGGCGACACCCATGGCGCCGTCGATCTGCATGCACTCGTTGAGAGCGGTGTTGTAGTCCGACATTCGTAGCTCTTCTTTCTGAGATTTGTTTGCGTGCGCCCCCGGCGCTGTGGTGAACCTCGTACCGGGTGGCACGGGTCTGACGTCGTCAAGCGTAGGACGGGGTTTGCCCGGCTAGGTATCGTCCTTTCGTCCACAGAGCCAGGGGTGGTCGGCCGATGCGGGTCATCAGCGCGGCGAGCACACTCCTGTCCTATGGGTTCTCTGCGTGCTGCCGGTGGTGCGGTGGCGAGCGGGACCCGAGCTGACCGGCCCGCCTCCCCAGGCGCCGGCCGACCACACCGAGCACTGGCCAGCCGGCCGGATCGCAAGTTCACGGGGACAAAGAAGGGCACACGGCGTTTCCCATGAGCGGAACACAATCCACGGACGGAGCTTCGATGAGCGACTCGCGAGAGCAATTCAAGGTCGACCTCCGAGGCATCGTCGACATTCTCAGCCACCACCTCTACAGCAGCGAGCGCGTCTATCTGCGTGAGCTGCTGCAGAATGCGCGCGACGCCATCGAGGCGCGCATTCGGCTGGAGCCGGACGTCAAGGGCGAGATCCTCATCACGCCGGCATACGGCAACGAGCCGATGATCGTCCGCGACAACGGGATCGGCCTGTCGGCCGACGACATGCGCCAGCTGCTGGCGACGATCGGCTCCTCGAGCAAGCGCAAGGACTTCAACGCCGCCCGGCGGAAGTTCCTCGGCCAGTTCGGTATCGGTCTGCTCTCCTGCTTCCTCATCGCGGACACGATCGAGGTCCGGTCGCGCTCGGCCAAGGAGGCCGACGCCCCGACGATCAAGTGGGTCGGGCACGCCAACGGCACCTTCGACATCGAGGAGTGCGAGCCGCTGGACACCCCCGGCTCCGAGATGCGGATCAAGCCGCGTCACGGCGAGGGCTGGTGGTGCTCCGAGGAGACGCTGCTGCAGCTCACCCACGACTTCGCCGAGCTGCTCGACGTGCCGGTGCGGGTGGCCGGTCAGCTCGTCTCCCAGCGCACCGCCCCGTGGCAGCTCCCGGTCGAGGAGCAGGTCGCCTGGTGCCGCGAGAACCTCGGCTTCGAGCCGATGGGGATCATCCAGCTCAACGTCTCGATGCTCGACGTCAAGGGCCTCGGCTTCGTGCTCCCCTACACCGCGCAGCCGGGGCACCGGACCGGTGACCGGATCTACGCGCGCGGCATGCTCGTCGCCGACGCCGACACGCAGCTGCTGCCGGACTGGGCCTTCTTCTGCCGCGCCGTCCTCGACGCCGGCGACCTGCCGCTCACGGCCTCCCGTGAGGCCCTGCAGGAGACGACGTCACTGCGCCTCGTGCGCGAGCAGCTGGGCCAGCGGATCCTCGCCGAGCTCATCCTCGTGCACGGCGCCTACCCGGAGGTCTACTACGACATCGCGCGCCTGCACTCGGCCGGCCTGAAGGCGCTGTCGGTCGAGGACCGCGACCTGCGCGACCTGGTCGTCTCGACGCTGACCTTCCCGACGACGGCGGGCGACCGGACCCTGGTCGACCTGTCCCGCACCGGCGACCCGATCCACTACATCACCGACGGCGACAAGTACGCCGCGATGGCCGACATCGCCGCCCACACCGGCGCCCTCGTCGTCAACGCGAGCGGTCCGCACGACGGTGCGCTGATGAAGAAGCTCGCGGAGTCCGGTCAGCCGCTGCACGAGGTCGACATCGACGCCCTCGTCGGCATGATCAAGCCGACGCCGGCCTCCGACCGGCGCGCCGCGATGCGGCTGGCGGCGTCAGCCGTCGAGATCCTGCAGAAGCACGATGTGACCGACGTCGACGTGCAGGTGAGCTCCTTCGAGCCGGTCGAGCGTGCCGCCCTGTGGTGGCCGACGATGGCTCGCTTCGACGACGAGAAGGGCAAGCAGTCGCAGTCGGCCAAGCTGGCGACGCTCGTGCTCAACTCCGCTAACCCGGCGGTGGAGGCTCTCATGGAGAACTCTCTCACCGACGAGGCGGTCGACCAGGCCGTGTGTGCCCTCCTGGTCTCCGCCATGTTGCAAGGCCGGGCTCCGGTGAGTCCTGAGCGCGCCACGCTGCTTGCGCGGTCGCTGCAGGGCCTCATCGGTGTCGTTCGGACGGCGAGCATCCACGAGCTGGAGGCCGCTGCGGTCTGACAGTCCGGATGACGGCGACGGGGGGTCTGCGGCACACCACGCCGCGGGCCCCCCGTGTGCCGTTCTCCAGCGTCTGGAGAACGGCGAGTCGACATCGGCTCAGTCCTCGAGCTCCGTGTCGTCCCATCCAGGAGTCGCACCGCGCTCGTCCCACGCCTTGTCCTCGGCGTCCCATTGCTCGGTCTTGCGCCGGGCCGTCTCGAGCGCCTGCGCCGCCTCGTCCGCCGACCCATAGGGGCCCATCACGTCGGCGCCGGGCGCCCGCTCGTCGTCGCTCTCCACCCTGCCGGTGGCGACGTTGTACCAGTACTGCACCTGGGTCTCCTCGCGTCGAGCTGACACTGCCAGTACCACCGTATGCCGCCGAGCGGACCATCCCACGCCGAGCGGACCATCCCTACAGCAGCCACCGGACACCGCGACGCCGCTCGCCACGGGTGCGCCGGTAGGGCAATGCCACCTGGGCGACACCGAGCAGCTGCGCTAGGTCGTCCGCCGTCACCCAGGGCTCGCCCAGGGCCGGAACACCCAGCGTCGTGATGGCGCGCTGCATCCGCCCGCCGTCCAGGGCGGCGTCCCAATCCCATCGGGCCACCCGCAAGCCGCGCGCCTCGATCCGGCGCTGTCGGACCTGCTGTTCCCACAGGATCTGATCTCGGGTCTTGCCATCACCGCGAAACTCGGGATCGAGCTTCACCGCTCCGTCGGCCTCACCGATGACTCCATGCTCCGCCCACTCGAAGTCGGCGCGCGCGATCCCAGCACCCCGTCCCTCGCCGGGATCGAGGGAGACGCGGCATACCCAGCGACCGCGAGTGAAGCCGCCAGCCCGGAGACGCGCGCGACGTCGATGACGGTCCGGGCGACCGAGGTGACCGGGATGCCGTGGCGCAGCACTGCGTCCGGGATCTGCTCGACGCGATGTCGGTCGATCAGGCCGCTGAAGCCGCGCCCATCGGCGCGAGCGCTCACTTCGACCGCCTCACGCCGCGTCCCGATGACGGGGAGATTCCACAGCACGGCAGCTGAACGATGCGACAGGACCCAGCCGCCCTGCCGTCGAAGGCCTGGGAGGGAGGTCAGGATCAGGGCCATATGCCGTTGCTCTTGGTGCAGCGCCTCCCAACGGCCGGTCTCGTAGTAGGCGCCCGGGCGGATGGGGGTCCAGTCGGCAACGGATGCGCTCGGTAGCTGCCCAAACCGCACGCGTTCGATCTCGAAGGTCTCCATAACGTGTCAGTCTCGGGCCGCCAAGGGCGCCTCTCACGTTATCCACAGGCCAGGTTCGGGCGGTTCGGGAAGCGCGTGGTCCACTCGGCGGGGGATGGTCCACTCGGCGGGGGATGGTCCACTCGGCGGAGAACCTAGACTCGCCGGTATGTCAGGACCTGCTCGACCCGTCGCTCCGCGCCCCGTCCTCCCCCACCCGGTGAGCCCGCGACGCTCGGTCCCCGCGGCCATCGCGCGACCCGAGTACGTCGACCAGAAGGCGCCGGAGCGCTATTCCGGACCCGAGGTCAAGGACGCCGAGACCATCGAGCGGATGCGCGTGGCCGGGCGGGTCGCGGCACAGGCGATGGCGGCCGCCGCGGCCATCATCGCGCCGGGCGTCACCACGGACGAGATCGACCGGGTCGGGCACGAGTTCCTCCTCGACCACGGCGCCTACCCCTCGACGCTGGGCTACAAGGGCTTCCCCAAGTCGCTGTGCACCTCGGTCAACGAGGTCGTCTGCCACGGCATCCCGGACTCTCGACCGCTCGAGGACGGCGACATCGTCAACATCGACATCACGGCATACCTCGACGGCGTGCACGGTGACACCGACGCCACCTATCTCGTCGGCGAGGTCGACGAGGAGTCGCGGCTGCTCGTCGAGCGCACCCGCGAGGCGATGCACCGTGGCATCAACGCGGTCGCCCCGGGCCGGCCGATCAACGTCATCGGCCGGGTCATCTCCTCCTACGCCAAGCGCTTCGGCTACGGCGTCGTGCGCGACTTCACCGGCCACGGCATCGGGGCGGCCTTCCACAGCGGGCTCATCGTCCCCCACTACGACTGCGCGCCGGACTACGCGACGCTCATCGAGCCCGGGATGACCTTCACCATCGAGCCGATGCTCAACCTCGGCAGCCACGAGTGGGACATGTGGGACGACGGCTGGACCGTCGTGACCCGTGATCGGCACCGCTCGGCCCAGTTCGAGCACACCATCCTCGTCACCGACTCGGGCGCCGAGATCCTCACCCTGCCCTGACCCACTAGGCTCACGATCCCGACACCACGAAGGAGGGCCACCCGTCATGGCACACCAGGTCGCGCTCGGCATCGACATCGGCGGTTCGGGGATCAAGGGGGCACCGGTCGATCTCGGCACCGGACAGTTCCTCCGCGAGCGGGTCAAGATCGCCACGCCGGCCCGGTCGACTCCTGAGGCCGTGGCCGCGATCGTCGACCAGATCGCCGACGAGTTCACCGACGACCTGCCCAAGGACGCGCCGATCGGCGTGACCATCCCCGGCGTCGTCCAGCACGGCGTCGTGCGCACCGCCGCCAACATCGACAAGTCGTGGACCGACTGCGACGGTGAGTCCGTCTTCAGCAAGGCGCTCGGTCGAAAGTGCTTGCTGGTCAACGATGCCGACGCCGCCGGTGTCGCCGAGGTCCGCTATGGCGCGGCCAAGGGCAAGGACGGCCTGGTCATCCTCACCACGCTCGGCACCGGCATCGGCATCGCGCTGATCCACAACGGCGTGCTCATCCCCAATGCCGAGCTCGGCCACCTCGAAATCGACGGCCACGACGCCGAGACCCGGGCCGCCGCGAGCATCCGTGAGAAGGAGGGGCTCAGCTACAAGGAGTGGGCACCGCGGCTGCAGCGCTACTACTCGGTGCTTGAGAACCTGCTCTGGCCGGACCTGTTCGTCGTCGGCGGCGGGGTGTCTCGCAAGGCCGACAAGTTCCTGCCGCTGCTCACGCTGCGCACGCCGATCATCCCGGCCGCCCTCGAGAACGCCGCCGGCATCGTCGGCGCCGCTGCGCTCGCCGCAGACTGAGCGCCGAGCCACAAAAGCGGTTGCCCGGGTGGCGGTCGGCCACCAAGGTGGGCGGATGAGCGCGCCAAACGGTGAGCCCGCGGAGAGCGAGCCGGACGCCGGGTTCGTCACCCAGCTGCTGCGGGAGCAGGCACCCCACCTGGCGCAGCTCCCCGTGCGGCCCTCCCCGTCATCCGGCAGCAGCAACTGGGTCTTCCGGCTCGTGGCTGACCGCGCCGTTCGGCTGCCGCGCAGCGTTGAGTATGCCGCGGACCTGCGCAACGAGATCCGCTGGCTCCCGGTCCTGGGCGCCATCCTGCCGGTCGCCGTGCCGAGCATCGAGGTCGTGGGTCGGCCCGGGCCAGCCTTCCCCCTCCCGTGGACCGTCGTGTCCTGGCTTCCAGGTGAGCATCCGACCGACCTCGATGAGGCGCAACAGGACCGTCTCGCGCGCTCGCTCGGCTCGTTCCTGCGCGCCCTGCACGCCCTCGACACCCAGGGTCAGCCCTCCGGGGCGCAGCACTGGGGCTACCGGTGCGGCGAGCCGGTCACCGAGACGATCGACGGCTGGGCGCGGGAGGCGGCGACCGCGCTGGCCGACCTGTTCGACCCGGCGGCAGTCCTCGAGGCGTGGCGTCGGTTGCGCGTGGTGCCACCCGCACGTCGGCCGGCCTGCCTCGTGCACTGCGACCTCTCGTCGGAGAACCTCCTGGTCCACGACGACGGCACCTTGGTCGGGGTCATCGACTTCGGTGGCCTCGGGGTCGGTGACCGCTCGGTCGACCTCCTCTACGCCTGGAGCATGCTCGGGCCACCGGCCCGCGACGTGCTGCGATCCGCAGCGGACGCGGACGAGGCGACCTGGGCGCGGGCGCGCGCCTGGGCGTTCGTCGGTCCTGGCCTGCTGACCCTCGCGCACTACCGGGAGACGATGCCCGCGCGGACCGCGCGGCTCATCACGATGGTCGAGGCCGTGGCTGCCGAGGTCGGCGTCCAGTTGCGGTGACCGTCGCAACTGCCACGGAGCGCGGTCAGGCGATCGTGGCGCTCTCGCCGCGGCCGAGGTCGTGCACGGTCAGGTCGGTCCCTCCGTGGGTCTGCACGTGAGTGAGGTAGAGGCCGCGGCCAGGTGGTGCGAGCAAGGCGTCGTGGATCGGCAGGATGCTGCCCGGCCCGAGCCGGCGCACGAAGTCGATGGTGTCGCGCACCGCACACCACGGCGCGTTGATCGGCACGGCCAGCACGTCGACCTGACCGGGCTCGGCGTCGTAGGCATCGCCGGGGTGGAAGAGCGAGGGCTCGCCCGGCGCCTCGATCCGCACGCCGACGTTGGCCACCGTCGGCACCCCGGCGTGGTTGAAGGCGTGCTGGGCGCCGCGCGGGCTCAGCGTGACCTCGCCGATGGTCACCTCCATGCCGGCGACCAGCGCCGCCACCGTGAGGTCCTGCTCACCGAGCAGAGCAGCCGACTGGGGGTCGGCATGCAGCACGGCATCCGGGTTGGCCCGCACGAGGGCGGGGAAGCGCCCCTGGTCGAGGTGGTCGGCGTGCTGATGGGTGACGACGATCGCGTCCAGCCCGGTCAGCTCCTCGAAGCCGGCCGAGAAGGAGCCCGGGTCGAGCAGGATCCGTCGGTCGGCGATCTCGACGAGCAGACAGGAGTGGCCCAGGTGAGTGATGCGCATGGCTGACACGCTAGCCCGGGGCGGGGGCCTGCAGCTGGCAGCGGGGTCAATAGGCTGGTCCGGACGGCAGAACCGGGCCGCCGCCAGCCATGTCCACAAGCCAGGAGGACCCCAGTGAGCGCACCCGTCGACCCCACGACCACCGCGGCCTGGCAGCGGCTCGGCGAGCTGCGCGACCAGCTGCAGCCGGACCTGCGCCGGTGGTTCGCCGACGACCCGGGTCGGGCCGAGCGGCTCGCCTTCGACTGCGCCGACCTGCGCGTCGACCTGTCCAAGAACCTGCTCTCCGACGAGATCCTCGCCGCGCTCGTCGAGCTCGGTGAGCAGGTCGACCTCGAGCAGCGGCGCGATGCGATGCTCGGCGGCGAGCGGATCAACGTCACCGAGGGCCGCGCGGTGCTGCACTCCGCGCTGCGCCGACCGGAGGGGCTGCAGCCGGCGCTGCACGTCGACGGCCAGGACGTCGACCGCGATGTCCACGAGGTGCTCGCCAAGGTCTACGCCTTCGCCGAGCGAGTCCGGTCCGGCGACTGGGTCGGCGTCACCGGCAAGCGGATCGAGACGGTCGTCAACATCGGCATCGGCGGCTCCGACCTCGGGCCGGTGATGATCTACGAGGCCCTCGAGCCCTACGTCCAGGACGGCCTGTCCTGCCGGTTCATCTCCAACATCGACCCCACCGACTCGGCGCAGAAGACCGCCGGTCTCGACCCGGAGACCACCCTCGTCATCGTCGCGAGCAAGACCTTCACGACCCTCGAGACACTCACCAATGCCCGGCTCGTGCGCGCCTGGCTGCTCGACGGCCTCGTCGCCGCCGGCGCGATCGAGGACACCGAGCAGGCCCGCACCGCCGCCGTCGCCAAGCACTTCGTCGCCGTGTCGACGGCACTCGACAAGGTGGCCGAGTTCGGCATCGACCCGGCCAATGCCTTCGGCTTCTGGGACTGGGTCGGCGGCCGCTACTCCGTCGACTCGGCGATCGGCACCTCCGTGTGCATCGCCATCGGGCCCGAGCGCTTCGCCGAGCTGCTCGCCGGCTTCCACGCCGTGGACCAGCACTTCGCTGCAACTCCGTTGTCCCGCAACGTTCCTGCGCTCATGGGCTTGCTCAACTGCTGGTATGTCAACTTCCTCGATGCCCGCACGCACGCCGTGCTGCCCTACGCCCAGCAGCTGAGCCGCTTCGCGGCATACCTGCAGCAGCTGACGATGGAGAGCAACGGCAAGTCGGTCCGCTGGGACGGCTCCCCGGTGACCACCGCGACGGGCGAGGTCTTCTGGGGCGAGCCGGGCACCAACGGCCAGCACGCGTTCTACCAGCTCATCCACCAGGGCACCCAGCTCATCCCGGCCGACTTCATCGCCGTCGCCACCCCCGCCTACCCGCTGCGCGACGGCGACGTCGACGTGCACGAGCTCTTCCTCGCGAACTTCTTCGCCCAGACCAAGGCACTCGCCTTCGGCAAGACCGCCGACGAGGTCCGGGCCGAGGGCACCGCCGAGGCCATGGTCCCCGCGCGGGTCTTCGCCGGCAACCGGCCGACGACCTCGATCATGGCGCCGGCCCTCACCCCGTCGGTTGTCGGACAGCTCGTCGCACTCTACGAGCACATCACCTTCACCCAGGGCATCGTCTGGGGCATCGACTCCTTCGACCAGTGGGGCGTCGAGCTCGGCAAGCAGCTCGCCAAGCAGATCGAGCCCGCGGTCGCCGGCGACGAGGCGGCATTGGCCGCCCAGGACCCGTCGACCCAGGCGCTCGTGCGCTACTACCGCGAGCACCGCCGCTGAGCACGAGCGCCGACACCCGCCGAGCCTGGGGGCGCAGGCTCGCCCTCGGGTATGCCACCCTCTCGCTCGTCATGCTCGCGACCCGCCCGGCCGCGCCGGGCACCGTCGCCGGCACGGTGTCGATGGTCGCCCAGTGGCTGCTCGCACCGACCTTGGCCGTCGGGCTGTGGCTGGCCGTCCCCGCGCCCCGACCCCGCGTGGCCCATTGGGCGCTGGCCGCCCTCGCCGGCTGCTTCCTCGGCGATCTGCTGCCCTCGCTCGTGCCACGAGAGGTCGGCTTCCTCGCGATGGTCGGGCCCTTCCTGCTGGCCCAGCTCGCGTGGATCGGCGCCTTCCTCCCCTGGCGCCGGCACGCGCTGGCCGGCTGGCGGCGCTGGGTTGCGACGGCATACCTCATCGTCGCCGTGGCCCTGCTCGCGATCTGCCTGCCGGCGGCCGGAGGGCTTGCCGGCCCGGTCGTCGGCTACGCCGCGGCGCTGACGACGATGGCCGTGCTCGCCCTCGGTCCGAACCGGCTGACCGGCTGGGGCGGAGGGCTCTTCCTCCTCTCGGACGCCCTCATCGCCATCGATCACTTCGCCCCGCAGCTCGCGCCGCCCGCCGTCTCGGTCGCCATCATGGCGACGTATGCCGCGGCGCTCGGGGCGCTCACCACCGGCGTCCGCTCGGGCGCCGGCGATGACGCACAATGATCGGGTGAGGACCGACCCGGCGCAGCGAGGACTCCCCGTCCTGCGGACGGTCGCCGTGGTCGGCGTCCTCGTCGGCCTCAACATCGCCGATCACGTGCTCGGCTGGAGCTCGCTGTGGATCGGACCGGCTGGTGCCATGCTCCTCGTCGCCTATGCGCGCGCCTGCGGGCTCACCTGGCACGAGCTCGGGATGGCCCGGGCGACCCACGGTCCAGGCCTGCGCTGGGGGCTCGGCGTCGTCGGTGTCGTCGCCCTCGTCTATGCCGTCGGCGTCGCGATCCCCGCGACCCGCACCGCCTTCCTCGACGCCCGCTACCACCTGCCTCCGGCCCAGGTGCTGATCACGGCGCTGCTCGTCATCCCCGTCGGCACCGTGCTGCTCGAGGAGGTGGCCTTCCGCTCCGTGCTGTGGGGGATGTTGCAGCGGCACGCGCGCACCACCCGGGTGCTGCTCGCCTCGTCCGCCCTCTTCGGTCTCTGGCACGTGCTGCCCGCGCTGAGCACCGCGTCGAGCACCGCGCTCGGTGGGTTGACCGCAGTGGCCGAGCGCCTCGGCATCGGGCCGGCAGGCGCCATGGCGGTCGTCGTCGTCGCGACGGTGCTCTTCACCGCCCTCGGCGGGGTCGTCGCCGGTGAGCTGCGCCGCCGGTCCGGCAGCGTGCTGGCGAGCATGGGCATGCACTGGGCGACCAACGGCTTGGGCGTGCTCGTCGGCATGCTCGCCTGGCAGCTCGCCTGAGCCAGGTCGGGCGCTCGACCCGCATCGACCGCCGGATCACCCGTCGACGGCCAGCACGAACGGCAGCACCGCGTCGGCCCCGGCGGCGCGCAGCTCGCGCGCGGCGCACGTGAGGGTCCATCGCGACGAGACGAGATCGTCGACGAGCAGCACCGGGCCACCACTCGCCGCCACCGCCCTCGCGAGCTCCGGCCCCACGGCCAGCCGCTCCCAGACCCCGGCCAACCGGAAGGCGCTGTTGCCGCCCGGCTCGCCGGTCGGGCCGCCGTGCGCGAGGTCGAGCGTGCCGAGCAGCGGCAGCCGTCCGATCTGGGAGAGGGCGCCGGCCAGGGAGCCGACGAGCATCGGTCGGGATCGTGACGGCAGGGCGACAACGCCGACCGGGCGTTGCTCCCACGGCCATTCGCGCAGCACCCGCACGCACGCCTCGACGAGCGCCGCCGGCACCGGCTGGTCGGTGCGCAGCAGCTCCCGCAGCCGGCTCCCCCAGCCCAGATCGGAGAGCCGGGCCACGGCCCGACCCTCGGCCGCCTGCTCGGCGGCCGGGATTCGCCCCTTGACCGGCACGCCGAGCCGATCCATGCCGGTCGGCCACTGGGCCCGCACGTCGATCGGCACGCCGACCCGCTCGAGCGCCCCACGCGCCCGACCCACGGCGTCGTCCGGGACGTCCGCGGCATACCAGCGCCCGGCGCACGTGTCGCAGCGCCCGCAGGGCGCGGCCGTCGCGTCGTCAAGGCTGTGCTGCAGGAAGGCCATCCGGCACTCGGTGGTCGTCTCGTAGTCGAGCATCAGCCGTTGCTCGCGCCGCCGCGCCTCGGCGACCCGCTCGTAGCGCTCGGCGTCGTAGCGCCAGGGTTGCCCCGTGCCGATCCAGCCGCCTGGCACCCGGCGCACCGCCCCGTCGACGTCGAGCACCTTGAGCAGCAGCTCGAGCCGGGTCCGCCGGATGTCGACGGCCGTCTCGATGGCCGCTGTCGACAGCGCCCGGCCGGCCTCGGCGAGGGTGGCGAGCACGGCGCTCGCCTGGTCCTCACGCGGCATCGACACCGAGGCGAAGTAGGCCCAGATCTCGCGATCCTCCGGCCCGGGCAGCAGCAGCACGTCGGCGCGCTCGGTGGCCCGCCCGGCCCGCCCGATCTGCTGGTAGTAGGCGACCGGAGAGCTCGGCGCACCGAGGTGCACGACGAAGCCGAGATCGGGCTTGTCGAAGCCCATGCCCAGCGCCGAGGTGGCGATGAGCGCCTTGACCTCGTTGTCCCGCAGTGCCGCCTCGAGCCGCTCGCGCTCGGCCGGGTCGGTGCGCCCCGTGTATGCCGCGACGGCATGGCCGGCGGCGGCCAGCTCATGGGCGAGATCCTCGGCGCCCGCCACGGTGAGGGTGTAGACGATGCCGCTGCCCGGCAGCTCGGCGAGGTGGGCGAGCAGCCAGCCGAGCCGCTGCTCCGGACCCAGCTGGGGCAGCACCCCGAGCCGCAGCGACGCCCGGGCCAGACCACCCCGGATCGTGCGCACTCCCCCACTCGCGGCGCCCTCGGCGTCGGCCCCGACGGTGAGCTGTGCCTCGACGTCGGCGACCACCCGGGCGTTCGCGGTGGCGGTCGTCGCGAGCACCGGTATGCCGCGAGGCAGCTCGCGCAGCAGATCGCCGATCCGCCGGTAGTCGGGTCGGAAGTCGTGCCCCCAGTCGCTGACGCAGTGGGCCTCATCGACGACGAGCAGCCCGCAGCGCTGGGTGAGGTCGGGCAGTTGCTCGTCACGGAAGGCCGGGTTGTTGAGCCGCTCGGGGCTGACGAGGAGCACATCGACCTCGTCGGCGGCGAGCGCCGCCCGCACCTGGGGCCAGTCGGTGGCGTTGGCGGAGTTCATCGTCACGGCACGGATGCCGGCCCGCTCGGCGGCCGCGATCTGGTCCCGCATGAGGGACAGCAGTGGCGACACGATGACGGTCGGCCCGTGGCCGGCCCCGCGCTGCAGCGCGGTCGCGACGAAGTAGACCGCGGACTTGCCCCACCCGGTGCGCTGCACGACGAGCACCCGGGCGTGCTCGCGGACCAAGGCGAGCACCGACTCGAGCTGCCCCTCGTGGAACTCGGCGTCCGGTCGGCCGACGAGTCGGCGCAATGCCGCCACGGCCGCCTCGACGAGCGGGTCGGGTCCGGGCCGGTCACCGTGGACGACGGCTGGCGCGGCGGGCTCGGAGGTCGACATGCCGATCACCCTAGACAGCCGCACCGACAGCTCATCCGTTCGGTCATCTCCGCCGGAGCAGGAGATTCGGCAGCGAAAATCCGTCATGGCTGGTGGGGTGTCCCGTCTCATGATCGGCACCCCCGAGCCACCAGAAAGCGATGGACCACCCGTGACCCTTCGACTGATCAAGCCGCTCCCCGAGACCGCGGAGCCCGCCCAGCTGGCCGCCCTCGTCGACGTCGAGGCCGACGTCATCGACCTCGTCGGCGCTGCCGAGCGCTCCATCGCCGGCACCACCTACGGGCTGCGCGCCGCTGTCTCGAACGTCGAGCAGGCGATCGCGGCGACCGGCACCGAGATGTCCACGCCGGTCCGTCAGCGCGTCGGCAAGCTGCAGGTCCAGGTCCTCATCGACGAGTGCCTGCTCGTCCGCGGCAAGGCCCACACGCGCGAGATCGTCGACTACGTCGAGTCCCGCGGACGCGACCCCCGGCACATCGCCGACCTGCTCTTCGAGTCCGGCCTCTACGAGTTCACCACCGGCGGCACCTGGTCGCGCGCCGTGGCCCCGGTCATCGCTCCCCAGCCGCGTCGCCACCTGTCGCTGGTCCGCTGAGCTGCCGATCCGCACGCGCGGGGGCGCGGGCGAGGCTCGGTGAGTGGACGAGTCGGTCGGTACGCCGGGTTCTGTCCCGAGCGACCGTCTCCGGCCGCCCGGTGGCGGTCATCCCTCTCGGCCGGTCATTGCTGACCGGCTCTAGCGCTCTACCCGTCGGCTCGGGCGGGCCGCCCTCGAACGCCGACTGTCTGAGCTTGCTCCCGGTGGGGTTTGCCGAGCCGACCTGGTCACCCAGGCCGCTGGTGGTCTCTTACACCACCCTTTCACCCTGACCTCGCCGCCTGCCGAGCATGCTCGGTGGTCCGGCGAGGCGGTCTCCTCTCTGTGGCACTGTCCCGCGGATCGCTCCGGGTGGCCGTTAGCCACCACCGCGCCCTGTGGAGCCCGGACGTTCCTCGGCGTCCGGACACCCGAGGGTGGTCCGGACGACGCGACCGCCTGACCGACTCGTCCGCCGCCAGTGTATGCCGCCCTCTCCCCCCGAAACGACGCCATGGCGGCGTTCCGAGTGGGTGGCGGCGCTATACCGACGCCACCCGGGCGGAACGACGCCATGGCGGCGATTCTGGTGACAGCTCGCGTCGTCACCCTGTTCCATCGCGGGGTGTCGGACCGGCGGCATACGGTAGGGCGATGATCGATCACCTCGGCATCAACTGCGCCGACCTCGACACAGCGGCGCGCTTCTACGACACCGTGCTCGCCGTCCTCGGTCA
>ERZ795053.1641-NODE-1641-length-28154-cov-11.624933_pt1 | contig 28154 bp, 18 predicted proteins | sample MGYA00375137_ERZ795053 | MGnify/ENA primary metagenome ERZ795053 (study PRJEB30182, sample SAMN05720284) | activated sludge metagenome | isolation source: Anaerobic digester | place: Hong Kong | collected 2014-12-17 ...
AGATCGAATTCCAGCCAGACGTAGCGCTTGCTGCCGGAGCGGAAGTCGCCGGTGGCGCCGGTGAGCGGCGCGCCGGCGGGCCAGGCGTCGAAAGCGCGTTTGCTGAAGACGGCGAAACCGCGGCGTTCGCGCCGCATGGCGGCGAACAGTTCGTCCGGGGTATCCACCCGTTCGCCGCGTCGGTTGGAGTGGGAGGCGAGGATTTCACCGTTCATGGCGTAGAGCAGCAGGGGCCGGTCGGCCGGAAGGCGTTCCCGCACGGCCTCGGCGAGGGCCACGGGTGTCTTCAGGGGGTTGACGGCGGGATAGACAAAGAGGCCGACGGCGGCTTCGGCCGCCAGCCAGGCCAGCGCGGCCCGGCGATAGAACGACGCGCGATGGAATCCGGGAGCTTCAGGAAGAAGAGCGATGCCTCCGAGCAGCGCGATCAGTCCGGGGATCCGGAGCGTCCAGGGAGCGATGGGCAGTCCGGGCCAGAAGCCCGCGGCGAGCAGACCGGCGCCGGCCGCGAGAAAGAGGATTCTGAAGGCGGCGCGCGCGAAGCGCGCCGCAAGAAAGTCAGCCGAGTCCAGGTCGGACCAGGCGGTCCCGACAAGGATTGCCGCGGCGGGAAAGGCGCCGAGAATGTAGACATTGCGCTTGCTGGCGAGCAGGCTGAAGAAAAACCAAACGAAGCCAAACCAGCCCGCCAGCCGACGCAGGAGCGGCCGGTGTGCGGGATTGCGGAAGAGCGCCAGGGCGGCGGCGGGCAGGACAAGCGTCCAGGGGAGCAGATCGGCGGCGGCGCTCGGCAGGTAGTAATAGAACGGTTGGCGATGACCCAGTTCGCCGGCGGCGCGTTCCAGATTCTGGCCGATGAGCAGTTCCCTCAGATATCCTTCCGGCGCTCCGGTCCACCAGACGAGACCCAGCCAGGTCGCGGACAGGGCGAGTGCAAGCGGCGGGCCCCAGATCCAATGGGATTTGCGCAGAAGCCGGCCTTCGCCGGCAGCGAAGCGCGCGGCGGCATAGGCACCGGCCGGAACGATGAGGCCGACGGGGCCCTTGGTCAGAATACCCAACCCCATGAACAGCCACGCCAGGAGGGGTTTCCAGAACGCCGGCTCGTCGTCGTTCCAAAACAACAGGGCCAGCGCGCCGATGGTCCAGCCGAGGAGGAGACCGTCTGGACGGGCGAAACCGATCTCATGCCAGAACAGATAGGTGGAGCAAAGCGTCAGCACGGCGGGCCAGGCGGCTTTAGCGGAGGCCCATCGTTCCGCAAGGCGACCCGTGGCCCAGAGCGTCAACAGTCCGGCGAAAAACCCCGGCAGGCGCACCGTCAGGCGTCCGATCGGCAGACCGGTGGAGAACGAAAACAGGTTGATAAGCCAGTAAAGCAGCGGGGGCTTGTGGGCGTAGTACTCGCCGTGGCGATGAGGGACCAGCCAATGTCCGTCCCGGGCCATTTCGCGGGCGACGTAGGCGACCCGGGCCTCGTCAGGCTCCCAGCAGTCGCGGCGCAGGATTTCACCGCCCCAGAGCAGCGAGGCGAGCAGCAGCAGGTGCCAGAAGACGGGACGGGACGCAGTTGGCATCATGAGGCAATGGGTGACGAAACGGGTTGACGGCGATGGATCAGCATCAGATTGCGTACGTAGACGAACAGACCGACGGCCTGGCCGAGGGTGATGACCGGGTCCTTTCGCCAGAGGGCATAGATCAGCAGCAGCCCGCCGCCGCCGATGGAGAGATACCAGAACGAAAGCGGGACCACGGAACGGCCCGATTTTTCCGAGGCGACCCATTGCACGAGAAAGCGGGAGAAGAACAGGGCCTGTCCCGCCAGTCCCAGCAGGCCCATCGGCTGGGCCAGCACGTCCAGGAAATGCTTCAGCGTATCCATTGCAGGGGAACCGTTCGGATTGGCCTGTATCGTTTCTGCATCCAGCGGAGCGCCCAGAGGTCCCAGAGGGATTCCTTGAGACGGCCCCAGTTGGTGTATTTGCTTTGGCCCGCGGCGCGTGGACGGTGGTGCACGGGAATTTCCGAGATGCGTGCGCCGGCCATGCCCAGCAGGGCCGGTATGAAGCGGTGCAGGCCGCGGAACTGGAGGGGCAGGTGGGCGGTCCACTCGGCGCGGAATGCCTTGAGGGTGCAGCCGGTGTCGCGGATGGTTTCCCGCAGGACGCGGTTGCGCACGGTATTGGCCAGCCGGCTGCCGATGCGCTTGGACCAGACGTCCTGCCGGTGGACGCGGTACCCGCAGCAGAGGTCGCAGGTTGCGAGTTCGTCGATCAGGGCGGGGATGTCGGAGGGATCATTCTGGCCATCGGCGTCCAGCGTGACCAAAATCCGGCCGCGCGCGGTGCGGAAGGCGGCCTGCAGGGCCGCGCTTTGGCCGGAGTTGGTTGCCAGTCGAAGAGCGCGAAACTCGGGCACTTCTGTGCACAGGTCATTCAGGCGCCCCGGGGTCCAATCGCTCGAACCATCGTCCACCACGACGATTTCAAACGACCGGCCCAGTCCGTGCAGGACACAGGCTGTTTCGCGCACCACCGCGGCGATGCAGGCGTCCTCGTTATAGGCCGGGATGAGGATCGACAGTTCCACGGGCCGGCCGCTGTCAGGCGCGTTCCGGAAAGGCGAATCTGGACATATGTTTCCCATGGCGGCAATGTCGCGCCTGGGAGGCCGCAGGTCAAAGCCTCAACCCTGAAGATTGCTTAAGCTGAACGGAGAAACGAAAGCGCCCCGGATTTTTCCGGGGCACGGAACGAGCTGCCCGACGAGGTCGTCGGGGCTCCGGAGGGAGCCGGCGCGCTCCCGGGGCGGGCGGCAGCGCTCCAGAACGCGAACGCGGGCCGGATGAAGCTTTGGCGCCGCATGACGCTTCGTCGAAGGCACAGCGATCGTCCGGGCAACACCCGGGTTCTTGGGCAGAATTCAGGATTCGGGCATTGCCCGTCGGAATCGCCGGCTTTAGCCTGATGGACATGGTTGCGATTTCTCCCAAAACCGGAGTGGGCGTCTCTCCCCCTGCTGCCAACCCTTCGTTTGGTTCGCATGATAACTCCAGCGCGTCCAGCGGCATCCAGGAACGGCGCATGACGACGCGGCGGAAAGCGGCTGGCGTGGCGCTGAAACTGCTGATCAGTCTCGGCGTTTTCGCGGTGGGACTGGAAATCGCGTTCCGGATCTGCCCGTGGGCCGTTCCGGCCAAGGCGCTGGTGCATTTCGAACCCGCGCTGCGCGCCAAGCTGGCGCAAGGCCGCTTTCCGACCCGGGCCGACACCATCCTGCTGCCGCGCGACGACGGCGGAGACGCCATCCGGATTTTCAAGCCGTTTGCCGTCAAGCCGTACGGACTCCGGCCGTTCGGCACGAACAACTGCGGGGCCGTCCGGGAGGTGAAGACCGACGAGATCGGGTTTGGCAATCCCCCCGGGATCTATGACGCCCATGCGAAGATCGACCTGGTTGCGATCGGCGATTCGTTCACGTGGCCCTCGGCGGTGGAACCCGGGGACGCCTGGCCGATCCGGCTGGGCGAAAGGCTGGGATGCACGTCGTACAATTTGGGCCGGGGCGGCAATGGTCCGTACGAATACCTGCAGATCCTGAAGCGGTACGGCTTGGCCAAGTCGCCGCGCGTGGTGGTGATGAACCTCTACGAAGGCAACGATATCCTGAATGTCGCAGAGCATCTGGCGTACCGGAAGGGAGCCTCTCCCGGGGCCGGGCGCGCGGGAGACGAAGGCAAGACGGGATTCCTGTGGCGCCGCAGCCTTGCGTGGAACCTGGTTGCGGGCAGCGTCATCTATTGGCGGGAACACGCCCGGTTCGAAAAACTGGAAGGCCGCGTGGACTACCGGTTCCAGGTTGGATCTATTCCGTTCAATCCCGAGCAGAGCAGCCGCGACGAGGTGGTGTACGCGCGGCGGGCCGTCGCCGGCGAAATCCCCTACGAGGTGTTCGACGAACCGCTCCGCGAGTTCAAGCGGCTTGCCGACGATCACGGCTTCCGGCCGGTGCTGGCCTACACGCCGGCGGCCGCGATCGCCTATTCGCCGGCGGTCTTCCGGGACCCCGGGGTGGGAAGCGTGCTGGAGGCGTTCAGCCGGGACCAGCGGCGGCATCTGGAACAGGCGGCGGGGGAATTGGGGATTTCCTTCATCGACCTGACGCCGGCCCTGCAGGAGATCGCCCGGGCGGCTCCGCCCCTGGAGGAGAACTTGCTTTATTTTCCCGGGAACATCCATCTGACGCCGCGAGGCCACGCCGCAGTGGCGCGGATCCTGGCCGGATTCCTGCGGGACCGGATGCCCGGGGCGGAGCCGGGTCCTTGATCATGAGGAGAGCGGGCGCCGGGCGTGCCGCCGGCGGCGCAGCTGCAGCGATCCGGTTGATGAGAACAAAGCGCCCCGGATTTCTCCGGGGCGCGGGGGCCGTCGGGCCGCCTATGCCTTGGGGGCGGCGGGGGCGGGCAGGTCGGCGAGCTTGGCGTACTTGGCCCAATCCTTCCTGACGTTGGCCTGGGCCATGTCCAGCAGCCTGGCGGCGGCCTCGGGATTGCTCTTGAGCAGCATCTTGTAACGGGTCTCGTTATAGATGTAGTCCTTGAGATCGACCGACGGCGCCTTGCTGTCGAGCTGCAGGGGGTTCTTGCCGTCGGCGGCGAGGGCGGGATTGCGGCGGCAGAGGATCCAGTGGCCGGAATTGACCGCCAGCTTCTGCTGCTCGAGGCCGTCGCGCATTTCCTTCATCCCGTGCGCGATGCAGTGGGAATAGGCGATGATGATGGACGGGCCGTCGTGGGCTTCGGCTTCCTTGAAGGCCTTGATGGTCTGCGGGGCGTTGGCGCCGAAGGCGACGCGCGCCACATAGACGTTGTCGTAGTTCATGGCCATCAGGGCCAGGTCCTTCTTTTCCGAGGGCTTGCCGCCGGCGGCGAACTTGGCGACCGCGCCGAGCGGGGTGGACTTGGAGGCCTGCCCGCCGGTGTTGGAATACACCTCGGTATCCAGCACCAGGATATTGACGTTGGCGCCGGAGGCGAGGACGTGGTCGAGCCCGCCGTAGCCGATGTCGTAGGCCCAGCCGTCGCCGCCGACGATCCAGACGGATTTCCGGATGAGGAAATCGGCGACGGAGAGGAGATTCAGGGCTTCGGGCTTGCCGTTGCCGGCCAGTTTCCGCTTGAGTTGGGCGACGCGTTCGCGCTGGGCGGCGATGCCGCCTTCGTCCTTCTGGTCGGCGTCCAGCAGCCCCTGGGCCAGGTCGTCGCCGATGTCGGTCTTGAGGGCCTCGACGAGCTGGGCGGCGTAGCGGGCCTGCTGGTCGCAGGTCAGGCGGAAGCCGTAGCCGAACTCCGCGGCATCTTCGAACAGGCTGTTGGACCAGGCGGGTCCGCGGCCGTCGCGGTTCTGGGCCCACGGGGTGGTGGGCAGGTTGCCGCCGTAGATGGACGAGCAGCCGGTGGCGTTGGCGATGATGGCCCGGTCGCCGAAGAGCTTGCTCATCAGGCTGAGATAGGGCGTTTCGCCGCAGCCGGCGCAGGCGCCGGAGAACTCGAAGAGCGGCACGGTGTACTGGGTGTCCTTGACCATGCCGAGGTTGAGCTTGGCGCGGTCCATCACGGGCAGGGACTCGAAGAACGCGATGTTCTGGCGCTCCTGCTCGACGATCGGGAGTTTGGGCCCGAGGTTGATGGCCTTGCGGGAGGGGTCGTTCTTGTTCTTTTTCGGGCAGGAGGCGACGCAGACGCCGCAGCCCGTGCAGTCCTCGACATAGATCTGCAGGGTGTAGGCCTTGTCGTCCTTGCCGCGGACCGGCGCATGCTTGAAGCCGGCCGGCGCCTTGTCCAGCAGGGTCTTGTCGTACTCGTTGGCGCGGATGACGGCATGCGGGCACACGAACGAGCAGGTGCCGCACTGGATGCATTCCTGCTCGTCCCAGATCGGAACGTTGAGCGCCACATTGCGTTTCTCCCAGCGCGTGGTGGCGGAGGGGAACGTGCCGTCCACCGGCATCTTGGAGACCGGCAGCCCGTCGCCGTCGCCCACCATGATGGGGGCGATGACCTCCTTGACGAAGTCCGGGGCCTGGTCCGACACCGGCGGGGGAATCTCGAGGGTGGAGGTGACCTCGCTGTAGGGGATCTCGAACAGATTGGCGAGAGTCTCGTCCACGGCCTTGAAGTTCTTCTGGACGATTTCATCGCCCTTCTTGCCGTAGGTCTTCTGGATGGATTTCTTGATCTTCGCAATGGCGTCGTCCTTGGGCAGGACGCCGGAAATGGCGAAGAAGCAGGTCTGCATGATGGTATTGACGCGCGAGCCCATGCCGGTGCGTTCGGCGACCGCATAGCCGTCAATGTTGTAGAACTTCAGTTTCTTCTCGATGATCCGGGCCTGGACCTTCTTGGGCAGCTTGTTCCAGACCTCGTCCTTGGCGAAGGGGCTGTTGAGGAGGAAGACGCCGCCGGTGGAGGCGTAGCGGAGGATGTCGGTCTGGAAGAGGAACTCGTACTGGTGGCAGGCGATGAAGCCGGCTTTCTGGATCAGGTAGGGGCTGTGGATCGGGTTGGGGCCGAACCGCAGATGCGAGATGGTGCGCGAACCGGACTTCTTGGAGTCATAAACAAAGTAGCCCTGCGCGTGGAAATCCGTCTCTTCGCCGATGATCTTGATGGAGTTCTTGTTGGCGCCCACGGTGCCGTCGGCGCCGAGGCCGAAGAACATGGCGTTGGTGACGCCGGGATGGCGGATGAAGAACGCGGGATCCAGGTCCAGGCTGGTGTGGGTGACATCGTCGGTGATGCCCACGGTGAAGCCGTTCTTGGGCTTGTCCTTCTTGAGCTCGTCGAAGACCGCCTTGACCATGGCCGGGGTGAATTCCTTCGAAGACAGGCCGTAGCGCCCGCCGATGACCTTGGGCAGGGCGGGGAAGGCGCCGTCGGCGGCCGCCTGCGCGAGGCACGACAGCACGTCCTTGTAGAGCGGCTCGCCGTCGGAGCCGGGTTCCTTGGTGCGGTCGAGCACGCCGACGGCCTTGGCGGTCGCCGGCAGGGCCGCGAGGAAGTACTTCAGCGAGAACGGGCGGTAGAGGCGCACCACGATGGCCCCGATCTTTTCGCCCTGCTTCTGCAGTTCCTCGATCGTTTCCAGCGCGGTTTCGGCGCCGGAGCCCATCAGCACGATGACGCGCTCGGCGTCGGGCGCGCCGATGTAGTCAAAGGGCTTGTAGTGACGTCCCGTCAGCTTGCCGAACTGTTCCATGGCCGCGGCGACGATGTCCGGGCAGGCCTCGTAGAACTTGTTGACGGCCTCGCGCCCCTGGAAATAGACGTCGGGGTTCTGGGCGGTGCCCCGGATGAAGGGCTTTTCGGGATTGAGCGCGCGCGCCCGGTGGTCGGCGATCAGCTGGTCGCTGATCATGGCGCGGATGATCTCGTCGGAGATCATTTCCACCTTGCTGACCTCGTGGGAGGTGCGGAAGCCGTCGAAGAAATGCAGGAAGGGCACGCGCGACTGAAGGGTGGCGGCCTGGGCGATCAGGGCCGTATCCATGACTTCCTGGACGCTGTTGGAGGCGAGCATGGCCCAGCCGATCTGGCGGCAGGCCATGACATCCTGGTGGTCGCCGAAAATCGAGAGGGCGGAGGCGGCGATGGAGCGGGCGGAGACATGGAAGACGGTCGAGGTCAGTTCCCCGGCGATCTTGTACATGTTGGGGATCATCAGCAGGAGGCCCTGCGAGGCGGTGAAGGTGGTGGTGAGGGCGCCGGACTGCAGCGCGCCGTGCACGGCGCCGGAGGCCCCGCCTTCGGACTGCAGTTCGGCGACGGTCGGCACGGTGCCCCAGAGGTTGGTGCGGCCTTCGGATGCCCACTGGTCGGCCCATTCGCCCATGTTCGAGGACGGCGTGATGGGATAGATGGCGGCGACTTCGTTGGTCTTGAAGGCGATGTGGGCGGCGGCTTCGTTGCCGTCAATGATCGCGATTTTCTTGTCTTTGCTCATATGGCGTGATGCTCCGGGAGGGGGTTGTTCTAAATCGACCTGGTGTCTTCCGGTCACAAACGCCGGAACGCACACGGGGCGCATCCTAGCACAGAGGGGGGGGGACGCAATACAAAAAATGAAAAATCCTGCCGGAAGAAACGTTTTACGCATCCGAGTTGGCCATTCTCCGGGGGCCACCGATGGCGCCAACCGGCGGAAACGGAGGAAAACCCGCTGATGGATCTGGCGGCTGGAAGCGGAAAACGGGTGTTGGGACTGATTCACCCGCGGCGCAAGGCCGCGGAGGGCTGGAAAAGAAGCGGGCAGCGCCGCGGGGGCGAGGGGGGGCGGTTCCGGGCTTGCGCCGGGCCGGGAAAGGAATATATTGGTGAACATGCGTTCATTCATGAGGAGCGATGGTCCGTTCTCCGGCCCGGCCCTCCGGGTCCGGCCGGTGGTTCTGAATCCGCCGCCGCGGCCGCTGCGACGGTACCTCTGCCGGGTGGCCGCGGGGTTTCCGTCGCCGGCGGACGATCATCTGGAGGGGCCGCTGGATTTGAACGAGCACCTGGTGGAGCATCCGGCGGCGACGTTCGTGGTGAAGGTGCAGGGGGATTCGATGGCGGGGGCGGGCATCCGCGACGGCGACCTGCTGGTGGTGGACCGGGCGCGGGAGGCCCGCGACGGCTCCATCGTCGTGGCCGTGGTGGACGGGGAACTGACCGTGAAACGGCTGCGCAAGAGCCGCAGAGGGGTCCGCCTGGAGGCGGAAAACCCGGCATATCCGGCCATCGTCTTTCACGAAGGGAAGGAACTGGTCGTCTGGGGCGTGGTGGCGCATGCCATCCGGTCGTATTGACGGGAGGGAGCATGTTTGCGCTGGTGGACTGCAACAATTTTTACGCCTCCTGCGAGCGGGTGTTTGCGCCGGCGCTGGAGGGCCGGCCGATCGTGGTGCTGTCGAACAACGACGGCTGCGTGATTGCCCGCAGCCAGGAGGCCAAGGCGCTGGGGGTCGCGATGGGGGCGCCGTGGTTCAAGGTGGCCGCGCGCTTCCGGTCGCGCGGGGTGGCGGTGTTTTCGTCCCACTATGCGCTGTACGGCGATTTGTCCCGGCGCGTCATGCAGGTGCTGGCGGGGTTCGTCCCGGAGATGGAAGTCTATTCGATCGACGAGTGTTTCCTGAACCTGGAGGGATTCCGGGGCGACCGGCTGGCGCTGGGGCGGGAGATGGTCCGGACGGTGAAGCAGTGGACGGGGATTCCCGTGTCGGTGGGGCTGGCGCCGACCAAGACCCTGGCGAAGGTGGCGAACCGGCTGGCGAAGAAGGGGGCGGCGGGGACGGTGCCGGTGCTGGACTGGACGCAATGGCCCGCGCCGGCGGACACGCTGGCGGCGCTGCCGGTCGAAGAGGTCTGGGGCGTGGGAACGCGACTGGGGGCGCGGCTGCGGGCCATGGGCATCGTCCATGCCCGGGCGCTGGCGGAAGCGGATCCCGCCCGGCTGCGGGCGGTGTTCGGCGTGGTGCTGGAACGGACGGCGCGGGAACTGTCCGGGGTGTCGTGCCTGCCGATGGAGATGGCGCCGCCGCCGCGCCGGCAGATTCTGGTGTCGCGCAGTTTCGGCCGTCGGCTGACGCGGCGGGAGGAGGTGGAGGCGGCCGTGACGGCGTTTGCGGCGCGCGCCGGCGAAAAGCTGCGGGCCCGGCGGCTCCGCGCGGGGGCGCTGTCGGTGTTTGTGCACACCAGTCCGTTTGACGGGAAGGGGCCGGCGTACGCCAACGGGGCGACGCTGGCGCTGGAGCCGGCCACGGGCGATTCAGGCCGGCTGGTGCGCGGCGCGCAGCGCGGGCTGGAGCGCATTTTCCGGCCGGGCTTCGCGTATCAGCGCGCGGGCGTGCTGCTGGCGGATCTGGCGCCGGAGCATGCAGCGCAGGGGCTGCTGTTTGCGGAGGCTCCCGGCGACAGCGCCCGGACGGACCGCCTGATGAAATGCCTGGATGCGCTGAACCGTTCGCCGATGCACCGGCGGCTCCGGTACGGGAGCGAGATGCAGAGCGATGCCTGGCACATGCGCCAGCATCACCGGTCCGCCGCCTCTCCGGCCAGCTGGCGGGATCTGCCCCGGGTCTGCGCCCGGTGAAAAACGGACCGGGTCTAGTCGGATCCGGTTTCTTCGGCGATGGTGATGTTGATGGAGGTCGGGCTGCCGCTGTCCTGCTGGATGATCAGGCTGACGGTGCGGGTGTCCTTGGTATAGGACAGCATGGCGACGTCATCCATGCCCAGATGCGACTTTTCAGCCCAGCCGAGGCCTTCCATGGCGGACTTGGATTTGGCAATGACGTCCTGGACGGGGTCGGCGCTTTCCAGGGCCAGGTTCACGCCGCCGGGATACGTCATGGAGGCGACGACGTCGGCGCCGGGATAGACGAAGACGTCCTTGGGAAAATCGCCGGGCATCTGGCCGGCGCCGGCGGAGCGGAAGGTGGTGGTGCCGTCCGCGCCCTGGATGGTCACGGTGTCGCCTTCCACCTTGACGTCGGCCTGCCGCCCTTCGGCATCGGTGGTGCGGAAGCTCATGCCGTCCTCGGAGAGGTTGACCTTGGCGTCCACGCCTTCCGCGGAGAGGGCTTTCTCGAGCATTTTTTCCGCGAGTTTTTCGCCCGTCTTTTCTTCGGCTTTTTTGCCGCACCCGCAGACGGCCACAGCGGCCGCCAGGCTCCACACGATCAGGATTCGTTTCATTTGATTTCTCCCGTCGCCCGTCTGCGGGCGCGTTTTATGGAGAAACGCTAGCAAAACGGCTTGCGGCGGCCAACCTCTTTGAGGGGGCGTCTGCGATTCAGTGCAATCCTGGAACGGGAGGGGCTGCTTGTCCGCCCGTGCCGGAACCTCCGTGTTACCCGCCTGGGGTGCGGCGATCCAGCCGGGAACCGGGCAGGACAGAGCCTGCCCCTCCAGAAAACCTTTGGAGCGCAGGCGCGCAGGCTAGGCCGCGGGCGGGGCGGGCGGGGCGTCGAAGAGTTCCTGCGCGCGGTCCTGGGAGAGGGCTATGAGGGTGAAGACGCCCAGAAGGGTGCCGAGGGGCATCAGGAGGCACTCGAGGGCGGCGATGACCTGGCAGGCGGTCCGGGACTTCCGCCGGCGGAGCTTGCGGCCGGCGGTGATCATGGCGGCGGCGAGCGCCCAGCCGCCGAGCACGAACAGGCCGCCCATGAGAACGAAAAGCCAGCCGATGAACCGGGGGGCGGCTGGGCCGGAATCGAAAGCGCCCAGCAGGAGGGCGGCGCCGACGCCGACATGGATGAGCGGGAGGCAGGCGAACAGGGCGGTCAATCCGCCGAGAATGAAATGGAACAGGCCCAGCAGATCGAGCTGCTTTTCGGTTTCGTTCATGGGGTTTCCTTTCCGGCCGGCGGGTTCCGGGGGCCGAGCCATCGGTCCAGGTAGGCCTGGATATCGAATTTTCGGCGCAGGCCGCTGGCGTTCATGTAGCGGATGGTACCGAAGACGGGCCGTTCGGTCCAGGGGCGGTCGTGGAGTCCGAAGCACCAGGCGACGCCGACGATGCCGTTGGGATCGCGTCCGTCGAGCTGGTACTTGTTGTTGAGCCAGAGGGCGGTGTCGAAGGCCTCCTCGGGAGAGGCGGACCACTCGAGGATTTTCTTGCCCCAGTACATGCGCATGTAGTTGTGCATGCGGCCGGAGCGGAGCAGTTCGGTCTGGGCGGCGTTCCAGCAGGGATCGTGGGTGGCGGCGGCTTCCCACTGGCCGCGGGTGTAGAGGAAGTCCCGTTTGTCGCGCCGGTGGCGGGCGAGGGTTTTGCGGGCCCATTCCGGGAGGGCGTCGTAGCGGTCGCTGGCGGGCCGGTGCCAGCAGGCGTTGATGGCGAGCTCGCGGCGGACGATGAGCTGTTCGAGAAAGGCGTCGGCGGAATTGCGCGGGGCGTCGGTTTTGGCGGCGCGCAGGGCGATGTCGAGGGAGGAGATCTGGCCGAAATGAAGGTAGGGGCTGAGGCGGGAGGTGGCGTCGAGGACGGGGTCGCTGGCGGACGCGGCGTAATCGGCGAGATTCTGCGACAGAAAGCGCTGGAGGAGGCGGCCGGCGGCGGCGGCCCCGCCGGGGGGATGGTCGGCGGCCGGCACGCTGTCATCGGCGCCGATGGCGCGGCAGAGAGCGCCGGGATCGTCGAGGGAGAGCGAGTCGCGGACCAGGTTGAGCGACGGCGTGGCCACCCGGCGGGCGCGCGGACGCTTCAGAAAGAGGGGGAGTTTCCGGTGGATTTTGGGCCGAAGGGTGCGGGCGGCGAATTCGGCGTGGTCCGAGGCTTCGGCGACGGGAACAATGGCGTCGGTTTCGACCAGGACGAAGGGGCAGCGGATGCGTTCGCCGACGGCGCGGCGCCAGTCGCGCTGGACGGGCAGATAGCCGACATCGCCGACGAGGAGGGCGGCGTTTTTCGCGAGCGGGGGAATGACCTCTTCGGGTGCGCCTTTCCGGAGGCAGAAGCCGATGCCGCGGGCGGCCAGGCGGTTGCGGGTTTCGCGGAGTCCTTCGAGCATGAAGCGATAGGGACGGGCGTTGGCGTCGGGGAAGGGCGCCAGGGCAAAGGCGGCCAGCACGGGCAGGGCCAGGGTGTTGGCCTGGTCAATGGCGTATTCGAGGGCGTCATTGAACTCGGCGCGCTGGGCCTGCTGCATCCAGTAGAGCACATAGCGTCCGCGGCGGAGCGGGAGATCGTTCTGCGGCTGGATGCGGGCGGGATGGATCACGGGGCGGGCTCCGGAAGGCGGCGGCGGTTGTGCCAGGCGGCGAAGGCGGATCCGGAGAGATTGTGCCAGATGCTGAACAGGGCGCCGGGCAGGGCGGCGGCGGCGGAGAAATGTTTCACGGCGAGGGTGACGGCGAGTCCGGAGTTCTGCATGCCGACTTCGATGGCCAGGGTCCGGCAGACCACGGGCGGGCAGCGGAAGAGGCGGCCGGCGGCGTAGCCGCAGGCCATGCCGCCGAGGTTGTGCAGGCAGACGGCCAGGACCAGCACCGGCGTGGTGGTGGCGACCTTGTCATGGTTGAGGCCGATGATGATGCCGATGATCAGGACGATGGCCGCGACGGAGAGCAGGGGGAAGGCGGGCTGGAAGCGGGCGAGGCGGCGGCCGAGGAAGCGGTTGACGGCCATGCCGGCGAGCACGGGGAGCAGGACGATCTGCAGGATGCTGAGGAGCATGCCGGCGGCCGGCACGGGCACGGTCTGGTGCAGATAGAGCCAGGTGAGGGCGGGGGTGGCGGCGACGGCGAGCACGGTGGAGCAGAAGGTCATGGTGATGGACAGCGCGGTATCGCCGCGGGCGAGCCAGGTGATGACGTTGGACGCGGTGCCGCCGGACACGCAGCCGACCAGCACCATGCCGGCAACAAGCGGCGGCGCGAGGTGCAGCACGCGCGCAAGCCCCAGCGCCAGCAGCGGCATGAGGCCGAACTGGACGGCCATGCCGAGGACGATGGGGCCGGGCCGCTGGAACACGCGCCGGAAATCCGCGCCGGTCAGCGTCAGGCCCATGCCGAACATGACCAGGCCGAGCAGGGGGACAATCCATCCCTGCAGGGCGGCCCAGGGGGCGGGACGGAGATAGGCCCAGGCGGAGGCGAGGAGCGCCCACAGGGGGAACAGGGTCGTGACGGCAGACAGGCGGCGGTTCATGGGCGGCGCCCGTTCATGAATTCCGCTCCCCGCCGCCGAGCCAGGTGCGGAGCTTGTTGTAGCCGACAAAATGATCCACCAGAAAGGGCACCAGGTACTGGGCGGGCAGGCCGGTGACGGTTTTCCGGCAGAGCCGGTCGCAGCGGCGGCACAGGGGGAGGGAATCGAGATCGTGCAGGAGGCGGCGGCGGAGATCCTGGTAGGCCGGGCCGTTCCAGATGTCGGCCAGCGGCTGGCGGGAGGCGTCGCCCATCGGCAGGCGGCCCCAGAAGTCCTGCGGGCAGGGGGTGACGACGCCGTTCCAGCCGATCACCATGGCGTACCACGGGAAGGTGCATTGGGTGAAGGTGCGCGCGGCGGCGGGGGCATCCGGGGGGGCGTCGCCGGCCCAGACGTATTCCTCTTTCTCGACGATTTCATTGACGCCGTCGCGGAGCAGGTCGCGCCGCAAACGTTCGGCGCGCTCGCGGGCTTCGGGGGCGGGGGTTTCGCCGCGGAAGCGGATGCGTTCAACGACGACATAGGGCAGGGACTGCCGGGCTTCGCGGCGCAGCCGGAGCAGCCGGCGCACGTTGACGATGGTCTGGTCGAAATCGGCGCCGACGCGGATGCGCTCGTAGGTATCCTTTTCAAAGCCGTCGATGGAGAACGACACCAGCTCGGGGGAGGCGGCGATGAGGTCGCGGGCGCGGTCTTCGGTCAGCAGGGCGCCGTTGGTATGGAAGCGGCAGCGGATGCCCCTGGCGCGGGCGTAACGGATCATGTCGGGCAGGTGCCGGTTGAGGAGGGGTTCGCCGCGGTGGTGCAGATAGATGTCGGAAACATGGGGGTGGGCCTGGTCGATCACGCGGCGGAACAGATCCAGGGACATCATGCCTTTTTCGGCGGGCGGGAGATCCTTGTTGGGACACATGACGCAGCGGAGGTTGCAGGCGGAGCAGGTGTCGAACCAGAGGCGGATGGGCCGGCTGTCCAGCCGGACGCGCCCCGCGCGGTATTCGCGGGCGATCCGCGCCATCCGCCAGGCTTTCAGGGCGAGATTCATCGGCGGAGGGGCGCTAGAGCCAGCCGCGCCGGCGGTAGTCGGCGAGGATGTCGCGGATTTCGTCCTGCGGGGACTGGGCGGGGATGAAGCCGAGTTCGGCGCGGGCCTTGGCGGCGTTGAAGGAGCGGTCCTTGGTATAGAAATCCACCCGCCGGCGGTAGAGCGGCGGATTGATCCGCAGGGGGACGCAGAGGGCTTCGCAGAGGGAGCCGAGGGTCTGCATGGGTCTGACGGGGAGGCGGAGCCACGGGGGGGAGACGCCGAGGTCGGCGGCGACGATGCCGGAGAATTCGCGCAGGGACATGGCGCGTTCGCCGGCGATGATATAGATCTCGCCGTTGCGGTCGACGCGATCCATGGCCAGCAGAAAGGCGCGGGCGAGGTCGCGGACATCAATGAAATGGACCAGGTTGGCGCCGCGGCCGACATAGAAGAAGCGGCGGCGGGCGATCATGCGGAACATCTTGCGGGTGCGGGTGTCGCCGGGACCGTAGATCATGGCGGGGCGGATGACCACGCCGGGGAGCCGCCCGGCCCGGAACGCCTCCAGCGCGAGCTGTTCGCCTTCCATTTTGGTGCGCTGGTAGATGTCGCCGGGGTGGTACGGGGCGGACTCGTCGGCGGGGGGCTGTTCGACGTGCCCCAGCACGCCGACGGTGGAGCAGTGAATTACGCGGAGGGGCCCGGCGGCGGCCGCGGCGTCGAGGACGTTGCGCACGCCCTGCACATTGGTGTCCACATAGGCCTGGTCGGGCTGGTTGGCCTGCCGGAAGAGGGCGGCGATGTGAAACACGCCGTCCACCCCCTGCATGGCGCGGTCCAGCGCCGCGCGGTCGCGGATGTCGCCTTCGAATGCCTCGGCGGCCGGATGGTCCAGACCGGCGAGTTGCTCGCGGCGGCGGGCCATGGCCCGGACGCCGTCGCCCCGGGCCAGCAGCTGCCGGACGATTTCCGAGCCGACGAATCCGGCGGCGCCGGTGACGAGATACTTCTTCTGGCGGTGGTCCACGAGTCCGGTCCTTTCTCCATGCGTACGATCCGGCATCCTAGCGCAAACGCTTGCAGTTGCCAACGGGCATCCGCAGCGGGTATAACCGTGGGCGTATCCAACCAGGCGGAGAGAACGTGGCAACATTGCAAACCATTACCCTGCTGGGCTCGTCCTCGGGGAGGAACGCCGGCGACGCGGCGCTGATCGCGGCGATCATGGACGGCGTGGACCGGGCGTGCGGGCGGCGGCTGACCTACGACATTCCCACGATCCGGTCGTCGTACATCCGCGGGCACTATCCCAACCGGACCCGCCCGGTGGGGATGATGCCGTGGCAGGGGGCGCTGCGGATGCTGGGCATGCCGACCGCGCGGGCGATTTGCCGGGCGGATGCCGTGATCATTTTCGACGCGGTGCTCTTCGACCGGTCGCTGTTCAATCCGCTGTTCAATTTCCTGTCGTCGCTTTATCTGCTGCTGCCGCTGGCGTCGCGCCGGGGCATCCCGATCATCGGCTACAACGTTGGGGTGGGGCCGGTGCACACCGCGGCGGGGCGGCGGATGCTGAAATCGGTGGCCGAGCGCATGGCGTTCATCACGGTGCGCGACCAGGATTCGCTGGACCTGCTGCAGGAGGTTGGAGTGTCGAATCCCCGGGTGCGGCTGGCGGCGGATGCGGCGCTCAACGCGCCGGCCCTGCCGCCGGCGGAGGTCGAACCGATCCTGCGGGCGGCGGGGGTGGACCCGTCGCAGCCCAAGCTGGGGATCAACATCAACCGCTACCTGGACACGTGGGCGTCGGCGGGGCGCGTGTCCATGGGCCGCGAGGCGTTCCTGAACGTATTTGCGGAAGCGCTGGCGGGATTCCACCGGGAGGTGCCGGTGCCGATGGTGTTCGTGACCACGCAGCACCACGACGCGGAGATCACGCAGGCGCTGATGCAGCGGCTGCCCCGCACGGTGAAGGCGGCGATGATTGACAACCGCCGGCACGACCATGCGGCGGTCAAGGGCGTGCTGCGGCACCTGGATTTGCTGTGCGGCATGCGCCTGCATTCGCTGATCCTGGCGTCGTCGGAGTGCACGCCCGTCGTGGGCATCACCTACCAGCCCAAGGTGGCCTACTATTTCCGCGAGCTGGGGCTGCCGGACCGCACGCTGTCGTTCGACGATTTCAGCGCCGATGCCCTGCGCGGGCATCTGCTGCGCGGCTGGCGGGACCGGGCGGAGCTGCGCGCGGGGCTGGAGCGGCGGATCCCGCAACTGCAGGCCAAGGCCGCGGCCAGCGCGGAGCTGGTGGCGGCGCTGGACCGGGGACCGGAGGCGTTCGCCGCCCGGTGGGACGAAACCGGCGGGGCGTAGAGGCGCGGCAGTGGCGAAACGCGGCATCCTGTTGTCGGCCGCCGGGGCGGCGGCGGCCAGCCTGCTGCTGTTCGGCGTGATGTCGTGGCCGCTGGCGCGGCAGGCAACCGAGGCCATTCCTTCTTCCGCCCAGAATCTCGAGCATCCGCCGTGGCGGGCGATGATTCCGGGCGACCAGCTGCAGCTGCTGTATCACTTCGATCTGGTGCGCGACATGCTGCACGGACGGATTCCGTGGTTCCGGAATCCCTACGAGTTCAATCAGGGCGACGACGAAGCCGGCTACCGGCCCGGAGCGTATTTTCTGCCCATGTCAGGGGTGTACGCGGTGCTGGCGGAGCGGCTGGGTCAGGCGGCGGGCTGGAACCTGACCCTGTGGCTGTCGGTGGCATTCAGCGCGTTTTTCTCGTGGCAATGGCTGCGGCGGTTCACGGAGGACCGGCTGGCGGCGGCGCTGGGCACCGGCCTGATCCTGCTGGTGCCGTTCCGATGGATCAGCCTGTTCGGGGGCAGTCCGGCCGGCATTGCGCTGATGTGGCTGTCGCTGCTGGCGTGGGGCGTGGATGCGGCGGTGAACCGGCCGACCCTGGCTTCCGGCTTCGGCGCCGGCGCCGCGATGCTCGTGTTGTTCTGGGCGGACTTGCAGACGTTCTATCTGGCAGTGATGTTCCTGCCGGTGCTGCTGGCGATCAGCCTGCTGGGACACGAGGAGCCGCCGCCGTGGCGGCGCTGGTGGCGGCCGGTGCCGGGGGCGGCGGTCTTTCTGGTTCTGCTGTCCGTGTTTTATCTCTGGCGCCAGCGGCATCTGGACGGTTCGACCATGAGCGGCGGCCGCTCGTTATGCGAAGTGCAGCTGTTTTCGCCGCACCCCCGCGGATTCTGGCTGGGGGGCAACGGGCCGGATGACTGGATTTTTCTGGGATTCGCCGCGACGCTGACGCTGGCCGTTGCGTGGGCCGTTCTGCTGGCGCAGGCCGCGGGGCGCGCACCGGGACAACGCGACGGACGGCGGATCGGGCTGCTGATGATCCTGCTGGCGGCGCTGCTGGGCGGCGCCTGCCTGGCGCTGGGCATGAACGGGCCGCTCCGGGGCGCGGCGCTGAAGGCGGCCCGCGCCGTCCTGCCGCACTATTCGATGATTCGCCAGCCGGCCAAGATCATGGCGCTGCTGCCGCTGTGGATGGGGTGGGTGCTGGCGGCGGGCCTGACGCGGCGTCCCGCGGACGGCCTCGGCGGCCGCCGGCTGAAAGGCGGATTGGCCGTGGCGGGCCTGGCCGGCCTGATGCTGGAAGTGATCCCGTCCTATCCGGCCACCCTCTGCCGCCTGGAGACGGCGCAGCCGGCATACGAACGCGTGGCCCGCACCGCCGCCCTGGACCGCGACGGCCCCGGACGCGTGCTGGCCCTGCCGCTTTGGCCCGGCGACTCGATGGATACCACCGTTCCGCTTTATTTTGCCCAGAAGTACGATCTGCGGCTGATCAACGGCTACAGCCCCGTGGTAAGCCCGGACTACGTCGAACAGGTGTTCCACCGGCTGGAAAGCCTGAATCAGGGCGAAGCGACGGAGGAACAGATTGATTTCCTGCTGGAACGGCGCATCCGGTTCCTGGTCCTGCATGAAAATCTCTTTCCGGAAAAGGTCAGTCCGTTTCCGGTGGGCGAAACGCTGCGCCGCCTGAAGGGGCATCCGCGCATCCAGTTCCTGGAGCAAAACGGCCCGGTGCATGCCTTCCGCCTGCTGACGCGGGAAGAGGCGCGTGTGGGGCGGGTACCGGGATCGCGGGTGTTTCCCGCCGCGTTTCCCGCGCGCCGCCGGGAAGCAGAACTGCAACGGGAGGGCGAAGGCGGAACAACCGTGGCGGATGCCTCTGCTTCGGGCGGGGCCGCCTGGCAGGGCGGGGGCGGCGAAGAATCGCCGGCCTGGTTTGCGACGCGTGCGGCACGGGTGGCGGCGGGTGATGACCTGGCCTGGCGGGTGCGCCTGCGCGGCACCGGCAAGCTGCGTATTCAAACGCGATGGGGAGACGAATGGCGGCCGGAGGACGTGCTGGAACTTTCCGCTCCGGACTGGCAATGGCTGACGCTGCCGATCACGCCGCCGCCAGCGGCGTACGGCCAGACCCAGCTGAAGATGACGGCGGGCGCGGGCGATGTACAGGTGGATGTCGTGCTGCTGACTGCGGGGCCCTGGCCCGGCCTGGACGGATCGTTTCAATCCATGCGGATTCCGGCCGCGGCGTTTTTCCGCGCGGGATATACGGACGCGGATGGCCTCTCCGTGGTGCTGCGGCGGGATCACGATCCCGACGTGGAGCTGTTCTACGGGCCGCGGCTGCCGCTGCCGCCCGGACGGGTGGCCGTGGAACTGCTGTTTTCGTCCGACGCGCCCGACGGCGCGGATCTGGGCCGCCTGGCCGCGCGGTTCGGCGTCGACGACGTCGTCGGGGACACGCCGGTTCGGGCGGGCGTTCCCGCCCGGCTGGAGATCCCGGTGGAGTCCAATCGGCCGTTCACGGTGGCGCTGCACTACAGCCGCGCGCACGACATGACGCTGCACGCCGTCACGATCGAAGCGCTGCCGGATGCCGCCCCGGGAGAAGACCGGCCGTGAAACGCCGGATCCTGTTTCTGAAGGTGGCGGTCAGCCTCGGGTTCATCGGGCTGTTGGCGGCCACGCTGGACATGGAGGAGCTGCTGGCGCAGGCGCGCGGCGCGGATCCCGTCTATCTGCTGGCGTGCGTGCTGTTTTCCTTCCTGATGGTGGCGGCCAGCACCTGGAAGTGGTGGTACCTGCTGCGCAAGCAGGGGCACCCGCTGCCGTTCCGCAATCTCTACCGCTGGTATTTCATCGGCTACTTTTACTCGAATTTCCTGCCGTCGAACGTGGGCGGGGACGTGGCGCGGGCCTGGCTGGCGGGGCGGCGGTGCGGATCCGGCAGCGCGGCGCTGATCAGCATCTTTGCCGAACGGTTCACGGGCAGCCTGGTGCTGCTGGCGCTGGCGCTGGCCATGCCGTTCCTGCCCGGCGGCCTCTGGCGGCATCCCGCCGTCTGGCCGGTCATGCTGCTGGCCCTGGGCCTGCTGGCGGGGGCGGTCGCGCTGATGGTATTCGGCCGGACGGCGGCGCGCTCGGCCTGGCTGGCGCGGCTGGCCGAACGCCTTCGCCGTGTGCTGCGCGCGGATCGCCCGGGGCGCATTCAGCGGGCGTGGGACCGGGCGGCGGGGAAAATCCAGACCCTCGGCGCCAAGGCCGGCGAGTTGCTGGAGGTGTTGCGCCGCGATCCCCGCGCGGCGTGGGTCGTGCTGGCGCAGACGGTCCTGTTCTATCTGATGACGGTCGTCAACGTGCTGCTGGGCTATCGCGCCTTCGGCGCCTGGCCGGATGCCGGCGGCATCGCCGCCGCGCTGCCCGTCGCCATGCTGGTGGGCATGATTCCGATCACCCTGGGCAACCTGGGCATCGCCGAAGGCGCCTATGTGGTGTATTTCGGGCTGACGGGGATGAGCCGTGAACTGACGCTGGCCATGGGCCTGCTGCTGCGGCTCAAGATCATCCTGCTCGGTCTGGTTGGCATGGCGGTGCAGGCCGGCGAGCGCATGGACGGCCTGCCGCGCCGCGCGGATTCCGCCGCCGCCGAATCCTTTCCCGACGCATCGTCTTCGACGCCCAATCCCCCCGAAGGACCGCGATGACCTCTGACCCCTCCGATTCCGCGTCTCCTCGTTCAAACCCGGCCCCGGGATGGGCGAGAGGCCTGCTCGGCGCACTGGACGCGGCGCTGCTGGCGTCGCTGGGCCTGATGCCCGCGATCTGGCTGGCGGCCCCCCTGAGGCTGACGGGGCTGGAACTGCCCTGGCATCCGGCCTGGCTGGCGCTTCCGCTGGGCCTGCTGACGCTGCGGCTGGCGGGAAAGGCGGTGATGAGCCGGCGCTGGGCCGGTATGCGGGGTCTGGCGGAATTTTCGCTGTACAAGAAACTCAGCCTGCTGCTGGTCGTGCCGTTTGTTCTCTTTGTCGGCATCGAACAGGCGCTGCAGGCCGTCGGATTCGAGGCGCACACGCCTCCGGTCATCGTGCAGGGCGACGGCGCCGCGCCCGACGAGTCCTCCGCGGGGCTGATCCATTGCGACGAATACCGCTGGCGGTTCGTGCCCGGGGTGGTCTGGCGCGGGCGAACCGTCAACCGGCTGGGCTATCTGGACCGCGAAGTCTCGGAGCGCAAGGCGCCGGGCACGGTACGGGTGATCTGCATGGGCGATTCCATCACCGCCCAGGGCGTGCCGCCGTATTCCGGCCGTCTCCACCGCCTCCTGCAGGAGGATCCGCCCGACGGAAGCCCGTGGGAAGCCTTCAACATGGCGGTGCACGGCTATTCGTCCGTGATCGGTCTGCGGCTGTTTCAGCGGCGCGGGCGGATGCTGGAGCCGGACGTGGTGACGCTGTACTACGGCTGGAATGATCACTGGTGGGGCGGGCGCATGCCGGATCGCGTCCGCATGGGCGTCCGCATGAGCCCCTGGCGGGCCGCGGTGTACGGCATTCTCAAGAAAAAGCGCTTCGGGCAATGGGTGCTGTCGCGCATGCCCACCGAGCGCCCGCAGGTTGTCGCCCGCGAGGAAGGCTATCTGCGCGTGCCGCCGGACGAATACGCCGCCACCCTGACGCAGTTCGTGGCCGACATCCGCGCCGCCGGCGCGATTCCCGTCCTGATCACCGCGCCGCGCACGGAGCGGCCGTCGGAGCTGCTGGTGCGCCGCGGCAATGCGGCGTCCGTCGAGGACATCATCCGCCTGCACGACCAGTACATTGACCTGACCCGCCAGGTGGCCCGCGACACAGGCGCCGACCTGCTGGATCTGGCCGCCCGGTTCGAGAACTTCGACAAGAAGGCGCTGATGCAGGCCGACGGCATCCACATGACCGGCGCCGGCCTCGACCGGATCGCCGAACTCCTGCACGAAAAGCTCAAGGAAATCAGCCGCAACCGGCCGGACTGAACCCGCCCGGGATGAGGCCGGCAGGCCAACGGAGTTTCCTCTGACCGGTACGGTTTGATTTCCGCATAAGGAAGTCCCGGGGCCGGGGATATCCCGGCGGCAAAAGCGCTGTCAGCGGCGAATTATACCCCGCAGCGCCTGGATATCTTTTTATGGAAGTTATAACAACCATACTATGGTTGTTATAACATCCATAGTGCTGGAAAGAGGGGTAAAGGAACAAACAGCGCCTGTCGGCCGATATTAGGCGTCGAATGCTCTTGATTAATTCGGTGCGAAGGCTTATGAGGGCGCGCATATAGCCAGAAAAGGACGTTGGTAACCATGATCTGTTCACTATCCGGCTGGGCTTATGCCCACGTTGCAGGCGGTGCCTTTTCCCATTGGCATCTCTGGTCCTGGTTGCACAGCCATGTCATCGGATGCCTCCATCACCTCCCGTTTCTGGTTGCATCGGCGGTGGCGTCCTGGCGCGCAGGTCCGGATGTGGTGTCTTCCTCGGATCGCTACGCGCTGCGGTTTCGCGGGGGCATCGGCGCATGGCAGCTGGGCGTTCAGAACCGTCTGCTGATGCGTCTGCTGGACAAAAGGACCTGCCACACGGTGCTGGATGTCGGGGGCGGGCATGGACAATACACCGACGATCTGATTGGCCGCGGCCATCGGCTGACGGTTCTGGGAAGCGCCCCGGAAACCGTTCACCGGATCCGGCGGCAGGTGGAAGCCGGCGCCTGCCGCTTTGAAACCGGCGATTTCATGCAGCTGCCCCACGGCGACCGGGAATTCGACTGTGTCGTCAGCATCCGCCAACTGGCCCATGTGGATGATCCGGCCGGTTTCCTGTCGGAGCTGTGCCGGGTGGCGCGCCATGCCGTGATCGTGGATTTCCCGCCGCGGCTCAGCTTCAACGTGTTCAGTCGCCTGTTGTTCCCGTTGAAACACCTGCTGGAAAACAGATCCACGCGCCCGTACACGGTGTTTTCCGAATCCCGTCTGGAAGCCATTTTGTCCGCACAGGGATTCCGGGTGACGGGCCGGTGTCCTCAATTCTGCACCCCGATGGTGTTTCACCGGGTGGTACGCTGGGTGGCCCTGATCCGGGGAATTGAGCGGCTCTGCAGCGGACTGGGATTCACGAGCCGGTTCGGGTCGCCCATTCTCTTGCGCGCGGAACGGCAGGGGAGCGATACGGATGCCGGCCAGGGCGACCTCCCTTGCCCGTGAAGGGCCTACGGCGCGGAGGCGTGCACGGGCCGGAAGCCGTTCCAGGCCGTTAGGCCGGCGGCGGCCGGCTCCACGGTGAGCGCCAGCAGGCAGAAGGGGGAAGCGATGCGCTCTTCGTCGATGCGGATGCCGGTGCGGAGGAGCACGGCGCGCGCGTCTTCGAGATAGGCTTCTTCGATCACCAGCAGATAGCGGCCGGCAGTCAGCGGCTGCACGTCCGGCTGGGTCCGGGAAAAGCGCGGATTGTAGGGCAGGGGCAGCGGCGGGATCCCGTCGCGCCCCTCCGCTTCCCGGTGCAGCAGACGCAGGATGCCGCGCTCGGCGATGAGCCGGGCGCCGGGGGCCTCGGCCAGAAGTTCTTCGACGTGCGGCAGCAGGCGGATGTCCGCCGGCCAGGCTTCGCCGGAGGATTCCAGCGCCATCAGTTCATCCAGCTGCGGCGGGGCGCCGGGGCCGGGCGGGACGGTCCATTCCAGCGCGAGGGCGTCCACCGGCTCGAAGCGGATGTCCATCCAGGGATGATGCCCCCGGAAATAGAGGCGGGTTCCGCTGAGCCAGGAGGCGCCGATGCGGCGTTCGCACTCCTGGACGGCGATCCAGCGTCCGTCGGGTGTCTGCACGCGCACGGCGTAGCGGGAGGGCAGGCCGGCGGCCTGGGGCGCGCAGGCGCGCAGGCCGGCCAGGCGGGCGGGCTTGTCGAAGCGCAGCGTCAGCGTCGTGCCGTCTTCGCCGGCGGATTCCGGCCAGGCGGCGCCGGATGCGCGGTCAAACAGCGGGTGCGCTTCGACCGGGCCGGGCCAGCCGTCCACCGAATCGGGCCGGCGGCTGCGTTCCAGCCGGCGGGGAACGTCCGGGGCATCGAGCAGGACATAAGGCGGAGCCTCGCGGATTTCGACCGGCGGCACATTCACGGCGGCGAAGCTGCCTTCGAGAAACGGCAGATGGCGCCGGGGCGCCAGCCAGGCGCCGCGCCCGCCGAATTCCCAGGCGAGCTGATGATCGAGGAACCGGTCGCTGAAGGCAGACGCCACGACCGGGCGGGAACGGGATAGAAACGTCAGTCGCGCGCCGTCGTAGCCTTCGGTTTCCGAGCCGGCATGCATCACGGCATCCCATCCGGCTTCGCGCGCGGCATCAATGACGCCCGAGAACTCCTCGAGGGATTGCCGGGCCCCGGGGGCGCGGGTGCGGGCGGCGCGGACCATGCCGCCGGCGTTATAGGCGGCCAGCAGGAGGGCGAAGGCGAATCCGGCCCGGCGCATCCACCGGGCGGGGGCGGTGCACCACTGGACCAGGCACCAGCCCAGCAGCAGGGTGACCGGCGCAATCAGATAGCGCGGGACGAATCCCGACATCGGATGGGGAAAATAGGTCAGGGCAAAAACCGCGAGCATGACCCAGACCAGCCGGGTCGTCGCCCGGCCGGCGGCCGGGGGGCGGCGGCGGAAGCCCAGCCAGAGGCCGCCCGCGGCCAGCAGCGCCAGGCCGGCGGCGGCCAGGCGGTGGAGGAAGGCCGGCGGATAGGTCCACAGCACCGAATGCGCCAGGTCGTGGCGGACCAGGGCGCGAAGGCTTCGGGCGGCGGCGGCCAGCGATACGCCGGCGAACAGGGGCGGTTCGACGTGGGACGGTTCCGCGAGAAACTGCGGCAGAAAGGCCGCGGCGACGGCGGCCGGCACGACAAGATAAACCAGCCAGGGCCGCAGGGGGACGGGGCGGCGGCGCCACGCCAGGAGCCCGGCGAATCCGGCCGCGGCGAGGCAGGGCAGCACCTGCAGGTTGACCCACAGGGCGATGCCGGCCGTTGCGGCCAGCGCCAGCGCATGGCGCAGCGAGGGCTGGAATCCGTCGCGAGTCCAAAACGGCAGGGCCAGTCCCAGCAGAACGAGGCCGAAGAAATAGGTTTCCGGATAGCCGCCGTAGGGCGCAGTGGTGTACCAGGCGGCCGGCCAGCCGGGAAAAGCCGGCACCAGCGCGGCGGCCACGGCCGCCCAGCCGCCGTATTCCCGGCGGAAGAATCCAAACGTGGCGGCGATCCACAGGAGGGCAAAGGCAATCGGCACCAGCGTCATGGTGACGCGGCCCGCGGGCAAAACGGCGAAGACCGCCGCCGTCAGATAGGCTTCGAGCGCGCCGAGGTAGGACTGCCCGGCAAAAAACGCCGGGCGGCCGCCGTCGAGAATGTCGAGGGCCATCTGGCCGACGACGGCGGTGTCGAGGGTCGGCACGTGGGCGCACCAGGCCAGATAGAGGCGGAGTCCGCCGGCCAGCAGCAGGATGACCGCCAGCGCCGCGAGAGGACCCCGGGATGGAGGGCGGGCGGTCATGGGCGGTAGCGGAGGGTGATGCGGCGGCGGTCGCCCGGCTCCAGGCCGATGAACACGACTCCGCGCCCGGCGTCATGCGGGAAGAGCCTGACGCCGTCCGGCGCCTGCCAGCCCGGCACCCAGTTGTATTTGATCACCACCCGGTCCTGCGGGGCATCCAGGTCCAGTTCGATCCGGTCAAAGTCCGCCTGCACGCGCCCGGAGCCTTCCAGAAAGAGCGACGGTTCGAGGCGGGTTTCAAAGATGGCGGTCCGGCCGATGTCGTGGGCCGGGCGGTAATGGTCCGGGGTGCGGCGGAACAGGTCTTTCCAGTCGTCGTGCCACGTGACGACATGGGTGACGTTATGGAGTTCCATGAAAGAAAACAGGACCTCGGGGCCGTCGTAGCGGAATTCGCGCGGGGGATACTGGTATTCCACCAGCCTGGGCGAGAACCCGTAGAAGTCGGCGGCCATCATTTCGCGTCCGGCAAACAGGGGCAGGGCGGCGATCTTGGCGCCGCCGTAGCCGTGGACGGCCCGGCCGGCAAACAGGACGCGTCCACCCTCGGGAACATTCGCGGCGAGCCAGTCCGTCAGCTGGCGGTTGGATTCCGGCCGCGCATGGAAGGGGGCCAGCCCTTTTCCGTTCCAGGTTTTGGCGCCCTGGTAGGCGCCGGTCAGCAGGAGGGCGACGGCCCACGCGGTGGCCGCGCGCCGCAGCGCGCCGCCCGCGCAGCGGCGGGGACCCGCGGCGAGCGCCCGGTCGATCAGCCGATCCAGCCACAGGGCCGCGGGAACAATGGCGACCAGCGCGGCGGGAATGATCAGGCGCTCGGTCTGGAGGATCTTTTTCACTTCCTCGCCCCATCCGGAAACCAGCAGCAGCATCGCGGCCAGCGGGGCAAAAAACCGCCGGACGGAACGCGGCAGGCCAACGAAACCGCCGGCAAACCCCAGCACGAGAATCAGGGGATTCGTGCCGCGCAGGTTGTGGCCGAAGACGCCCCAGCCGTTGCGGACGTGCTCCCAGAAGGTTACGCGGGAGGCCACGGACATAAAGCCGCCGATGGTGTCGTGGCGCAAAGGCACCAACGCCAGGGGCAGCAGCAGGAAAAACAGCAGGGCGGCGCCTCCCAGCGCCCATTTCCATTTGCCGGGAACCAGGCGGCGCGCATGTCCCGCCAGCAGCAGCAGGAACGGAATGGCGACAATCAGCGATCCGGGCCAGGCCAGGAACGTGAATCCGCCCAGCAGGAGCAGGAGCAGCGTGGCGGGGCGGGGGCGGTCTTCCAGATAGAGAAAGCGGTAGCCGAGGGCGGCGAGGGGCATGGCCATGGCCATGGCGAAGAGGGCGGGGGCGGTCCCGTAGTGCAGCAGGTGCACCCAGAAGCGCTGGGTGGGCGCCAGGGCCAGCAGCGCGGCGATCCACCGGGCCCGCGGGCCCGCCCCGACCCACGCCAGCGACGCCCAGGCCAGCAGCGGCAGCACGCCCAGGAAAAACACCGCGAGAAACGGCGTATAGACCTGCTCGGCCGGGATCCAGCGCAGGAACGGCAGCAGCCAGAGCCCCACCGACCAGATGCCGCTGGCGACGAGCGCCGTCACCGGCAGGCCCGCGTTCCAGTTCGGATCGTAGCCGTCCGGGCGGGGGAACAGATGCTGGAACGTCCAGAAGCGATAGACAAACGCCGGGCTGTCCACGCGGTAGATCATGCCGAAGCCGGTGGCGGAATACAGGTGATGCACGGCCAGACCCGCCAGGAACACCCAGGCCAGCGCCAGCCCCCGCCAGGTGCGCAGAAACGGACGAAAAACCACCGCCACCGCCAGCGCGGCCAGCACGCAGCGGACGGCCCCCCGGTCCAGCCAGCCGGCGCCGGCCTCCAGCGGCACCTTCCAGCCCGACGGGAAAAACCAGTTGTCGGTGACCGCCGATGAAACGGCATACGCCAGCAGCAGCCCCAACAGCAGGGCTTCGAGAGGACGCCGATCCGCGGCAGGGGCGGCCGAACCCGTTCCACCGCCGGTCCCGAACGGCACCCAATACAGCAAAAAGGCGATTCCCGCCAGCCCCAGGCCCGTCAGGGCGGCGACCGCCGGATCCAGCCAGGGGCCCGCGCCATGACGCGTGGCCAACGCCGCCAGGCCCAGCCCGGCGGCGGCCAGCGCCCGTCGGAGCCATGTGGCCCGGTTTTTCCTGATGGCGGGATCATCCATGGCGGGCATTCTGAAAGACCCCGGCCGCTTCAGCAATCCAAAACCGCTACATCAGGCCCGGCTGATCCACGCGACAAGTCCAGCCTGTGCGCCCTGCGGCAAGTCCCCCCCTGAAATTCTGTCCATCCTGGTTTGAGCCTACACGGTCTGCGGCGTTATACCGCCATGTCCGCCGTAGCTTGAGCAAAGGTGGATTACCCTTCGCTCCTCGACGCCCCCTCCGGTTCCGATCTTGATAAGGTGAATAGGTGGCAGACCTATAATTTATGATAATGGACTCCGGCGAAGGTGAGATTATAAATTATAGGACTGACCCCTTT
>ERZ795053.1642-NODE-1642-length-28154-cov-11.167337_pt1 | contig 28154 bp, 27 predicted proteins | sample MGYA00375137_ERZ795053 | MGnify/ENA primary metagenome ERZ795053 (study PRJEB30182, sample SAMN05720284) | activated sludge metagenome | isolation source: Anaerobic digester | place: Hong Kong | collected 2014-12-17 ...
CGGCCAGCTTCGAGCCGACCATCGACTATGTCGTGACCAAGATCCCGCGCTTCGCGTTCGAGAAATTCCCTGGATCGAAGCCCGAACTGACCACCGCGATGAAATCGGTGGGCGAGGCGATGGCCATCGGCCGCACCATCCATGAATCGCTGCAAAAGGCGCTGGCCTCGCTTGAGACCGGTCTGTCCGGCTTTGACGAAATCGCGATCCCCGGCGCGCCGGACAAGGCGGCGGTGGTCAAGGCGATTTCCGGCCAGACGCCGGATCGGCTCCGGCTGATCGCGCAGGCGATGCGCCACGGGCTTTCGGACGACGAGATCCAGCAGGCCACCGCCTTCGATCCCTGGTTCCTGTCCCGGATTCGCGAGATCGTCGAGACCGAGGCAGAGGTGCGCAGGTCCGGTCTGCCGCTGACGGCGGCGGGGCTGCGCAAGCTGAAGATGATGGGCTTTACCGATGCCCGCCTTGCCGCGCTGACCGGTCGGGACGAGGCGCAGGTGCGCCGCGCCCGCCGCAATCTGGGCGTGCGCGCCGTTTTCAAGCGGATCGACACTTGCGCCGCCGAGTTCGAGGCGCAGACGCCCTACATGTATTCGACCTACGAAGTCCCGGCGATGGGCGATGTCGAATGCGAGGCGCGCCCGACCGAGGCAAAGAAGGTCGTCATTCTTGGCGGCGGTCCGAACCGGATCGGCCAGGGGATCGAGTTCGACTATTGCTGCTGTCACGCCTGTTTCGCGCTGACCGACGCGGGCTATGAGACCATCATGGTCAACTGCAACCCCGAGACGGTCTCGACCGACTACGATACATCCGACCGTCTCTATTTCGAACCGCTGACGCTGGAGCATGTCCTCGAGATTCTGCGCGTGGAACAGGATGCGGGCACGCTTCACGGGGTGATCGTCCAGTTCGGTGGCCAGACGCCGCTGAAGCTCGCGAATGCGCTCCATGACGAAGGGATCCCGATCCTCGGGACGACCCCCGACGCCATCGACCTGGCCGAGGACCGCGAAAGGTTCCAGAAGCTTCTGAACGATCTGGGCCTGAAGCAGCCGGTGAACGGCATCGCGTCCTCGGACGAACAGGCGATCGACATCGCCGGGCGGGTCGGCTTCCCGCTGGTGATCCGGCCCTCTTACGTTCTGGGCGGGCGGGCGATGGAAATCGTCCGCGACATGGATCAGCTTCGCCGCTACATCACCACCGCCGTCGATGTGTCGGGCAAGAACCCGGTGCTTCTGGACAGCTACCTGTCCGGCGCGATCGAAGTGGACGTGGATGCGCTGTCGGATGGCGCCAGCGTTCACGTCGCCGGCATCATGGAACACATCGAGGAGGCGGGCGTGCATTCCGGCGACAGCGCCTGCTGCCTGCCGCCGCATTCTTTGTCGGACGCGACGGTCGAGGAACTGAAGCGCCAGACTGTCGCGATGGCGCTGGCCCTTGGGGTTGTCGGCCTGATGAACGTCCAGTTCGCGATCAAGGACGGCACGATCTATGTGCTTGAGGTCAACCCCCGCGCCAGCCGTACCGTGCCCTTCGTCGCCAAGGCGACCGACAGCGCGATCGCGTCGATCGCCGCGCGGCTGATGGCGGGCGAACCGCTGTCGAACTTCCCCGAGCGCGCGCCTTATCCAGAAGGCGTCGGCCCGGACACGCCCTTGCCCTACGCCGATCCGATGACGCTGGCCAATCCGCGGACCCCCTGGTTTTCGGTGAAGGAGGCGGTGCTACCCTTCGCGCGTTTCCCCGGCGTGGATACGCTCCTGGGGCCGGAAATGCGCTCCACCGGCGAGGTCATGGGCTGGGACCGGACCTTCCCGCTTGCCTTCCTCAAGGCCCAGATGGGCGCGGGCACGCATCTGCCCGAGGCCGGCCGCGTCTTCCTGTCGATCAAGGACATGGACAAGACCGCCGAGATGGCCGAAGCGGCGCGCGGGCTGGTCTCCCTGGGGTTCGAGATCGTTGCGACGCGCGGCACTGCCGCCTTCCTCGAGGCGAATGGCGTGACGGCGGAGGTCGTGAACAAGGTCTACGAAGGCCGCCCGAACATCGTTGACCGGATGAAGAACGGCGATGTCACCCTTGTCATGAACACCACCGAAGGCGCGCAGGCCATCGCCGACAGCCGCGAGATCCGGGCCGTCGCGCTCTATGACAAGATCCCGTATTTCACCACCGCCGCCGCCAGCATCGCGGCCGTTCAGGCCATGCAGGCCCGTGGCGAGGGCTACGGCGTCCGCACGCTGCAGGGCTAGGCGGACCGGGCCTGCCGCTAGCGCAGCAGGAAGGCCGCCAGCACCGCCGCGTCCACCGGTTTGCGCAGGACCGTGACATCCGACGCAGCGCAGGCCGCGTCGAGGGCGGGCGCGCGGCTCGCGGTCAGCAGTCTTGCGGCGATGGCGCCGTGGCGCGCCCGTAGCTGCCCGACAAGCGACAGACCGTCAAGGCCAGCGCCCAGCTCCTGATCGATCAGGAACCGGTCGGGTACGATGCCGATTTCATCCAGGAGCGCCAGCGCCTCTTCGCCGGATGAAACGTCGATCACTTCAAGCCGCCATTTTTCAAGCAGCTGGCAAAGGGCGCGGCGAAGGTCGGGGTCGTTTTCCACAAGGCAGACGATCCTGCCCTCGTGACGCGACATTTCCGCCGTTTCCGTCAGCGGCGCGGCCAGGGCCGCTGGTTCGGCCGCGCCGGATGCCAAGAGCGGCAACAGAAGGCTGAAGCGCGTGCCGCGTCCGGGAACCGAGCGGAGCGTCAGCGGATGATCCAGGAGCGCGGCGGCGCGTTCGACGATGGCAAGGCCAAGCCCCATGCCCTCGGACGCGGAGGCGCGGGCGTTCAGGCGGTGAAATTCCCTGAAGACGTTCGCCTGTTCGCTCTCGGGAATGCCGGGGCCGGTATCGATCACGTCGATCCGCAGCGCCGCGCCTGTTCGCCGGCCACCCACAAGGATGCGCCCGCGCGCCGTATAGCGCACCGCGTTGCCGATCAGGTTTTGCAGGATGCGCCTGAGATAGGTCGGGTCGGAAGCGACCGTCACCGCCGCGGGGCGCACCGTCAGGCGCAGCCCCTTGGCCTCGGCAAGCGGGGCGAATTCGTCGGCGAGCTGGTCAAGGATGGGGCCAAGCGCGACAGGGATCACATCGACGGAGGCGCGCCCCGATTCGAGCTTCGAGATGTCGAGGAGCGCATCGAGGATGCCCTCGACGCTCGTCAAGGCATTCTCGACCTTTCCAAGGGTCGCGCGCGCGTCGTCCGCAAGCCCGCTGTCGGAAAGCGAGGCGACGAACAGCTTTGCTGCCGAAAGCGGCTGCAACAGGTCGTGGCTGGCGGCGGCGACGAAACGCGCGCGCGCGGCATTGGCCTGTTCGGCGCGGCCCAGCGCCTCTGCCAGTTCGGCTGTGCGGTCCGCGACGCGCCGTTCCAGCGTCTCGTTCGCTTCGGCCAGCGCGTGCAACGCGCGGCGTTCGGCGGTGATGTCCGAAAAGCTCATCACGAAGCCGCCGTCGGGCATTTCTTCGGCAAAGACCGCGAGGACAAGGTCCGCACCGCGGTCCAGTTCGAAATCAAGCGCGGGGCGGGGCCGGGGCCCGCGCGCCCAATGCGCGATGGTGGCGGGTGTCATGTTTCCGTTCAGCGCGAACTGGCGGCCCAGCGCCTCGGTCAGGGTGTCGATCGGCGCGCCCAGCCGGAAGCGCCCGGCAGGCACCGTCAGAAGCGTGGCAAGGCGGTGGTTCCAGCCCACGAGCCGCGCCTCGGCGTCGAAGATGCCGACGCCTTGGCTGATGTGTTCAAGCGTGGCCCGGATCATCCGGGCCTGGTCGTCCAGAAGCTTGCCGCGTTCCTGCCGTTCCAGCCGGATTATGTCGGTGACATCCGTCTGCAGGATCACGGTGCCGCCGTCCTGGGTCCGGTGTTCGGACACCTGAATCCAGCGGTCGCCCGAAAGCTGGACGTTGAACATCACATGCCGGTCCTGGTGGCGGCGCATCCGCGCCTGCGCCCAGCCGTCGGCGCTTTCGCCCGGCGGCAGCGCAAGGTCGCGCGACAGGCTGACCATCCGCACATAATCGGCGAAGGAAAGACCCGGGCCCAGCCCGTCGCGGATGTCGGCCAGCTGCCGGCTGAAGCGCGAATTGCACATCACCATCCGGTCGTCCGCATCGAAAAGCGCAAATCCTTCCTGCACCGTCTCGATCGCGGAGGCGAGGTTCTGGCGCGCCGCCTCCGCCTCGGCGGTGGCCTCCGCGAGGCGTGCGTTGGTCTGGTTCAGAAGTCCCAACGCGCGTTCCAGCTCGCCGGTGCGCTCGCGGACCTGATCTTCAAGCATCGCGGCGCGTTCGAACTGCAGATAGGCGCGCCCACCATCATCCGTCGCCTGTTCGACCCGCCGCATGAGAACGTCGACGATCTGAAGCAGCTTCTGTCGCTGCCGCTCAGGCGGGTCGGCGGGATTGATCAGCGCGTGGGTCATCGCGCGGCGTCCGGCGGCGGGTAGATCGCGACACCGGTCATGGTCTGGTTCACATGCATCGCGCCCATCTGTTCGCCATAGGTCGAAAAGCCGACCACGCGGTGACTGCGCAAGATGTCGGATATGCGGCCGAACATCTGGCGGTCCTGCGCCTCGATCCGCCGCAGGAGGCAGTCGCAGGCCAGGATCGCCGAGGGGGGCACGGTTTCGGCCAGACGGTCCAGTTCGGCCGAAAGGTGATCGACCATGTCCTGCGGTTCGGCAAGCGTCAGCACCAGCCCCTCGTCGATCGCCGAAAAGAAGACCAGATCGCCGTTCGGCAGCATCCGCTGGATGGACCGGACATGGTGGCGCCCGCCGATGCGCACGACGACCGGATGGGCGGCGAAGGTGAAGGATGTCAGCTGGTCGGGATCCTTCCCCAGCAGACGGGCGTATTCCAGCGCGGCCGGTTCTGCGTTGATCTGGCGCACGATGCGGCGGGCCGGGTCGGCTTCGGTCACGACCATACGGGCGCCCGTCGGCGTCAGGTGATCGAGGCTGAAGACCTTCACCGGGCAATCGGTCCGGACGAAAGTCACGACCGCGGCGTTCCCCAGCGCGCGGCCCTCGTGAAACACCAGCGTCTCCTGGAACCGCAGGCCGTCGCCCGCCGATCCGCCGAAAAGCGGCACCGGCCCAAGGCCCGGCGCCAGCGCCGCGGCAAGTTCGTCTTCCTGGATCGACAGCCCGTCCACCAACAGGAAAGCGAATTCACCCTGCCAGTCGGGCCGGGCGTGAAGCAGTCGCTGGCGCGCGCGCACCATGTCGCCGATCAGCTGTTCGCCGCCGGGAACCCGAAGATCCGGCACCAGCAGCGTCTGCGCCGCGAAGTGCCGGGCCGGAAGCCCGAGGGCGACGATCTCCCCTTCGGTGTAGCCGTTCGCCGAAATCTCGCCCGCGGTCGTGCAGCCGATGATCGGCGTGCCCGGAAAGGCCGCCGCCGCGCGTCCGGGCAGGGTGATCGGATCGGCCTCGGGGGATGCGAAAAGAACGACAAGAGCGAAGGGGCCTTCGCCAAGCCCGCGCGCCAGCCGTTCCAGCGCGTCCGGCGCCGTGGCGGAACACTGGGCACTGCGCAGGATTGCGGCATCGTGCCCGTCCGTGGCGAATGCGTCGGTCAGCGCGTCCATCCTGTCCTCCCGGCCTGAACGCTATGGGCCTGCCGTGGCCAAGGCAAGTGCCGTCCGCCCGCGATGGCGCCGTCGCGTCAGGGGCCGTTCGCGCCCTCGGCCAGAAGCGCGGCGAAATCGATCTCGCGCGCGATCAGCACCGCCTGGGTGCGGCTGAAGACGCCAAGCTTGCGCATGATCGCCGTCACATGCGCCTTCACCGTCGTTTCCGCGATCGAGAGTTCCCAGGCGATCTGTTTGTTGAGCTTGCCCTCGCAGATCAGTTGCAGGATGCGCGCCTGCTGCCGTGTCAGCAGCGAAAGCCGTTTCAGCGCATCCTCCTGGGCGGTTGCCGGCGCGGTGTCGGGGAGGGGGACATAGGTGTCGGGCGTATAGATGCGGCCCGCGTCGACCGCGTCGAATGCGGCGCGAAAGACCTCGCGCTGGCTGTGCTTGGGCACGAAACCGGCCGCCCCGGCCTTGAGAGCGGCGCCGATCACGCGCGCATCCGCCATCGATGACACGACGACGACCGGCACCGCGCCCGCGACCTGGCGGATGCGCACCAGCCCCTCCATCCCGTGGACATCGGGCAGGTTCAGGTCCAGCACGACGACATCGGGCAAAGGCCCGCCGCCAAGCCGTTCGACGGCGGTATCGATCCGGTCGGCGGTGTCGATCCGGCCGATGCCGACGAAGGCCTTGAGCGTCATGGCGAGCGCATCGCAGAAAAGCGGGTGGTCGTCGACGATCAGGGCCGATTGCATGGTCATGGCAGGGTTCCGGGTGCAACTGCGGACAAGGATACCAACAAGGAACCGGCGTGTAACCCGGCCTTTGGTCGAAGGGGCACTACGACCAAGGTCAGATAGCCAGCCCGACGGTCGCCCTCTATTGTGGCACCGGAAAGAGGAGAGCCGCATGGAACTCAAGGATTCGCGCCGCATCGCCGCACGCCCCGAAGAGGTCTGGGCCGCAATCTTGTCGCCCGAGGTCTTGCAGGCCTGCATTCCGGGTTGCGAAAGCATCACCGGGTCGCCCGAAGACGGGTTCGAGGCGGTGGTCGTGCAGAAGGTCGGGCCGGTCAAGGCGCGGTTCACCGGGGTGGTCACGTTGTCGGACATGGTTGCGGGCCAAAGCCTGACGATCTCTGGCGAGGGCAAGGGCGGGCCGGCGGGCTTTGCCAAGGGCGGCGCGAAGGTTCGGCTTGATCCGGACGGCGAGGGCACTAATCTCAGCTACGAAGTTCAGGCGGCGGTTGGGGGCAAGCTTGCGCAGCTTGGCAGCCGGATCATCGACGGATTCGCCCGCAAGCTGGCCGACGATTTCTTCGCGCGGCTGCAAAGCGCGGTCGAGGCGCCGGATACGGGCGCAACCGATGAGGCCACCGACGCCGCGCCGGAAGGCGACGGCGGCGAGGGTGGAGAAAAGAAGAAAGGCTGGTTCCGGCGCATCATCGGCGCCTGAACCGGAAAGGTCACCAAGGGAGGAAGCAATGACGAAAGTCACGATGACCGTGAACGGCCGCGCCGTTTCCGGCGAGGTGGAGGGGAGAACACTCCTGTCCGCCTTTCTGCGCGAGGGGCTGGGCCTGACCGGCACCCATGTGGGCTGCGATACGTCCCAGTGCGGCGCCTGTGTCGTGCATGTGGACGGCAAGGCGGTGAAAAGCTGCACGGTCTTTGCCTCGGATGTTGCCGGCGCATCGGTGACCACGATCGAGGGCATGGCGAACCCGGACGGGACGCTGGGCCGGGTCCAGCAGGCATTCCAGGACCATCACGGGCTTCAGTGCGGGTTCTGCACGCCCGGGATGGTGATGTCCACGGCCGCCCTTCTGGCAGAGAACCCCAAGCCCACCGAGGCCGATGTACGCCACTACCTTGAAGGCAACATCTGCCGCTGCACGGGCTATCACAACATCGTCAAGGCAGTGCTTGCCGCGTCCGGCCAGGACGTGAGCGGCGTTGCCGCCGAGTAACGGAGGGGGAACATGCCGAAGGATCAAGGCATCGGCGCCAGCACCAAGCGGCGCGAGGACGTGCGCTTCCTGACCGGGAAGGGCCGTTACACCGACGACATCAACCTGCGCGGACAGACCCATTGCGTCTTCGTGCGCAGCCAGGTCGCCCACGGGCGGATCAACGCCATCGACACATCGGCCGCCGAAGCGATGCCGGGCGTGATCAAGGTGTTCACCGCGGCGGATTTCGCCGGCAAGGGCGGTGTGCCCTGCGGCTGGCAGATTCACGACAAGCAGGGCAACCCGATGCTCGAGCCCAAGCACCCGATCCTCGCCGAGGGCAAGGTGCGCTATGTGGGCGACGCCATCGCAGCGGTTGTCGCCGAGACGCTGGAACAGGCCAAGGACGCGGCCGAGGCCGTCGTTCTGGACATCGATGAATTGCCGGCCGTCGTCGACATGAAAGCCGCCGTCCAGGGCGGGGCGCTTGTACATGACGAACTAAGCTCGAACCTCTGCTACGACTGGGGCTTCATCGAAGACAACAAGGGCGCCGTGGACGAGGCGATCAAGTCGGCGCATCATGTGACGACGCTTGAACTGGTGAACAACCGGCTGATCCCGAACGCGATGGAGCCGCGCGCCGCCATCGGCGACTACAGCATGGCGTCGGATGACTACACGCTTTACACCACCAGCCAGAACCCGCATGTGATCCGGCTTCTGATGGGGGCCTTCGTTCTGGGCATTCCCGAACACAAGCTGCGCGTGGTCGCCCCCGACGTTGGCGGCGGTTTCGGGTCGAAGATCTTCCACTACGTCGAGGAAGCCTTTGTCACCCACGCGGCTAAGGTCGTCGGGCGGCCCGTCAAGTGGACATGCTCGCGGTCGGAAAGCTTCATGACCGACGCGCATGGCCGCGACCATGTGACGAAGATCGAGCTGGCGCTGGACAAGGACGGGCACTTCCTGGCGATCCGGACGGAAACCTACGCAAACATGGGCGCCTACCTGTCGACGTTTGCGTCGTCGGTTCCGACCTACCTGCACGGGACGCTGATGGCGGGGAACTACAAGACCCCGCATATCTATGTGAACGTGAAGGCGGTCTTCACCAACACCGTGCCGGTCGACGCCTACCGCGGCGCCGGACGGCCCGAAGCCACGTTCCAGCTTGAACGGGTCATCGACAAGGCCGCGCGCGAGCTGGGGATCGATCCGATCGAGCTTCGCCGCCGCAACTTCGTCCAACCGAACGAGTTCCCCTACCAGACGCCTGTTGCGGTCGCCTACGACACCGGCAACTACCAGGCGACGATGGACAAGCTCGTCGAGATCGCCGACCTTTCCGGGTTCGAGGCGCGGCGGGCGGAAAGCGCGAAGAAGGGCCTTCTGCGCGGACTGGGCGTCAACTGCTACATCGAGGCCTGCGGCATCGCGCCCTCGAACCTTGTCGGGCAGCTTGGCGCGCGGGCAGGTCTTTACGAAAGCGCCACGGTCCGCGTGAATGCGACCGGCGGCATCGTCGTGATGACCGGCAGCCACAGCCACGGCCAGGGGCATGAAACCACTTTCCCGCAGGTCGTTGCCGAAATGATCGGCATCCCCGAGGGCCAGGTGGAAATCGTCCACGGCGACACCGCCAACGTGCCCATGGGCATGGGCACCTACGGCTCGCGCTCGCTTGCCGTCGGCGGATCGGCGATCGTCCGGGCGACGAACAAGATCATCGCCAAGGCCAAGAAGATCGCGGCGCACCTGATGGAGGCGTCCGAAGGCGATATCGAGCTCAAGGACGGCAAGTTCTCCGTCGCGGGGACCGACAAGTCGGTCGACTGGGGTTCGGTCTGTCTTGCCGCCTATGTGCCGCACAACTACCCGTTGGCGGAACTGGAACCGGGGCTGGAGGAAACGGCGTTCTACGACCCGTCGAACTTCACCTATCCCGCAGGCGCCTATGCCTGCGAGGTGGAGGTGGACCCCGGCACCGGCAAGGTGACGGTCTGTTCCTTCGCCGCGGCGGACGACTTCGGCAACGTCATCAACCCGATGATCGTCGAAGGGCAGGTCCACGGCGGGCTGGCACAGGGGATCGGACAGGCCATGCTGGAAGCGGCGGCCTACGACGAGAACGGCCAGCTTCTGTCGGGAAGCTACATGGACTACGCAATGCCGCGTGCCGATGACGTGCCGTTCTACAAGGTCGACCATTCCTGCCAGACCCCCTGCACCCACAACCCCCTTGGGGTGAAGGGCTGCGGCGAGGCCGGGGCCATCGGGTCGCCCCCCGCGGTCGTCAACGCCGTGATCGACGCGCTTCAGCGCGGCGGTTACTCGCATGTGACACATATCGACATGCCGGTCTCGCCCGTGAGGGTCTGGTCGGCGATGCAGGGCTGAGGGAGACGGGCCATGTATGAATTCGACTTCGAAAAACCCGCAACCGTCGCCGAAGCTGTTGCTGCGCTTGGTCGGGAAGATGCCATGGCGCTCGGCGGGGGACAGACGCTGATCCCGTCGATGAAGCAGCGCCTGGCGGCACCCTCGGCGCTGGTCAGCCTGACAGGCATAGCCGAGATGCGTGGGGTCTGTACGGGGGACGACGCCGCGCTTTGCGTCGGCGGGGCGACCACGCACGCCGCGGTCGCAGCGGAAGCTGCCGGCAGGTATCCGGCACTGGCCGCCCTGGCGGGCAACATCGGCGACCCTGCGGTTCGCAACCGTGGCACCATCGGCGGATCGCTGGCCAACAACGACCCGGCGGCGGACTATCCGGCGGCGGTCCTTGGGTCGGGCGCGACGATCGTGACGAACAACCGTTCGATCGCAGCCGACGATTTCTTCGAGGGGCTCTTCACGACCGCGCTCGAGCCGGGAGAGATCATCGTCGAAGTGCGCTTCCCGATCCCGGAACGTGCCGCCTATGCCAAGTTCCAGCAGCCCGCCTCGCGTTTCGCGCTGACCGGGGTGTTCGTGGCCAAGACGGCCAACGGCGTGCGCGTGGCGGTCACCGGCGCCTCTGAAAGCGGTGTCTTCCGTTGGGGCGAGGCCGAGGCCGCGCTGTCGGCCGACTTTTCGGCCGATGCGATCGCGGGGCTGTCGGTGCCGGCCGATGGCATGGTGTCCGATCTTCACGGAACACCGGCCTATCGCGCCAATCTGGTCAAGGTGATGACACAGCGTGCGGTCTCCGCAGCCTGATCTCCGCTGAGCGTAAAGACGCGGCCCCTGCCCATGGCGGGGGCCGTTGCACTTTCGGGGGTCAGCCGGGGGTGTTCGCGTCCTTGCGCGGCGACAGCCGGTAGATGCCTTCGGGCAAGTTCAGCGCGGCGGCAAGCTCACGCACCTGTGCCATCGACATCACGATCTTCACCACCTCGTCCTGGCGTGGGTCGTATTGTTCCAGCGTGACGCATTCGGCAAACGCCTGAATGGTCACGTCTTCCTCCAGATGCGGGCCTCCCTCGTCGACGAGGGTGATCACGGTCGCGTCGAAATCGTGCTCGATGGTGAACATGGGGCAAGCTTAGCCTGAGGTCGGATTGGCGGCAATGCGCCATCTTGAACAGGCCCTGGCAACGGTCGGGCGGCAACCATGTGATTGCGGGCCGCTTCCTGCCTCTGCAGTCGCCCCTGAAACGTTGATCTGGATCAAGGCATCCTGACATGGCATGATCATCCTGTAGCGAGCGTGCCTTGAAGGAGGAGTGAATGGTGAAGACAGGAGATGTCCGTGCGCCGCGGGACTGCGGCCTGCCGGAAACCCCCTATTTCCTGACGCCGGATTTCGCCGAACGCCATGGCGTCGATCTGGGCGGCGCGATTCATGGCGGCATCCTGACGATCGAGGATTTCGTGGCCGTCCTGCAATCCTGCCGGGAATGCCAGGATGGATCGGGGCGCCGGCACGAACACCCCGAAGGCAACGAAGCCGCGCCCGACTGGTGCGCGAACCGGGCCATTCTTGAAGGGCTGCGCGGGCTCGTCTGACGGCTGCCCTGCCCGCCTGGCTTGCATCGCGCGGGGCAAGCGCGTATCGCGCGGCCATGCGTATCATCGAAAACGTGGTTTCGGACCGGGGGTCGAAATATGCCGTCTCCGGCGGGCCGGTGCAGGACCGGGCCGCGGCGGCGGCCTTTCTGGCCGACCTCAGGCGCATCAAGAAGTTCGCCAAGGCGACGCACAACACCTGGGCCGTCCTTTTCGACGACGGCGGCCAGCTTGACCCCCAGAAGAACGACGACGGCGAAGGCGGCGCGGGCTCGGTCATCCTCAGGATGCTGGAACGCGAGGGGCTGACCAATCACATCGTGGTCGTTACCCGCTGGTATGGCGGCGTCAAGCTTGGCGGCGACAGGTTCCGCCATGTCGCCGAGGCGGTGCGCGTCTATCTGTCCGAACGCGGCTGAGCGATCCCTTTCAGATGCGCAAAGACCGCGCGGTTGCGGCAGTAGGCCGGCGCCTCGGCCGCCCCGGCCATATGCGCGTCAAGCCAGCGTTCGCAATCCTGCGTCCCGTCGCATCCGGCGCAGCGCGATACCAGATCCCGATAGGGAAACTGCGCCAGCCGCCCATCCAGAAGCGCCTGTCCCAGATCCACATCCAGCGCATGGGCCATTTTCTGCAGAAGCGCGCTGTGGCGTGCGAATGTAGCCTTGTCCATCCGGTCCTCCTCTGGCGGTGAACGGGGCGAGTCTGCGGGCGGGTCGCAGGCACTGCCTTGACCCGGATCAAGACCCGACGGAAAGCTGTGCGCGACATGGTTTCGGGAGGAACGGGGATGATCTCGATCATCGGTGCGGAACTGCGCCGTTTCGGACGTACGGTGCTTTGGTCCTGGCAGGGCTGGACTGCGGCCTGGGCCAGCGAAAAGTCGCTGCGCCAGTGGACACTGGTCAACTTGCTGTCCGCGATGCTTGCCTTTTCGATCGACCTGACGCGGGGCGAACGCGCGCTGATCCTTGCGATCGGGCTTCTGGTTCTCGCGGCGGAACTTGCGAATACCGCTTTCGAGGGGCTGTGCAATCATGTTCAGCCCGACCTTCACCCCGCGGTCAAGAAGGTGAAGGACTGCGGCAGCGCGATGGTCGCGCTCACGGCGCTGGCCGGGGGTGTCGCGTGGCTTGTGCTTCTGTTGTCCTAGGGGCGCGGGTCATCCCCGCGCCCGTCGGGTCCGCCCCTTTTCAGGCGTTCTTCAGGACGTTCACGCCGAAGCAGGCAATGCCGATCCAGATGGCGATTTCCGCAATCGGCGCCAGCGGCACCATCGCGGGTTCGCCGATGCGTCCGGACAGCAACAGCAGCAGCATTACCAGAAGGACCAGCGCGCCGACCTGGTGCAACCAGAAATGCGCCTTGGCAAGCATGCCCTCGGCCATGACCGGAATCACCCGGTAGACAAGTCCGAAGAGCGTCATCAGCGTGAAGCCCAGGAGGTTGATATGGGCATGGGCGGGCGCAAGCCCGTGGTCGCCCGAGGCACCCATGTGGATGCCGATGGCGATGCCGACCAACAGATATGCGACGGCAATCACCAGAAACAATCTGGATATGTTCATGTTTCTTCCCCTGTTCGCATCGGCCGGATCTTTCCGGTCCGTGCGCGGAAGATAGACCCGTTCGGGCAAGCCGTAAGCGGGAAAATCTTGCAGGGGCGTGCTTTCAACCGCCGGTGGTCCGGGCGGGCGCCGGTCAGACGGATTTGTGGGTGCCGTCGCAATAGGGGGCGTTTGCCGTCTTCTTGCAGCCGCACAGGAAGACGCGCCGGGTTTCCTCGGCCACGAATTTGACAGGCGTCAGCGTGGTTTGCTTGTGGCTGCCGTCGCAAAAGGGTTGCCGCTGCGACTGTCCGCAGGCGCACCAGAAATAGGTCTTTCCGGCCTCCACTTCGACGGCGCAGGGCTTGTTCTGGGCGGCAATGGGCGTGTCTTTTTCCGGCATGTATCCTCTCCGTGATCGGGGTGACCATGGCGGCACGCAGCGGGAAAGACAAGCTAGGGATGTGCGGGGGCAGGCCGGATACGCGCGCCGGACGAAAGAATCGCCCGCCGCCAGACTGACCAGAGCCCCAGAAGCAGCAGGGCGAAACCCGCGGGCAGCCCGGTCGCATGCGCGATATTCGGAACGACCAACGGCAGAAACCACAGGGACGCCATGGCCAGTCTTTCGCCGGGAAGCCACCCGTCGCGTTCGGCCTGCCCGACGACCAGCAGCGTCGCGCCAAGCGTCAGCACCATGTCGTAGCGAAACCCGTAGGGCGGCACCATCAGCGCCGCCAAGAGAAGACCGGCAAGGCGAAGCGTGGGCGGAACGCTCCGCGCGCGCCAGAGCCACCAGACGAAGCCTGCCGCGAAGATGGCGGAAAGCGCCTGCACGCCGGCGGCCACGTTGGCAGGAAGACCAAGGACAAGGGCGCCCGCAAAAGGCGTCACCATCTGCGCCAGGGTATCGCCTTCGGCGAAGGTGACGCGCGTGCCGTCCAGATGGGCAAGCGCAAGCTGCCAGCTTTCCAGCCCGAAGATCGCGCAAGGGATCGCGACCGCCGCCGCCGTCGTGACCGCGGCGCGCAGGATCAGGCGCCAGTCCCCGGCGGCGATCAGGGCGACCGGGATCAGGACGGCGAGGTGGGGCTTGATCGACAGGCCCGCGATCAGCACGGCGGCAAGCCAGGTCCGCCCCGCCGCGCGCGCGGCGAAGGCGCCCAGGAACAGCGCCGCGACGATGGCACCGTTCTGCCCCTGGACAAGCGTCACGCCCATCACCGGCGCGCCGAAGAGGAGCCACCAGCCCAGCCGGTCACGCCCGGCAAGATAGGGGCGCGCGGCCAGGGCCAGCGCGACGATCCCTGCCAGGCAGAAGACCAGCCATGCGACGGCGAACCCCAGCCAGGCGAAGGGAAGCAGCATCGTGAGGTAGGTAGGTGGATAGTACCAGGGCAATACGCCACCTTCGAGGATCAATTCCTTCTGCATCGCGAAGTAAACCGCCGGATCGTAAAGCGCGGCGATCCTGCCCTCGGCCGCCAGCCGCGCCGCCGTCCAGAACGCGATGAAGTCGTGGCCATAGGGAAAGCGGCCCCAGTTCGCCGGATCGGACCAGGTCCGCACGAGATCAAGCAGCAAGAGCATTGGAACGATCAGCACACACAGGATGCCCGCGCGATCACGGGTGATCAGGGCTTCGATCCTGCGCAGCATTCTCAACCTGGTTGTCCTTGCAGCCCTGCGGGCCATGCCCGCTTGTCAGGGCATCTTGCGAAACCCGGACAGAGAACGAAAGCCGCGCCTCGCGCTTGCAGGCAGGCCGGGAGGGCAGGGTGTCGCGCGTGCAACGGCGTCCGCCACGGGGATCAGACGATCCGGCCCCATAGGTCGTATTCGCTCGCCTCGTCCACCGCGACCGTCACGATGTCGCCGGGCGACAGCCCCTCGAACGCCTCGTCGATGAAAAGGTTGCCGTCGATCTCGGGCGCGTCGGCCTTGGTGCGGCAGGTCGCGCCGTCATCGTCGACGGTATCGACGATGACCTCTTGCCGGGTGCCGACCTTGGCCGCGAGCTTCGCCTCCGAGATCGCCTGCGCCTTTTCCATGAAGCGGTCCCAGCGGTCCTGCTTGACCTCATCGGGAACGTGATCGGGAAGCGCGTTGGACCGCGCGCCCTCGACGTTTTCGTACTGGAAGCAGCCGACCCGGTCCAGCTGCGCCTCCTCCAGCCAGTCGAGAAGGGTCTGGAACTCTTCCTCCGTCTCGCCGGGATAGCCGACGATGAAGGTCGATCGCAGGGTTATGTCCGGGCAGTCCGACCGCCAGCGGGCGATTTCATCAAGCGTCTTCGCCGCCGCCGCCGGCCGGGCCATGCGCTTCAGCGTTTCGGGGTGGGCATGCTGGAAGGGAATGTCGAGATAGGGCAGCACCAGCCCTTCGGCCATCAGCGGGATGAGGTCGCGGACGTGGGGGTACGGGTAGACATAGTGGAGCCGTACCCAGGCGCCAAGAGACCCCAGATCGCGCGCCAGATCGGTGATATGCGCGCGATGGCCGTTCTTTTCGGCGTGCCTGATGTCGACCCCATAGGCAGAGGTGTCCTGGCTGATGACCAGTAGTTCCCGGACACCTGCGGCGACCAGCTTTTCAGCCTCGCGCAGGACCGCATGGGCGGGGCGGCTGACCAGCTTGCCGCGCATGTCGGGGATGATGCAGAAACGGCACTTGTGGTTGCAGCCTTCGGAAATCTTCAGATAGCTGTAGTGCCGGGGCGTCAGCTTGACGCCGGTCGCCGGCAAGAGGTCGACGAAGGGATCGGGCAACGGCGGCACCGCGCCATGGACCGCGTCCAGGACCTGTTCGTACTGATGCGGCCCCGTCACCGCCAGAACCGAGGGATGCGCGCCCGTGATGTAGTCGGGTTCCGCGCCGAGGCATCCGGTGACGATGACGCGCCCGTTGGCGGCCAGCGCCTCGCCGATGGCCTCAAGGCTTTCGGCCTTGGCGCTGTCGAGAAACCCGCAGGTGTTGACGATGACCGCGTCGGCGCCCTGATAGTCGGGGCTGATCGCATAGCCTTCGGCCCGAAGCCGCGTCAGGATGCGTTCGCTGTCCACCAGCGCCTTGGGGCAGCCAAGCGATACCATGCCGATCCGGGGCTGGCCGGGGCGGGCGGCGGCATCGAAGACGGGCTTCGGTGCAAGGTCGGGGCGAAGGTTCGGCGGGTTCTGGGTCATCGGGCGGATATAGCGAAGGCGATGGGCGCTGCCTAGTGTCAGGGACGCAGGCGCCAGCCGGTGCGGAAGATCGCCCAGACGGCCACGAAGCCGAGCCCCAGGAAAAGCGCCAGCGCAAGGACAGAGGCGGCGACCGGCACGTCGGCAAGTCCGAAGAACGTCCAGCGGAAGCCCGAAACAAGGTAAAGGACCGGGTTCAGCTTTGCGACGCTTTCCCAGAAGGGTGGCAGCATCGCGGTCGAATAGAAGGCCCCGCCCAGGAAGACGAGCGGCGTGACGACCATCATCGGGATGAACTGCAACTGCTGCCAGTCCTTCGCCCAGATTCCCATCAGGAACCCCCAAAGCGCGAAGCCGAACGAGGTGAGGATCAGCAGGATGAGCGCCAGCACCGGATGGGCCAGCGGCAGATCGACGAAGAAGAGCGCCGTCAGGTAGATCACCACGGCGATCACCACCGATTTCAGGGCCGCCGCGCCGACGAACCCCGCCACGACCTCGATGAAGGAGATCGGCGCGGCGAGGATCTCGTGGATGGTGCCGACGAACTTGCGCATGAAGATCGCGTTAGAGGCATTGGCCAGCGACTGCTGCAGAACGGTCAGGATGATCAGGCCGGGCACGATGAAGGCGCCGTAGCTGACATCCTCGACCGACTGGATGCGGGTGCCGATGGCCGCGCCGAAGACGACGAAATAGAGAACCGTGGACACGACCGGCGCGGCCAGCGATTCCCAAGGCGTGCGCCAGAACCGCGCCATTTCGAAGTTGAAGATCGTCAGGATCGCCCGTCCGTTCATGCCAGATCCCTCACCAGCCGCAAGAACACGTCCTCAAGCGAGGATTGCGCGGTCGCCACGTCGCGGACCGCCACGCCTTCGGCCGCGAAACTGCCCAGAAGTCGCGCGATGCCCGACCGGTCTGCGTTGCTGTCGTAGCGGTAACTGGCCGAAAGGCCGTCCGGCGCCAGCGTCAGCCCCAGTCCGTCAAGTGCGGGCGGCAGCGCCGTCATCGGCTCCGCCAGTTCGACGGTCAGGATCTTCTGGCCGAACTCATGCATCAGGTCCGTCTTGTCGCGCAGAAGAAGAAGACGGCCCCGGTCGATGATGCCGACGCGATCGGCCATTTCCTCGGCTTCTTCCAGGTAGTGGGTGGTCAGGATGATCGTCACGCCCTCCGCCTTCAGCGCGCGCACGACATCCCACATCTCCCGCCGCAGGTTCACGTCCACCCCGGCGGTGGGTTCGTCAAGAAACAGGATGCGCGGCCCGTGCGAGAGCGCCTTGGCGATCAGCACGCGCCGCTTCATTCCCCCCGATAGCTCCCGAAGCTTCGCGTCCCGCTTGTCCCATAGCGCAAGCGACCGCAGGACCCGTTCAATATAGGCGTCATCGGGCGCCTCGCCGAAGAGCCCGCGGGAAAAGCGGACGGTGTTCATCACCGTCTCGAAGTACTCAAGCGCGATTTCCTGCGGCACGAGGCCGATCATCCGGCGTGCCGCTCGGTAGCCGCGGAGGATGTCGTGCCCTCCCACCGTCACCTGTCCGCCGGTCGGCGTGACCAGCCCGCACAGGATCGAGATGAAGGTGGTCTTGCCCGCACCGTTCGGGCCCAGAAGCGCCAGGATCTCCCCCTCGCGGATATCGAGCGTGACGCCCGCCAGCGCCGGCGTGCCGCTTGCATAGGTCTTTGAGAGGTCGCGGACCTCTATGATGGATGACATGGATCGGCTCCGTCGCGCGCGCCAAGTCTAGCGGCGCGCGATCTGTCTGGAAAGGGCCGGCAAGGGCGCGGGTCGTCGCGGCCTTTCAGCGCCGACGATCGCGCCGCGCGCTCATCGGCTGAAATGCCACGCCCACATGGGCCTCGCAGTAGGGCTTTCCGGGCTGCGCCGCCAGGCCGCAGAACCAGAAATCGGCCGTCGCCGGATCACCGATCGGCCATTTGCAGGTCCGCTCGGTCAATTCCATCAGGCCAAGCTTGCGCGCGCGCTTCTCGACCTCGCGGACCGAGGCCAGCGCCTCGGGGCTGATCTCGCCGGCCGAGGGCTGGGGCGGGAGCGGCTGGCCGGCGGGCACGATCGGTTTGCGGGTCGCCGGCGTTGCGGCCTGGGGCGCTGCCTGCGGGGCAGTGGGTTCGGCCGAACGCGCGGCCGCGGGCTTGGCCTCGGCGCGCGGTGCGACTTTCGGCGCCTCGGCGGCCGGCGCTTCGCTGCGCGACGGGGCGGCGGGTGCCGCGGCTGCCTTCGGCTTGGTTTCCGGCACGGGTGCCGCGCCGACACGGTTGGACAGGCCAAGCCGGTGCACCTTGCCGATGACGGCATTGCGTGTGACACCGCCCAGTTCCTTGGCGATCTGGCTGGCGGACTGGCCTTCGGACCACATCCGTTTCAATGTCTCGACGCGTTCGTCGGTCCAGGACATCACTGACCCTCGGGCTTGGTGCCGGCAATCCGGCATTTTCGGTTGATCCCATTCTAGACGGGACGAACCGAGATACAACCGCCAGCCCGAGGTTTCAAGCGCCGCGGGATCAACGCAGCAACTGGCCTGCAAGATATCTGGTACGCCTGATCGGCCGTGCCGATGCTTCTGGCCGCCGGTTGGCCGCTTGGGCCGACCGCTTGGCTGCGGTCTGCCAGTCCAGCAGGGTCTCGTTCAGGCGGATCGTCACCAGATGGCCGGCATCCAGCTCTCTTGCGCGCTTGCAGGCGATCTGAAGGGACATCTCGCGAAAACGCTCGTCCATCCCCGGATGCGTCCCTTCGATGACATCGTCCAGGATCGGGAGAAGGTCGGCAGGTGTAGCCGCATCGCGGCAGATCGCTTCGTGACGGCGAGCAAGCGGGCGGAGGATGCGGTTTCGTAGCGCCTTTTCGCGGTCCGCCTCGATCGACGCGCGTGAGACCGCATAGTCGGTGTCGGCGACCGCATCGTGCCACTCGCGTTCAAGACGGCGGGTCAGAAGGCAGTCGAGGTCTATGCGGTGCGCGCGCGCGATCGCCAGCGAATAGAGAGAGCCAAGCCGATGACGGCCTGACGGCCCCGCTGCGGCAAGGCATGCGACATCGCGCATGGCCGAACGGATTTCAGCCACCGATTTCGCACGGGCGACGGCGCGCTGGGCCTCCTGTTCCAGTGCCGCCAAGTCTGCGTCGCCGGGCAACTCCGACGGTTCCGGGGCATTGGTTTCGCCCGCTCCGAAATTCTCGCCGACGGCCGCATCATGTATGGGCTGGCCGAGCCGGGTCGGGGTCCGCAGTTCGCGCGGGTTATGATTGTCAAGCGCGGTTAGAACATGGGAGCGGACGGCGCGCCGTTCGTCCAGGCAGACGCGCAGGTCCACCCCCGCCGCCCGCGCGAGGGTGTGGAGGATCTCCGGATCCGGCACTTCGCGCGACAGGTCGATTTCCGATGCGTCCTCGATCTGCTGGGCACGGCCTGTCGCACGGACCTGCCACGCCCCGCGATCGTCTTGCGTCGCCTCTACCCGGCGCAGCGTTCGGCTGCCACGCCGCACCGTATACCGCCAGGTCTCCTCCACGCCGTCGTCCGATCCCGACCGCAGTGACAGGACGGTGACCCCGGGCCGGAACCTGGCGATCGCAGGCGCGATCCAGCGGTTCCCGAAATCCTCGATGACGGTGACGCCGCCCGCCCCCTCCGGTTCGGAAAGCACAATCGGCCAGTGGGGCAAGACCCAGGCGCCGTGATCGCGCCGGGCCTGGTCTGCTGCCGCCATCTCCTCCCGCAGGAGGTCCCGAGGGCCGCACCACGCCTTTTCGCCAAGCGCCGTGGCCCCATAGCGGGCGCGGAACAGCCCGGCGACCACGGGCAGGATCCTGTCGAAGGGGGCAAGGCACAGCGTGGCCGAAAGAACCTGGGGAGTGTCGGTGGCGTCGAAGGAAAGGCGCGGGTCCCGGTTCAATTCTTTCTCTCCTTGATTGCGGAGAAGGAACTGTCAAAAGGTGGCCAAAGTTGGACATTCTCAACAAAATTCTGTGGCTTCGCGTCCCAAGACCGCAAGTGCTCGCGGTGTGCTGCATCGATCCGCCCGATCCTCGATCTCGCCCATCCCCCATGGACAAGCGCCGGGATTGCCGATAACGGGGTGCGCATGACCCACGGGATGAACATGCCAACTCGCCCCCGACGCCACAGCGCGCGACGCGCCTGAAGGCCGGTCACTTGCGTGGCCCTTCGCCACGGCCGTCCAGACATCGTTGACACGAGGCCCGCACTCGGGCACCCCTTTGCCTTCCTGATCCGGAGTCCAGAATGATCCCGTCTGTTCTGCCCACCTACAATCGTGCGCCGATCGCTTTCGTGAGAGGCGAAGGAAGCTGGCTTGTCGCAGAGGACGGAACCCGATACCTGGACCTTGGTTCGGGGATTGCCGTGAACGCCCTTGGCCATGCCCATCCGGCGCTTGTCGCCACGCTGAGCGAACAGGCGCAGCGGCTTTGGCATGTCTCGAACGTCTACCGGGTGCCGGAACAGGAACGTCTGGCCGATCTTCTGGTGGCGCGGACCTTTGCCGATACGGTCTTCTTCACCAATTCGGGGACCGAGACGGCGGAACTGGCCATCAAGATGGCGCGCAAGTACTGGTATGACAAAGGCGATGCGGCGCGGATCGAGATACTGACCTTCGAAGGCGCTTTCCACGGCCGGTCCACCGGCGCCATCGCCGCCGCCGGTTCGGAAAAGATGGTCAAGGGGTTCGGGCCGCTGATGCCGGGTTTCCGGCAGCTTCCCTGGGGCGACATGGCCGCGTTCGAGGCGGCGATCGGCCCGCAGACGGCGGCGGTGATGGTCGAGCCGATCCAGGGCGAGGGCGGCATCCGCGCGATGTCCGACGACGACCTTCGCCGGATTCGCGCGGCCTGCGACCGGACCGGCGCGCTTTTGATCCTGGACGAGGTGCAATGCGGGATGGGCCGGACGGGCCGGCTTTTCGCTCATGAATGGGCGGGGGTCACGCCCGACATCATGATGGTCGCCAAGGGCATCGGCGGCGGCTTCCCGCTGGGCGCGGTCCTCGCGACCGAGGCGGCGGCGGCGGGCATGACGGCCGGTACCCACGGATCGACCTACGGCGGCAACCCGCTTGGCTGCGCGGTCGGTGCCACGGTGGTCGAAACCGTGTCGGCCCCTGATTTCCTGGCCGAGGTCGGACGCAAGGCAGGGCTGTTGCGGCAGAAACTCGAGGCATTGGTGGCCAGTCATCCCGACGTGTTCGAGGCGGTGCGCGGGCAGGGCCTGATGCTGGGCCTGAAATGCAAGGTCGCGCCGGGCGATCTGGTGACGGCGGGCTACAGCGAACAGATCCTGACGGTCGCGGCCGCAGACAACACGCTGCGCCTTCTGCCGCCGCTGACCATCACCGACGACGAGATCGCCGAGGCGGTCCGACGACTTGACGCGGCGGCCCTCAGGGTCGCGCCCGCCACATCCTGATTCTGATCCTGAACGTCCGGGGGGCCTGGGCCAGATGCCCCGCCACCCCGAAAAAGGAACCGAAATGAGCCATTTTCTCGATATTCACACGACACCCCAGGACGAGCTCAGGGCGATGATCGACCAGGCCCGCGCGATGAAGAACGCGCGCCAGGGACTGCCCAAGGGAACGCCCGATGCCGAACAGCCGCTTGCCGGCCGGATGATCGCGCTGATCTTCGAAAAGCCCTCTACCCGGACCCGGATCAGCTTCGATGTCGGCGCCCGCCAGATGGGTGGCCAGACGATGGTGCTGTCGGGCAAGGACATGCAGCTTGGTCACGGTGAATCGATTTCCGACACCGCGCGCGTTCTGTCGCGGTATGTCGACCTCATCATGCTGCGTACCTTCGACGAGGCGACGCTTCTGGAAATGGCCGAACATGCCACTGTCCCGGTCATCAACGGGCTGACCGACGCATCGCATCCCTGCCAGATCATGGCAGACATCGTCACCTACGAGGAACATCGTGGCGCCCCGGGCGGGCGCAAGTTCGTGTGGTCGGGCGACGGCAACAACGTCTGCACCTCCTGGCTCCATGCGGCGGGTCAGTTCGGGTTCGACCTGACCTTTACCGGACCCGAAACGCTTGATCCCGACGCGAAGGCGGTCGAATTCGCGCGGTCGCGCGGCTCGCGCGTGGACATCGTCCGCGATCCGCTTGTCGCGGCGCACGGTGCGGATGCGATCGTCACCGACACCTGGGTTTCGATGCACGACCCCGAAAGCGCGCGCGAACGGCGCCACAACCAGCTGCGCCCCTACCAGGTCAACAGCCGCATGATGGCCGAGGCGAAGCCGGACGCGCTGTTCATGCATTGCCTGCCTGCGCACCGCAACGAAGAGGCGACGAGCGAGGTGATGGACGGCCCGCAGTCGGTGATCTTCGACGAAAGCGAAAACCGCCTGCACGCCCAGAAGGCGATCCTGCGCTGGTGTCTGGGCGTCTAGACTGCCTCAGGTCCCCCGCGGTTTCGCCCTGAGCGTCGGCAGCGCCGCCGCGGGGTCTTCCGGCCAGGGGTGCTTGGGGTACTGTCCGCGCATGTCCTTGCGCACGTCGGCATAGCTTGTCGCCCAGAAGCCGGGCAGGTCCATGGTGACCTGCACCGGCCGCCCTGCGGGCGACAGCAGCGTGATGCGCAGGGGATGGCGCCGGGGTCCGACGGCCGGATGCGCCGTCACGCCGAACAGTTCCTGCAGCCGAAGCGCGATCGAAGGGTGTTCGCCCTCGTAGTCGATGGGCACCGACCGGCCCAGCGGTGTGTCGAATTTGCCCGGCGCAAGGCGATCGACCGTCTGCATCTCTTCCCAGGTCAGCGCGCCGCGCAGTGGCTCCGTCAGGTCAAGCGCGCGCAGGTCCGCCTCGGTCCGCTTGCCGGCCAGGTGTGGCAGCAACCAGTCCTCGGCCCGCGCCAGAAGGGCTGCATCGGTGAAATCCGGCAACGCGGCGCCTTCGCGCCGCAGAAACTCGACCCGGGCGCGGAACCGGCGCGCGGGCTCGCCAAGCGTCAGGCCGATCTGGCGCATCCCGTCCAGCGCGGCGCGGGCCACGGCGTCGGGCGGCGCATCCGGCCAGTTTCGTTCGGCAAGCACAAGCGCCCCCAGACGTTCCTGGCGCCGGGCGATCACCCGGCCCTCGCGGCGGGACCATTCGCAGACGTCCTGCCAGCCGATCGCACTTGCGAACATCTCGCGCAGTTCGGGTTCGGCAATCGCGATCCCCTGGCGGATGCGCGCCTCGCGCGGGTCGCCGTCCAGATCGGTCGCGACCAGCAATCGGGCACGCGCCAGCGCGTCGCCCTCCGCGACAAAGGCGCCCTTGCCGCCAGACAGGACATAGCGGGGTTCCTCCCCCTTGCGGCGCAGGCCGATCCGGTCGGGATAGGCCAGCGCCGCGGCCTGCGCGTCACTGGTCCCGGCCTTCGCCGCCGGGGCCAGCCGCGCCAGCCTGCGCGCCTCGTCCCTGATCCGTTCGATGGTCGCGCGGTCGGCGGGCCAGGGATGATCGGCGGCGTAGCGGCGGGGGTCGCGCAGGGCCGACAGGCGCAGGCCCAGGTCGCAAGGCGCGCCGCGCAGCGGATCGCGGTCAGCGAGCAGCGCGGCCAGGGGCGCCGCGCCGGCGCCGGACATCAGCAGCATGTGGCCCAGCCGGGGATGCAGCGGCAGGGCCGCCAGCGCCCGGCCGTGATCGGTGATCCGCCCGCCCGCGCCCAGCGCACCCAGCGCCGTCAAGAGCGCCCGCGCCTCTGCCAGCGCGGGCGCGGGCGGCGGCGTCAGGAACGCGAGATCCGCCCCTTCGGTCCCCCAAAGCGCAAGCTCTAGCGCAAGCCCGGCCAGGTCACCCGCCTCGATCTCGGCCGGCGGAAAGGCGGCCAGGGCGCCTTCCTCCCCCTTCGCCCAGAGCCGGTAGCAAGTGCCCTCGGCGACGCGCCCCGCACGCCCGCGCCGCTGTTCGGCCTCTGCCCGCGTCACCCGTTCGGTGACCAGCCGCGACATGCCGGACGCCGGGTCGAACCTGGCCCGCCGCGCGCGTCCGCAATCGACGACGACGCGGATATCCTCGATCGTCAGCGAGGTTTCCGCGATCGCGGTCGCCAGCACCACCTTGCGGCCCGTGTCCGCCGGGGCGATGGCCGCGCGCTGGGCGGCGAAATCCATCGCGCCGAAAAGCGGACGGACCGCGCAGTCCGCCGGCAGCCGGCCTTTCAGGATCGCCTCTACCCGCCGGATCTCGCCTTCGCCGGGCAGGAAGACAAGAACCCCGCCCGCGGTTTCGGCGACGGCCTGTTCGACGAGCGCGGCAGCCGCGCCTTCGAACCGCACCGACCGGTCGAGCGGACGGTCGCGCCAGCGGGTCTCCACCGCAAAGGCGCGCCCCGCCGAGGTGACGACCGGCGCATCGTCGAGCATTGCCGCAACCGGCGCGGCGTCCAGCGTCGCGGACATGACCAGCACCGCAAGATCCGGGCGAAGCGCCCCGCGCACCTCCCAGGCGAGGGCAAGGCCCAGATCGGCGTTCAGCGAACGTTCGTGAAATTCGTCGAAGATCACCGCGCCGGTTCCCTCCAGCCCCGGATCGGCCTGGATCATGCGCGTCAGGATGCCTTCGGTGACAACCTCGATCCGGGTCGCGGCAGATGTCCTCGCCTCGCCCCGGATGCGGTATCCGACGGTCCGGCCCACGGGTTCGCCCAGTGTGGCGGCCATCCGTTCCGCGGCGGCGCGCGCGGCAAGCCGGCGAGGTTCCAGCATCACGATGCGGCCTGCCACAAGCCCTGCCTCAAGCAGCGCGAGCGGCACACGGGTCGTCTTCCCGGCGCCGGGCGGCGCCTGCAAGACGGCCCGCCCACTGCGGCGGATCGCGTCCAGCAGCCCCGGCAGGGCGTCGTCGATGGGGAGCCTGTCCTTCATTCGGCGCTTATCGCCGTTTCAGCCGGTCTTTTCCATAGAGCCTTCGGCAAATGCATCGCCGGTTCTTATGGTCCGGTTCCGGCAACCCGGGCTGGACATCGCGTACCGGAACGGGGCAAGAAACGGCCAACGATCCTTTCCGACCGCCCCGGGCGCGCCCCGGGTGGCCGCCACCCAACCGCCGGAGCCCTCGCATGCAGACACGCGACCTTGCGCAAGCCGTGATCGCCGGGGACCGCCGGGCGCTGGCGCGCGCGATCACGCTTGTCGAAAGCGGCCGGGCCGATCATCGCGCCGCCGCAGGCGACTTGCTCGATGCCTGTGCGACATCGGGCCGCCAGGCGCTCAGGATCGGGCTGTCCGGCACACCGGGCGTCGGCAAATCCAGCTTCATCGAAGCGTTCGGCACGATGCTGACGGGGCAGGGGCTGCGGGTCGCCGTCCTTGCGGTCGATCCGTCCTCTGCACGCTCGGGCGGGTCGATCCTGGGCGACAAGACGCGGATGGAACGGCTGTCGCGCGACCCCCGCGCCTTCATCCGCCCCTCGCCCAGCCAGGCGGAACTGGGCGGCGTCGCGCGCCGCACCCGCGAGGCGGTCGCTTTGTGCGAGGCTGCGGGCTTCGACGTGGTGCTGATCGAGACGGTGGGCGTCGGCCAGTCCGAAACGCTGGTCGCCGGAATGAGCGACATCTTCGTCCTTCTGATCGCGCCCGCCGGCGGAGACGAGTTGCAGGGCGTCAAGCGCGGGATCATGGAAATGGCCGACCTCATCCTCGTGAACAAGGCCGATGGCGCGCTGAAGGACACCGCAACGCGCACCTGCGCCGATTATGCCGGGGCGCTGCGGCTCTTGCGCAAACGTCCCCAGGACCCCGAGGGCTATCCCAAGGCGCTGACCGTCTCCGCGGCGGAGGAAAAGGGTCTTGATCGCGTTTGGGCCGACATCACGGCCCTTGCCGACTGGCGCCGCGCGCAGGGCCATTTCGCGGCGCGCCGCGCCGATCAGGCGCGCGCCTGGTTCGAGGAGGAAGTGCGCCAGGGTCTTCTGGCCCGCCTGACTTCTGACCCGGCGATCCGGGCCGAACTGCAGCGTCTGGGCGCCGCGGTGGCCGATGGCCGCGCCGCGCCGCCCCGTGCCGCCGCCGAACTGCTGGCCGCCCTCGGGCGCCGGTCCTGAACCTGGCTACGGCTGAAGGGGAATGGGTGGCGGGAACCGCGGCAACCGTGCGGACGTGTTTTTCCCGAGAGCCTGGTCTTACCAGGTGGGCGCCAGATACGCAGACCACGATCCGCGCAGAGCCAGCTCCCTCGGAAATGCTTATCGGCCACTGGAAAAGGGTCCGACACGAGAGGGGCAGAACCCGCCATCCCGACAGTTAGGACCGGGACGCCCCCCGCGCAAGCCCCCAGATGGCCAAGGCCGCATCGCCAAAGCGCGGGCTGGACAAGTGTTCATGGTTCGTTCATATTTTCGTCATGACCGACGCCTCGCCCCTTGCCTCGTTGCAGCCCGGCCAGATTCTGGCGCGCGGGGTCTGCCGGCATCTTCTGCACCACGGGTTCGTGACGGTCGAGGAGCTGGTTCCAGCGCCGGGGCTGCGCGTCGATGTCATGGGGCTTGGACCGAAGGGCGAAGTCTGGATCGTCGAATGCAAGTCGGGCCGGGCCGATTTCACATCGGACCGCAAGTGGCAGAACTACCTTGAATGGGCGGATCGCTTCTTCTGGGCGGTGGATGCCGATTTTCCGGTCGAGCTTCTGCCGGGGGAAACCGGCCTGATTCTGGCCGACGCCTATGACGCGGAGATCGTACGGATGCCCGCCGCCACGCCGCTGGCCGGCGCGCGGCGCAAGGTGATGGTCCAGAAATTCGCCCGTCACGCCGCGCTCAGGCTGCAAGGCTACCGCGATCCGGGGGTCACCGTTTCCGGGGTTTCCCCCTAGCGCCGCCGTCGGCCATCGCGCGGGCTGCCTCGGCCGCGGCGCGCAATTCCTCGGCGATCTCCTCGGCCTCTTCGGGGTCGAAATCAAGCGGCAGATCGACACCCTCGGCCTCGACATAGATGCGAACCATCCCAAGCGAGGTGGGGCCGATCTGCAGATTGGCGGCGATCTCGCTTTCCTTGTCGATGCCCATGTCGGTGCCTCCCTGTGTCGTGATGCCTTTATGGGACAGGCGGGGCCCTAGGCAAGCAAGGAAATGTTTGCGGGAATCGCGCGATGGCGCGAGCCTGCGCAACCGGAGGACCGGATGGCCGATACCGATCGCCTGCGTGATCACCCTGCCGTGCAGCTGCACGATGTGGTGCTGCGCGACTTCGAACCGGAAGACGCGGACTGGATCGTGGCGCGACATGGCGCGCTTTACGCCCTGGAAGAGGGCTATGACGACAGCTTCGCAACCCTGGTCGCCGGGATCGTCGAGGACTTCGCACGGCGCCGCGACCCCGTGCATGACAGGGCCTGGATCGCCTGCGGGGGCGGCGAACGCCTCGGGTCCGTCTTTTGCGTGCAGGAGGATGACGCGACGGCACGGCTGCGCCTGTTCCTGCTGGAACCGCGGGCGCGCGGCATCGGGCTTGGGCAAAGGATGCTCGATGCCTGTCTGGGTCACGCCCGGGCCGCCGGTTTCCGCCGCATGGTGCTTTGGACCCACAAGAGCCACGAAGCCGCCTGCGCGCTCTACGCCCGCGCGGGCTTTCGCCTGACTGCAGAGGCGGCATCGCGCGCCTTCGGCTGCGATGTCGTCGACCAGACCTGGGAACTGGACCTTTGACCACAAGGTGCCTATCCTTGATGCTTCGCATCCGATCGGCGGGCGGGCCGGATTTTCCGGTTGACCCCGACCCGCGAAAGCCCTAATCGGACGCCGGTCGTGCCGCCTTAGCTCAGTTGGTTAGAGCACCAGATTGTGGATCTGGGGGTCCCCC
>ERZ795053.1645-NODE-1645-length-28124-cov-74.666251_pt1 | contig 28124 bp, 19 predicted proteins | sample MGYA00375137_ERZ795053 | MGnify/ENA primary metagenome ERZ795053 (study PRJEB30182, sample SAMN05720284) | activated sludge metagenome | isolation source: Anaerobic digester | place: Hong Kong | collected 2014-12-17 ...
GTCTGCCCGAAGACAGCCGGCTTCTACAGAATACGCAATGGGATCGATCAAAAATCGCTACGAACCAAGAAGTAATGGATGCCCTGTATGCCCAAAAACCTTCTCTGCGTTTTACACCCGGACAGAACAGCTCCTACAACAACCTTGGATACATTATCCTGGCGCAGGTAGTGGAAAAGGTATCGGGACAGAATTTCAAAGATTACCTGCACCAACACATATTTCGCCCGGCTGAAATGGAAAGAACGGCCATTTACAACCTAGAAGAAATCAAACTGGCTGACAACGTGGCCAAAGGATACCTGTTCTACCCTTTTACCGGAAAATTTGAAGAAGCCATCACAATCCCCGAGTTTTCCGGAAACTTTGTCGCAAGCGGTTATTGTGGCGATGGCAACGTTTATTCCACTATTACGGACCTTTATCGTTTTTACCGGGCATTGGATGCCGGAAAATTGATAAACAGCCAATCATTTGAAAAAGCCACTCAAAAACACATTCTGGCCCACAATCTTTACGGAGAAAATGAATACGGGGTAAGTTTCGGTTATGGCTGGAGTATTGCCGATGCCCCGGCAACCATCATCCAACGGGGCGGGGAATTGCCCGGTTACCTCTCCAATTCCATATGGAACCTGGACAACGACCGCCTGATCATATACCTTATGAACGATTACCTGGCCTACTTGTCATACCAAAGCTACATCTACCCTGCTTATGCCCGAATCATGCATCAAAACGTGCTGGAAATTCCCAAACTAGTTGCCAGTGTGGAATTAACCAAAATGGCCGTGACGTGTACCCAGAAAGAAATGGCACTCAAAATACAGGAAATAAAGGAACAACCCGACCTTTATGACACAGACATTCACGGGTTACAATTCCTGGTACACAAACTGAATCAATTGGATTTAACAGAAAAAACCGCATTGATCATGGATGCCTTTCGGGAACCAGTTCCAACATCTCCCATAGATAAAGCCCCTTAGACCCAGGAACCCTTTTTCCCCTGAATTAACAAGGCAGTCAGCAACACGCTGACAGACAGACAGACAGACAGACAGACAGATATAAAAAAATGAAAAGAGGAATCAGAATTATTGCTACCGGACTCTTGTTATTGGCTTTCGGATGCAAAAATGCTACACCAATAGTAAAAGAACCATGGATTGAGCAACCCGTCTCTGAATGGCCGGACTTTGCTCTAACCAATGAAATAAGTTTTAAAGACACCACTTACAAAAATTTGGCTAATTCTTTTTTCATCGATACCGGATACGACACGTTGGGCATTTCCTGCAAGCATATCTTTATGGTTTTTCAATATCCGGTAGGGCTAAAGTCTATAGACCTGGGAAAGGATTTCAATTACTGGAAACTTTATCCCAGGAATAACACTGAAAAGGATATTGTTATTAAAGGTTTGATAAATACAGATTCACTGGAAATAATCGGACAGTTTAATACCCTTAAAGTACGGGATTGGATCCTGTTTGAAATTGACAAAAAGGATTTGGATTTATATCCATTAAAAATAAGATACACTCCGGTTAAAACTAATGAGATAATCTATGCCGTTGGATGGGGCACAAAGCAAGAAGATAACAGCCAGCCTGCATTGACAAAACTCAAGTGCTATATGAATCTCGGGGATTATTTTTATACTCAAACACTTTCTACTGATATTCATCCCGCCGGGAGAAGCGGATCCCCGGTAATAGATAAAAATGGTTATTTAGTTGGAATTGTTTCCGGAGCTGAAGGTAAATTTGGAGTAATGGGTAGTGTTAATTATTTAAAAACCATGATGGATAAATATAACATTGAATATAATTACGAATAATGGAAAAAGAGATTATTACGAACATCAATAGTGTAAACAAGTACTTATTAAAAAATAGATAAGATATTTACTATTAACGATTTATTAAATAAAAATAGTTACGAATATTATAAAATCATTCTTGAATATAAAATCATTCTTGAAAAATGATAAGCCTTATTTCTTGCCTCCTTGTGAAATAGTCTGCCTATTATAGCAACTCACTGATCTGCTCATAAATACTCCGGCTTTCCCGGTCGTTCTTGTACCGCAAAATGGTTTTGAAACCCGTTATGTCCGTAACGATCAGGTACTGACCTTTATCTGAGTTGATGTACAAACAACATTTACCAAAATCTTCCAACCTGAAATTTCCCTTATGTACCGGTCCTAAGCTGAACCCGTTGGTTCTCATCAAAATGGCCGGAATAGTATCCGTCAGTTCCACTTTTTCGATTTCCGATACTTTCATTTCCTTTCCGTACATTCCTGTAAACCGTACAATATCCCCGTTGATCTGTGTCTTTGTTATCAATAGCCCGGAGAGACAAATGCCGGTTAGCAAAACAAAAACGATCCCCAGAACAATGTATTGGGATCTGCTTTTCTTTCCTTTGTTATGATCGTACTTCTGAGACGTTAAAAACAGAACCATTGAGCCTACCAGTACCACCATGAAAATTACCATGTTGGCCATGTAGGTCCAGCCCAGCCACAGGAAAACAAGATAGAACACAATAGTACCCAATCCCATAAGGATCATTACATTGCGTACATATCTTGAAAGACCTTCAATATCAACGTTTTTTTTCTTGTCTGCCGGCATGGTATTGTATCCGGCTATCATACCCGGGAAAGCCCGGATTAGAAAACCCAGGCCAATAAAGATCAATCCCGTAATCAAATGGATCAGTCCCATAATTAAAATTCATTTTGTCGGAATCACTTTCTGAATGGTTCCGTCTTCGTTGTAATACAATTTGTCAAAACAGACAGACCGGCGGAAAGGATGCGGGCTGCCCTTGTGTCCCCACCCGAACTTTTCAACCGAATCCGGATGGTTCCGGTAATACAGGTCCGAGTTGTGGTAAAACAAATACCACTGTCCTTTGTACTCCACGATGGAATGGTGGTTGGTCCCGCTGTTCATGGGCTGCAGGATCACACCCCGGTACGTGAATGGTCCCAGGGGATTGTCGCTCGTGCAATACTTGATCTCCCCGCTGCCGGCCGCATACGACAGGTAATACGTCCCGTTGTGTTTGTGCATCCACACGGCCTCAAAAAAATCATCCGTCCCTTCCAGCAGGTGTACTTGCCCGTCGTAAGAGATCATGTCTTCGTTCAGCTTGATGGCATTGACCACCAGTTGTCCCATATAGAGGTAGGCCTGGCCGTCATCGTTAATGAAGACCGCCGGGTCTATGAAATCGCGGGTGCACACCACCCCCCTGCTTTTTGTGTGAATCAATGCCGAGTCCAACGGATCCCTGAAGGGACCGTACGGGGTGTCGGCAACCGCCACCCCGATCCTGGCGGCCTCCACCGGGTAATAGAAATAATACTTCCCGTTGCGTTTTATGCAGTCCGGAGCCCACGCACGGGACGAGGCCCAGCTGATACCGTCCAGGGAAAAGACCACCCCGTGATCCGTCCACTGTTGCATATCGGTCGTGGAAAACACATGCCAGTCCTTCATGCTGAAGTTCACGGCATCATCCTCGTCGTGAGAAGGATATACAAACAAGGTGTCGTCAAAGACACGTGCCGAGGGATCGGCCGTGTACATATGTGTGATAAACGGGTTACGGCGTCCCTGCGCGCAAGCGCCTCGGCCCAAAGCCTCCAGTTTTGCCTCCATATCGGCAAACATCAAGCGCACGTCAAGGCGGTCGTAAACACGGATGAGGCGGCCTCCGGTATTTTCAAGAAATTGTCCCCGCTTATCTACCTGCGGAGCCGGAACAAGGCGGTAAAAGCTGGATGAAGGATCCGGTTCCCAGTTGCTTTGCAGCGAGGTGAGCAGCACCAGCGGAGAATCCCCCAGGATGTACGTTTCGCCCATGGGGTTGCCCCAACGGTTCATATTGTTTATTACCTCTTCCAGTGACTGAGCCAGATATGCTCCAACAGGGCCTGCCGTCCTGATCTTCGATTGAATTTCATCATAGGAATAGAGGCATTGCCTGTAGGCATTGCGGGGCACCTGCCAAAGGGGAATGTCCGATCGGTTGAATACCGTTTGCACGGACGGGATGCAAATGCTCACGTTGTACTCCACGGCTGAATGTCCCGGAGGAGGAAAGGCCATTCCTTCGTACTCGGATCCGCCTATCCAGACCAGGGTAAAACGCCCGGCAATAGAGGGTTCCAGCAGCCAGGCACTGGCCACATCGGTCAGTCCTCCCCCGCAAACCACGTACAAAGGCATATCGGTATCGGTACGCAACGCCTCGGCAATAATCTTGCGGGCTCCCGGCGAATCCACCGGCTGGCCCGAATCTGTCATGCCCGTTTCCGCCCCCGGCAGCACCGGAATACGATCCTGCATCCCCAGCAATGAGACCACTTCTGTGGCCTTGCGGCAGGCCAGCTCCACCGAACTCACCGAGCGGTCAAAAGAAGTGCGTTCGGTAAGATGCGAACCGATCACCGCACTTATTTCCGTTGAACCGCACAATAAATGATGTGCCAGTTGCACCAAACCGTCCGGATCTCCCCCGAAATCATTCACAATGATCACCCGCATACGCGGCTTGACAATACTGTTTTGCCAGCCTGGTTCCCGGGTATAGACGGGCACAGACATTAACAAAGTCAATAATAGGAGTAGTGATTTTTTCATGCTACTAAGATAGCAAAAAAGTGTGCGTTGCACACATTGTTCTTTTGCCTGATAATCAAGCAATAAGAAAAAAGGTACCCTGGGGGTACTAAATTCGTAAAACGCTAATAATCAACTAAAAGAATCAAGGGTGCGTTGCACTCACAAATGCAATTCTGCGGCTGTCGGGAGCCCAGGAGTTGACGTTGATGGTGCCCTGGCCGCCAAAGAGCTTGAGCAACAGGCGGGAAGGACCGCCAGTGGCAGGCATCAGGCGCAGTTCCACGTTTTTGTCCGGCAGGTGTTCGTCAGGCTTCAGATCGCCCGTATAATAGGCTATGTAAACCACATGCGCTCCGTTGGGGGATACGTGCGGAAACCAGGCGTTGATCTTCGTATGGAAGGTCATTTGTTCTTGTGCCGAGCCGTCGGCTCGCATGCGCCAGAGCTGCATCAAACCGGAGCGGACCGAGTTGAACCAGATGTATTCTCCGCAAGGGGTGTACTCGGGACCGTCGTCCAAGCCGGGAGCACGGGTCAGGCGGGTTTCCGTGCCACCGCCTGCCGGAATGGTATACACATCGTACTCCCCGTCCCTCTCGGCACAATATGCCAGAGTCTTCTTGTCGGGCGTCCAGCCGTGCAGGTAACTCGGGCCCAGGGGGGTTACCAGCCTCGGCTCACCTCCTTCAAAAGGAACGGTGTAGATGCGTGAGCGCCAGTCTTCTGCCGTGCCGCTGCTCAAGGCGATCTCTTTCCCGTCGGCGGAGATGACGTGGTCGTTGTTGCAACGGGTGATCGTGCCGGTGGGAATTTCAAACGGACCTTCCCGGCCGTCCGGCGAGATGCGGTAGAGTTTTCCTGCCGAGTTGTAGACCAGCCAGTGTCCGTCAGGAGTCCAGTTGGGCGCTTCCACCAAATACGGGAACGTTTTGACCAGCGTCAGTTCATTGGTTGTAACATCCAGGACCATGAGCCGGTACGTTCTTTCTTCTTGCTGGGATCGCAAAGGCAATGCCATAAAGATCAGGATTATAGGAATGATAAGATTTTTCATGACGGTTCAGATTTCAGATTATCAGATTACCAGATTATCAGATTATCAGATTATCAGATAAAGAACAGGGTTACTCCTCCTACACTCAATGCTGCTCCCAGGACCTGTTGCCAGCTCACTTTGCGTTTGAGGACAAAGTATTCGGGGACCAGGATCATGATGGGAACCGTTGCCATAATGGTGGATGCAATCGCTGTATTGGCATATTGCACAGCCATAAGAGATAACGTTACACCCAGGTATGGTCCGAGCACGGATCCGGCAAAAGCGCTTCCACATGCCTTTTTGTCCTTCATGGAACGAATGAAATTACCGGCACCGCCTCTTATAAGTATGATCGCTGCAAAGGAAATTACACCGGTAATGGTGCGAATCTGTGTGGCTGCCAGAGGAATGTACAGGGGATTATCCGGTAAATAAACCTGTTCGTAGGCAATCATACCCTGCTTGCTCAGCACAATCCCCACCCCCTGTCCCAGAGCTCCTATCAATGCGAACAGGATTCCTTTCATAGGCAGTTCTATTCGGACCCTGTTGTTTCCTGTCCCGTTCTGCTTTTTTAACACGGAAATGGCAATACCTGTCAAGGTCAGGCACATACCGACCAATGAAAGCCAGGACATGTGTTCTCCCAGAAGGATGAAACCGAAAATCGCTGCAAAAAGAGGAGCCAGTGTCATCATCAATTGGGAGTACCTGGCCATGATCATGGTATACGAGGCAAACAGGAAATAGTCGCCCAATACAAAGCCCACGAAACCGGATAATGACATCCATCCCCAGGTGGCCCTGTCGGCATTCAGGGGCAGGAAACTGCCGCTTATTGCCCATAGAGTCAGACCAATAAACAGAAAAGCCAGAAAAAGACGTATCAGGTTCAGATTGAAAGACCCGATCCTCTTGCTGGCGTGTTCAAAAAAAAGTGCGTTCAATGACCAAAGAACTGCCACTCCTATTGCGATGGTTTCTCCTTTCATGCGGGCACAAAAGTAGAAAAAGAAAGGCAATTATTTCAAATCGGGACCCGTTATCTGAATAATACCTCCTTTTTTTGTAGGGATATCGTACTCATAAACCTGCTTATCCACGGGCTCAATGGTATTGTTTGCCGAGTGTACTAGAGGAGCTTTTACACCGGCTACAAAAAAGTGGGGATTGGGATTCACGCCGCGTGCTTTCTTCAAACCTTTGGCTTTCAACGGGACGCAGGACCGCAAGCGGCAAACTCCTCCCAGAGAGGATCTGATGATCGCCGAGTCCAACTTCCCGTTCTCCCATGAAATGTCAATTTCAAACCCACCGCGGGCCTTCAGGCCCCTGACCGTGCCTTCGGCCCACGCCTCGGGCAATGCGGGTAACAAATGCACGGCACCGTCGTGGCTTTGGAGCAGCATCTCGGCAATACCGGCCGTACATCCAAAGTTGCCGTCTATCTGAAACGGCGGATGCGCGTCAAAAAGGTTGGGATACGTACCGTTTGGGGCCATGGCCATACTGGCTTTCAGTACTCCTGATTTCAGTCCTTCCGGAAAAGTGGCGTACGCCTTCATCACCTACCTTCTGCTGGTGGTGGTCTATTCGGCCAACAACCTGCCCTATGCTTCGCTCAGCGGGGTGATCACCGGGAACATGCGTGAGCGGAACAGCCTCTCTTCATACCGGTTTGTGGCCGTAACCATAGCCCAGCTGATCGTTCAGAGCTTTTTGCTGCCGTTGGCACTGATTCTGGGTGACGGGGATAAAACAAAAGGATTCGAGAATACCATGATCCTATTCTCGGCCGTAGGTGTTGTTTTCTTTATTATAACCTTCCTTACCACAAAAGAAAGAATAATACCCAAACCGGAACAAAAATCAACCATAAAAGAAGATCTTAAAGACCTGGTAAAGAACAAGCCGTGGATTGTCATGCTCATAGTAACTGTGTTCGTTTTCATTACACTTTCCCTGAAAGGCGGCATGTACGTCTACTATTTTGATCATTACCTGAACCATGAACACCTGGCTGCTTTTCTGGGAAAAGTAGGATTTAACAATACGGATGCCGCCACATCCGGGTTTAGTCTGTTCAATGCGGCCGGGATCGTTATGACACTGGTGGGTATCTCCATTTCCAAACCACTGGCAGACAAGTACGGCAAACGGGATGTTTTCGGGACCAGTCTTTTCATATCGGCCCTGTGCCTGCTTGTGTTTTATTTTTACGGTCCGCAGGCCATCATTCCCGTTTACGCCACCCAAATGCTGCACGGATTTTTCTACGGGATATCCACCCCTTTGCTCTGGGCCATGATTGCCGATATTGCCGATTATTCCGAGTGGAAGAATTCCCGGAGAGCCACCGCCATCATCTTCTCGGCCATGATCTTCGGACTGAAAGCCGGTCTGAGCATTGGCGGAGCGCTCGTTGCAGGCATCCTGGCAAGTTGCGGTTATAACGAACAGCTTGCGGTCCAGTCTGCCGAAACGGTCAACGGCATCAAACTGTCCATGAGCGTATACCCCACCCTGACATTCTTTGTGAGCGTAGCCTGCCTGTTCTTTTACAAAATCAATAAAAAAACAGAGATCACCATCCAGGAAGAACTGGCCGCACGTAGAAAAGAAGACAATTAACCGATCCCTAACAAAAAAGATCATGAAAAAAGCAAGATACCTGATACCCCAATTATTTACTGCCGATCCTTCCGTTCACATTTTTGAAGGGCGGCTCTACATCTATCCCTCACACGATATTGAATCCGGGATTCCGGAAAACGACAACGGAGATCATTTTGACATGCGCGACTACCACGTCTTCTCCATGGAAACTCCCGATGGAGAAGTGACCGACCACGGAGTGGCTTTGGATGTTAAGGATATCCCATGGGCAGGGCGCCAGTTATGGGATTGCGACACAGCGTACAAAAACGGTGTCTATTACCTGTACTTTCCTTTAAAAGACAAAACCGACATTTTTCGTATAGGAGTAGCTCTGAGCAACCGGCCGGAAGGTCCGTTCAAACCCATGGAAATGCCCATATACGGCAGTTATTCCATAGATCCCTGCATATTCAGGGATGACGACGGCTCTCATTATATGTACTTTGGAGGCCTTTGGGGCGGGCAATTGCAGCGTTACCGCAACAACAAAGCCATAGAATGTGGTCATGAGCCCGAAAACGATCAACCGGCACTTCCGGCAAGGGTAGTGAGGATGAGAGATGATATGCTTCAGTTTGCCGAAGAACCCAAAGATGTGATACTGCTTGATCCTGACGGACAAATCCTGACAGCGGGCGATCACGACAGGCGTTTTTTTGAAGCCTCCTGGATGCATAAATACAACGGGAAATATTATTTTTCCTATTCAACCGGAAATACCCATAAACTTTGCTACGCAACGGGTGACAACCCTTACGGACCTTTTACGTACCGGGGCGTGATTCTCACTCCGGTAACAGGATGGACCACACACCACTGCATTGTTGAATTCAAAGGAAAATGGTACTTGTTCTTTCACGACAGTGTGCCATCAGGAGGCAAAACATGGCTTCGCAGCCTGAAAGTTACCGAATTGGAATACAGGGAAGACGGCAGTATAGTAACAATAGACGGGGAAGGTTCCTAAGACCGTATACGACGGTTTTTTGAAATAAGGTCGTTAATGGTTTTAACGGAGGCGGATGTGGTCAGCCCGTCTTCCGGGGTATTGAAACAGTAATCCAGCAAGATTGCTTCGGTTGTGGAGGCTACGTGCATCCGTGAATCACTCGATGCGTAATAGATCAGGATGGTTCCGTCTTCTTTGCGGATCCAGCCGTTTGCAAAAAGTACGTTGGAAACATCTCCTACCCGTTCCTCTCCTTCCGGAGCCATGAAGTATCCGGAGGGTTCTGCGATTACTTTCCAGGGTTCTTCCAATGAAGTAACGTACAGGTACAATACATAACGCAGACCGGCAGCACATCCTCTGACACCGTGTGCCAGGTGAAGCCATCCTTTGGATGTTTTCAGCGGAGCGGGACCTTCGCCGTTCTTCAATTCCTTAATGGTATGGTAATACCTTTTATTGATAATAACCTCTTCTGCGATGCAGGCATTTTCTATATCGTCCACCAATGCCCATCCTATACCGCTTCCGTTTCCGGCGTTAATAAAACTGTCCTGAGGCCGGGTATAAAAGGCATATTTCCCGTTGACAAACTCGGGATGCAGCACCACATTTCGCTGTTGGCTGCGTGATTTCAAATCGGGCAGCCGCTCCCAGGTTTTCAGATCCCGGGTACGGGCGATCCCTGCCGAGGCTACGGCCGCGGAAAGATCTCCGGCAGGAGCATGCGGGTCTTTCCTCTCGGCACAAAACACCCCGTAAATCCATCCGTCCTGGTGAGAAACCAGGCGCATATCATACATGTTGGCAGTGGGTTCTCCCCATTCCGGTATCTCCAGCGGCCTGTCCCAAAAGCAGAACTGACTGATTCCGTCCGGACTTTCCGCAACGGCAAAAAATGATTTCCGGTCAAACCCTTCCACCCTGGCGACCATTATATAGCGCCCTTTCCACATCATTGCTCCGGCATTGAAAACAGCATTGACACCCAATCTCTGTAAAAGGTAAGGGTTGGATTGCGGATCAAGGTCATACCTCCATTCAAGAGGAACGTGTCGGGCTGTCAGAACAGGATAACGGTAACGAGAAAACCATCCGGACGGATCTTCTTCCGCAACGTTTTTCCTTGACAAGAGTTCCCGATAGCCGGAGGTCAAATCGTTCAATCTTTCTTCAAATGATTTCATAGTACTAAAAACATTATAAGAGGCGCATTGCAACAATAAACCTCTTCTGTTGCATGCGCCTCTCTCTTACTAACTAACCTAACCCTAACCGATAAACAATCAGCATTTCTCTCACGGTGCAAAAATAAGTTCACAAACTCTGGCAATCAAGTATTATTTTATCAAAAATTGCTCCTTTACAGAATAGGTTCTCCGGTAAATAATACGTATCTTTCTACGAGTTCTTATCTATAAGGTGAAACCTTTTTTTCGGAAGAAACTGAAACCTAATAATGAATTATGACAAGAAAGTGTCATTTTCAGATAAAATAATACTTATTTTTTTTATATTTACCCTGTATATTTGAAAATTGAAAAGACCTGTGCTTATAAACACAAACCTAATAATACAATAACTTAATCAACTATCTATTAACCAAAAAACTAAACGTATGAAAAACTTTCTTTGGAAACGTCTGTTTGCGGGGGTTTTTCTGTTGCTTCTTGCAACCGGGACATCCTTTGCTGCATACGGTGATCTGCAACAGTCAGGTCGTACGGTTACATGCGTAGTTTCTGACAATGCCGGACCCGTAATCGGGGCTTACGTTGTTGTCAGGGGAACTATGAACGGAGGCAGTACTGACGCAGATGGACGTGTTGTCCTTAACAATGTCCCGGACAACACTACTTTAGTAGTTACCTATCTTGGCTACGTTACCCAGGAAATCGCTCTGATGAACAATCAGACATTTGTGGAAGTCATCCTGCAGGAAGACGCACAAGCCCTGGAAGAAGTGGTCGTTGTCGGGTACGGTGTGCAGAAGAAAAAACTAGTGACCGGTGCTACGGTTCAGGTAAGCGGTGATGACATCGCAAAACTGAATACCATCAGCCCGTTCACAGCTCTGCAGAGCCAGGCACCCGGTGTAACTATCGTTCAGAACAACGGTCAGCCGGGTTCAGGATTTAAAGTGACTATCCGCGGTCTTGGTACCATCGGGGCATCTTCTCCTCTCTACGTTATTGACGGAGTGGTCGGAGGCAACCTGGACAATATCAACCCCAACGATATCGAGTCCATTGACGTATTGAAAGATGCTGCTTCGGCTGCCATTTACGGTTCCCGTGCAGCAAACGGGGTTATCCTGGTAACCACCAAACAAGGGAAACTGGGCAAAACCACCGTTACTTATGACGGATTTTACGGACAGCAATTCCTGGCCAAAACCCCTGATCTTTTAACAGCTCAGGAATACATGATCATTCAGGATGAAGTCCGGTTTAACGAAGGCAACCCCGCCTATGACTGGGCCAACCTGCTCCCCGCAGATCTGTATCAGTCAGTCATGAACGGAAGCTGGAAAGGAACCAACTGGTTCAAGGAAGCCTACAACGAAGGAGCTCCCACCCAGAATCATGCCATAGGTGTTACCGGCGGTAGCGATCTTTCCAGGTTTTCACTCGGTTTCTCATATTCAGGCAGTGAAGGTATCCTGGGAAAACCGGTTCACGCTCAGTTTGAACGTTATACTGCCCGTATCAATTCGGAACACGTGATCCTGAAAGGTCATGATTTTGATATCATCAAATTTGGGGAAACACTGTATTACACCTACACATCCAACAACGGTGTGGCAACAGGGAACATTTACTCGAACGCCATTCACAACCTGTTGGTGGCTAATCCCCTTTTGCCTGTTACAAACGCAGATGGTGACTGGTTTAATTATTACGACAAACAGGATACCGGATGGAAATTTGACGGAAATGCAGGGAACCCTATTGGTGCTTTCTCCAACAACGGCCAGGGCCTGAACCAATCCAAAAGTTACTCCCTGCGTACAACCGCTTACCTGGAAATCCAGCCCATCAAGAACCTGGTGTTCCGCTCCCAGTTCGGTTACAACATGAGCGCCAGCAACTACCGTTCCTATACGGCAATTTCCGCATGGTCCAACAATGCCAGAACATCCATTGACAATGTTAGCCAGAGCGGCAGTATGGGTCATGACTGGAAACTGGATAATACCTTGTCATACAGTTTCAATCTTACGGACAACCAGTTTGATATCATCATTGGTCAAACCGCTGAAAAATGGGGCATGGGTCAGAACATAAGTGCTTCCGGTTCCAACTCCATCTTCCCGGGATACATTAACCCGAATACCGACATCAGCAGTGTAATGAACTATGCCTGGGTGGACAACACCAAACCCACCGAACTGTCACAACGCGGAGCCGGCGGCTCTGTATGGGGTGAAGGTGCCATAGCTTCTTTCTTTGGACGTATCAATTACAACTACAAAGAAAAATACATGGCTACGGTGATCTTCCGTGCAGACGGTTCTTCCAACTTCGCCAGGGGCAAACGCTGGGGTTATTTCCCCTCCGCTTCTGTAGGTTGGACAATCTCCAATGAAGATTTCATGGCCGGAGCATCCGATATCATCGACTTTTTGAAGATCCGCGCCAGCTGGGGACAAAACGGGAACTGCAGTATTGCCAACTTCCAGTACCTCTCCACCATCGCTTTTGACGTAAGCAACGGTTATTATTTTGCATCGGATAAGAAAACCCAGACTGTAGGCGGTTATGCAGACATTCTGGCTAACCCCGACGTATCATGGGAAACTTCCGAACAGTTGAACATCGGTTTGGATGCCCGTTTTGCAAGAGGCCGCCTGGGACTGACATTTGACTGGTATCAGAAAATGACACGTGACTGGCTTCTTACAGCACCCATTCCTGCCGTTTACGGTCTGAACGCACCTGCCGTTAACGGTGGTGACGTAATGAATACCGGTGTGGAATTGGCGCTTAACTGGGATGATTTTGTAGGTGATTTCCGCTATGGAATCTCACTCAACGGATCATACAACAAGAACGAGGTAACCCGTATTGCCAACACAGAAGGCATCATACACGGTGCTGCCAATGTATTGAGCCAGGGAACTACAGAAATGTACCGTGCAGAAGTAGGATATCCCCTGGGTTATTTCTACGGCTACAAAACCGCCGGAGTCTTCCAGAACTGGGACCAGGTGAACAACACAGCCGCCAAATACGACAGTGCCAAACCGGGTGACCTGATCTTTGTAGACACCAACGGGGACGGAGCCATAACCGAAGATGACCGTACCATGATCGGTAGCGGGCATCCGGATATTCTGATGGGATTCAATCTCTATTTTGCATGGAAAGGACTGGATTTCAGCATCACCGGTGCCGGAGCATTCGGACAGGAGATCGCCAAATCCTACCGTTCCTTTGCTGACTCCCCTCTGCAAAACTTTACCACCGATATTTTCGGACGTTGGACAGGGGAAGGCACTTCCAATAAGTTGCCCCGTCTGACCTCGGGAACTAACATTAACTGGCAGAACATCTCCGACATCTATATTGAAAAAGGAGATTACGTTAAGATCCAGAATGTACAGATCGGTTACGACTTCAAACAAGCTTTCCGCAAATTGCCTTTCGGGCAGGTTCGTTTGTATGTGTCTGCACAAAACGTTTATACCTTCACCAACTATTCCGGACTTGATCCCGAGATCGGTTACGGTTATGATCAGGGATGGGTACAGGGCATTGACCTTGGTTACTACCCTTCTCCCAGAACGTATATGGTAGGTTTAAATCTTAAATTTTAATTGATATACAGTATGAAAAAGATATTATTCATAGCACTTGCTGCCCTGCTGTTTTCGAGCTGTGAAGCTTTCCTTGATACGGCGAGTTACACCAAGAAAAACACCGGTAACTATCCGAAAACGGCAGACGATGCCGTCCAGATGGTAACCGGGGTGTATGCTACCCTCAACAAAGTGCTTGCAAACTGTGGAAACTCCTACTATTTTGCAGCTCAGCTCCTCTCTGATGACATGTTCGCCGGAGGTGGTGAAAACGACAAGCACTGGACCAGTCTGGAGCACTTGATGTATGTGGACCAGAACCAATACAACAGTTTCTGGTCAGACAGGTACTCCGGTATCAGCCGGGCCAACATGGCTATTGCCAACCTGGACAAGGTGGAAGATGAAAACTTAAGAAACCAGTTGATGGGTGAAACCCTTTTCCTTCGTGCCCTGTTCTATTTTGAACTGGTACAAATGTTCGGGGATGTTCCCCTGATCACCCAGGTACCCCAAAACGTTTCTGAAGTAGCCGAATACCCGGCACAGTCAACACAGGAAGAGATCTTCGCTTTTATAGCAGCCGATTTGAAGAAAGCTTCCGATATCATGCCCAGCGACCCCTATAATGCCACCATCTCCGGTGAAGGCCATGCCACACGTTGGGCCGCCCAGGCTTTACTGGCACGCGTATTCCTTTTCTATACGGGATTCTACGGCAAAACCGAGTTGCCCATGATGGATGAAGAATTCAACATTTCCGGAACCGTAACCAAAGCCGAGGTAATCGCTGCCCTGGAAGATTGTATCAACAACAGCGGTCATAGCCTGGCTAACGACTTCCGCCGTATATGGCCTTACAGCAACTCACTTAGTGCCAAGGACTACGACTATGTATCCGATCTGGCTGCCAAAGGAGAATACTGGCTCAAAGACGGTACCAACCCGGAAACAGTGTTTGCCATCAAATGTTCTCACCTGGCAAGCTGGAGCACGACCGTAGGTTATTCCAACCAGTACTGCCTGTTTTTTGCCATACGTAATGCCGGTACATCCGATCAGTACAAGAACCTGTTTCCTTTCGGACAGGGATGGGGTGCCGGAACTGTCAACCCTCAACTCTGGGATGACTGGCTGGAAAAGGAACCTACCGATATGCGCCGCAGGGCATCTATCCTGGCAGCCGCAGAGAGACCCAATTATGTCTACGGAGCGGACGCTTTGATGGAAGAAACCACCTTCTGGCAAAAGAAAGTGATCGCCATCACAGGAGCCAAGGAATACGAAAGCGACGGCAGTATCAAAACCTTGTACAACAGCTTTACATCCTCCACCGAATACTATGGTGACGGGGAATCTGACGACTTCCAGCTGGCTCACGAGACAGATCTGGTCCTGGTCCGTTTTGCCGATGTTTTACTCATGCATTCCGAGTTGACGGAAACCGCAGACGGAATCAACCGCGTACGTGAACGTGCCGGGCTGCCTGCCGTATCCTATTCGTTTGAAGCTTTGCAGAAAGAACGCCGGTTTGAGCTTGCCTTTGAAGGATTGCGCTGGGGTGACATGCGCCGCTGGGGTGATAACTATGCCATTGAGGCACTTACCGGCCAGCTGGGTCAGACCATATGGAACCGCGGTGTACAAAATGTAATGAAAGATCAGGGCGCCGGCTATGCGGCCCGCTACCAGGCAACCCGCGGCTTTTTGCCCCTGCCTTCATCCGAAGTTAACCTGTCCGACGGAGTATTGGTACAAAATCCCGGTTGGGGTACCGATGCTGTATTCGGAAGCTGGAACTAGTATTTTAAAAACGATAAAACATTATAATATGAAAAAAAGTATAATCCTTGCTATTTCAGCCGTTTTTGTACTGCTTTCCGCTTGCCAGCCCGTTGAGATCAGACAAGAGCTCAAGGGAGGTATCACCGAGAGTCAGCTCAATATATCTGCGGTTCCACAAATCAGGGATGGTAAAAACTCCAATTATATAGACCTGAACAGCGACGGCAACGCCTGTCTCTCATCATGGGATTTTGGAGTAGGACTGTTCGTGGGAACAAAAGGTACCGTCAAAGTGATGATGAAAGGACCCAACGATATCATTTTTAACGGACTGAACGCAGACGGCACAATGATCACCAAAACATTGACCGTACAGGTTGATGAATTGTATGATGTAGAACCCGAATGGGCACTTTTCTGCGGACCTACCGGAGAACAAACCTGGGTATGGGACGATGTTACCGGACCCGGTGTATGGGGTAACGGCGGCTACAAAGGCTGTGCAGCTCCCTGCTGGTGGGTTGTTCCTCTTGGCGATATCAACGGCCAGGCCCCCGGTGAAGGTGCCGGTGCCAGCATGCAGTTTACTATAGCAGGTGCCCGTCTGATCAAGAATTACAACGACGGCACCAGCCAACAGGGGTCCTTTACTTTCGACATGTCCAAAATTACCCTGGATGACGGCGGTAATGTATGGGCAAAAGGGAAACTGAACACAAAGAACGTAACGGTTCTATGCGGAAAATCACCCAACGAAAGCAATGCCCCCGTATACAATTACGACATTTTGAAACTCACGGAAACCAACATGGTATTGTCCTACCCCGAACCGGGAGCCGGTTCATGGGGCACTGCCTGGTTCTGGATGTTCAAAACACAGTAATTCGGCGTGTTGATCATTCCATTTAAAAAGAGGGCGGCTCCCCGGAGCTGCCCCTTTTTTCATTATATTTGTACGTTATGACTAAACATCTGCTACTACTAGCTCTCTTGACACTTTTGTTCTACTCCTGTGCAGACAATCGCACCTATGAAATCAAAGGCACCCTGCCCCATGAGAAATACGACGGGGAATACGTATTCCTGCTGCCCCCGGACGGGGTTATGCCCCGTATTATCGACTCGGTCAGGATAGAAAACAAAAGCTTTGTTTTCACAGGCAAAGCCGACTCGGCACAGGTGAAGATCATCCGGTTGCGGCCCCAATTGCGTCTGGAGATCCAGGAACTCCTGGTGGTCCAGGAACCCGGAGAAAAAATATGGGTTAAGCTTGATTCCCTGAGTTCTTCAGGAGGCACCAGGCAAAACGAAAGCCTCCAGGCATGGAAAGAAGTAAAAATGAAAGCCGACCATACCATGTATATACTCCGGAAAATGCATGATGCCAATGCAGATGATTCCACCGGCAAAGTTATTCTGGAACAATGGGATAAGGTGAAAAATGAATTTTCCGAATACAACCGCAGGTTCGTAGAAGAAAATGCAGGTACAGCTGTAGGCAGGTTTGTTAAACAAATGACCGGAGAATGAAGCAGAATGGAAAATGGTTGGAATGGCTGGCGGCAGGCTCACTGACCGTTGCTGTTTTCCTGTTTTTCCTGTTCTTTTACCCTTATCATAACCTTCTGAAGGAGCAAATGACATTGTTCCTTCATACACAGGATCATTTTATTTCTTACCTGGAAAAACCCGCCTGGCTGACCGGTTACGCAGGAGATCTGCTGACACAATTCTTCATTATGCCTGCAGGAGGTGCCTTCCTGGTAAGTCTTTCATTATTGACTCTTTGGTTGTTATTCCGCAAAGCGTTCCGTTCTTTTGGCATGCGGCCGATCGTGGCTTCTGCTGTTGCGGCGATCCCCGTAGCAGTGGAATTCCTTTTCCATTGCGGATTGCATTATCCCCTGAGCAGTACCTTCTCTACCCTGCTGGCATTGTGCTTTTTCCTTCTTTTTATACGTATCCGCAACAGACACCTTTACATATGGCTGTTTCTGCCTGTGTTTGCCTTGCTCTATTACCTGGCCGGACACGGGGCCCTGCTTTTTACACTTCTCTGGCTGATCTACGGGCTGATCCGCATTGTCAAAAACCGTTTTCCGGTATTCATTCCTGCCCTTTTGGGAATGCTCATTCCTTTGCTTCTGCGCCCGGCATTCCTGCTCACTCCGGGACGGGCTTACACCTACCCGGTTAAAACCCCTCTTTCCCTGAATATCAGTTTCACCTGGGAAAAAATACTGGAACTGGATTACCATACACAAAAAGGAAACTGGTTCAAGGTAATATACCTGGCACAACAATACGGAATGAAGAACCGGGTTGCTTCCTACTACACCAACCTGGCACTTTCCCAAAGCAATCTGCTGGGTGACTGGCTTTTCCTTTTTTACCAGCCCGGCCCGGGTGCTTTGTTTCTTCCCGTTTCGCAACAATCCACTCCGTTGACTATTGCCTTCAGCAACGAAGTCTTTTTCCGCCTGGGCGACATGAACATGGCACAACACTCGGCCATGCTGGGAATGATCTTTTCCCAAAACCACAGGAGTTCCCGCCTTACCAAAAGACTTGCCGAGATTCACATAGCCATAGGCGATGCGCCTGCCGCGGAAAAATACCTCGGCCTGCTTGAAAAAACGTTGTTTTACAGAAAATGGGCACGGGAACACCGAACATTACTGCATGCGACTGACGTTCCCCTGAGGGAAAAAATCCCCTCCGTGGATACGGTGCGCCTTGCCGATGATTACGTAAACGCGCTGGAAATTTTGCTGAAGAGCAATCCCGAAAACAAAATGGCTCTGGATTACCTGCTTTGCACGCATATTTTAAGAAAAGACATCCCTGCTTTCAGGGAAGCTTACGACAGTTGGTTTATCCGGGAAACTGAAACGGTTCCGGGTGTTTACGCACAGGCGCTTATTGTCTCTTTATACCGGGAAGGAGCATCCGATGAAACCCTCCGGGCATATGGGATTCCGGCCTCCGTAATAAATCATTTTATGGAATATACGAACGCTTATCAGGAATCCGGAGGAGATCCTGAACCGTTACAGGAAATGTACGGCAACACTTTCTGGTTTTATTACCACTTTGCCGTGTTAGAATAATGAAGACACCGATTTACATACTATTTTTATGTTTGATGGTTGTTATGACATCCTGCAGCCAACCGCACGGGGTAACGGAAAATAATGAATTCCCTCCCATTTATCCGGATTATACGGAAGTGACGATCCCTGTAAATATTGCCCCCCTGAATTTCATGGTTCGCCAGGCAGACAGACTGCAGGTTGTTATTGCTTCCAATGGCAAGACCATTAAACTTAAAGGCAGGAACAGGATCCTCATCCCGGCGGGAAAATGGCGCAGGATACTTGCTCAAGCCTCCACAGGGCCCGGCCGGATACGCGTAGAAGTTACGGCTAAAGAGGACGGCTTATGGACCCGTTACGCGCCTTTCAATATTTACATAACCCCTGAAACCGTTGATCCCTACCTGAGCTACCGTCTTATAGAACCCGGCTATGAAGTCTGGAAATCCCTGCAACTGGCAGAAAGAAATGTGGAAACGTTCCGCGAACGTATCATAGCCGATAACAGCCTGACCGACAACAGCTGCATGAATTGCCACACCTACGGGAACCAGGATCCCGGCCTTTCGTTCTTTCATTTAAGAGGACCGGGCGGCGGTACGGTTTTGAACCGGAACGGGGAACTGCGCAAAATCAATATCAACAACCCGGACATGATCTCGCCCGTTGTATACGGGAACATACATCCTTCAGGAGATTACGGGGTATTCTCATCCAACATTGTACTCCCCGGGTTTCACACCCTGAAAGGAGAAAGGCTGGAAGTATATGACTCTGAATCCGATCTGGTAATTGTAGATTTCAGGGATAACACGGTTACTCCTTTCCCTGAAGATTTTCCCCGGGAATTGAGGACTTTTCCTGTTTTTTCCGCTGACGGCAATACCGTTTTTTACTGCAATGCCCCGCAAATAAGTGTTCCCGACAGCATTTATCATTTGAAATACGACCTGCTCAAAATTTCCTTTGATCCGGCTTCCGGAAGTTGGGGATCAAAAGCGGACACTGTGGTAAATGCTTCTTCCCTGGGATTATCCGTTTGTCATCCAAAAACATCTCCGGACGGAAAATACCTGCTGTTTACCATGGCCGATTACGGAACGTTTCCCATTTGGCACCAGGAAACGGATATGTGGCTGCTTAACCTGCATACCGGGGAGATCAGCAAATTGGAAGGTGTCAATTCCACTTATTCCGACACTTACCACAGCTGGTCATCCAACAGCAGGTGGTTTGTTTTCGCCAGCAAACGGGATGACGGTATTTACGGAAAACCTTATTTTTGCTTTATTGATGCAAAAGGGAATGCCCGCAAACCTTTTGTGTTGCCCCAAAAAGACCCGCGTATCTACGACAACACACTCAAATCATACAATATTCCCGAATTATCCAGGGGGAAGTTGCCCTTTGGTGCAACAGATATCGAACGTATTTACAAAAAGACACCTGCAGAAAACGTTTCCATGAAATAAAACGCTTATCATGAATAAGACATATTCCTATATTCAGAAAACCCTGCCTGTTCTTTTCGGGTTGGCAGTTTTTCTGTTTTTTGGCATGATATACCCTTATCATTTGCATTACCATGAGCAGTTTCAGCTTTTCCTAACCACTCCGGAATATTTTTTGGACACGATTTCAAAACCCGGCGGATTTGCAGACTACCTGGGAACTTTTGTAACTCAGTTTTTTCTGTTTTCCTGGTTGGGCGCTGGAATAATTGCCATACTTCTGATGTCACTTCAATGGCTTATACACAATATTGCCCGAAAGATCCGGCCTGCCGGTGCGTGGTTTTCCTTATCTTTTATCCCCCCCGTTTTTTACTGGATCCTTTTGTGTAATGAGAACTTTCTGGCTAGCGGCATCTTTTCCGTAATCCTGGGGCTGATCTTCTGGCTGAACTATTTTTACATCCGCAACACCGCGGCGCGTATGACATTCATCCTGATCTGCATTCCCATTCTTTACTGGCTGGCCGGAGGAGCCGTTCTCTTTTTTGCATTGGGATGTGCAATCATTGAATGGAGTAAAGAAGGTTCCGCTGCAAGAAAGATTACCCTGACTGTGGCCGTAACGGTTCTGCTTGCAGGATGTTTCCTGACAGCAAAAACGATCCTGCCGCAATATCCTTTTGCCAGGCTGGTCATAGGCACCGACTATTTCAGGTTCCCTGTACTCTATCCCTCAGGGATCTGGGTCATGTGGCTTATGAGTCTGCTCGTACCCCTGTCCTTTCTGGTACTTCCGTCAAATTTCAAAAAAAAGAAAAACCGGGCCCTGACCGGGATACTGCTCTCACTGGCCCTGGTCATCCTGAGTACATACATGGTAGCCATCAACACCCAGAAAAACAAAGAAGACATCATGGCTTATGATCATTTTGTAAGAATGCAACAATGGGATAAAGCCATATCCCGTGCCGACCGAAAATCCCCGTCTTCACCTCTTTCGGTTGCCTGCCTGAATCTTTCATTGTGTAAAAGCGGCTTGATGTCAGACAACATGTTCCGTTATTACCAGAACGGGCCTGAAGGATTGATACCCACTTTTGCCAGGGATTTTACAGTTTCCATGATCACAGGAGAGATATACTACCACCTGGGATTCATCAACACAGCGCAACGCTTTGCCTTTGAATCCATGGAATCACTTCCCAATTACTGGAAAAGTGCACGATCCGTGAAAAGACTGGCAGAAACCAACCTGATAAACGGACAGTACAAGGTGGCGCGGAAATACCTTGTTATCCTGCAAAAGACTCTATTTTACAAGAAATGGGCCAATTACGTTATGTCTTTTCTGGAGGACGAAGAAGCCATCAACAAGCATCCTGAATGGGGAACATTGAGAAAATACCGTACGAAAACGGATTTCCTGGATTCTGAGCAGGAAAAAGACATGATGTTGGGAATATTGCTCCAGCAAAACTTTACTCATTATATGGCATACGAATACCTGCTGGCATACTGTTTACTGACCAAAGACCTGGATCGTTTCATGCAGTATTACCCGTTAGGCATGGAACTCCGTTACCGGCACGTTCCGGTCAGTTACCAGGAGGCCCTGATATACATCTGGTCGCTGAGCCACGAAGACCCTGTCAGAACCGTACCTTATCCTGTCAGCGATAAGGTTAAGCAAGAACTGGTAGCTTACCAGAATATTTATTTGAACTCATCCAACCCCGAAGAAGTTTTGAAAAAGAACCATTCGGGCACTTATTGGTATTATTTACACTTCAGATAATGAAAAAAATACTCCTGATAACAACAACACTGATTGTTTCAATGGCTTGGACCGGATGCAAGAAAGGAGTTGCCAATGCAGATCTCTCAGATACATTACCTCCCGTTTTCCCGGATTATTCCGGTGTCACGATTCCGGTAAACATTACTCCCCTGGACTTCCAAATGACCGATAACGCCACAAAAATGTTTGTTAAAGTGGAAGGGGCAAGAAGCGGTTTACTGGAAACAGGGAATCGCAAATCTGCAGCTTTTAAGCTAACCCGATGGAAAAAAATTCTGGAAGAAAACGCCGGGGACAGCCTTTCTGTTACGGTATACGCAAAATACAAAGACAAAGGATGGATACAATATTTGCCATTTACTCTTTACGTGAATCCCGTTCCGGTAAACCGGTACCTGGTATACCGCCTGATAGCCCCGGGATATGAAGTCTACAGCAAAATGGGGATCTATCAAAGGAATCTGTCCTCTTTCAAAGAAATCCCCCTGCTGGAAAATACACTGATACCCGGAAACTGCATGAACTGCCACTCATTTACCGGAAACAATCCGGACAACATGAGCCTGCACATAAGGGGAGAACTTGGCGGAACCATCCTGAAACAGGGAGAAGATATTGAGATACTGAACACGAAAACCAAAGAAACAATAGGAAACTGTGTTTATCCCTACTGGCATCCTACCGGAGATTATGTGGTATATTCTGTCAACAAGACCATTCAGGTATTTCATGCCATTCAGGATGAACGGGTTGAGGTGATTGACCTGGCTTCAGACATTGTTGTTTACCACCCGGAAAGCAAAAAGGTTATTACAAGCGAATTGCTGGAAACAGATGATTTTGAAACTTTCCCGTCTTTTTCTCCTGACGGGAAAACGTTGTATTTCAGCTCCTCGGCTTTTCAAAAGATCCCTGAGGATTACAAAGAGATTCGTTATAATCTGTGCGCCATCGCATTCGATCCTGAAACCATGACTTTCGGGGACCACGTAGACACCCTTGTGAATGCTGCAGCAATGGGAAAAAGCATCTCCTACGCCAGGCCCTCTCCTGACGGCAAATACATCATGTTCACCCTATCCGACTATGGAAATTTCTCTATCTGGCATAAGGAAGCCGATCTGTGGCTTTACAATCTGAAGGACGGTTCCCTCAGGGAAATGAAAGAAGTCAACAGCGACGATGTGGAAAGTTACCACAGCTGGTCCTCTGAAGGCACCTGGTTTGTATTCAGCAGCCGTCGTCTTGACGGATTGTACACAAGACCGTTTTTTGCCTGCATCAATGAAGAAGGAAAAATTTCCAAACCCTTTTTATTACCCCAGAAAAGACCGCTGGAATTTTATAACATGACGTTTTTTTCCTACAACGTTCCCGAGTTTGTTACCGGCCCGGTTGACTGGGACCTGGGAGAAGTTGAAAAAATGCTGACCGGAGGGAAAAGAGATTCCATAGAATACCGAAAAATCCAAAACAACTGATAATGAAAAAGATACTGTTATCCCTGATCGGCCTGCTGATCTGTCTGAATGCAAGTGCCCAACAACACCACAATTTTAAAGTTTCCATATATACCCGCGCCTACGAGGTAGAAAAGATGAAAGACAGCCAATGGCTGGATTCTACCTGGCGTATCATTTCCGAACAGGTACAGGTGGACAGGATATACCTGGAAACCCACCGTGACCTGCTGATCGTTCCCGATGCCACATTGCGTAAAGCCATTCGCTTTTTTAAGGAAAAAGGACTGGAAGTGGGAGGAGGAATTACCTACACCATAGATGAATCCAACAGTTTTGAGACATTTTGCTACACCAATCCCGAACATCGGAAAAAAATACAGGAGATAGCTGAACATACGGCACGTTATTTTGACGATTTCATCCTGGACGATTTTTTCTTTACCAGCTGCAAGTGCCCGCTCTGCATAGAAGCCAAAGGCGATATGAGCTGGACGGAATACCGCCTGAAACTGATGACAGAAGCCGGGAAAACCCTGGTTCTGGATCCTGCCCGCAAGGTCAATCCCAATGTGCGGGTAATTATTAAGTATCCCAACTGGTACGACCATTTCCAGGGCCTCGGATTTGATCTGGAACACGGACCTTATTTGTTTGACGGAGTATGGACCGGTACGGAAACCCGGGATCCCTCCTCGGCACAACACCTGCAAAATTATCTGAGCTACAATGTTTTCAGGTATCTGGACAACCTTCGTCCCGGGTTCAACTTCGGAGGATGGGTGGACAGCGGAGGCTCCCATATGGGTATGTACAGGTATGCCGAACAACTTTGGCTCACTTTATTTGCCAAAGCCCCTGAAGTGACCCTTTTTGCATACAACCAGCTGCTAAGACAACCCCAATTGGGAAAAACCGCACACGAAACATTCTCCTTCGTTGATCAGTTTTTAGGAGACCTGGGCAAACCAATGGGCATTGTTTCTTACAAACCATTCCATGCAACAGGAGAAGATTTTCTTCAAAATTACCTGGGAATGATAGGTCTTCCCATGGATATGCGCCCCGATTTTCCGCAGGACAAGCAAGTAGTATTGCTTACGGAACAGGCGAAATTCGATCCGCAAATTGAATCAAAGATCATAAAACAATTGCTCAAGGGAGGAGATGTGATTGTTACCACCGGATTGGTCAAGGCCATACCGGAAAAGATCGCTTCCATTGCCGAAGTCCGTTGTTCGGACCTGAAAGCCATTGTGAATGATTTCGGATGGAACGGGAAAAGCACCAAAGATTTGCTGATCCCGCAGGTACTTTACCTGACAAACGATTCGTGGGAGATCGTATCGGCAGGAAACCCGCTTACAAAAGGGGTCATCGGATATCCCATTCTGCTCAGATGTCCTTTTGGAGGAGGCAATATGTACGTGTTAACCATTCCTGACAGCTTTGCAGATCTCTATGCGTTTCCTGATCAGGCACTGAACATGATCCGCTTTTTTATGAGCCCGGATCTGGGCGTACGCATTGAAGGCCCTGCAAAGATCGGTTTATTCGTATACGACAACGGAACATTCATAGTGGAATCATTCCTGGACGATCCCACAGAAGTGACTGTTGTATTATCCACACCTGAAACTACTCTGACGGAATTGACCGGTAATACCGTTTATAAAATACAGGACAACAAATGCACCTTCACCCTGGAACCCCATACTTACAAAGTCTTTAAGAAGTAATACCCCATGAAGAAATTATTGTCTGTACTCATTCTGTTATCGGGACTTTTTTCCTTTACATTAAAAGCCCAAACAGAGGTTATGGCCTGGGGCAATATTACCGGCATTCGCGTAGAAGGGCATTTGATGGAATTTGAATCTTTTCTGACCGTCTCCGGTAACGATCTGGAAAACCCGGTTTTTACAGGGAAAGAAAGACAGAGAAGACCGCAATATTACCGGGACGGATTCAAACAACAGGTCACAACGGATTTTGAAGGAGTGCGATTTGAACAAACCGTGACCGATACGGAGCGTGGAACAGCACAAGTTTCCATCCGAACCTATTCAGACACCACTGTATCCGACAAAAACGCATTTTTTGCCCTGCACCTGAAAAATGCCAGGGTCCAACAGACCGGTAAAACGATTTTACTGGAGAACAAAAACATCAAACTCAACTTGACGTTTACCGGGAAACCCCAATTCAGAATAAAAGACGGCATATGTTACATTCCTCTTTTGACCGGTTTAAAAAAAGGGACGCATGCAGCCATTGATTTTACCATCCTGACCCAGGGCTCCATTGACCGTAAGCCGGCGACCATATATGCCGATTTTTCCCGGCCCGGAAGGCGTTTTGACGGATTTGGCGGTAATTTCCGTCTGCAAAACCCTCAAATGGACCCGAAAGTTATTGACTACTGTCTGGATAACATGCGCATCGCCTGGGGTCGCGTGGAGATGCCCTGGGCCAACTGGCAACCCTTTGAAGATCAGCCTCCCGCTCCTGACCAACGTGTAAATGATGCTATGGAAATGGCCCGGCGACTTGGCGCCCGCGGCATGCCCGTCATTGTAAGTGCCTGGTTCCCCCCGGCATGGGCTGTGGATGGTGATATCCGCGATTATTGGCGCCGTGGAGGCGGGGTAAGGGCATACCGTCTGGATCCTGAAAAAAAGGAAGCCATTTACAATTCAATAGCAGATTACCTGGTTTATTTAAAAGCCCATTACGGAGTGGAAGCTTATGCGTTCTCCTTCAACGAATCCGACCTGGGAATTGATGTACACCACACACCTCAGGAACATGCTGAATTCATAAAGGAAATGGGAGCTGTACTGGCCCAAAGGAACCTGGCCACAAAAATATTGCTGGGAGACAACTCGGATGCAACCACTTATGATTTCATTATACCTGCCATGGAGGATGCGTCAACGCACAAATACATGGCAGCAATATCCTTCCATTCATGGAGGGGTTGCAACGATTCCACCCTGAAAAAATGGGCAGAAGCCAGCCGCCGGCTGAACATTCCCTTAATTGTCGGGGAAGGCAGCACCGATGCTGCCGCACACCGCTATCCCCAAATATTTGCCGAGTCGACCTTCGCCTTTTACGAGATCAATCTGTACATTAGGATATGTGCCCTTTGCGAGCCTTTATCCATCCTGCAATGGCAACTCACCTCTGATTATTCCATTCTGTGGGGAGACGGCATTTACGGATCCGAAGGCATCCTGCGTCCCACACAGCGTTTCTGGAACCTGAAACAATTGGCATCCACACCGGAAGGAGTTTTTTCGATACCCTTATCCTGTGACACGGAACTGATCAATTGTGCCGCTTTCGGGAATCCGTCAAACGGAAGCTTTGCATTACACGTTGTTAATAACGGTGCTGCAAGGGAAATTACGCTTAAAGGAATACCTGCAGGAGGTATTGTCATGTACGTAACCAATGTGCAGGACGGGATGAAGGAGATCGGTAGGACACAGGCAAAGGAAGGCACGCTGGAATTATCCCTGCCGGCAGCCTCCTTTATATCGTTGATTTGTTCTTCCGGTAATGGGCCCTGAATAATTTGGGCGTCATGTTTCTTTTTTTCTTGAAGATCCGGTTGAAATTGGAAAGGTTGTTGAAGCCGCACTCAAAACAGATCTCAGAGATTGTCTTGTTGGAATCTACTAGCATCCGGGAAGCATAGCCTAACCGGATGTCTATTATGTAGTCCGATAGCGTCTTGCCTGTACGCAGTTTGAAGAAACGGCTGAATGCCACCGGAGACATGCCAACCATCTGGGATAAATCTTTCAAACTAAGTTCCCTGGTATAATTTTGATTAATATGATCTTTTACTTTACAAACCCTCCGGCTTTCCGTATTTCTTTCAGCATGGGCGAAAGAACTACTGGCCAGACTAATGCTGTTTTCAGCAACAGATAACTGGTGCAACAGTTTCAAAAGTCTTAAGAACTGCTCAAATCCTTTTTCTTCTTTTGCAATGGTATCAATCAACGTGTATACACGCATGATGGTATCGAGCTGAAAAGAAACACCGTGTTCTGCTTTAACCAGCATTTTGCGTATGGTATTAAACTGGTTTTTTTCCAACAGACAATCGGGCAATAAATCCGGGGAAAACTGAATGGTAATCTCACGTATTAACGGAGATTTGCACTCTCCCTGCTCCCATACGTGTTCCAGTCGTTCCCCCGAGATCAGGATCAGATCGTAATCCCCCGTATACTGAATGTTGTCCCCTACTGTCCTTTTTAATCCTTTCCCGTGCTCTATGAAGTTGATCTCATACTCCCTGTGTTGGTGCAACGGATAGGTAAATTCCGTTTTGTAACGTTCCACAACGTGAAAACAATCTTTGTCGGACAGAGGGGGGATCTCGTTCAGAATATTGAGGTTCATACTCACAAAACTAA
>ERZ795053.1647-NODE-1647-length-28099-cov-10.715697_pt1 | contig 28099 bp, 23 predicted proteins | sample MGYA00375137_ERZ795053 | MGnify/ENA primary metagenome ERZ795053 (study PRJEB30182, sample SAMN05720284) | activated sludge metagenome | isolation source: Anaerobic digester | place: Hong Kong | collected 2014-12-17 ...
CCCAATTTTATTTTGCCGGGTTTGATGGGTTGAGCGGCGGCGAGTTTCCGGAGCCTTTGGTGTTAACGGCCGTGCCCGGCACAGACGAAGCGGGCCAGGCCATCCTGACCGCGCAAAAAGACATCGTGTTGTCCGGCTAGGCAAAGCTTTGGACATCCATCTGATTTTGCTACAATCGCCCGCAGGTGATTTCTACCGTTGGCAGGAGGCAAAAACAGATGGCCGAAGATCCTTCCCCCGTTCCCGACACAGGTCAAGCAACCGTTCCCTGGGCTGACTGGCAGAAACAGTTGGCCGCTCTGGTCTTGTTGGTCTTGGTCCCGGTGACGCTTTATGCGCTGCGCCCGGTGTTGTATCCCCTGATTTACCTGTTTCTGATCGCATTTATTTTGCGTTACCCCATCAAGCTGCTGCAAAAGCGCCTGAAGTTGTCTTATCGGGTGTCTGTGCTGCTGGTGTATCTGGTGTTTGTGCTGCTGGTCGTGCTGGCGGTGTTCTGGCTGCTGGGTTCGCTGGCGCAAACGGCCGTGACCATGTTCCAGGGTTTACAGGCGGGGCTCAACGCCCTCATCCCCACGCCGCAGACCGTGACGATTGGCCCTATCGACCTGAGTCCCATCGTGCAGCCGCTGCAAAAAATGGCGGCGATTGGCGGGGCGGTGAAGCTGGCCTCGTCCTCCGGGGCGCTGGTCAGCCAGTTGGGTTCTGTGTTGGGGCTGCTGGCCGGTTTCCTCAGCGATCTGTTTTTTGTGGTGATCATCTTGCTCTTTTTCCTATTGGAGATGCCGCGCACGGTAACGGCCGTGGGCGGGCTGATTCCCGAACCGGCGCGGCGCGAATACGCCATCCTGTTCAGCCGCAGCGTGGAGCTGTTCCAGAGTTACCTGGTGGGGTCGCTGCTGGTGGTCGCTTTTTACTGGCTGTTGACGACGGTGATTTTTGCCCTCACCGGCGTGCCCAACGCCCTGGTCAGCGGCCTGGTTATTGCCCTGCCGAATTTTATCCCCAGCCTGGGCGGGTTGATTTCCGCCCTGATGGTTTTCTTCTATACGCTGATCGTCGGCTCCGACAGTATCAGCATGAATCCGCTGATTTTTGCCTTTTTGCAGATGGCGGCGTTTATGCTGGTTTCCGGCGTGGCCTATTATTTTGTCGACGTGCGCGTCTACTCGCGTTCGGTCAACATCCCGGTCTGGGTGCTGCTGGTGGGATTGGTGGTCTTTTCGGCGGCGCTGGGCCTGCTGGGCGTGCTGATCGCCGCCGCTGTGCTGGCCATTTTGGGCGAGGTGTTGGGCTTTGTGCTGAAAAAATTACGCGGCGAAGACCCGTATCCTGGGGAACCAGAGCCGCCGCTGTTTAGCCAGGGGAGCGTTTGAGTTTGCCTCTTTGCGGCCTGGCGTTAAAAATTTTTGACGATGGTGACGCCCAGGCGGGATATATCGGCCAGGAAGCATTGGGGTTCGACGATGTGGGCCTGATAGTGCGGGCCGGGGCGGCGGGCGGACCCATCGAGCAGTTGCAGCAGACAGGCCGCGGCGGGCACGGCCGTTACCACGTACCCATCCTCATGAAAAACGTACAGGTCTAGGCGGGCAGGCTGTCCATTCTTCAGACCGCGCGCTTCCAGCTTGAGCAGTGTGCCATATGGCGGGCGGCTGAACGTGTCCAGGCTCCACTTCATCAGGCGGCCCATGGGCGCCGCGCCGCGCCGTGGGGCCAGCTTGAGCACGGCCATGACCAGCGGCGAGACAAACCAGTCGGTAAACCAGTTGAAGCCGCCGACAAAAAAGCCGGTCGCTTGCAAGTCGGGGAACAATTCCGGCAGGGGGCGCATTTCTGCCAAAAACATGGGAACCGTATATTGGCGGCCAAAGCCGGGGCCGACTTCCTGGCCGAAATCCATGTAGGCCGGTTTCATCATGCTGAGCCAGTTTTTTTGCTGCCAACGGCCGTTGGCAAACGCCAGCATCTGAAAATCCATGAACTCGGCCACAAACTCGGCCATCGTGCTGGGGCTGAGGTTGAGGGCGCGCCAGTCGATTTTGATCACGCTGCCGACGTTGGCGCTGGTCAGTTGGTCGAAGTGCGGCGCGGCGTAGCGCACCAGGGCGGCCGGTAGACCGGGGTGAAAACCGCCGTCGGTGACGAAGCAGCAGCCGGCGGCTTCGATTTGGGGGGCGTAACGGTGGAGTACGGCCGTTTTCTCCTGCGCGTAAATCACGTCCAAGTAATCCACCCGAGCGGCCAAGGCGGCCTGGATCACGTTGTCGGCGTAAACGGCCGTAGACGAAGCCACCACCAGCACATCCACGCCGTCCAACGCCGCGCGCAGCGAGGCCGGGTCGGTGGCGTCGGCGCGACGGGCGGCGACGCGGACCGCGCCAGAGGCGGCGTTCAGGCTGTCGGCCAGGGCCTGGGCGCGGGCCAGATTGCGCCCGGCGACGATGAGGCGAGCGTCGGTTGTGCGGTGGAGGAGGGTGGTTAACGGCCGTCCGGTGTTGCCGTAGCCGCCGAGAATCAGAATGGTTGGCGTCGTCATCTCGTCTGGCTCAATTTGCCGCGGCGCGGACCGGCTGGCGCAGGACAGTCTTGAGCTTTTCCGGGGCCACCCGGCGCGGATCGCCGAGGTAGATTTCGTGGTGTTTGCCGTTGAAGATGAGGTTGTTGGCCGGCATGAATTCGTGGTGGAGGCGGTGCAGAACGGGCGCTTCGTCGTCGTAGGAGCCGGTGTGCATGATTTGGGCGGACAACCCCTCGTGGTAGCTTTCCAGCCGGGGGAGGGCCGATAAGTCTTTTTGTTTGGCGACGACGGCCGTGGCCGCCGCATGCATTTCGGCCGTGATCCAATCGGGCTGCATGATCATCATCGTCCAATCCCATTGGCTCTTGTCACGGCGGGCGGTAAAGCTGTCCGTGTCGCTGGCCCACCACAGCCCCTCCAGTGGCGGCACGGTGTAATCCCGACCCAGCTGCTGCTTGCTGGCGAATTTGAGCTTGTAGGCGACAGCGTAAAGCGCTTCGACTGCGGCTGAATATGCCTGGGCCGTGTTGGGGTCGCCGTGCCCGTCGATCATCAAGAACTGCATGGCCGGCACGTCCACCAGGGAAAAATCCTTGCCAGATGGCTGGTACAAATGCTTTAGCTCGCGTTTGAAATCTATTTTGTTCATGGTTGGATGACTCCCTCAGGTGCACGGCCGTTGCGCCCGCGCCCAGTTCTGTTGCCCGGATCAATCTTGACAATTGAGTCCCATCTAAAACCGCTTGATACCCCTCATGTTACCCTCAATTCATGACACCCTGCGTCAACAATTCACCCCCACCTTGTCACCTTGTCACCCCCTCACCCCTTCACCTCCGCCCCCATCCGGCGCGGCAAATAATTCGGCGAACAGCCGCGCATTGTCGGCAGCGGCAAACTGGGTGAAGGCCGCGGCCGATTCGGCTTTGGCCTGCGTCTTTTTCTGCTCCAGATTGGCGACCAGCCAGCCAATGGCCACCAGCGCCCGCCGGTTTTTCTTGCGCCGCAGCGGCAGGTCATCGGCCACGTGCAGCAGGTAGGTTTGCTGCACGTTCAGATCGTTCAGGTCGCCGAGGTGGGTTTGTAGTTGTTTGAGCTGGCGAATGAGCAGGCTCATTTCTTTGGGCGGGAACAGGCTGGCGAAAAATTCCATCAGGTAGCGCAGCTTTTTGCATTCGATACGCAGGCTGTGCATTTGGCCGAGCTGGTTTTGGATGAGGATGGTTTGGCCGGCCTGGATGACTTGCTGGTAGCGTTTGTATATGCGGCGTTGGGCCAGGGTGAGGATGGGCGTGGCGGCGTTGGCGATTTTTTTGCGGGGCACGGCCGTTTTCCCTTCTTCCCCCGCCGGTTGGGCCAAAAACGCTTCCCAATCGGCCGCCATCTGCCGGTATTCGGTTGAATTGAGCCCCGCGCTGACTTCTTGCAAAGCCTGGCCGCGCCTGGCGCGCAAGAAATCAAACAACGGCTCGATTTCATCGCGCAAGAAATCGGGCAGCTGGCTCTTGTAATCTTCTTCGGCCAGCAAATAAACGTCCAGGTCGCGCAAGTGGTTGGACAATTGGCCGATAACCTTAAACTCGCGTTTGAAGCGGTTGGTGGTGGCGGGCGGAAAGACCGCCTTAATCTGGCTCAGGGCGGAGCGGGTGCGGCGCACGGCCACGCGGTAATCGTGCAAGAATTCCGGGTCCAGGTCCTGCCGGATATAGGTTTCGTTGGTGCGCATCACCTGAAACAGGTAGCGTAAAATGGCTTTGGTGGCTTCGTCGGCGCGCATGTCGGGGGTCAGGTTGATGTCTAGCTTGGTCGAATAGCCGCCTGGGGTCTGGCCAACGGCCGTCAGCACATCGTCAAACCGGGCTGTTTCGGTGGCGGCAAGGCCGGCCTGCGCCAGCCGGTCGGCCAGCGCCTGGGCCGCCTCGGCCCGCCCGGCCAGCGGGTGGATGGTCAGGTGGGCGGTGGGAGATTGCGGGGCGCTGCGATCAGACGGCCGTATCTCCGCCAGCACCAATTCGGCCGTCGGCTGGGCCGCCTCGTCCATCACCTGGTAAGCGCGGGTGTGCACCAGCACGTCGGCCTGGGGCAGCAGGGCGCGCACGCTAATCACCGGATCCAGGCGGGCGCGCAGCAGGCCGGGGGGCAAATCCCACACATACACCGGCGGTTCGGGCATAACGGCCGTGGTCACTTCCCGGCGCGCCGCCAGATCATTCAGGCTGTACACATCGCCCACACGCCACAGCCCTAACCCCTGGCGATACAAACGCCAATCGAACGTATCATACACCACCAGGTGTTCCGTCTGCTTTTTCTCTTCTTGCACATGCCAGGCTGGTTCTAAAAAGTCTGTCCATTCGGCCGGACCATAGCCGTCCGGCAAAGCAAATTTCCACATGAATCCTCCCGATCGACTCGGTTCAAGCGTTTTTAATTTTGTCTTTCTTGGTTCGGCTTAATTTTACTATAAGGCCAGCCGGGTTAACAGAACATTAACAATACCGTGCTACCTTCAAAGGCGTTAACCGGCCAAGTATAATGAAATCGGGTTCATACCAGATAAGGGCCTTACCCGCACAAAACCTCCAGCAAAAATCCGGCACACGCTTTGCCGCTGGCCCCGCCGATACGCGTGACGGTCTGGCAAGCTGTAGCCAGGCCGCAGATAGTAAAAATCAAAGGGAGTCAAATCATGAAAATAGCGATACCGCACGAAACGGAACGTTTTGGCGCTGTGCTCATCCACAACGTGCAAAAAGTGTATGAACTGGACGCCGGTTTGGGCTGGTCATCACAAGATTTGGCCGACGATTCCGTTATCCAGCGCATTCCTTATGATGCTTTGTCTCAGATTGAAAAACAGATGGCTGTCGTTGTGCCGATGCGCGGCGAGCGCATTAAATTGGTGGAAGGCGTCTTGTGCGGCATCCCGAATCACTGCCTCACCATCATCCTCTCCAACAGCCCGCGCCAACCGGTGGATCGCTTTGCCATAGAGCGGGAGGCGTTTCTCAACTACTGCCGCTTCACCAAAAAGCGCGTGCTGATTGTGCATCAAAAAGACCCTGTGTTGGCCCAGGCGTGCCAGGAAGCCGGTTATCCAGACCTGGTGGATCCGGCCACCGGCCTGGTGCGTAATGGCAAGGCGGAAGGCATGATCCTGGCGACGCTGCTGGCGCGGTTGGCCGGCGCGCGATACCTGGGTTTTGTGGACGCCGACAATTATTTTCCCGGCGCGGTGCTGGAGTATGTGCGGGAGTATGCGGCCGGTTTTTGCATGAGCAAATCACCCTACACCATGACGCGCATCGCCTGGCACAGTAAGCCGAAAGTGATTGAGGATGGGCTGTTTTTTGCCAAATGGGGCCGTACTTCCCGCAACACCAACCACTTTTTGAACGCGCTGATTGCCGAATATACCGGCTTTGAGACGGAAATTATCAAGACGGGCAACGCCGGGGAACATGCGCTGAGTATGAATCTGGCGATGTTGTTGGATTATTCTTCGGGCTATTCCATCGAGCCATACCATTACATCAACATGTTTGAAAAATTTGGCGGGCTGTCGGGCACGACTTTGAACAAGAGGCTCATCCAGCAGCACGTCGAAGTATTCCAGATTGAGTCGCGGAATCCGCACATGCATGACGTAGGCAAGGGGGACGAGCACATCGAGGCCATGACGTATGCGGCGATGCAGGTGATTTTCCACTCGCCGATTTGCCCGAAGCGGGTGAAAAAGCAGCTGCTCAAGAAGATGCGGGCGATTGATTTGCTGGATAAGAAAGAGACACCGGCGGAGGTCATTTATTATCCGGCGCTGCAAGACGTGGATTTGAATCAGCTGATGGCGATGATTGAGGAACGGCCGTATGCCCGGGTCATTCGCGATTACCTCAAGCTGAACAACGGCCGTGCGCCCGTTACCAACCCACTCCCGCCCCCCGAGGACACAGTCTCCGCCAACTAGCCATTTACGAGGTAACCCTATGCAAGCTCCAGCCACTACCGACGCCACAACCCAGGTCCATTTGCTCTCCCACAACCACTGGGACCGCGAATGGATCTTCACCGCCAAATACGCCAACCGCTGGCTGCCCACTTTCTTCGACAACCTGCTGCGCCGCCTGGCCGAGCAGCCCGACTACCGCTTTGTGCTGGATGGGCAAACGCTCATCATCGAAGACTACCTGCGCCAACTGCCGCCCGACGAAGCGGCCGCCCGCGAACGCGACATTCGCCGCTACGTGCATCGCGGCCAACTACAAGTTGGCCCGGCGTATCTGCAACCCGATTGGAGCCTGGTCAGCGGCGAGGCGCTGGTGCGCAACCTGCTCATTGGCGGACAGATGGCGGCCCGTTACGGCCGTGTCATGAAAGTCGGCTGGCTGCTGGACAACTTCGGCCAGATTGCCCAGGCGCCGCAAATTTTCAAAGGCTTTGGCATCGAAGGTGCATTTGTCTGGCGCGGCGTCGAAATGCCGCCTGAAAAGCTGAGCACCGAATTTTGGTGGACAGCACCCGACGGGTCGCGCATTTTAGGCGTCTACCTCCTGGACAGTTACCGCAACGCCATGGTCTTGGGCATGACCCGGGAGATTGCCCAGCAGCGCATCGCCTCCCACGCCCAGACGCTGCGCCGCTTTGCCAGCACGCCCAACGTGTTGTTGATGAACGGCTATGAACAGGTGCCGGAACCAGACAACGTGCTGCCGATCATCGCAGAGGTGAACCAGACGCTTGGCCCGGCGCTGCACTGCCGGCAAAGCACGCCGCCGGAATATTTGCAGGCCATTTTGCGCCATGATCCCGATCTGCCGGAATTGGGTGGTTACCTTTACAGCGGCCGTTACGCCCCCATCCTCAAAGGCGTCTATTCCAGCCGCAGTTACCTTAACCAGCAAAATAACGACTGCCAGCGCGAATTGGAGCGCTGGGCGGAAAAGTTTAATGCCTTTGCCTGGGCTTTTGGCTTCGATTATCCGGAAGCGCGCTTTCGCCAGACCTGGAAGACGCTGCTGCTGAATCACACCCACGACGACATGTGCGGCTGCTGCATTGATCCCATCGCCCGGGACATGGAAGATCGGTTCGCGGAGGTGGCGCGGATGGCCCACACGTTGTCGTCGGAGAGCATGCGGGCATTGGCGCAGGCAGTGGATACGTCCAGAGGCGGTGGGGAAACGGCCGTCATCATCTACAATCCCTCCTCGCGCGGCCGCCGCCAGGCTGTGCCCGTCTCTCTGGAAATCCCTGAAGAACTGGCCGACTTTCACATTCGCGACGGCCGTGGCCAATGCGTGCCCCACCAGACCATCAGCCGCATCGGCAGCAAAACAGACCTGACCATCTGGGCCGACGTGCCGGCGCTAGGCTACAAAACCTACTTCATCCACGATGGCGCCCAGACGCCTGAGCCGCATCCCACCGTCTGCGCCTCCGCCGCCGACCACATCCTGGAAAACGAATACCTGCGCGTCAAAATCAACAACGACGGTTCCCTGACCATCCACGAAAAAATCCACGATGACGTGTACCACAACGTAGCCTATTTTGAGGATGGCGGCGACTGCGGCGACACTTACGATTATTCTCATCCGGCGCAAGACACCCTGATCACCAGCCTGGGGCAAAAAGCAAAAATTAGCCTGGTGACCGAAGGTGAACTGGTAGCCTGTTTTCGCGTCGAGCTGCAGCTTCATTTGCCGGAAAGTCTGACGCCCGACCGCCAGGCGCGCAGCGAAGCGCGGCGCGCGCTGCCCATCGTCTCCTTCATCGAGCTTTCGGCCAATGCCGGCCACGTGGAAATCACCACGGAAATCCACAACACCGTCAAAGATCACCGGCTGCGGGTGTTGTTCCCCAGCGGCATCGCCGCCGACGTATCGCATGCCGGCGCGCCTTTTGACGTGGCTAAATTCCCCATTGAAGAAGAGCCGGTCAGCGCCGAGATCCCTGAGCAGTTAGCTGGCCTGATGCTGGCCGGGCGGTACACCGCGCCGGTCAACACCCGCCCATTCCAAAATTTTGTCAGCCTGGCCAACGAAGCTCAGGATCAGAGCTTCTCCATTTTTAGCCGGGGGCTCAGCGAATATGAGGTGCTGCCCCAAGACAACACGATAGCCCTGACGTTGCTGCGGGGTGTGGGCTGGCTGGCGCGGGCCGATTTGCTCACGCGAACCGGCGACGTCGGGCCGCACATTTTTACGCCGGAGGCGCAGGGGCTGGGGGTGCAAACCTTCGACTATGCAATTTATCCGCACGGCGGCGATTTGCGGCTGGCCAATCCACAGTCGGAATCGGACCGCACCACTCTGAAGTTCCGCGCCATTCAGACGAATGCCCACGACGGCCGTTTGCCAGACCAATTCTCCTTCCTTTCCTGGGTAGCCGAAAAACCCAAGGGCGCTTTCAAACTGACGGCGCTCAAAAAATCGGAAGAAGGCGACGCCATCATCGTGCGGTTTTACAATGCGCTGGAGCGCAAAGCGCGCGGTCATATCAAAATTGGCGGGCAGGTGGTGCAGGCCTGGCGCACCAATCTGAACGAAGAAAACGAAACCGAATTGAAAGTGGAAGACGGAACCGTGCAGTTCAAGGCGCGGCCCAAAGAGATCGTCACCATCAAGGTCAAACTGCGCCCCTGGAAATTGATCGAAGATTTCCAAACGCATCCGGCGCGTGTTTTGCTGCCGGTGGGGCCGGCCAACGGCCTGCCGCCGGCCGAGGCGCTGCCCCTGCTTACCGCCGCCGAAGTGCAGCGCGAGCAGCAGCGTGCCGATGACCTGGCCCGCAAGCTGCGCACGCTGCGCAGCGAGGCCTACGAACTCAATGAGGCCATTGCCCGCCAGAACAATCCGCCAGTAGAACAATTGGCTGCCCTGCAAAAATTAAAGGGGGACGAAGCTACTCTGGCCCGGCAGCATTACGAAGCGCGTATTTCGGCCTTGCTCAACCAGCAGCTTTTGGTCACCAGCCAGATGGAAGCAGAGCTGGACGAGATTGGCGAATCGTTGAATTGGGCGCGGGTGCGCAAGCGCGTGGGCGAATTCCTGACGCATTATTACGAAGGCGTTTTGGGCGAGAACGGCCGTTAACCATGCTCATCATCTTTTCCGACCTGGACGGCACACTGCTCGATTTTGCTACCTACGATTGGACGCCGGCGGCCACGGCCGTGGCCGAAGTCATCCGGCGCGGCATTCCCCTGGTGTTGTGCTCTTCCAAAACCCGCGCCGAGCAGAATTTTTACCGGGCGGAACTGGGCATCCCCGACCCCTTCATCGTCGAAAATGGCAGCGCCATTTTTATACCGCGCCGCGCATTCAATTTTGCCTTTGCCTACCAGCGTCAAATCGACGGTTATCTGGTGATCGAGCTGGGCCAGCCGGCAGAGAAGATTCGCGCGGCGCTGCAAGCCATCCGGCAGCGCACCGGGCTGAGTTTCCGGGGCTTCAGCGATTTGTCCCTGGACGAAGTCAGCGCCGTGACCGGACTGGCGGCGGCGGCGGCGCAGCGGGCCTGCGCCCGCGAGTACAGCGAAACCATCGTCACGCCGCTGTCGGCAGCGGCGCTGGCTACCCTGCAAACCGAACTGGCCGCTGACGACCTGACCCTGGTCAGCGGCGGTAAATTCCACACGGTCACGTCACAACACAGCGACAAGGGCACGGCCGTTGCCCTGCTGACCAATCTTTACCGCCAAAAATATGCCCACGTCACCACGCTCGGCCTGGGCGACAGCGCCAACGACCGCCCCCTGCTGGCGGCGGTGGATGAGGCGTATCTGCTGCAAAAGCCAGACGGCCGTTGGCAAGATGTGGGTGATCTGGCGGTGGAACGGGTAACGGCCGTGGGGCCGGACGGCTGGCGGCAGGCGGTGCTGGGGCGGCTGGCGGCCGAAACTCAGAACGGCGGCCAGATGGCGTAGCTGGCCACAATCCACAGGCTGCTGGCGATCTCCACGCCTAATTCGGCAAAGCCGAACCGCTTGACGTTGGCGACCGGCCGTGGCTGCCTCACGGCCCAAATTGACCGCGCCAAAAAGGCGGCAAACGGCACGGTTATGGCCAGCGGAATGACGCCCCCTATGCCGGCCAGGGCGATGAGCAGCAAACCCAGGGCGTGGGCCAGCCACACGGCCGTGCGGTTGATCTCGCGTCGGTGGGTGTCGTGGATGCGCAGGCGGACGTACCAGGCGCCCAGGGCGTTTTGCCCGGCCATCACGCCCCACAACGCCCAGACCCACAGGCTCAGGCTGCCGGTGGCGGCCACGACGGCCGCCGGGGCCATCAAGGCCAGGGCGGCGGCTCCGGCGATTTCCATGCCCAACGAGCGCAGCCCGGCACGGCCGTAACGCGCCGCCAACAGATACAGGCCCATGATCGCCAGGGTGGGCAGCAGCAGCCAGGCCAGCGCCAGCCGCTCCAGCCCGATCAGACCCAGCAGGCAGAGCAGCCCGACGACGCTCCAACCCATTAACCAGCCGGCGGCTAAACGGCCGTCGGCCTGGCGCGCCCGCCCGCGGCGCGCGCGGAACCAAACCGTCGCCGGCTGGCGCATCATAAAGACGGCCAGCCCGCCCAGCAGTGTGAGCAGGGAAGCCAGGGTAAATTGCCCGGCAACGGCCGTGCCCACCCCAAACGGCGCCAGCAGCCAGGCCCAAGAGCCATGCTCGGCGGGTAAGACAATGTGTTTGCGCCACAAAACGCGCGGACGTTTACCATTTTCATCAACCATGCTGTAGTTATAACGCAAATGTCTGCTGTCGTCTGGTTTCGTGAGAAAGAGGCTGGCAGCGGCCAGAACCTGCCCTCAATTGCGGCAACTCTGATATAATCACCCGGCAACGACACCTAGATGTGTGAAGCCGGAGCGGCGCAACTTTATGGGACAGCCTGACTTTAGACAAGAGGCAGAAAACTTATTTGAGTACATGGTCGAACGGCGGCGCGATTTTCACCGTTACCCGGAATTGGGATTTCAGGAGACGCGCACGGCCGGGATTGTGGCCGAAACGCTGCAAGAATTGGGGCTGGAAGTGCAGCGCGGCGTTGGTCAGACCGGCGTGGTGGCTATGCTGGAAGGTGCTCGACCCGGCCCGACGCTGCTGGTGCGTTTCGACATGGACGCTCTGCCCATCCAGGAAGAAAACCCGCTCGATTATGCTTCGCAAAACCCCGGCGTAATGCACGCCTGCGGCCATGACGGCCACACCACCATGGGCCTGGCCCTCGCTAAAATCATGGCGCGCTATCAGGCGGATCTGGCCGGGGCCATTAAGTTTGTTTTTCAACCGGCCGAAGAAGGGTTGGGCGGCGCGTTTGCCATGATTGCCGATGGCGTGCTGCAAAATCCGCGCCCGGACGTGGCCCTGGCGATGCATTTGTGGACGCCGGAGGAATTTGGCAAGGTGCGGGTGGTGGAAGGGCCGTGCATGGCTTCTTCCAGCGTGTTTACGCTGACGGTGCAGGGGCATGGCGGGCATGGCGCGGCGCCTCATCTGGCGGTGGACCCCATTTTGGCGGCGGCGCAAATTGTCTCGGCGCTGCAAAGCATTGTCAGCCGCAATATCAACCCGCAGGACAGCGTGGTGGTGTCTATCGGGCAGTTTTCGGCCGGGACCACGTTCAACGTGATTCCTGATCGGGCGGTGCTGAAGGGCACGGTACGCAGTTATAACAACGAACTGCACCGCATGATTTACCGGCGCATCCTGGAAATGGCCCACAACCTGGCTATCGCCTTTCGCTGTGAGGCCACGATGGAGACCATTGCCATTGTGGCGGCCGTGAACAATGCGCCAGAGCCAACGGCCGTTGTCCGCCGCGCCGCCGAGCAGATCATGGGTGAGGCAAATATCGTCGAACATCGCACGATGGCTTCCGAAGATATGGGGTATATCCTGGAAGAAATTCCCGGCTGCTATTTTTTTATTGGGGCAAGTAACCAGGAAAAAGGGTATACCTTTCCCCATCATCACCCACGGTTTAACTTTGACGAGCGGGCGATGATCCACGGCGTGGCCGTGATGGGCCAGGCCATTGCCAATTACCTGATGCCGGAGAACGGCGTTGGCGTGTAGCGCTAGAAGGCAGACTAGCCTCTATCTCTAATCTAAGTAAACCGCAAAAAGTTTTGGGAACTAGACCCGAAGGGTTTTGCATCAATTTAGTCGAGTATCCTGGGTTTCAAACCCTTCGGGTCTTCTGAAAACTTTTTACTGATCACTTCACTTAACCTTTACACTCTATTTTTATGAAAACAGTGACTGACTACAACATTGTTTGCCTGGCGGGCGGCGTGGGCGGGGCTAAGCTGGCCCACGGCCTGGCGCAAATCGTGCCGCCGGAGCGCCTGACCATCATCGTCAACACCGGCGACGACTTCCGGCATTTAGGCCTGACCATCTGCCCGGACCTGGACACGGTGATGTATGCCCTGGCCGGCTGCGCCAATCCGGCGACGGGTTGGGGGCGCGCGGGCGAAACGTTCCGGGCGATTGAAGAAGTGGGCCGTTTGGGCGGGCCGGACTGGTTTCGGTTGGGCGACCTGGATCTGGCGACTCACCTGATTCGCTCGCAGTGGTTGGCTGAGGGGCAGACGTTAACGGCCGTTACCCGCCATCTTTGCCGCCGCCTGGGCATCCAACCCGACGTGCTGCCCATGAGCAACCAACCGGCCCCGACCTTCATCCAATCGGGCGAACGACGGCTGCCTTTTCAGACCTGGTTCGTCGAAGAACGCTGGCAGCCGCCGGTTGAACGGGTTATCCTGCCCGACGATGTGCGGGCGTCGGCGCAGGTCACGCAAAAACTGGAAACGGCTGACGTGGTGGTTTTGGCCCCGTCGAACCCATTTGTGAGTCTGGACCCTATTTTGAACGTCTATCCCATCCGCGAAATGGTCATGGATTTGCCCCTGGCCGTGGTGGCGGTTAGCCCAATTGTGGGCGGGCAGGCAGTAAAGGGGCCGGCGGCCAAGATGATGGGCGAGATGGGGCTGGCAGCGTCGGCCACGGCCGTGCGCGAATATTTTGGCGATTTAATCGACGGGTTTGTGTACGACACGCAGGACGCCGGCGCGGCGGAGCAGATGGCCGGCCCGACCTTGTGTGTGGACACGATGATGCACAACGACGCCGACCGGCGGCGGCTGGCGCAGGACGTGCTGGCTTTGGCGCAGCGCATCATCGCCGCGGCCGACTAGATGACCTCTTTACCACCCGGCCAGGGCATTTGGGCCATCATTCCCGTCAAGCCGCTGCTGACGAGCAAGAATCGCCTGGCCCACTTGCTGTCGCCGGCGGCGCGGGCGGCGCTGATTGGCGATTTTTTAGCGCGGATGCTGGCGGAACTGCGCCAGGTGGCCGGGCTGGCGGAGATTTTGCTGGTGAGCAGCGATCCGGCTGTGGCGGCGCTGGCCCGGCAGTTTGGCGCACGGCTCTTGTTGGAGGAACGGCCGTTAGGCTTGAATACGGCCGTGGCGCAGGCGGCCAACCTGGCGGCCGCGCAAGGCGCCGCCGGCATCCTTGTTTTACCGGCGGACCTGCCTTTTTTGTGCGCCGCCGACGTGCAAGGGCTGCTTGACCGGGTGACGGTCGAGCCGATGCTCGTGATTAGCAGCGACGGCCGTGACGACGGCACCAACGCCCTGCTCCTCAACCCGCCGGGCGATTTCACTTTTCAATACGGACCGGGCAGTTATCGTAAGCACCTGCACGAAGCCGCCGCCAGAAGCATGGCTTGTGTTGTGGTGCAGACGCCTGGTTTGCAGTTTGACCTGGATACAGAGAAAGATTGGCAAGTTTACCACCAAAGGAGGTTCCCATGTCTCAAGATCGCGTAGCACTTTATTTACAGGATGCCCATTCCTTGCAGGAAGGCATGAAACTCGTGCAGTATGCTGAGGAAAAGGGCTTTGAGGCCGTCTGGCAGGCCGAAAGTCGTCTGGTGCGCGATGCCATCGTGCCGATGGCGGCGTTTGCGGCCATCACCAGCAAAATTAAGGTGGCCAGCGGTGTGACCAATAACTGGACGCGCAACGTTGGCCTGCTGGCGGCAACTTTTCTAACATTGGACGACCTGGCGCAGGATCGGATCATTTGCGGCATTGGCGCCTGGTGGGATCCACTGGCCACGAAAGTGGGCATTAACCGCCGCAAGCCGCTAACGGCCATGCGGGAAACGGTGGAGGTCATGCGGCGGCTGTTGAACATGGAACGGGTGACCTTTGACGGCGAGTTTCATCACGTGGATGACATTATGCTGGATGTGGTACACGGCCGTAAAGAGCCGCGCAACGTGCCCATCTACATCGGCGCCACCGGCATGAAAATGATGGAATTGGCCGGCGAAATCGCCGACGGCGTCTGCATGAACTATCTGGTGAATCCTAAATACAACCTGGAGGCGCTGGATGCGATTGAGATTGGCGCGAAACGCGCCGGGCGCAAGCTGGAGGATATTGATCGGCCGCAGCTTATGATTTGCTCGGTAGACCATGACCGCAAGAAGGCGCTGGACAAGGCCCGCAAGATGATGACGCAGTATCTGGGGCAGCAGCCGCACCTGATGAAGGCCAGCGGCGTCAGCCAGGAACTGCTGGACGAGATTCACCAGGTGCTTACCTGGCCGGCCACCGACGAGGAAATTGAAGGGGCGATGCATCTGGTGCCGGATGACGTGGTGCAAATGTGCACGGCCAGCGGCTCGCCAGAGGAAGTGAAGGCTAAAGTGCGCGAGTATATCGACAACGGCTGCACTTGCCCCATTTTGTATCCGCTGGGCGACCCGATGTTGATGATCGATATTTTTAGCGAAGGGTATAGCAGCTAACTTTACCGAACAGGGCCATGGCGGGTCTTGCCAACGGCCGTTTCCGGTTTCACTTCAAGCGCCTCAGGGAAAGCCTGGGGCGCTTTTTTTGCGCTTTTTTAACGCGTAATGGGCTATTTGAGGCGGGATTAGTACACTTTTCCCGGTTATGGGCCAACGGTTGCGCATTATAATGGGCATGAATCAATTGCTGCTGGCGGTGTGGAACGGCCGTGCAGCCCGGTATCCTGACATTTTCACTCTCTTTGTACGGTTGGTAAACGGCCGTCTGATTAAAATAAACCACAATGGATCTACATTATCGCCAAGAACTGCGGGCTGATTCTAGCCAACTCATTTTCCCGGTCATCACCATGCTCGTTATGTTTGCCTGTTTTGTGCAAATTCTGGCAACGGCGAGCCTGACGGCCAGTTGGCCTTACATTGTCTACGCCATCGTCGGGCCAATCGGCACGGTGCTGGCCTGGAAGCTGGTCAGGCAAGAGCGGCAGCAGGCCGGCGGCTTCTTGTTCACCGTAGTGCATCTCGCCATGTTGACGATGATCCTGGTCTATACTTATGAACCAGGCGTCGTGGGGGCGCTGCCCTACGTGTATGGCCTTTTTGTGGCCATCAGCGGCATGATTGTGATGCCGGCGGCCAGTTTTACCACCTGGTTTTTTGCCACGTTGTTTATGGCGCTGGGCATCGGTTCTTTGGGCGAGTGGAGCGCCGAGAATTTTGTCGCTTATTTACCGGCTATCCTGTTCAACTTTTTGCTGGCGGTGATTTCATTTCTGACGGCCATTGAGTGGCAAACGGCCGTCGAATCCACCAGCCACCTGCACCGGCGGGTGCAGCAGCGGCGCGACGAACTGTTTGCCATTCAGGAAGAACTGCGCCTGACCAACGCCCGGCTGCAATACCTCAATGAACAGCTCGACATTGCCCGCCAGGCGGCCGAAAACGAACGTGACTTGCGCACCCGGTTTATGAACAACGTCAGCCACGAACTGCGCACACCTCTGAACGCTATCGTCAACTTCGCCCACATCCTGGCCTTGGGCGGCCGGGGTCCAGTCACCGCCGAGCAGGTTGACTATCTTCACCGCGTCGAACAATCCGGCTGGCATCTGTTGGAGATTTTGAATGATCTCCTGGATATGGCCCAGATCGAATCTGGTGAATTTAAGCTGCACCTGGAAACCATTTATCTTTACAACGTGTGTGAAGAGGCCATGACCAGCACGCGTGGTTTGCTGCTGGGTAAAGACATTGAACTGGTGCGCGATTATCCGGTGGAATGGCCATTGGTCCACGTCGATCAGATGCGTTTAAAGCAGGCGTTTATCAATTTATTGGGCAATGCAGCCAAATATACGGAGCAGGGCCACATTGCGCTGCGGGTTCAGCCAAACGGCCGTAACGTCCACATCATCGTCGAGGACACCGGCATTGGCATTGCCCCGGAATATCATGAGGCCATCTTCAAAGAGTTTCATCAGGTGGATGAAACGGCCGCGCGCAAGCGCATAGGCACGGGCCTGGGTCTGCCCATCACCAAACATCTAATCGAGCGGCATGGCGGCGTCATCAGCCTGGAAAGCGAAGTGGGGCAGGGGAGTCGGTTCATCATCACTTTGCCCATTTACCATTCCAGCAAGGAAGAAGTTGAACCGGTGCTTGAAGTCGCTGCCCCTTGATTGCTCGATCAAGTCCGCTGTATCTGAAAAATCCTATCAGGCCCGAATGCGCCAGGAGAAGACTGCGTCCGGTTTGGCGACGGTGGGTGGTTTTGGTGATCTGAGGTGGATTTGATAAACTCCTCGTAATTTCATACCCAAGGGACAAGAAGAATTTCATGACCTCTCTACAAGACGCTTACATCGTAGTAGTCGAAGACGACCCCAATGCTCTCCTGGTGACGATGGATTTGTTGCGGCTGAACGGCGCGGAGTATTGTTTTGCCAGCAAAAGTGTTGACGCGGCTTTGTCTTATGCGGACAAGCTGCCGACAGTTGATCTATTCCTCGTGGACATCAATATGCCGGGCAAGAGCGGGTTTGAATTGTTAACGGCTGTTCGCGGGCATGATCGTCTGGCCTCGGCCAAAATTATTGCCATTACCGCCGGCACGTTTGCGGAAGATGTGGAAAAAGCGCGCGCCGCCGGCTTCAACGGCTTCATCAGCAAGCCTCTCAAAACGACCGTGTTCGGCTCGCAGTTGCAGCGTGTGTTGGCCGGAGAGGCAGTTTGGGATTGGCGGTAGTGCAGTTCTGATTCTCAGGCAGGCTAACCAGAATGGAGGCGTAGTGGACCTCAAGAGGCGGTCTTTTTTTCAGTTTTACCGGGCAAAGGACCATCTGCCACGAGCCGGTTATCGGCGGCGGGTACGGCCGTTTCTCCTCCATTTTTCCCTCGCGCTTTTTTTCCTCACCGTTACCCTGGGCTGTAGTTTGCTGAATCGCGACACGCCCGCCCCCGTCCCGGAAGGTCAGGCCGGCCAGGTGACCCTGGTTTGCAGCCAGGAATGCGCCAATCGGGGCCAGTGCGGCCAAACCACAGACGGCCGTACCGTCATCCTGGGCCACCCGGAACGCCCGGCCGTCAGCGACCACCAGATGATCTTCAACGCCGACACGGCCTTCCCCATGGTTAGCGCCAATACCCAACGTGTTCAGGTCATCGCCACCGGCGAGCAATTCGACGCCCAGTTTTACCTGATCACCCGCCCGGAAGACGGCCGTTCCGGTTGGGTTGCCGGTTGGTGCGTTGTGCAGTAAGCTCCCTTTTTCGTCTGACTTGCGGCAGCGCGCATACCGGAAAAAGGCATCATGAATCCCACAGCCTCTATTTTGCATGAACTCCTGAAGGCGCAAGAGGACGGTGAATCCATTGTTCTGGCCACCGTCATCAAAGCGCGCGGCTCTGTGCCGCGCCACGCCGGGGCCAAAATGCTGGTCTACAGCGACGGCCGTACCAGCGGCACCATTGGCGGCGGCGAATTGGAGGCACGGGTCCAGGCCGCCGCCCTGGAAATGTTTGCGGCACCCGCACCGCGCATCATCCCCTATGCTCTCATTGATCCGGCGCGCGGCGATCCGGGTGTGTGCGGCGGTGAAATGGAGGTCTACATGGAACTTTACCAGCCGCCGGCCACCGTTCTGGTTGTGGGCTGCGGCCACGTCGGGCAGGCCGTTGCCGGACTGGCCCACTGGCTGGGTTACCGCGTCATCGTCACCGACGATCGCCTGGAGTTGGCGACCCCCGACCATGTCCCGGAAGCCGACGTTCACCTGCCCGGTGCATTTGCCGGCGTGCTGCCCCAACTGACCATTACCGCCAATACCTACGTCGTGGTTGTGACCCGTAACGTGTTGGTAGACCAGGAAATTTTGCCCCGGTTAGCGCCGACACGTGCCCCTTACATTGGGGTGATGGGCAGCCGGCGGCGCTGGGCAGAAACGCAGCGGCTGCTCCTGGAAGCAGGCTTGCCAGAAGCCGATCTGGCCCGTTTCCATTCACCCATTGGCCTGGAACTCAATGCCGAAGACCCACAAGAAATCGCCGTCAGCATCATGGCTGAGATTATCAAATTTCGTCGCAGCCCAGCGTGATTCGGTGATCAGGTGTGCAAGTGTTCAAGTATTCTGGTATCCATGTTCACCTGAACACCCAAACACCTGATCACCTAAACACCTAAAAAACCTAAACACCTGAACACTAACACACCTCACCATGACAGTTGTCACTTGAAACAAGCGCTAAATTTTAAGATACTACGCCTATGAACCTGCAAACTAAACTCATCCAACGTTATGAAACCCCCACCCGCGTTGCCGACGTGCTGGCGCTGCTGGCCAAACACGGCCGTGCCGCCCGCCTGGTTGCCGGTGGGACGGATCTTCTATTGGAATTGGAACGTGGCCAACGGCCGGATGTCGACGTGCTGATCGACGTGACCCGCATCCCCGGTTTGAACCAGATCAGCCAGGAGGCAGACGGCCGTATCCACCTGGGTCCCCTCGTCACCCACAACCAGGTCATCGCCTCCCCGCTCATCGTCGAAAAGGCTCTGCCGTTGGCCCAGGCGTGCTGGGAAGTGGCCTCGCCGCAGCTGCGCAACCGGGCCACGGTGGCCGGCAACCTGATCACCGCCAGCCCGGCCAACGACACCATCTCGCCCCTGTGGGCCTTGGGGGCCAGCGTTACCCTGGCTTCCGCCGCCGACGGAGAGCGCACCGTGCCGCTGTCTGAGTTTTACACCGGCGTGCGCCGCAACGTGATGCGCCCAGACGAAATGCTGGTGGACATCAGCTTTCCGCCTATGGCCGCCAACGCCCGCGGCGTGTTTGTGAAGCTCGGTTTGCGGCGCGCCCAGGCGATTTCCGTGGTTCACCTATCACTCATCCTGGAATTTGCCGCCGATGGGGAGACGATCAGCCGGGCGATCATCACGCAGGGCAGCGTGGCCCCGACGATCATTGCCTCACCCCAGGCGGAAGCCTTCCTGGTGGGCAAGCCGCTGACCGACGAGACCATTGCCGAGGCGGCGCGGTTGGCCGCGGCCACCGCCACGCCTATCGACGACATTCGCGGCCCGGCGGCGTATCGCACGGAAATGGTGCACGTGCTGACCAAACGCGCCCTGACGGTGCTGCGCGCCGGGCAGGAGCGGGCCAACTGGCCGCACAACCCCACCATGCTGTGGGGCGCTACCGGCGGCGAGTTTCCCACGGGCGATGCTTTTGCCGCCAGCCACGACGCCGACTCGCCGATCACGGCTACGGTGAATGGGCAAACGGTAACGGCCGTTGGCGGCATGCACAAAACATTGCTCCACTGGCTGCGCGACGAAGGCTATCTGACCGGGTCCAAAGAGGGCTGCGCCGAGGGCGAATGCGGCGCTTGCACTGTCATCCTGGACGGCATGGCGGTGATGTCTTGCCTGGTGCCGGCGCCGCGTGCGCACGGGGCCAACATCGTCACCATCGAAGGGCTGGCCGGGCTAAACGGCGGGGAAGAGCTGCACCCGTTGCAAGCCGCGTTTGTGGAAACCGGGGCGGTGCAGTGTGGTTACTGTATTCCCGGTTTTCTGATGTCGGGCGCGATGCTGCTGGAGGAAAATCCGCAGCCGGACCTGGCGCACATTCAACAGGCATTTGCCGGTAACCTGTGCCGCTGCACGGGTTATTACAAGATCATTGAGGCGGTGGAGAAAACGGCCGTATCCGCCTGATCCCCATCACCCGGAGGTGTACCGATGAGGCTCGAAAAGAAACACGAGGAAGAAATGGCCCAGCGCAAGGGCATGACAGGCCGAACCATTGTGGCCGCCATCTGGCTGCTCATTTCCATTGGTCTGGGCTACTTTTTAATTACCTATCTGATCGACCAAAAGCTTCTCAACCTGAACATCTTTTACCAATGGGGTGTTCCCCGCGTCGTGCCCGACTGGGTGTTTCTGATTGCCCTCATCTTGTTGGTGGTGGCCATCATGCAGTTCTTCCTATTTTTTGGCTTCATGATCACCAGTCCCGAAGGGCGTCGCCGTACTGGTGACCCCTCGTTGTATTCGCGTACGAAAGACCCATTTGGCGATCAGGGTGGAAGAGGTTAATGTGAATTCATACCATGCACAATCAATCCCGCGAGTAGACGCTGCGGGCAAAGTAACCGGCCATGCCCTCTATCCGGGCGATCTGACGCCGGATAATTTATTATTTGGCAAAGTTTTGTTTAGCGGCCAGCCGCACGCGCGTATGGTGTCGATGGATACCTCGGCGGCGGAGGCTGTGCCGGGAGTGGTGGCTGTTCTGACGGCCGTTGACGTGCCTGTCAACGAGTATGGTCTGATCATGCCCGACCAGCCGGTGCTGGTGGGTCTGGGCAGCAGCAAACCGCACAGCGACGTCAGCCTGTGGGAAGGCGACCACGTGGCCGTGATCATCGCCGAGACGGAAGAAGCGGCGGCCCAGGCACGCAGCCTGATCCAGATCGAATGGGAGCCGCTGCCCATCGTCACCGACATGTTTGCCGCCATGCAGGATGAGGTGGTGCTGCATCCCGAGAAAGGCACCAACGTCTTGCAGCATTACAAAATTCGCAAGGGCGACATGGCCGCCGGCTGGGCGGCGGCGGACGTTGTCGTCGAGGATGAATACAAACTGCCTTACCAGGAACACGCCTATCTTCAGCCGGAAGCGGGCCTGGGCTACATCGACGAAGACGGCCGTATCACCATCGAGATCGGCGGGCAGTGGGTCCATGAGGACCAGGAGCAGGTCGCCCACGCCCTGGGTTTGCCGCTGGACCGGGTGCGCATCATTTACCCGGCTATTGGCGGGGCGTTTGGCGGGCGTGAGGATATGTCTTTGCAGATTGTCCTGGGGCTGGCGGCCATGCGCTTGCACGAACGGGGCATCGACCGGCCTATCCGCATCACCTGGACGCGCGAGGAGAGCATCATCGGCCACCATAAGCGGCACGAAGCGGTGGTAAAGACGAAGTGGGGGGCGACAAAAGAGGGGAAGATCACGGCCGTTGCCGCCGAAGTCTTTATGAACAGCGGCGCATACGCCTACACCAGCACCAAAGTATTGGGCAATTTCCACCTCATGGTCACCGGTCCCTACGAAATCCCCCACGCCCACATCGACAGCTACGCCATCACCACCAACAATGTACCCGGCGGTGCGTTCCGTGGGTTTGGCGGGCCGCAGGGTGCTTTTGCCGCCGAAAACCAGATCAACAAACTGGCCGAAGCCCTGGGCCTGGACCCGGTGGCGATTCGCCTGAAAAACGCTCTGACCGACGACAGCCTGCTGACGGTGCAAACCAAAATGCCCCAAGGCGTCAGCCTGAAAGAAGTGATCACCCGCTGCGCCGCCGAGTCCAATTGGGGCGACTCGCTGGTGCCCTCGTCCGGCTTCGCCAGCGTGCAATCCCTGACCGCCAATCCCCAGGCCCTCAAGAGAGGACGGGGCTTCGCCTGCTCGTTCAAGAACGTAGGCTTTTCGTTTGGCGCGCCGGAAAAGTGCGAGGCGATTGTTGAGCTGTACGGCAAAGGCGAGATTGAGAAAGTCATTCTGCGCCACGCCGCCGCCGACGTCGGGCAGGGATCACATACCGCCCTGAAACAAATGGCCGCGGCGGCCGTGGGGGTAGACGTTTCCCTGGTGGAACTGGATATGTCCGACACGGCGCGAACCGGCAATTCGGGTTCGGTCTCGGCTTCGCGGATGACGTTTATGGCCGGCAACTCCATCCGGGTGGCAGCGGCCAAGGCGTTAGAGCGCTGGGTCAACGAGGAGCGCCCGGCTATCGCCCGCGAGACGTATTACCCGCCCAAAACGGAGCCGTATGATCCGGAAACTGGCGTGTGTATGCCGAACTTCTCCTATGGCTACGTGGCTGAAGCGGTGGAAGTGACGGTGGACGTGGAGACGGGGCATATTGCCGTTGACCGGGTGGTGTGCGCCAATGACGTGGGGAAGGCGATTAACCCGACGCTGGTGCAGGGACAGATTGAGGGCGCGGTGGTGCAGGCGCATGGGTATGCGTTGATGGAGAACTTGCAGTTGAAAAACGGCCGTATCCTCAACCCCTATCTCAGCCAATACCTCATCCCCGGCATCAAAGACGTCCCGGCCAAAGTTGAATCCATCATCATGGAACTGCCCGACCCCATCGGCCCGTGGGGCGCGCGCGGCATGGCCGAAATGCCCTTCCTGCCGCTGGCTCCGGCCATCGTGGCCGCCGTCCACGACGCCACCGGCGTCTGGTTTGACGAAATCCCCCTGACGCCCTACCTGGTGGTGCAAAAACTACGCGCCCACGGCATCGGCGGCTAATGGGAGACTGGAGACTGGAGACTGACAAATCTCCAGTCTCCAATCTCCAATCCCCAAATCCCACATTGCCTTGCCCTCTGCTCCGATGTAGCATTGGCGCATGTTATTTTCCAACCATCTTGTGATTATTCGCGGCGGCGGCGATCTGGCGACCGGCGTGGCTTATCGGCTGCATAAGGCCGGTTTTCCGCTGATTGTGCTGGAGTTGGACCGGCCGTTAGTTATTCGGCGCAAAGTGGCCCTGGCCACGGCCGTTCTCGAAGGCCGCGTCACCGTCGAAGACTTGCACGCCCAACTGGCCCACTCGCCCGGCGAAGCCCTGGAACTGGCCCAAACCAAAACCATCCCCGTCCTCGCCGCCCCCCAAATCCCCACTTTCCCGTTCACCGAACCGCCTGCATCGTTCATCGTGGTGGATGCGCGCCTGGCCAAACGCAACATCGATACGCGCATGGATCAGGCGCCGCTGGTCATCGCCCTGGGCCCGGGCTTTACTGCCGGGGTCGACTGCCACGCCGTGATTGAAACCATGCGCGGGCACTCCCTGGGGCGGGTCATCTGGCATGGCCCGGCGCTGCCCAATACCGGCACGCCGGGCATAATCGCCGGCAAGGGGGCGGAGCGGGTGCTGCGCGCCCCGGCCGATGGCGTTGTGGTCTGGCGGCTGGCGATTGGCGATTTGGTTCAGGGCGGCGAGGTGATTGGCGAAGTGGCCGGACAGCCGGTGCGCGCGCCGTTTGCCGGGGTGATTCGCGGGTTGATTGCGCCGGGCACGGCCGTTTCCCACTCCCTAAAAATTGGCGACGTCGACGCCCGGGGGGACGTCGCCGCCTGCTTCACCATCTCCGACAAGGCGCTGGCTATCGGCGGCGGCGTCCTGGAAGCCATCCTGACCCATCTCAACCAAAAAAGCGAGAGCGAGAGCCAGAGCTAGAGGAAGAAGTTGTGGTGGACTCTCGCTCTCGGTCGAGCTACTTTTAGAGGAGTAAACGAGGATGAAATCGAAATTATTCTGGCTGCTGCTGGTTGTTGTCGTGATTTTGACCGCGGCTTACCTGGGGGGCAGTTATTATTTTTCCAGCGTGCTCATCGACAGCCCGACGCAGACGCTGGCTGAAGGTCAGGCCAACCGGGTGGCCACGTTGGGCCAGCCGACCCTGCCGCCGCCGGAAGAAGTGACCATCCCGGCCGGCGACGTGACCCTGGCCGGCGACTATTACGACAACCCGGTAGACGGCCGTTGCGCGGTCCTCTTGCTGCATGGCTACACCGGCACCCGCTACGGGGCCATGCAGTACGCGCCTCTGTATTGGGATCGGGGCTGCGATTTGCTGGCCTACGACGCCCGCGGCCATGGGGCCAGCACACCCGCTTACCACACGTTTGGCTATTACGAGAAGCTGGACGGCCAGGCCGCGTATAACTGGCTGGTCGCGCGCGCCGGTTTGCAGCCTTTTCAGGTAGGCGTTACCGGCGTGTCCTACGGCGCGGCCACCGCGCTGCAAATGGCCCCCCTGATCCCCGGCGCGGCCTTCATCCTGGCCGACTCTGCTTACCAGGATATGTACACCATCGCTTCTTTTCAGGCGGTGCAGATGTTTGGTCCCTGGGTGAAAGCGTTTGTGCCGGGGGCGATTTTCTTTGCCGAGCAGCGAGCCAATTTTAAGGTAGACGAGGTGTCGCCGCAGACGGCCGTTACCCAGACAACCATCCCCATCCTCCTCATCCACGCCCAAGACGACGCCTTCACCCCCGTCACCCACTCCGAAGCCATCTACGCCCACAGCAACCCGGCTACCACCCGCCTGGAAGTGACCGATTGGGGCGCGGCGCATGGGCAGTCGATCATCGTCGATTACAACGCCTTTGCCGCCATCGTCGACAGCTTTCTGGCCGATTATGCGCCCGGTTTTGGTCTGAGCAGTGGCCGATAACCCCTTGCTGGCCGCTTTTGGCCTCCACAAAGGGCCGGAACTGGTCGCCATCGTCGGCGGCGGCGGCAAGACCAGCTTGATGTTTGCCCTGGCCCGCGCCTGGCCGGGGCGGGTGGTCACCACGACCACCACGCGCATTTTTGCCGCGCAAATGAGCCTCTCCCCGGCCGTCGTGCAGATTGAGGAGCAGGCGGAAGCGGTCGAATCGCTTCTCGCCCGGCTGCAAGCGCCTCTGGATCAGGTTGGGCAGTGCCTGGTAGTGGGGCCGGTGGCCGAAGGGTCCAACGTGGAGAAGGCGTTTGGCGTGCCGCCGGACCTGCCGGGGCGGCTGTTGGGCCGGGCGGGCATTGACCTGGTGGTGGTGGAGGCGGATGGCTCGCGTATGCGGCCGGTGAAAGCGCCTGCCGACCATGAGCCGGTTGTGCCGCCGGAGACGACTTTGTTAGTGCCTGCGGTGGGAATGGATGCCCTGGACGGGCCGGTGGAGGAGATCGCCCACCGGCCGGAAAAAGTGCGGGCGCTGTTGGCGGGCAACCGGGAATTGGCGCTGGTTGATGACCGGCTGACGGCCGTTGGCCTGGCCCAACTCATCATCCATCCCCAGGGCGGCTTGAAAGGCGCGCCACCCGCGGCGCGGATCATTCCCTTGCTCAACAAGGTGGAAACCCCCGCGCAGCACGCCGTCGCCCGGCAGATTGCTTACCGGGTTTTGCAGGAGGCGCGGGTGGATCGGGTCGTCATGGGGGCGCTGCGCACGCCAGAGCCGGTGCGCGCGGTGGTGCGGCGGGTGACGGCCGTTATCCTGGCGGCCGGCGCGGCAGAACGCATGGGGCGCACCAAGCAGCTGCTGCCCTGGGGGGATACAACCTTGCTGGGGCAGGTGATTCGCACGGCGCGGGCCACGGCCGTTTCCCAGATACTCGTCGTTACCGGGCATGAGGCGGCGGCGGTGGCCGCCGTAGCCCAGGCGGAAGGCGCGGCCGTGGTGGACAATCCCGCCTACGCTGCGGGCGAAATGCTCTCGTCGTTGCAAACGGCCGTGCGCGTTTTGCCCGATAACGTGGCCGCCGTGTTAGTCCTGCTGGCCGACCAGCCGCTGGTGACCCCGGCGGTGATTGACCACCTGCTGCAGGCGTACGAACGAGAACCTTATGGTCTCATCGCCCCCACCTACGACGGGCAGCGCGGTAATCCCGTACTCATCGACCGGCGGTACTTTGCCGAGCTGCTGGCTTTGCCGGCGGGCGCGGCCCCCCGCCACTTGCTGCGCCGCCATCCCGACGACGTCAGACTGCTGCCGGTGGACGCGCCCGGCGTGCTTATCGACCTGGACGATCCCCAAACGTATGCGCAGTGGCAGGGCCGTCACCCCTCATGAAGCCGCCATCTCGCCTGGGACTTGCCCTGAATGAAAAGCGAGAGCTAGAGTCTTTCACGACTACTTCCTCTCGCTCTCGCTCTAGCTATTATCGAAGGAGACAAATCTTATGACCACAGCTCAAGAAGCATTAGATCGTTTGCAACAAGGTAATCGTCGGTTTGTGGCCGGGGTGGAGGGGCGCAGCGCCCTGACCGACCAGGCGCGCCGCGCGGAACTGACGGCCGGGCAGGCCCCATTTGCCGTGATCCTCGGCTGTTCCGATTCACGCGTGCCGGCGGAAATTATCTTTGACCAGGGATTGGGTGATTTGTTTGTCATTCGGGTGGCGGGCAACGTCGTTGCCCCGTCGCTAATTGGCAGCGTGGAGTTTGCGGCGGCGAAGCTGGGCACGCGGCTGGTGGTGGTGCTGGGTCATTCGTCTTGTGGGGCGGTGCTGGCCACCATTGAGGAGTTGGAGCGGCCGGCGGCCGAACAATCGCCTAATCTGCGGGCGATTGTGGACCGGATTCGTCCGGCGGTGGCCACGTTGTTGGAGACGGATTTGCGGCAGGACCGGGCGGCGCTGGCGGCGCATGCGGTGCGGGCGAACATTCGCGCGTCGGCCAATCATCTGCGGCATGGTTCGGCGATCCTGGAACAATTGGCGGCCGACGACGGGCTGTTGATTGTGGGGGCTGAGTATTCGTTGGAGACGGGCGAGGTGGATTTTTTTGATGGGCTGCCGGGGTAAACGGCCGTACCCACGCCGCCTGACGATCAGTTCAGAGGAGGCGGAAACGGCTGAGAATGTGACAGCCCACACTATCAAGCGCCTGGGCGCAATAATCTTCATCTTGCGCTCAAATTGTTTTGACGATTTTTGAAATGAGGTGGTGGGATTGTTTGGCTGGGGTGAAACGGCCGTTTGTTCTGTGCGAAATAAACTTGAGAGAAGAGAGCAGGAAGGCTGTTTTTGGATAACGGCGCGCCGCTTTGTAAACGACAGAAGATACGACAAATTTGCTTGACAGCCGGATTGGGGCTGGTGTATCGTAGCGAATGAAGCGTCCAGTGCTCAGTCGCACATGGCAACTTGGCGAGTGGTAAAGAAGAACGATGGTTTATCTAAAAGCCTTGGCAGCAGGGAAAAGAAAAAGAAAAGGTGATGGATGAAACGGCCGTGGCCGATTGGCGCGGCTTATCGGGATGTTAGACATCAAGTTGAAGTATCAAAATAGAGCTTATGGGAGACAAAACACTCTTTAAAAAGACATGTTCGGATTTGGCAAAAAAACTGGAGTTTGAGTGTAGTGTAAATAAAACACACGCCTTTTTTAGGGATGGTCTTGCTCCACTAAGTATAAATTTCGAGCTATTAGATACGGAAGACAGCAACGTTTTTGTTTATTTCTATGTTCGTACAACTTCTTGGGAATTTCCAGGAGAGAGAACGGACCTTCATGAAATGATTTCTACATTGTTGGCAACATTCTTGCGCATTGAACTAAACCTGTCTTGTGTTCTTGTTGATATACCAAACCCAGTTGTAGAAGTTCCTGAAACAGAAATATATGCACGATATATTGTTCCAGAACAACCAGATAACGCGACTTATGCAC
>ERZ795053.1650-NODE-1650-length-28064-cov-7.018887_pt1 | contig 28064 bp, 23 predicted proteins | sample MGYA00375137_ERZ795053 | MGnify/ENA primary metagenome ERZ795053 (study PRJEB30182, sample SAMN05720284) | activated sludge metagenome | isolation source: Anaerobic digester | place: Hong Kong | collected 2014-12-17 ...
TGCTTGGTGGCACAGTAGACATTGCCCCCGGGATAGACTTCGTGTCCGGCGATGGAGCCGATGTTGATGATATGCCCTCTGCGGCGTCGGGTCATGAGGGGGACCACAACGCGGGTCATGGTGAGGAGCCCCTTGATGTTGGTATCGATCATCTCCTCCCAGTCGTCCATATCGCCTTCATGAAGTTTCTCCATCCCCCGGGAGAGCCCTGCATTGTTGACCAGGATATCTATGGCCCGCCACTCTTCTCCCAGCCCGTCTACGGCTTTTGCGCAAGCCTCCCGGTCGCGGACATCAAGCTCCACAGTGAGGACATTGGCCCCGTACTCTCCCTCCAGCTCCTCCCTGAGAGAGAGAAGACGCTCTCTCCGCCGGGCGGCCAGGATGAGATCGCTTCCCTCACGGGCAAAAAGAACAGCACAAGCCCGGCCGATCCCGGCGCTGGCTCCTGTGATGAAAACCACCTTCCCCTTCAATCCTTCCATAATCCACCTCCCATACGACTTTACTTTTCCACCCTTTCCATTATAGCCTTCTTCTTATCGGTTAAAAGAAAAAATATTCCTAAAAATCTCTCTTTTCTGTTGAAAAGCGCTTATTTTCGGCTACACTTATAATATCATTTTAGAAACAAAGGAGTTGTGTATGAAAAAAAGCGGCTTCACGCTTATTGAGCTTATGATCATTATCGCTATTATCGCCATATTGGCGGCCATCGCCATCCCCAACTTCAACCGGGTCCGGGAAAAGAGCGCCATCCACGCCACAGCCGCCACCCTGAAGGCGGTCCTCAAGGCGCTGGAAGCCTACGCCTCAGCGGAACTGGAGTTCTCCTATCCCCAGAATGTGGATGAGCTCATCGATGTCATCATCCCCTATCTGGAGATCGACCGGGTAAGCGAGACGGTTGAGATGCTGGGCTTTGAAGGGACCCCCACCGGAAGCTACACCATCGCCGCCAAGGTCCGGGCCATCAGCAAAGACACCTGGGCTCTCTACACAGATACCATGAAAAGCCCCAGATTCGTCACGACAGAACCTGTCATCGCCAGCTGGAAAGAGCTGTGATGTAACTTATGGTAACATTACGCGGCATAACCGGAGCGCTCGGTTACACCCCGAAACAAAAAGATCCGTCGTGATGTTTTATAATTTGCTGTTATCGTGGAAGTTGCCGGAAAATTGGTTTCTGGCACGATACTTGCTTAACTAAATGTAAGCAAAGAAAGGGAGGTGTTTTATGAATAAGAAAGGTTTTACGCTCATCGAGCTCATGATCGTCATCGCCATTATCGGTATTCTGGCCGCTATCGCGATCCCGAACTTCACCCGAGTGCGTGAGAAAGCCGCAGAAAGGGCTGCTGTAGCCACTATGCAGTCCCTCATCCAGGCCATGGAATCCTATGCATCCATGGACTTCCCGGGTGACTATCCTCAGGACCTGGCCATGCTGCAGACTATTACCGCCAACTACTTCGAGTGGAGCGATATGTCCGGCAACCTGACTGAAGTCGGCTTCTCCGGCGACGGCGACGGCGGCTACACCCTGGTCGGCAAGATCAAGGGCGTCAAAGGCGACAAGTATGCTGTGATCATCGATGTGGGCAAGACAGCTTCTATTGTGGACGTTGCCCCCCTCGCCACGAGCGAACTCTGAGAGCTCGTCTGAGTCGATGTGTTGAAAGCCCGTCCGCTTCCGCGGGCGGGCTTTTTTTTAATCAGTATGAAGGGAGCAGACATGGCGTTTCTCTTTTTTTTCACCGGCCTTTTTTTCGGATCCTTCTTTAATGTGGTCATCTACCGCGTCCCCCGGGACCTCTCCATCGTGCACCCCGGTTCACGCTGCCCTCTTTGCAATACCCCCATCGCCTGGTACGGCAATATCCCGCTTCTCTCCTACCTCTTCCTGCGGGGACGCTGCGCCTCCTGCAAAGCCCCCATCGCCCTGCGCTATCCCCTGGTGGAGCTTTCCGGCGGACTCATCTTCCTGGCCGGCTACCTTTACGGAGGGCTCTCTTTTTCAGCGGTGGATCTGATCCTCCTTCTTTCCACCCTCTTTATCGTCACCTGGATCGATTTAACCCATATGATCATTCCCTGGGAAGTCCTTGTCCCTGCCTTTCTCTGGCGAATTTTTTATAATATCAGACAGGGGATCATCGGGGAACGCATCCTCTCCTTCCTTCTCTTCTTCGCCCTCATCTGGCTTATCGCTTTTCTGGGAAAGGCCTTCTATAAAAAAGAGGCCATGGGCGGGGGAGACATCTACTACACGGCTTTTCTGGCTTTCTTCACCGGATGGAAGAGCGGAATCATCCTGCTGCTCACAGCAGCCCTGAGTGCAGCTCTTATCGGTTATCTCTATGCCTTTATCACACGTAAAAACGTCCGGGAGACCATGCTTCCCTTCGGCCCCTTCCTATCCCTGGGAGCTTTAATCGCTTATTTCTGGGGAGATCTCCTCCTGGCCTGGTACATGGGGCTCTTTCCCCCCGTAGGGTGACCCATGCGCCCTTACACGCTAAGCGACCTGCTTGTCACTCTCATCGTGGGGATCCTTCTTCTCTTTTATGCCCTTCCCTCCTTCAAAGCAGAGAGCCGGGCCGCCCGCGAGGGCCTCTTCCGGGAGGCCCTGGAGCAGGTCCGTCAGGGCCTTGAAGAATTCTACGCACGTTTCGGGCGCTATCCGGCCAATGATCAACGGTTTCTCCCCTCCCAGCTGGAGTCAGGAGGATCGTTTTCCTATCCGCCCCTTCTCAGGGGATACCCTCCGGTCTATATTTCCGACGGGGAGAGCTACAGGATCTATGTCCCCCTCCCCGACAAACGGGCCCTTTTTGCCGATGACAGCTCCTCCGGGATACGCATGGTCTCCGAAACTGACCTGCCATAAAACCTTGACTTTTACCCGTCCCCCTTTATACTGAAAACACATTTTTATTTTTCAAAGGAGCGTACCATGACACGGTTTCTTGAGATAAAGCTGAAGCAGGGACAGCATGATTTCAAAGGCGACAGGGTGCTGCAGTCCTTTAAGCGGCAAGCCCCTTTCCTTCCCCGGAATGTCCGGGTCCGCAGGCTCTACGCTTTCGACCTTCCCCTTTCAGACACTGAATGGGAATCCCTCGTCACCGAATTTGTGGATCCTGTCACAGAAGAAGCAGTCATCACCCATGAGACGGATACCCCTTCCCTTGTCTACCGGGTCAGCTTCCTTCCCGGGGTCACAGACAACGAAGGAAAAACAGCTCTTGAGATGGCTTCGGCGATTCTGGGCCGTTCTTTTGAGTCAGGGGAAGTCTACACTTCTTTTCTTTACCTTTTCGATCTGGATGAAAAAGACTTCCCCGATGAGGAAAAGGCAAAAGAGTGGGGATACAGAATCCTTGCCAACCGCCTTATAGAAGAGGTGGAAGTCTTTACGCTCTCCCGATGGCAGAACTCCTCGGCTTTTTCCATCCCCGTCATCACAGCCCGGGACCATATCCGCGTTGAGGAGATCCCTGTCTCCGGGATGGATGATGAAGCGCTTGCCGCGCTTGACGAAGCCCGCCACCTGGCTCTCGACAAAAGGGAACTGGCCGTGATCCGCGACTTTTTCAACCGAAGCGATGTTCGGGCCACAAGACAAAAAGCCGGCTTCAGCGAAGCCCCTCTGGACGCTGAGATCGAGATGCTTGCCCAGACCTGGAGCGAACATTGCAAACATAAGATCTTCGCCTCCCTGATCACCTATCAGGACCTTTCCGGAGAGACACACCGGATCGATTCTCTCTATAAGACCATGATCAAGGAACCCACAAAAAGAGCCATGAAGAAGAGAAAGCATATCGTCTCCGTCTTCGAAGACAATGCCGGAGTCCTCTCTTTCAATGATAAATATCATATCTGCTATAAAGTGGAGACCCACAACTCTCCCTCTGCCCTCGATCCCTACGGAGGAGCCATGACCGGGATCGTCGGTGTCAACCGTGACATCCTGGGGACGGGAAAGGGAGCCGTTCCCCACATCAATGTCTGGGGATACTGTTTCGCTTCTCCTGAATATGACGGGCCACTTCCCAAAGGGCTCCTCCCCCCCAAAAGGATCCGTGAAGGGGTCCACAAGGGAGTCATCGACGGCGGAAACCAGAGCGGGATCCCTTACGGGCGGGGCTGGGAACTCTTTGATGAGCGCTACCTGGGAAAGCCGCTGGTCTATTGCGGGACTGTCGGCCTTCTCCCCCGGCAACTTCACGGCGAAGACGGCGCAGTAAAAAAGATTCTCCCGGGAGACCTCATCGTCATGGCAGGGGGGCGAATAGGCAAGGACGGTATCCACGGGGCCACCTTTTCCTCCCGGCAGCTGGATGAGACCTCCCCTGTCCAGGCCGTCCAGATCGGAGACCCTCTCACCCAGAAAAAAATGACAGACTTTCTCATAGAAGCCCGTGACAGAGGCCTTTACCGCTCCATCACCGACAACGGGGCCGGCGGACTGGCCTCCTCTGTGGGAGAGATGGCCCGCGAGACAGGCGGAGCCTGGCTGGACCTGGCCCGGGCCCCTTTGAAATACCATGGGCTTCAGCCCTGGGAGATCCTCATCTCAGAGGCCCAGGAACGGATGACTCTGGCTGTCCCGCCTGACAAACTGAACGCTTTTATGGACCTGGCCCGGAAAAGGGATGTCCTGTGTACAGTCCTGGGACATTTCACCACAACCGGATTTTTCCATGCTGTTCACGGGAGCCATCCGGTCTGTTATCTTGATATGGAGTTCCTCCATAACGGGCTTCCCCAGATGGAACTGGAAGCGGTCGCCCCTCCGCAGGGAGAGGACTCTTCCGGCCTGGAGGCCCTTAATGTCGAAGCCCTCTTTCTGGGACTGCTCTCCACCGAAGAGCTCTCATCCAGGGAGCGCCTTTACCGTGCCTATGACCATGAAGTAAAGGGCCTCTCTATCCTCAAGCCTTTTACAGGCATCCGGGGAGACGTTCACAGCGATGCTTCTGTCACCGGAGCCGATTATGAACATTTCGACGCTATCGTCCTCTCAGAAGGGGTCAATCCCTGGTATTGTGAACTGAACCCTTACGCGGGGACAGGAGCCATCATCGACGAAGCCGTCCGCAAAGCCGTCACCGCAGGGGCCGACCCGGCCCATATGGCGGGACTGGATAACTTCTGCTGGCCCGATCCCGTCTATCACCCGGAGACCAATCCTGACGGAAAAGAGAAACTGGGAGCCCTGGTGGAATCTTGCCGTGCCCTGGCCCATTTCGCCCCGCTTTACGGTGCGCCGTGTATATCAGGAAAAGACTCGATGAAAAACGATGCTTTTCTCGAAGGCAAAAAGATCTCCATCCCCTACACCCTCCTCTTCTCCGTCATCGCCAGGATGCCCGACTACCGTAAGGCTGTGACTCCCGCGCCAGTCAGCGAGGGAGATATCCTCTACTGTCTGGGCCGGACAAACCGGGATTTCGGCGGGTCGGCCGCCTTCCGTTATCTGAAGAAAAAAGGCGGAAAGGTCCCCGTTCCCCCCCGGGAAGGATTCCTTCCTCTTTATGAAGCCTATCACCGCGTTCTCGATGCCGCTCTGGTCCAGTCGGCCCATACACCTTCCAGGGGCGGGGCCGCCCTTTCCCTGGCCCTTCAGCTTCTGGCCGGCTCCTTCGGCCTGGACGTCCACCTGGATCAATTTCTTACCGGTGAACCTCTTACCCCGGAAGAAGTGCTCTTTTCAGAAAGCGGCGGCAGGATCTTCATGACCCTGTCCCCCGAACAAGCCGCAGACGTTGAAGACATGATGCGGGGACTTCCCTTATCCCGTATAGGCCGGGTCACTTCTCACACCGATCTTCGTCTTTACAACCAAGGCCGGCTGTGGCTCTCTCTGAGCCGTGATCAGCTCAAAGAGGCTTACCAAAGGAGCAACCATGGCTGCTAGACCTCACATTCTTATCATCACAGGATACGGTCTCAACTGCCAGGAAGAAAGTGCTGCCGCTTTCCGCATGGCAGGAGCCGGGACCGTGGAACTGATACACCTCAACGACCTTATCTCCGCCCCGGAGAAACTGGGCGAAGCCCATCTTCTCATGCTCATCGGCGGATTTTCTTACGGCGACCATATCGCCGCCGGACGCGCCTTTGCTGCCAGGTTAAAACATACCCTCTCGCAGCCTTTCAGCTCATTCGTCCGGGAGGGCGGGCTTATCCTCGGCGTATGCAACGGCTTTCAGATCCTTATGAAGCTGGGGCTTCTCCCCGCAACAGAAGGAGTCATCTTCTCACAGACAGCGACCATCACAGAGAATATCTGCGGCCACTTTTATGACGGCTGGGTAAACCTGAAAGTCAATCCCGGCTCTCCCTGTATCTACACCCGTGGAATCGACCGCCTCTATCTTCCGGCCCGTCACGGAGAAGGACGCATCCTCTTTCGTGATGAAGCCGTATTTCAGGAGATCAAAAAGAACGGACAGGATGTCCTGCACTATACGGGGTCCGACGGAAACCCCACAGAAGAGTTCCCCTATAACCCCAACGGGACCGCCGGCGGCCTGGCCGGCCTGTGCGACACTACGGGGCGGATCTTCGGGCTTATGCCCCACCCTGAGGCTCATATTCTGCCCTGGACTCATCCGTTGGCTTTGACCCGTGCCAGAATCGGGGAGTTCCCCGGGAAAGGAGAAGGACTTGCGATTTTTATCAATGCTGTTGATTTTATCCGCCGTCATCTTTAATCCCGTTTCCCCTGAGCCCCCTCCGGCTTCGCCTCAGATACTTCTTCTGAAGGGGGCCTGTTTCGAACCCGGACACTTTTCCCCTGAAGAGGCCCGGATCGCTGCGGTTCTGGATGCGGTCGGCCATTTTACCAACTATTACGGCGTAAAGAGCGAGAGAGAGGAGCCGGAAGGAACACGCATCACCCACCGCTGGTCCAATGAGGTCCTTCGTTTTGAACAGCAGTCCCTTATCGGAAACGACTTTTCTCTTAAAAAAAGCCATGTAAAGGTCTTTTATAAGGGTCAGCTGCGCTTCACTCTTTCAGACGGGACACTCCAGGCCCGAAGGCCCCTTGCCTATCTGAAAAGCATCCTAAAATATGCTGCCCTGGCCGTGAAGGATTTCGAAGAAACCCCTGACATGGTCGTCGCTCATCTTCTGATCATCGGAGGCCGGTTATGACAACGGACCGCCCTGGCGAGATCTCCCTCTGGGAGATTCTTCTGATCCTGGCCCGCCGCAAGGGGCTGGTTTTAAAATCGGTCTCTCTTTTCCTTCTTCTCGGGCTTCTCATCGCCCTCTTTTCTCCCAAAGCCTTCCGGGCTTCGGCCGTGATCGCCCCTACCGATGAAAACCCCCTGGCATCTTCCCTGAGCCGCTTCACCAACCTGGCTTATATGGTGGGAGCTGACATCACCTCTCTGACCGGGGAAAACCTCAAAAACGTGAAGCGTACGCTGCACAGCGCCGATTTCCTCTTTTACTTTAACGATGCTCATGACATCTGCGGACTTCTGGGAAAAAAAGAGGACTCTGTGACCAGGATCCTGGAAACACTCCGGCAGCTTATTATGATAAAGGAAGATACCATCAACGGCACGTTGAGTATCGCCGTGGAGACCATCAACCCCGAACTCTCCTATCTCATTCTGAATAAACTCCTCACATCCCTGAACGAATTCATCATCATGAAGGAATCTGAAAACAGCCGACGGTTTATCGCCCGCCTGAAAGCTGAGATGAAGGCGACCAATGACCCGCTGCTCAGATCAGAACTCTCCTCTATCTGGGCTGTCGAGACCAAAAAGATCATCCTGACCCGGACCAACCAGAACACTCTCTACAGGGTTGTTCAAAGTCCATTCGTTCCTGATATCAGGATCCGGCCCCGCCGCAAACTCATTATGGTCATGGCCCTTTTTCTGGGACTTTTCTCCGGAGCCCTGGCTGCCTTTGCCGCCGAGTATCTCTCCCGGCTGAAACGAGACCCTGAGGCAGCTTCCTATCTGGAGGCTATCCGCAAGGCCCTGCGCTTTAAAAAAGATGCTTAAAGGAGGCTTCTCATGAGACGCTTTGTACTTCTTTTCCTGCTGGCTTTGATCTTCTCAGTTTCTGTTTCCGCCCTGAGCCCCGCCGGCCAGGAAGCCCTCATCCAGAAGTATCTCCGGGGAGAGTCCTTTACCCCCGAAGAAATGGAAGAGCTCTCACAGGCTCTCGACTCCTATGAGACTCAGGAAGCCCCCTTCAAGGCCCGCTCTTTTCCCGGCCAGAAAGACAGGACTCCGGACAATAGCCAGGAGCCGCCGTCCTCCCCGTCTCCGGAACAGCCCCCCTTCTTTCAGCGATATTATTTCAATGAATCAGGATACGACTATCCCCTCGATATTTCATCTCTGACCCTGTTTGGCCGCCGTTTTTTTGACGCTCCTTCCACCTACGCCCCTGTGACCAATGCTCCCGTCAATGACAATTATATCCTGGGCCCGGGGGACCGTCTCAGGATCACCATCTGGGGAACCACCATGACCGACCTCGATGTCACGGTCAATACAAACGGAAACATCTCCTCTTCCCATTTCGGCCGCATGTCCGTAGCCGGACTCACTCTGGGAGGGCTCAAAGCACGTCTCAGAGAGAGCATCTCCACAGGAACCGAGTTTGAGATCGCTCTGACCGAGGTCAAGACTGTCCGCATCTTCGTCACGGGTGATGCAGCATCTCCAGGCTCTTATACTCTTTCGGGACTGGCTTCTGTGATCAATGCGGTCTTTTCATCGGGAGGCCCCTCTCCTACAGGCTCCCTTCGTTCTATTCGGCTGAACCGCGGGGGACGCCCGGTCAAAACCATCGACCTTTATGATTTTCTGTTAAACGGAGACTCTTCAGACGACACCTATCTCATGGACGGGGATATCATCCATATCGCCCCCATGGGGCCTCTGGTCGCTGTAGCGGGTAATGTCCGCCGGCCCGCCCTTTACGAAGTCAAAGAGGGGGAATCCTGGAGTGATATCATCACCCTGGCTGGCGGGATGACCGCTTCAGCCTACGGAGTCAATATCTCTCTTGAGTCCTTTGCAAAAGACAAAGGCCGTCTTCTCACCACTCTTACCCGGGACAACCTGGGGACTCTTTCCCCCCGGGACGGGGATATTCTCAGGATCTATCCCATACCCATGACCCGGGAAGACCTGAATGCCGTCTCTCTGGAAGGGTATGTCTCCACCCCGCGTAAGTTCCAGTGGACAGAAGGCATGACCTTTTCCGACCTCGTCCGGACAGACCTTCTGCTTCCGGAGACCTATATGGGGTATGCCACGGTCACACGAAGAGTATACCCGGAAAACACCACCCGCATCCTTCCCGTCAATCTGCAGAAAGCTTTGTTTGAAGAAGATGCTGAAGCCGACCTCCTTCTCCAGCCGGAGGATATCATTACCCTCTACAGTAAAAAGGAGATGCAGGACCGGCCCCCTGTCTTCATCCTTGGAGAAGTCCGTCAACCGGGCTCTTTTCAATACATCCCCGGCATGACAGTGGTGGACTTGATCCATCTGGCTCAGGGACTCACCAACACGGCAAATCTCAAAGAGGCTGAATATGTGACCCTCAAAGTCTCCGATAACCGGGTCGAAAAGATCGACGTCTCTGTCTTTTCTCTTTCGGATGTTCTGGGCCGCCCCAACGACCCTGCCGTGAATTTTTATCTGAACCCCTTTGACAAGATCTTTGTCCGCCGGCTGGCCGACTTTGAAGAGAACCGTGCCATAACCCTTTCAGGGGAGGTGGCCTATCCCGGAGTCTACTACGCCAGAGAGGGGGAAAACCTGGCCGATATTCTCAGACGGGCCGGCGGTTTCACCGGCGAAGCTTATATCCGTGGAGCTGTCTTCACCCGGGAATCGGTCAAAGAGATCCAAAAACAACACCTTGAGGAATTAGTCCGGACCATGGAAAGCACTATCACGGCCATGGAATCCCGCCAGGAGAGCCGCTCAGCCGCACTTCTCCCCCTTTACAAAAAAAGGCTCGAAGAGATGAAAAACGCTCAGGTCACCGGACGCCTGATCATAGACCTCGGTAAAGACCTTGACGCCTTTTCCCGCTCTTCTTACAATGTCCCTGTCAGAGACGGGGATACCCTTTTTGTCCCCCGGAACCCCGATGCCGTCACAGTGATGGGCGAAGTCAACAGCCCGGGGACCTTCGTCTACCATACCGGGCAGAACCGTGTCAAAGATTACATCCGGATGACCGGGGGAGCTACCCCCAGAGGAGACCTTTCACGCGCTTTCGTCATTAAAGCTAACGGGAGGATCATATCTCCCTACTTCATCGACGATGAGTCGCGTGTGGCCACCCTTTTCAGAGATAAGTTTCTCAATGCGCTTATCTTTCCCGGCGACACCGTGATCGTCCCTCCGGCTGAACCCAGAATCTCATTTGTGGAGCACCTGAAGGATTGGACGACCATCCTTTATCAGCTGGCCAGTACCGTCAAGATCACCACAGACGTATGGAATTAAAAAAAAAGGAAAATGGAAAGGGATTTTTTCTCTTGACATATAAGAATTTTCTTATATACTTAACTCATGGAAGCAAAGAATATGGATAAACTTCATTTGTGGGCCGAAAAACTGAAAGCCATGGGACATCCTGTCCGGCTTGAGATCCTTTTGGACCTCTATCACGGCTCCTATGAACTGAAACGCATCATGGAAAAGTATCATGTGAGCCAGCCGGCGGTTTCACAACATCTCTCCATCATGCGCCGGCTCGGGATGATCCGCTGCAGTCGTGAAGGAGTATCCATGTGTTATGCCATCCTGGATGATGATGTCAGACAGTTTATCTCTCTCTTAACAAAGGAGGTCTTTCAATGAATATTACAATCTATTCCACTCCGACCTGCACTTATTGCAAAATGGTGAAAAGCTACCTGGAACAGAAGAAGATCGCTTATACCGATTTCGATGTCTCCAGAGACCAGGCTAAAGCCCAGGAGATGGTGCGTAAATCGGGCCAGATGGGTGTTCCCGTTGTAGATATCAACGGTAAGATCATCGTCGGGTTTAACAAACCTGAGATCGACAAAGCCTTAGGCCTCTGATCCCCCGGGGGGAGGATCCCTCCCCCCTTTTTCTTTTTCCCCTCCCTGAAATCTGTTGCCAGACCCCCTCCCCGCTGATATACTGAAAACACGCATTTTTTCGGTTAAACAGAGGGAGGATTTCATGTCTGCACGTCTACCTTTGCTTATATTGGACTTCGGTTCCCAATATACCCAGCTCATCGCCCGGCGCATCCGGGAAGAACATGTCTATTGCGAGATTCATCCGTTCAATCTCCCCCTGGAACGGATCAAAGCCATGGACCCCGTGGCTGTTATCCTGTCCGGAAGCCCATCTTCCGTGATCAATGAGGGGCCTCGTTGCGACAGCGGGATCTTTTCTCTGCAGATTCCTATTCTCGGGATCTGTTACGGCATGCAGCTCATGGCCGACGCCCTGGGAGGAGAAGTCGTCCAGGGAGATAAAAGAGAGTTCGGATCTGCCCGGCTCCGGATCACCCACCCCGATGACCCGATCCTGAGAGGGCTGCCCGATGACAGCACCGTTTGGATGAGCCATGGAGATAAAGTCAAAAGCCTCCCTGAAGGATTTATGGAGATCGCCCGGACTGACAATACCGAATTTGCTGTGATGCGTCATACAGACCGTCCTCTTTACGGGGTCCAGTTTCATCCTGAAGTCATCCATTCAGTCTACGGAAAACAATTTTTAAGAAATTTTCTCTTTTCGGTGGCCCATCTGAGTCCCGACTGGACCATGGGGGTCTTCATCGAAAACACTATCCGTGATGTCCGGAAGAAAGTCGGAGACAAGACTATCATCCTCGGGTTGAGCGGTGGTGTAGACTCTTCTGTGGTGGCCCTTCTCCTCCACAAAGCCGTGGGAGACCAGCTGGTCCCGATCTTTGTCAATAACGGGCTTCTGCGTAAAAACGAAGCCGATCAGGTCATCACCACCTTCCGGGACGCTTTTTCCATGAACCTCCGCTTTATCGATGCCTCACATGATTTTCTTGCCGGGCTGGAGGGAGTCACCGATCCTGAACAAAAGCGCAAGATCATCGGGCGCATCTTTGTGGAGATCTTTGAGCGCGAAGCCCGCTCCATTCCCGGAGCCGAATTCCTGGCTCAGGGAACACTCTACCCCGATGTCATTGAAAGTGTCTCCTTTTAAGGGCCTTCCGCTACGATTAAATCCCACCACAATGTAGGGGGGTTGCCTGAAAAGATGGATTTAAAGCTCATAGAGCCGCTGAGAGAACTCTTTAAAGATGAAGTCAGGGAGTTGGGACGGGAGCTGGGACTCCCCGACGAGATGGTTAACCGCCATCCCTTTCCCGGGCCCGGCCTTGGGATCCGGGTCATCGGCGAGATCACTGACGAACGTCTTCAGGTCCTCAGAGAAGCCGACGCCATTGCCATCGACGAGATCAGGGCCGCCAATCAATATGACAAGATCTGGCAGGCTTTCTGCGTCCTTCTTCCGGTTCGCTCCGTGGGAGTCATGGGAGACGAACGCACCTATGAAAACACCGTAGCTGTCCGCATGGTGGAGTCCCTGGACGGGATGACAGCTGACTGGGCTAAAGTCCCCTATGACCTCCTTGGCCGTATTTCTAACAGGATCATCAACGAAGTCCGCGGCGTAAACCGTGTCGTCTATGATATCAGCTCCAAACCCCCCGCGACTATCGAATGGGAGTGATCTCTTCTTTATATGGCTCAGACCCCCTTTGTCCACCTCCATAACCATTCGGAATTCAGCCTTTTAGACGGCGCGATGAAATTCGACCAGCTCGCTGACCGTTTGCAGGAGCTGGGGATGGACTCTTTTGCCCTGACAGATCACGGCAATCTTTTCGGAGCTGTCAAATTCGTAGATGCCATGAAAAAAAAAGGCATTAAACCTATCCTCGGCTGCGAAGTCTACGTCACCGAAAAGAGAAAGTCCCGGGACCGAAGCAAACACTACCACCTCATCCTTCTGGTCAAGTCAAAAGAAGGATATAAAAACCTTATTAAAATGGTCTCCCGCTCATACATCGAGGGTTTCTATTATAAACCGCGGATCGACCATGAACTTCTGAGAGACCATGCATCAGGCCTCCTGGCCATGTCCGCCTGTCTCCAGGGAGAGATCCCCCAGAGGCTTCTTGCCGGAGACCGGGCCGGGGCCGAGGACCGGGCTTCCTTTTATAAAGAACTCTTCCAGGACGGCTTTTTCATAGAGCTCCAGGACCATGGGATCCCTGAAGAAAAGGAGGTCCTGCCCGAACTCATCTCACTGGCTACCCGCCTGGATATCCCCGTGGCCGCCACCAATGACACGCATTATCTTTTAAAAGAGGATTACGAGGCCCATGACGCCCTCCTCTGTCTCCAGACGAAGAAGACCTTCGATGACCCCAAAGAGGAGCGGCTCTCTTTCCCCCGGAACGCTTTTTATTTAAAAGATTACGAGGAGATGTCAACCCTCTTTTCCTATATCCCCGAAGCCCTTTCCAACACACTTTATATCAGTGACATGTGCCATTACGCGCTTGAAGACGAGCTCGACCACGACGGCAACACCCATTTCCCTCATTTTGAAGTCCCCGAAGGACATGACCCTGATACCTACTTGAAGGAGCTCTGTTATGAAGGGGCCCGGGCCCGTTACCCCGTCATCACACCCGAGATCCAGAAAAGGCTCGATTATGAGCTGGGCATTATCCGCGATATGGGCTACTCCAGCTACTTTCTCATCGTCCGGGACTTCATCCAATACGCCAAAGACCACGATATCCCCGTGGGCCCCGGGCGAGGCTCGGCCGCAGGCAGCATCATCTCCTATACTCTCGGGATCACCGGCCTGGACCCTCTCAAGTATGATCTCCTTTTTGAGCGCTTCCTTAACCCTGAGCGGGTCAGCATGCCGGATATCGATGTGGATATTGCCGACGTGGGACGTCAGGAAGTCATCGACTATGTGACAGAAAAATATGGAAAGGAAAAGGTCTGCCAGATTGCGACTTTCGGGACGATGAAAGCACGGGCAGTCATCCGCGATGTGGGGCGCGTCCTCAATGTCAACCTCTCCAAGATCGATAAGCTGGCCAAAATGATTCCCCTTCAGGCCCGGAGTCTGGAGGATTCTGTCCGGAACGACCAGGACCTCAAAAAACTTATCGAAGAAGATGATGAATATCAGAAAGTATACGCCATCGCCGTCCGTCTGGAAGGGCTTTCGCGGCACGTCTCCAAACATGCTGCAGGAGTAGTCATCGCCCGGGACGCCCTGGAAACCATCGTCCCCCTCTATAAGGATAAAGACGACAATATTACCACACAATTCGATATGGTGGATGCCGACCGGATAGGCCTTCTAAAAATCGACTTTTTGGGACTCAAGAACTTGTCCATCATCGCTGATGCCGTCCGCCGGATCAAAGAGACCCGGGGAATCGACGTGGATATCAATAAGTTAGACCTGAATGACCGCGCTGTCTTCCAGATGCTGGGAGAGGGAAAGACCTTCGGGATCTTCCAATTTGAAAGTTCAGGCATGCGGGAATACCTGAAAAAGCTAAAACCAGAACGTCTGGAAGACCTCATCGCCATGAACGCCCTTTACCGTCCCGGACCTATGAGCAATATCGATACCTATATCATGCGTAAAAACGGCCGTGAACAAGTCCGTTACCTTTTTGAACCTATGGCTGAAATCCTGGACGAGACCTATGGAGTCATCGTCTATCAGGAACAGGTCATGCGTCTCTCCAATCTCATCGCCGGATTTACCATGGGGGAAGCCGACAGCCTCCGTAAAGCCATGGCTAAAAAGAAACAGGCCCTCATAGAAGAGATGGGGAAAAAATTCATCCAGGGAGCAGTCAAAAAGGGACATGACCCCAAAACCGTGGAAGAACTCTGGAGCTATATCGAGCGTTTCGGCGAATATGGCTTCAACAAATCCCATTCGGCCTGTTACGCCTATGTGGCTTTTCAGACCGCTTACCTCAAAGCCCATTACCCTCAGGAGTATCTGGCGGCCCAGCTCACCAATGATTCCGGAAACGCCGAAAGGATCGACCTCGGGATCAAAGAGTGCCGTGAACTGGGGATCAAGGTCCTTCCCCCGGATATCAATACCGGTTTTGCAGACTTTACTCCCGAAGGCGACTCTATCCGTTACGCCTTGGGATCTATAAAAAATGTCGGCCGGGCCGCCATCGAGTCTATTGTGGAAGAGAGGCAGAAGAACGGCCCTTTTCAGTCTGTATCCGATTTTTTCAAACGCATCGATTACCGGCAGGTCAACAGAAAGGTTTTGGAATACCTTATTTACAGCGGAGCCCTCGATTCCCTGGGGAGTAACCGAAGAACCCTCTGGGTGGAACTTGACCATCTTATGGAGGTGGGCAGAAAGATCCAGGAGAATAAAGCCAGAGGCCTGGTCTCCCTTTTTGAGGAATCCGATGAAGTCGATGAGATCCATCTTCCCGAGATGGAAGAGTGGAGGAATTGGGATAAATACAGACATGAAAAAGAGGCATTGGGAGTCTATTTCAGCGGCCACATGCTTGAAGATTATACCGACCTTATCGCCCGGCTAAGCGACACCGATGTCCGTACACTTTTTCAGCTCCCGGTTTCCGAGCTCAACTCCCGGTCCTTCACCCTGGGAGGGATCTTCAGTGCCATATCCCGGCGCCTTTCTAAAGAAGGGAAAAAATATGTGACCGGCACCTTCGAAGACATGACCGCCGAGATCCCCTTCATAGCTTTTAACGGAACAGCCGAAAAATATGCCGGCCTGTTCGAAGAGGAAAAACTTCTTTTTATCACCGGCCACATCATCATCGACGAGTTTGAGACGGACTCTGAAGACAACACGGAAAAAAAATCTTTGAAAATACGTATCGATGAGATCCAGTCCCGGGAGGAGCTCTATGAAAGCAGGACGAAAGTCCTCCACCTGCATCTTAAGTCGCAGGAAACCGCCCGTGACCTTTCCGAAAAACTTCTCAATCTTTTTCTCGAGTTTCCCGGGCCCTCTCCCGTTTTCTTTCACGTCTTTCATGATGACCGGGAGATCATTATCCGCAGCGATTCCCAGTATACTGTTTCTCTTGAAGAAGCCTTTTTAACCAGCCTGAGCCGGCTCATCGGCCGGGAACGTTACCATATAGAACTAAAAAAATAGGAGGTACCTATGCGTTCTGTGACTCTTCTTCTTCTTCTTTTCGCTCTTGTCTTTTCTGTGGGAGCACAATCTTTTACGCCTCTTAATACGCCTTCAGGGACAGACATCCTTCTCTTTCCCTCTGCTTATACCGGCCAGAAGGGACAGTATGAGATGCATATTGAAATGTCTCCTTTCCGCACTCACGCAGCTGTCTCCCTGACAAACCGGCTTATGCTGGGCGTCTCCTACGGAGGAGAGAATGTCATCGGGAATGAAGAGATCGACTGGTATCCCAGAGTCGAGTTCCTTATAAAATATAACCTTTTTGAGGAGCGATACGCCATGCCGGCTCTCTCTGTGGGTTACTCTTCCATCGGATGGGGCAAATATATAGATGGATTGGAACGCTATCTGATCAAATCCCGCGGGTTCTATGCTGTGGCCAGCAAAGAGATGAATCTCTTCGGAGGAATGGTCCTACACGGCGGGGTCAACTACACCACCGAAGCAACCGACCTTGAGGAAAAAGACGGCATCAATATCTTTTTCGGAGGAGAAAAAAAGCTTAACGAAGAGCTTTCGCTTCTGGCCGAATGGGACCTGGGGCTAAACGACAACGGAGAGACCTGCCTGGGTGACGGGAAGGGATATTTTAACCTGGGAGCCCGCTGGACCTTTGTCCCCGAACTGATCATTGATTTTCACCTGATCAACCTCTTCGGAAACTTTAACACCGATCCTGAAGACGGAGTCATGATCGGGGAAGAGTATAATAAGATCGCCCGGAATGTCACTATCACGTACCGCGCTTTCTTTTAATGCCCTTGAATTTTGGCTCCACATAAGATATAGTAAACATTAAGCTGATGAGGAGGCCTATGTTTTCGAAAAGAAAGACCAAGATCATAGTCTCGCTGGGTCCGGCGTCCTATGACGAGTCGATCCTCCGAGAACTTATCAATATGGGGACAGACCTTTTCCGGATCAATTTCTCCCACGGCGACTATGCCACCTACCGCAAGCTGATCAGAAAGATCAAAGACCTTTCCCCTGAGATGCCGATCATGGCCGACCTCAAGGGCGCCGAATTACGGACATCCTGTCCGGCACCCCTCTCTTTCAGCAAAAATGACCTTCTTGTGCTCCGCTTTGAAGGAGATCCCTCTTCTGACGGTGAATTCAGCCTGACCGGCGTGAGTCATCTGGAAGATTTGTTGAAACCCGGGGTACGGGTTTTGATCGATGATGGAAATGTTGAGCTTGAGATCACCGAGGTCTTTTCCGACCGGGCCCGCCTGAAAGCCCTTAATCCGGGAACCGTCCTTCCCGGGAAAAGCGCTCATTTCCCCGGGGTCGATATCCCTTTCCCTCTTCTTACAGACAAAGACAAAGGAGATATCGCTTTTTCCCTTGAGGAGGGGCTGGATCTCATCGCTGCATCCATGATCAAAAGCGACAAGGAAATTAAAGCGATCCGGGCTATGATCCCGGATCATGTCTCCCTCATCGCCAAGATCGAACACCCCCTGGCCGCTCAGAACATCGATGCTATCACAGAGGCCGCCGACATGATCCTCGTGGCGCGTGGCGACCTCGGAGTCCAGATGCCCCTGACAGCGATCCCCGTCATACAGAAGAATATCATCGCTGCAGCACGGAAAAAAGGAAAGCCGGTGATCATCGCTACTCAGATGCTGGAATCCATGCGCGAACACCCACGCGCGACCCGTGCCGAGGTCACCGATATCGCCACCGCGATCTATGATTCGGTAGATGCCCTTATGCTGACCGGAGAGACTGCTGCAGGACGCTATCCCCTGGAAGCCGTCCGGACACTGATAGAGGTGGCCGTCACCACAGAGGCTGATATCGACTACAAGAGCATGAAAGATAAGATCCCTGTGGATAAGATGAACATCAGCGACGCCATCAGCTATGCCTCCATCGAAGCCGCTGTCTCCCTCCAGGCCAAGGCGATCATCTGCTTTACCTCATCGGGAACCACAGCTCTCCGCGTTGCAAAATTCAGGCCTCCCATCCCCATTATCTCCTTTACGCCGAATTCACATGTCTCCAAAAAACTGGCAGGGGTCTTCGGGACCTCTACCATCACAACCTGTTTTTATGACAATACCGATGAAATGATCGAGGAAGCCAGAAAGATCCTGGTCCATGAAGGGATGGCTCACCCGGGAGATATCTTTGTCATCACCGCAGGGGTCCCCCTTGGAGTCAAAGGAACCACAAATATGATTAAAATCATCGAAATATGAGGAGCAATTGTGAACGAATATAAGTTTTTTGTCATTTCCCTGGGAACAGCTCTCCAGAACGGTCTTTATTATACTTTTTCTCATCCGGAAACAAAAAAGGCCATCGAAAGGAATTTTTCGTTTGCTGACAAGATCTTTCAGCAGAAAGACCACCTGATCTTGACCATGAGCGGAGAAGCTGCCTTCGTCAACTCAGAACTCATCCGCTCAAATCCTCACGTCACCGAATTCCTCTTTAAATTTTTCTCCGAACGGAGCTATTCCGGAATCGCTCTGCTCAAGGGAATCACTCTTATGGAATACGAGGCTTTCATCCAGATCCTTTCTGATTCCCGGGGCCAAGACCTCGCTGACGTGGACCGGGCTCTGACCTCCTATAATGTAGATCACGCCAAGATCATCTTCTATCAGCCTCGGGTGGGTGGAGGCGGATCAGGAACAGGACCAGGGGGAGGGACAGGTCCGGGAGGAACCGGGGGTGCAGGAACCCCGTCATCACAGGCCATCAATCCGGCTGCATTCCCGGGCAGAGAGCTTCTTGCCACAGAAGGAACCGGCCATTTTGTGGGGTTGGGCGGTTCTTTCGGATCCCAAACGACGGAAGAAAAAGCAGAGGAAGAGGCGGCAGCTCCGGCCCCTGAACCTGAACGCCTCATCACGGTAGAATTGGACGAGGAAGATATCGCCGCTATTCTTGACAACCGGATGATGGAAAAGGACCTGGAAGAAAAATACGGGCTTGTTCCTTTTCAACGTCTTAACTCCTATGAAAAGGCCCGACGTTTCGGAACTCTGGCGGCCCTTCCACTGGACACCCTGGAGCACCTCGATCTAATCTCCCTCTATAAGGACACCGTGGACTCAAAAAAAGAGGATGTCCTCCAGCACTTTAACTGGCTTTTTGAATACAATATCGGCGATATCCGGATAGAGGTCAAACACCGTCTTCTGGAAGAAGCCCTTTCCCTCTGCCGGGATCTTCCTTCAGAGGGATTTGCCCGCTATACCCGCATCTTTTCCGTGATTCTCGGATATATCTCTGCTCATCAGGAGGAGTGTACCCCTCAATGTTTTTCCCTCCTCTCCGAGCTGACCTTCCTTTCCATGAAACGGGCCGTTTCCCTTGAAGACATCACCTCTCTTAAATCCTGGATCCCCGCTGTCATCGAATCGAAGCTTATGGACCATTTAAGCAAAAAAGAGTTTTTTCATGTGGTGACTGAACTCATAGGACTACTCAAAAAACTGATGAAAAGCCCGGATCGCTTCCAGGTGGAGACCCTTCTCCTCCAATGCGACGAACTGGCCATCACTCCGCTCCTCACTTCCCTGATGGATGAGAAGGACAAGGATATGCGCCGGAACATCATCAATATTCTGGTCAAAAGCGGTGACAAAGCCGTCCCCTTCCTGAAACGCATGCTTCGTGACAACCGATGGTACGTCGTCAGGAACGGGATCAAGATCATGGGGGAGATCGGGACGTTCAATGACCTCTCAGCCTTTGCACCCCTCACCGAGCATAAAGACCCTCGGGTCCGGGAGGAGTTGTCCCTGGCCCTTAAGAATATCCGTCACCCCCAGGCTTTCAACCTTCTGCTAGCTCTTATCCGGAAAGAACCTCTCCCGGATACCAAGACAGCCATGATCCCCGGGATCTCCGCTGTAGCTGACCAGAAGGGGATGCAGCTCCTCTTTGACAGTATGAAAGATCTCTATAAAAACAGCTCTTTTGCCCCCTTCTGCGAAGAAGTCATCCGAGAAACAGTCTTTGCAGCCAAGACTCTTCCTGACCTGTCCGTAAAACTCTTTTCTTTTCTGGAATGGGATCACCCTGTCACTCTCTTCAAGGAGGACCATGTGCTTCGCCTCAAAGAGTTTCTCATGGAACAGCTAAAACAGTCAGCGCCGGGCCTTTTCCAGGATTTTTCCCTTCGGATCAGCCAGAGTGACAATAAAAATGTCAAAAAACTGAACAAATAAGATGAAACAGGCCTGTCCAGCATGCGGCGCACCGGTCACGATCACGAGTTATCATACCGCGGTCTCCTGTCCCTGGTGTCACAATACCCTCTATCCGACACCCGGAGATGCCCTGCTTTTTTTTCAAATACCTGCAGCACTTTCCCCGCTTCAGGCAAAACAAGCGTTGATCGGGGCCTTGAGGGGCCGAGGCCTGTCCATGGAGGATTTCACGATCACCTCCCAGTCAACGCTGAACATCCCTTTTATGAAGACCCCTGAAGGAGCATGGGCTTCATGCGGAGAAGAATCTTTTTTGGAACTTAATGGATATGTCCCGCGGGCTGACCGGGTTATCCCCCTGGAAACCCGCGAAGCCCCCTCTCTCCATTTTGAAGGGACGCAATCACCCCATTCCCTTTTTCTTATCCCCTTCACCCTCTTCACGGGAAACCTGGAAGGACATCCCGTCAGGATGCTCATCGACAACGTCACAGGAGGACTTTACACCGCTGATCTCCCCGATCATCTTTCCCGCCTGCGGATCCGCCAAAACCGTATCGTCTTGCTCTTTCTCATCATATCGTCCTTTGCAGCAGTCTTTTTTCTCATAAAGTCATCTCTTCTCCTGCTGCTCTCTCTTGCCGCTCTTTTTTTCTTCGGGATGGCTTTCCTTAAAGGGGGTTAAGGTGCTTCAGATCGATATTATCCGCTGTCCCCGCTGCAGCGCAGACCTTGAACTGTCAGAATATCAATGGAATAAAAAGATCGAATGCCCCTATTGCGGAACGCCCATCCGTGCCTCTCATCCGGAAGAGGTCCCGGAAATCTGGTTTCACAACAAATTGACATCCGAGATAGCCGAACGAAAGATATCCTCTTTTCTCCGGAAACGGATATCTCCCTCCTCTTTTCTTTCTCATGAACTCTACTTTGTGCCCTTTTATCAGCTGGAGGGGATCCTGACCCGCCTTCTGCTTACGGGGGAGAAGAAGAGGCTGGATCTCTCTCCTCTTTCCCTGATGCTGCCCGCTGCCCGGCCGGCGTCCTTTCCTTGTCCGGAGAACTTGAAGATCGGCTCCGGGAGATCTCTCTACGGATTCGGGTCTCTTAAACCCTTCTCTTTCACTCCTCCGGCGGAGGGAAGGATCATTCTTCCGACCCTGCCTCTCCCCCGGGCCGATCATACTCTTATGGCCCTTTCCCGTGATACAGACGAGACTCTTTTCCGCTCGGGACTTGACTTTCATACAACCCTCCTTTTTTACCCCCTCCACGTGGCCGAATACTCCTTTCAGAGCCAACGCTATCTTTTCATTCTGGACGGAGTATCAGGAGAGATCCTCTACGGGACACTGCCGGCACGTTTCCACATACCGTTTCTTTTGACAGTCGGGACAACCCTCTTTGCCGGGGCCGCAGCAGGTTTCACGGCCCTCCTTTTCAAAGCTGCTTTTCACAAAGTCACTTTTCAAAAGACCTCTTTTCTCATCTTCCTTCTCCTTCTGGCCCCTTTCGTTTTAGGCAAAGGCCTTATTTCTCTGCTCAAGTTCCTGACCCGCTATCTTCATGAGACAAAAACTGTTTTTACAGACGGAAAGGATTTTTATGACCATGCGATCTGACCGGATTCAATTTGCCCTGATACGGACTTTTGACTCGGGAAATATCGGCTCATCCTTCCGCGCGCTCTCTAATATGGGATTCCGCCGCCTCTGGGTCATCGATCCTCTTCACTATGATGAAGAGATGGTCGGAAAGATGGCTGCCGGGACAAAAAATGCCCTTCACCGGCTCATTACAGGCCGCTCCCTTGAAGAGTTTGCTTCTGAAGTGGACCATATCTATGCTCTCACAGCACGTCCCCGGAAAGAGTATCCGCAAATCTCGCTCTCCGAACTGGCCTCTTCACTGAGCGAAGCTCCCGAGACACGTGTCGGACTTCTTTTCGGAAATGAGACAAATGGGCTCAACAATGACGAGCTCCGCTACATCTCGGCGACCGTCTCTATTCCCACATCCCCTGTTTACCCCTCCCTGAACCTGGCCCATGCCGTTCTTCTCACGGCCTTCTCCCTTTCCCCGCTGACATCTCCCTCTTCTGCGGCTCCTTCCTCAAAAAAGACAGGGGCAGATGCCCTCAAAAAAGAAGAACTCTTTGAAAATCTTTTTTCCCTGATCTCTTCCCATCTTTTCCAAAAGGAGATCACCGCCGATAAAAACAGGACTCTTTTACGGAATACCATCCAGAAATGGCCCCTCTCCCTTCGGGAATGGTCGTATCTCAACCAGGTCTTCCTTGCCTTGAAGAAACGCACTGCTCATCCGGAGAAGCTCCAAAAACACTGATATTTATTAGGAAACTGCACCTGCATTCCTAATCATATTAACTTTCCCTTGCAAAATGTGATAATCCTATTATAGTTCAACTAAGGAGGATGACCATGACCATCAAGATCGGACTAATCGGCTGTGGCCGGATCAGTAAAAATCATTTTGAAACCTTGAAAAACCTGGGAGACGCTGTCCAGCTGACGGCTGTCTGCGATATCGTCGAAGAGAGGGCCCGTAATGCAGCGCAAGCTTTCGGGGTCCCTTTTTATAAAGATTACAGGGAGATGCTTGATAAAGTCCCCATGGACCTGGTCAGCATCTGTACACCTTCAGGCCTCCATCCGGCTATGGGAATAGAAGCGGCCAAAAGAGGGATTCATGTTCTCAGCGAGAAGCCTATGGCCGTCCGGCTCGAGGATGCCGAAGCTCTTATCCGGGCTTGCGACCATCATGGCGTCCATCTCTTCGTAGTGAAGCAAAACCGTCTCAATCCCGGTGTCGCCGGGCTGAAAAAGGCCGTTGATGAAGGCCGGTTCGGAAAGATCTACTTCCTTAACACAACCGTCTTCTGGACCCGTCCTCAGGATTACTATGATATGGCTCCCTGGCGGGGCACATGGGAGTTCGACGGCGGCTGCTTTATGAATCAGGCCAGCCACTACGTGGACCTCATCCAATGGATCGGGGGGCCCGTAGAAAGCGTCATGGGACAGACGGCCACATTAGCCCGGAAGATAGAAGCCGAAGACACTGGAGCAGCTCTTCTGAGATTCCGCAGCGGAGCCATGGGTGTCATCCAGGTCACTATGCTGACCTACCCAAACAACCTGGAAGGGTCTCTCACCGTTATCGGAGAGAAGGGGACGGTCCGTATCGGGGGAATGGCCTTGAACAATGTGGAAAAGTGGGAGTTTGCCGATTCACAGCCTGAAGACAAGGCCATCTGCGAATCCAACTACACCCCGCCCAATGTCTACGGATTCGGACATCTTCAATACTATAAAAACGTCCTCCAAGTCCTGAACGGAGAGGCCGCACCTTCTACAGACGGACGGTCAGGCAAAAAAAGCCTGGAACTGATACTGGCCATCTACCAGAGCAATATGGAAAACCGCATGATAAGCCTCCCCCTGAACTACCCCCGTTAAAAGAAAGGATGACTATGGCTGTTCCCTTTTTTACCGGTGTCCGTGAATACCAGAGAAAAAAAGACCTCTTTGATAAAGCTATGGAAGAGGTCCTTCTCCGTGGTGATTATATTCTGGGGCGGGATGTCTCAGCTCTTGAAGAAGAGATCGAAGCCTACCTTGACGTCCCTTATGCTGTAGGTTTGGCCAGCGGATCTGATGCCCTTCTCCTGGGACTCCATGCGTTGGGAGTCGGCCCGGGGGATGAAGTGATCACTTCCCCCTTTACCTTTTTTGCTTCTGTCAGCGCCATTACACGCCTGGGAGCAGTCCCTGTCTTCGCAGATATCGACCCCGATACTTTTAATCTTGACCCCGTCCGTGCTGCGGAGAAGATCTCTCCCAAGACAAAGGCAATCCTTCCCGTTCATCTCTTTACCCAGACTGCCGACTTGGGCCCTCTTCTCTCTCTGGCCGAGCAAAACGGGCTGGCTCTGCTGGAAGACGCAGCCGAAGCCTTCGGCATGTCCTACCGGAGCCGGAAAGCCGGGACCCTGGGAGACATCGGAATCTTTTCCTTCTATCCCACAAAAACCCTTGGGGCTTATGGTGATGCGGGGATGGCCGTCACACACTCGGAAGAACTGGCACAGCGTTTACGGTCTTTGCGTCGCCACGGGGAATCCCGGCGTTATTTTCATAGCGAAGTCGGATATAACAGCCGTCTCGACACCCTGCAGGCAGCAGTCCTCCGCGTTAAACTTCAGACCATCGACGAAGATATCCGGGCTCGTGCTGCAATTGCATCTTCCTATAATACAGGCCTGAATAACATTCAGGAAATACGTTTACCTTTGATTAAACCTGAATGTGATCCAGTATATTATGTTTACTCTCTTATAACGTCATATCGTGATGATTTAAAGCGTTATCTGGATGAAAAAGAAATCGGCAATGCTATCTATTACCCTCTTCCGCTTCATCTTCAGGAGTGTTTTTCTTTCCTGGGGTACAGCGAGGGCGACTTTCCTGTAGCAGAGCAAACAGCCCGGTCGATCCTGGCCCTCCCGATCTTTCCAGACATGACAGGCGGGGAGACGGAAGCCGTTATCGAGGCTGTCCGTACGTTTTTCAACACATAAGGTTAAACCGGGAGGTTTTCTATGGACCGAATCGACAGACAGATCCTGAATATCCTGCAACTCAACGGGCGCATCACCAACAAGGCCATAGCCGAACGTATCGGCCTTTCTACCCCCGCCGTTCTGGAGCGGATCAAAAAGCTTGAAAACAATGGTTTTATAAAAGGGTATAAAGCGATCCTCGACCCGGAGAAACTGGGGAAGAAGATCACGGCTATTATGGCTATCACCATCGATCGAAAAAACATGGAGTCTTTGGACAAGATCAGAGACGCCATTATCTCCTGCAAAGAGATACGGTCCTATTACTTTACCACAGGCAAATACGATTTTATCCTTAATGTCTCCATGGATTCTATCACAGCACTCGAAGAGTTTCTCATGAAAAGGATCTCTTTTATCATTCCGTCTATCCGCAATGTGGAGACTTTCATCGTTCTATCCACAGAGGAGGATATGGGTTATGACATCTCCGTCGAAGAATAAGACTTGTTTTGCTCTCCTGATCGTCTTTTTCCTTTTCTCTTTTCCTCCTCACCTTTTCGGGGGAGGAAAAAAGGGAGCGATCTACCAACCGGATATCACGCCCTTTTTATCCATCCACCCCCTCCCTTCCGGTGAAGATCATCCCAAACTCGAATACAAAGGACTGTTTCAGGGACACCATATCTTCGTATCCCCCGATCAGAACGCCCTGATCTTTTTCGACAAAGAGAACATGTCTCAAAAGCAATATTACTATTTTATCCGGGGACAGGAAGAGGGACAATTATCCAGGCTCTCTCTTTTTACGACAAGCGGTTCTGCTTTCTGGTTCGCCGATCAGGGAAACCGCATCACCAGGTTTCAATTCAAAGAGGACTCTTTTCATTACGATGGGACCTCCTATGTTCCGGGTATCCGCCAGATTATGAATCTTTTTATACTGGGCAAGGACCTCTGGGTCTTCGGCTCCACCATTGACGGGGACTTTTCGCTCTTGCGTTGCACACATTTGGGCAGTCCGTCCGAAGTGGCTTTTACTTCTTCTCCGCCGATTCCCGGCAATATCCTTTTTAGCCGTGATACTGAAGGGAACCTCCTTTATACTTTTCAATATGACTCCACCCTTTATCAAATCAAAGGACGTCGGACAAAGACGTTTGAAACATCAGAACCCATTACGGCTTCTTATAAAAAGAACTCTATCCAGAAAAACGGAGTCGTCTACGACCTGGGGCAGGTTGGCCCCTACCTTTTTGTCACCTATTGGAGTGTCAACGGAGGAGGGACACTGGAACTCATCCGACTCAAAGACAAGGCCCCCTACGCGAAGATCCGCTACCCCCTGGGATACGGTTACTACAGCGACGGCAGCCTCTATATCTACCGGCACAGTTTTCAGGATAAAAAGCAGCAGGCCTTCATTGTGGAAGTCCGCCTGCACGACCTCGTCTATCCATGAATTGAAAGGAGCTAATTATGATCAAACTAACACTTCCCGACGGAGGCATCCTTGAAGTCGAAAACGGGGCCACCGTCCTCGACGCAGCGGGACAGATCAGCCGCAGCCTGGCCAAGATAGCCGTGTGCGGTGTATCCGACGGTAAAATGGTCGACTTATCCACGGCTCTTACCCGGGACACCTCCTTACGGATCGTCACAGAAAAAGATCCCGAGGCCCTGGAAGTCCTGCGTCACACCACGGCTCATATCATGGCTCAGGCCGTTAAAAGGCTTTTTTCTCCTGTTGCCGTGGCCATCGGCCCAGCTATCGACAACGGGTTTTATTATGACTTTGACCTTGACCATACCTTTTCCGATGAGGATCTGGCCGCCATAGAAAAAGAAATGCGGAATATAATCAAAGAGAATATCCCTATTACGCGAAGAATACTCTCTGCCCGGGAGGCCCAGGATTATTTCCATGAAAAAAAGGAGCCCTATAAAGAAGAACTTCTCCGGGACATCCCCCCCGAAGAGCCCATTTCCCTCTACGAACAAGGAGATTTTTCAGACCTCTGTCGCGGCCCGCATCTTCCTGCAACGGGGCGTGTAAAACATTTCAGACTCCTCTCTGTAGCAGGAGCCTATTGGCGGGGAGATGAGAAAAACAAGATGCTGCAAAGGATCTATGGTACAGCTTTCTTTTCAGGAGAGGCCCTTGACGAACACATCAGGGCTTTGGAAGAGGCCAGGATGAGAGACCACAGGAAACTGGGAAAACAGATGGGCTTGTTCCATATAGAACCCGAGTTCGGCCCCGGACTCGTCTATTGGCTCCCCAAAGGCGCCTTTATCCGCAGAAAACTCGAAGACTACCTCATCGACGAACTCATCCGGTCCGGCTATTCCATCGTCAACACGCCCCACATCTCCAAATCCGACCTCTGGAAGACATCGGGGCATTGGAACTTCTACCGGGAAAACATGTTTTCTCCCATCACCATCGACGAGGAAGAGTATCTTCTCAAACCCATGAACTGCCCCTTCCATGTCCTTATCTTTAAAAACGAGACACGGAGTTATCGCGACCTCCCCGTAAAGACTGCGGAATTCGGCACGGTCTATCGATACGAACGCTCCGGGGTACTGCACGGCCTCATGCGCGTCCGGGGTTTTACTCAGGATGATGCTCACATCTTCTGCCGTCCTGACCAGCTGCACCAGGAGATCATGGACCTTATCGCTTTTACAAAGAGAGTCCTCCATGTCTTCGGTTTTGAAAAATTCGATGTCTACCTCTCCACTCGCCCGGAAAAATATGTAGGCGAGCTTGAACAGTGGGATATTGCGACACGCGCCCTGGAAGAAGCTTTGAAAGATACCGGGCTGGACTATACCGTCGATCCCGGCGAAGGGGTCTTTTACGGGCCCAAGATCGATATCAAGATCCGCGATTCCCTGAACAGAAGCTGGCAATGCACCACCATCCAGGTAGACTTCAATCTTCCTCAGCGCTTTGATATCCACTACATCGGAGATGACGGAGAACCCCATCGTCCTATTATGATCCAC
>ERZ795053.1651-NODE-1651-length-28052-cov-10.036111_pt1 | contig 28052 bp, 23 predicted proteins | sample MGYA00375137_ERZ795053 | MGnify/ENA primary metagenome ERZ795053 (study PRJEB30182, sample SAMN05720284) | activated sludge metagenome | isolation source: Anaerobic digester | place: Hong Kong | collected 2014-12-17 ...
CCGTTTTCGAGGCACCACACCTTAAGAATCGCCGCCTGCGTCTTTCCGTCGCGGATTTCGCCGCGCAGCACCATCTGCACGAGCGTTTCGAGCGGGATCTTCTCAAGGTTCAAAAACTCGTCTTCATCCGTATGCACGTCGCCGAACGTCAGCCCTTTTGCAACAAACAGGCGGATGTTTTCGTCCAGATACGCAACGGACGGATAGAAATCTCCGATGTAGGTCAGCGTCTCTGCCGCCGCGCCCGTCTCCTCGGAAAGTTCGCGCCGCGCGCAGTCCTCCGCCGATTCGCCCGGGTCGAGTTTGCCGGCCGGCACTTCCAGCAGCGCCCTGCCGAACGGATAGCGATACTGGCGCACCATGAGCGCCTCGCCTTCGTCCGTCAGCGCGACAATCGCCGCCGCGCCCATATGGCGAATCACTTCGCGCACGGCGGTTTTGCCGTTGGCCAGCCGCACGACGTCCTTATAAAGATGCACGACCTTCCCGTCGTAGATCTCCTCGGACGATACGGTTTCTTCCATCAGTTTTGTTTGTTCCGTCATTTCAGCGTCCCCCGTCCGGCCGCGCGTTTTTTTGCAGCCGCGGCCTGTCGATTCACTCTTTTTCAAACGAATTGTACCACAGCTTTTCGCGTTTGCAAACGCGCCGCTGTTTACAAATCCGCGCCGGTGTGCTAAAAATGAACCAGCAAGTTCAGCGCATGAAAGGCGGCCAGTATGCAACCGTTCGATCCGAAAGCCTTCCGGAAAATCCTTCTGCTGCACGCCCGGCGGTACCCGAAGATGGAACCGACAGACGCGGTCAAACTCGCGTACCAGAGCGTGTTCGGCGGCGGGCATATGATCGCCGACCCGGCAAAAAGCCTCGCCTTTCTTGCGCAGGAGCGCGCGCAGACGCGCACGGACGCGTTCCAAACAACCGCCGGCGCATTCCTGCCGATCGGACTTGGCCGCGCGCGCATGAACCTCGCTTCAGACGCGCTTTACGGACTGCCGGACGCGCTGCTCAACCGCATGTTCGTGCGCTCCGCGCAGGAACCGGCGGGCGACCTGCCGCTGTTTGAGCGTGTGCTCGAAGGAGTTTCCCGCGCTGCGGCGGACGGCGTGTTCGCGTTTTCCGCCGCCGCGCTGGACGCATATCTGGCCGAATACCGCGCGGCGGGATACCCCATGGTGCACCACAGCGAACCCTACCGCCTTGCCTATCGCCCGGCCTACCGCGTCGTCGAGGGCGTGTATGCCGGCCTTCTGCCATCGATCGTGTGGGTGCAGCGCGCGCTGGACGGCGGCGCACTCCCCATCGATTTTCCGCTTTGCGAACTTCCCGCCGAATCGCTTCGCCTGCTTTCCGCGCTGTTCGACGGAGTCGAATTCGAACCGGGCACGGCGGCGGACACGCTGCGCGTGCGTGCGCGCTGAACACCACGTACACAGTTCGATTGCGTAGGGATACGCATTTCGTTTATAATAAGATCATATAACAGGTTGTTTCCCGTCCCGTCCACGCCGCTGTACGGAGGTGATCTGCTTGCGAATCGGATACGCCTGCATCGCGCTCGCGGTGCAAAACGCGGATTTGCGCAGCTGCACGCTGAAAAACGCTTTCCAGGAGCGGCTGCTTGCGCTTGCGGCGCAGAATCTCGCCGCGCTCGAACACATCGTCGACTACAACATCAAAAACAAAATCCTGCTTTACCGCATCAGTTCGGATTTGATTCCGTTCGGTTCCTCCGCCGCGGCTTTTTTGCCATGGGAAGCGGAAAACGCAGAGCGGTTCGCCGCCATCGGCGCAAAGATCGCCCGCTCCGGCATGCGCGTTTCCATGCACCCCGGGCAGTACACGGTGTTGAATTCGCCGGATGCGGACGTGGTGCGCCGCTCACTCGACGCCCTCGCCTATCATGCGCGCGTGCTGGACGCGCTGGGCCTCGGGCCCGAACACAAGCTGGTTCTGCACGCGGGCGGAAAATACGGCGACGCAAAAAGCGCTATGAGCCGCTTCTGCGCGCGCTTCGGCGAACTGGACGAAGCCGTGAAGCGGCGGCTCGTGCTTGAAAACGACGGAACGATCTATACGATCGCCGAGGTGCTCGAACTCTGCGCGCGCACCGGCCTGCCCGCGGTCTACGACAACCTGCATAACACGCTCAACCCCGCCGACCCGGCAAAGACGGACGCATTCTGGATACAGCAGTGCGCGCCGACCTGGAACCCGGGCGACGGGCCGCAGAAAATCCACTATTCCCAGCAGCACCCCCAAAAAACGCGCGGCGCGCATTCCGCCACAATTCAAATCGACCCGTTCCTCAGCTTTGTGCGCGCGCTGCCATATGAAGCGTTGGATATCATGCTCGAAGTCAAAGACAAGAACCTCTCCGCGCTCAAATGTTCCCTCTGCACAAAAAAAGCCCCGCCCGCCGCGCTGCAGGCCGAGTGGGCGCGCTATAAATACGCCGTGCTCGAGCGTTCGCCCGCCGCCGCGGCGAATCTGCGCGCGCTGCTGCGCGGCACAGGCCGCGCCGACCCGGTCGTGTTTTACCGCATGATCGAACGCGCGCTCAAAACGCCGGAGCACACCGGCCGCGCCGTCAACGCGCTGGAACACGCCTGGGGATATTTCAAAAAGACCGCGCCGCCAGCCGAGCAGAAGCGTTTTTTCAGCCTGCTGCGGCGCTATCGCGACGGCGGTGCAAGCCTCCTTCAGGTGAAAAACTACCTCTATCGCCTCGCGCAGAAATATGCTGCGGATTACCTGCTCGATTCCTACTATTTCGTCCTTGGCGTTCGCAACGCGCCGTAGCCGTGCGGAAAAAATCCCGCACGTTTTTCCCCCGACCGACAAAAAGAAAGGAGCCGGCCATGCCACAAACCCGCGTAAAAACAGCCGGGAATACGGCCCGCAGCCTGATCGTTGCGGCGTCGTTTATCCTGATGGTCACCGTCAACGCGCTCTCCGCGCTGCTTCCGCTCAACGGCGTTACGCCGCAGGACGTTTCGGCCATGTATCCGAACCTCTTCGTCCCCGCCGGATATACGTTTTCCATCTGGAGCGTCATCTATCTTGCGCTGCTTTTCTACACGCTCTATGAACTGGGGCTGTTCCGCGGCAAACAGCCCGCAAACGAAACGCTGCTCAATAAAACCGCCGTCATGTTCGCCGTTTCGTCGGCGGCAAACGCAGCCTGGCTGTTCTGCTGGCATTACGGTGCGATTGCGCTGAGCGTCGTTGTGATGCTGCTGCTGCTCGTCAGCCTGATCATCCTGCGGTATATCACCGCCGAAAACGCAAAAAGCTGGCGGGAACGCGCGCTGGTGCAGATTCCCTTCAGCCTCTATTTCGGCTGGATCACGGTTGCGACAGTCGCAAACATTACGGCGCTGCTCGTGCATGTCAGTTGGGACGGTTTCGGCCTGTCCGCGCCGCTCTGGACGGTGCTGATCCTCGCCGTCGCCGCAATCATCGGCACGCTCACGACGCTGCGCTTCCGCGACCCCGCTTACGCGCTGGTGCTCATCTGGGCGTATGGGGGCATCCTCGTCAGCCACGTCTCGCCCGCCGGACACGCAGGCGCGTACCCGGTCGTCATCTGGACCGCAATTATCTGCATGGCGCTGTTTGCCGCCGCGCTGGTGCTGTCCCTGCTGCGCAAAAAACCGCGGACGTGAATTTCGAAAAACGCACAGTGCCGGGCCTTACAACCCCGACAGGCAGTTTGGAACAACAAAAAGCGGCGCTATTTACGCGCCGCTTGAGACCGTCAAAAAACCAGTTTTTTGACGGGGTAACCACGTTTTGCCTTTCGCCCTTCGGGCTCCCGGGCGGCAAAACGCACAGGGAAACCGCCCTAAAGGGCGATCGTACTGCGCCGGATGAACCGGCGCAGCCGGAAAAAACGAGTTAAGGGCGACGGCCCTTAACAATCCCAAGGACTTTTTTGACAGACTGAAGCGGCGCTATTTACGCGCCGCTTTTTGTATAATTACAATGGAATAAATAAATGAGTTCGGTTTTGGTTTTTGAATTTCCCTTATTGCCGGTCAGAAAAAGAACAGTCCGACCGCGCCGGGTCCTACATGGGACGCGGTGCAGGGTTCAAACGGCACGATGTCCGCACGCATGCGCGGGTAGCGGTCGATAATCTCCGCCGCGAGCAGATGCGCGTCGTCCTCCGCGCCGGTATGCGAAATACCGAAACGCTGATTTTCCGGCCGGTCCTCGTGCATCTCGATGAAGATATCAACGAGCGTGGCGAGCGCCTTCTTCCTGCCGAAGAGTTTGCGGTCGAGCACAATTTTCCCTTCCTCGTCGCCCTTTAAAACGGGCTTGAGATGCATGATCGATCCGGCCAGCGCGGCGCTGCCGGAGAGCCTGCCGCCGCGCTTGAGAAAGTTGAGATCGTCCACCATGAAGAACTGTTTTAGCTGCGTTTTCCGCTGTTCGAGGTAGTCGGCAGTCAGCGAAAGGCCCCGTCCGCCGTCCCGCAGTTCCACGGCTTCGCGCACGAGCATGCCTTCGCCGATCGTAGCCGAGAGCGTATCGACCAGGCGGATTTCCCGCTCCGGATACTTCTTCTGCAGAATCTCCGCCGCCTTCTGCCCGCCCGACCATGTTCCGCTGAGCCCGGAGGAAATCGTGATACAGAGCACGTCTTTTCCCGCCTGCAAAACAGGCTCGAACGCGCTTAGAAACGCGGACGTATTGATCATGGACGTTTTGAGTTCGAGCGTTTCATCCTCACGCATGCGCGTAAAGAATGCGTCAAAGTCGAACGGCGCGCCCTGTTCGTAGCAAAGCACCTCGTCCTCGTTGATCGAAAGCGTCAGCGAGACGATCTTCAGCCCCAGCCGGCTTACCTCGTCCTCAAACAGATTTGCCGAAGAGTCGGTAAAAATTTGAAACGACATTGTATGTTTCACCTCCTTATCTGGTACGTTGTACTATATTAACCGCTTTTTTATGCTATGTAAAGAGGTAACTTAAAAAACATAGGCTGGCTTTTTCACGGTTCAGCAGGTATAATGAACAAAAACATGCGTTGATCGGGGCAGAATCATGCGTTACGAAAAAAAACAAATCGCGGAAAAACTGATCCGCTGGGAGAACTTTATGAACGATTTCCGGCTGCCGGACTGGGACGAGCTGCCGAAAATCAAGCTGTACATGGATCAGGTGATCGGGCTGATCACGCAGTATCTCGGCTTTTTCGTTTACGACCCGACCGAGGAAAAGCTGCTTACGCCCTCCATGGTCAACAACTATGTCAAAATGCGCCTTTTGCCGCCGCCGGTCAAAAAGAAATACGGCAGGAAACACATCGCGCTGCTGATAATGATCTGCACGTTCAAGCAGTCGCTGAGCATGGCCGCCGTCGAGCAGATGCTCCCCCCGGACGACGAGGACGAAATCCGCGCGGACTACGAACGCTTCGTTGCGAGTCACAAGCGCCTCGCGCTGTATTTCATCAAGCAGGTCAAGAGCGTCGCGGGGCCGATTTACGACGAAACCGGCGACACCGGCACGGAGGTCAACGACCTTGTGGTCGGCGCAGCGATTGCTTCCAGCTTCACACGCCTGCTCGCGGGCAAGATCATCGCGCTGAAACTGCCGGAAGCGGCGCGGGGCGATCCCGCTTCCCCGCCGCCCGCGGAAGAATGAAAAAAGTCTCCTGCAAATTTGCAGGAGATTTTTTAGCAAGCTGTTTTCGCCGCAAACGCTATCCTTCCGCCGGCGTCTCTTCAGACGCCGCACTTTTTTTAAGCGAAACGATAACGCTCACGCCAACCGCGAGCAGGCATACGCCCGTAAACGCCGCGCCGATCTGCCACATCGGGCCGATCTGCGTTTTCAGCAGCAGCGCGCTGCTCACGACGCCGCTGATCAGCGCGCCCGCCCGGCTGAAAAAGGAAACCACGCTCATCACCGACGCGCGTACATCGTTGGTCGCATGCGTGTTAACGATCGTCTGTTCCGGCACGGCCATCAACCCGATCGAAAAATACAGCAAAACATAGCACACCGCAAACCAAAGCGGCCCCGTCTGCGCCGCCATGGCGTACACCAGCACCGCAAACGCCGCACCCAGCCCGATATAAGCGATCCACTGCCGCCGCTGCGCCTTGAGGTTTGCGCGTCCCATCAGCGCACAGCCCAGCGTCGTTGCGACATAGCCGCCCGCACAGATATAGCCGAGATACGACTGCGCCACGCCGCCGGAAAGCGAAATCAGCCCCGGCTGCCAATACATCTCAACCATGGCCTGCGTCACGGTGACCGCAAAGATTACAAGAAACACCGCGGTCAGCGCGCGCTTCTGCTTCATTATTCTGACCATCTGTCCAAGATGCGCCTTCAAAAGCCCGCCCTGCTTTTTTTGCCCGCGCGCCGTTTCCTTCAGCACCACCGCCGCAAATACGGCGCAGGCGAGCGCAAGCGAGATGCGGACGGCAAGGTGCACCGTATACGCGCCGTCGTTGGGCAGATATCCGCCGAGCAGCGACCCCGCGGCGATCCCCGCGCACTGATAGGCGGCGATGGAAGCGACCGTTTTACCGAGCGCGTCCTGTCCGCGTTCAAGGAGCGTTTCGTCCACGATCAGCGCCTCCGCGCTGCCGGAGGAAAACGCCGCGGCGAGGCCAAAGAGCATCAGCCCGGCAACCGCCGCCGGAAACGAGCGGGCGAGCAGCAGCACCGCGCCGGACACGGCGCTGAGCGCGCACGAAATCAAAAACGACACCTTCCGGCCGTGCAGGTCCGCAAACACGCCGGACGGCACTTCCGCGGCGATCACCACCGCGGCAAACGCGCCGAACGCAACCCCCAGCATGCCGGTCGGGCATCCATGCGCGCTCAGAAGCAGGCTCAAAACCGGCGCGACCACGCCATAACCAAAGCTGGTGAAAAAGATCAGCAACTTGTATTTTGTTTTCATACTTCGTCCTTTGCGTTATACAGAATCATTGCAAATTCAAACGGAATCGTGCCCTCCCGCGGGGCTTCGTGCCCGCGGATATAGGCGCGGACCATGCGGTAGAGTTCGTCTGCTTCGGGCTGTGTAAGGTGCAGTACCCCGGTGTGCATGTCCCCGGCGAACGGCTCGTTCTCCGCCGATTCCGGGTATGTTTTGGCCTTGCTGGAAAAACGCGAAAACACGGACGCAATCTGGTTTTCCGCAATCACGCTCCGTTCTTCGGCGTGCGCGTCCAAGTTCATGCCGATGGACACCTCCGCCGGCAGGACGCGGTAAAACACGGCGGTGATGCCGTGTATCTGCTCCGTGTGGTCGACGCAGACCAGGCCGATACGCTCAAGCTGGGTCAGATGGTGCTTCGCCGATGACGGCGTGATGCCCATCTTGTCCGCCAGTTTTTTGGCCGTGACCGGTTCGGCGAGGATCTCCATCGTGCGGAGTATCTGCTGGCGCACCGGGTCCATGTAGACCTTCAGCTGTTTGAGCGTGGTCAGCCGGATGGAGCGGGTTTGTGCTGTGGATTTGTCTTTCATAACATTTATTATTACGTATCATTTTATGTTATGTCAAGTGTTTTATTCGGAACACACACCAGCCTGCTGAAAAAGCTGCCGGAATTATGTAAGATGCGATTTTAGGAAGCCGCAGCCCCATGCCCGTTTTTCCGGCTGCAGCGGCGCAAGACCGTCAAAAAACTAGTTTTTTGACGGGATAACCGCTCCTTGCCTCTCGCCCTTCGGGCTTCCGGACGGCAAAGAGCGCAGAGAAACCGCCCGTCCCGGGCGATCCGTTGTGCCGGATGAACCGGCGCAGCCGGAAAAACGGGTTAGGGCTACGGCCCTTAACAATCCCAGGGACTTTTTTGACAAGCTGAGGCCGCGCGCACAGATTCCCGTGCGCGCGGCCCGTTTCAATCCCGGCTCTATTTGCGCCGCAGCGCCATGGCAAGCAGGTTCATATGTTTCCCCGCACCGGCTTCCATCGAAAGCCGGTCGTGCACGGCGTATTCGTTGTCGGTGGCCAGCCACTCACCCCAGCATTCGTCGAAGTGCTCCAGCTCCCAAACGTCGAGCACCTCCGCTTCCTCCGTGTGCGAGAGCGTTTCGAGCCAGAATTCGCGCTCGCGCAGGGTCGCAAGGTCCTCCTTCGCCCAGGAAAGCAGCAGTTCCGGCGGATAATCGTCGCCGAAGTAGCGCTTCATGCCCGGCACGACAAACAGCAGCTGTCCGCCGTGTTTGACGAGCGGGAGCAGATGCTTGCCGAGGTACGCAGGGTCGAGCCCGAAATACTGATACGAGTCGATACAGAACGCCGCGTCGAAAAACGCCTCGGCATACGGCAGCGCGTGCGCCTCCGCATGTATGGGGACGATCTCGTTCTCGCCGAGACCGAACGCGCGGAAGCGTTCCCAGTTGTCCGTCGGCGAAATCCATAAATCGGTGGCGAACGTTTTCAGCCCGTACCCTTTGGCCAGCATGACGGACGTGACGCCCCGGCCGCAGCCCAAATCGAGCACGACGGAGCCGCGTTCGACCGGATAGCGGCAGAGTACCTGTTCAAGCAGCTTGGCCGGATTCGGTCCCATGATGTTTTCCTTGAGAAACGCGTCGCTGAACATATTTGCTTTTGTAAATTCCATTTCCTTTTTCCTTTCGGTGTTACGTCGTAATAGTCTTTTGCTTCCAGCCATACACGCAAATTCCGTTCCCTGCGGAAAAAAGAATCCGGCCGGGAATAACCCCGGCCGGTTGGCGAATTTCACTCTTTTTCTTCGCACGGCCTGGCGTTTTTCCGTATGAAACAGCGCGTAACCACAATAACGGGCGCTTTGTGCGCCTCAAAAAATGCGATTACTTTTTTGCGTGTTCCTTACAGAACAACGACCAAAAAGACACTTCCTTTTCCGTGCAAATTTCCGGTTTTCACCGGCAGATGATATTTTACCATACGCGCAGACTATTGCGCAACACCGGACGCGGCCGGTTACCCGGCGGTTTCGCCCGCAGGCGGGACGAGCACCGTTTTTTTGATGTTTTCGGCAAACGCTTCGATGCGCGCTCCCATCCCCTCGGAGTCCATCGCGTCGCCGGGGTCGTTGGCCGTCTGCAGCAGGCAGAAGCGCGGCGGGAGCATGAACGCCTTGTTGAGGCAGAGCGCGCCGAGCGCCTGCTGGGCGACGAGGTCGCCGCCGCTGTAGCCGGAGACCACCACGGCAAAGAGATATTTGTCGTGAAGTGGATTGAATACGATCAGGCTCGTGAGCCGGTTGATGAACGCCATGATGTTTGCGCTCACGGAATCGTTGTAGTTCGGGCAGAGCAGCAAAAGCGCGTCGCATTCCGTCAGCGCGGGATAGCCTTCGCTGACGATGCTGCCGCCGTAAAAGCAGGAATTCTGCGCGGCGTAGTGCGAGCAGGTCGTGAACGAGCAGCCCCGGCAGTCGTAAATCGTACCGTTTTGCAGCGAAAGCTCGCGCACGCCGAAACGCCCGCGCAGCTTTTCGCAGACGCTGGAACCGATCTGCAGCGTGTTGGAGGTCGCCCTGTCGGAGGCATGCAGCATCAAAAGCTTCGGTTTTGCAAACCGCGGCGCTTTAAACTCCGCCAGCCGAAGGACGAGCTCGCGTGCGGCGAGGCGGTACGCCTCCGCCGGTTCAACGTTCCGGCGCTTGGCCTGCACGTGCCAGTTGCCGAGCGACCCGGTCGCCTCAACGAGCGGCCTGCCCGGAAACAGGCATCCGGCCAGATTGGCCGCCAGCACAAGCTGGTCTGCGGTCTGCTTGGTGTAGAGTTCGCCCGCGCCGTCTAGCAAAACGCCCGCGACTGCGCCTTCCATCGCGTCCGGATTCCTGCGCAGCGCGGCGATCAGATGAAAAGTTTCGGCGTCCATGCCCGCTTCGTCCGCCGCAAGCGCAAAGAGCACCCGCCGCCCGGCGAGCTTTTGCAGCGCGTCCCTTGCGGCGACCGTCTCATGCGGCACGCCGCATAGCGCAAAGCGGAGCGTCGCATTCAGGCGCTCGTTTTGCCCCGCCGTTACGACGATCAGTTCGTCCATTGCGTGTCAAACTCCTTTAAGCGCCGCCAGCTTTCCGTAATCCGCGCATACAGCGCCGCATCGAGGCCGCGCCGCCTGCACGCGGACCCGTTTTTTGTCAGCCTCGTTTCGCAGCCAAAGTAGACCCCGCCCGCGGGGACCGCCGCGTCGTGCCATTCTCCGCGCAGCGCGCGCAGGATCGAAATCGCCGCCGAGGAAAGCCCCGGCGCGATATACGGCTTGTACCCCAGCGCGCGGATGGACAGATTCGCGCGCACCGTCTCCTGCGTGAGCCGCCTCGAAAGCGCGTCGTCGTACCCTTCATCCGGCGCGTTGGCGATCACAAGCCCCGCCCCGTGCGGGCCGAACGCGCAGAGCGCCTCCGCCGGCATGCCCTGCTTTTTCGCGAGATACGCCGCGCGCGCGCGCATCACGCCCAGCCCGAAGCCGCGCACCTGTTCGGGCAGCAGCCCGTTTGCGTCGAATTCTCCCGCGTTGTTTTGGTTGCTCATCAAAAACACCGCGCGCGAAAGCTGATCGACCGGGTCGGACACCTGACAGAACAGCCCGCAAAAGCCGCTTTCCCGCGCACGGCGCGCATATGCGCGCAGCATGTCCCGGTTGGCGGCGTACTGCACCATCCGCACGTCCCCGGTTTCGCCGCCGACGGGCGGCACGCCGCGCGACGCGGTGAAAATCAGCGCGTCGCAGCCGAACAGCTCCGCTTCGGAAACGATCCTCACTTCCGGCAGAGGTTCGCCGCCGCGCACGGGCAGAATCTGGTTGAGCTCCGCCTCGTAGCGCGCGCACCGCTTTTCGTCCGGGTCGAACACGCAGAGTTCGGCTAAATCCGTGCCGAGCAGTTTCAGCCCCGTGAGCACCGTTCCGCCCACGTCGCCAAGGCCGACCAGACAGACCTTTTTGCGCGCGTCAGCGCGCGCGGCCGCGTATTGCAGCACGTTGAAACAGCGCGAAAACGCCGTATTGAGCACGCCCGCGCCGTGTTCTTTCACAAAGCGGGCGAGCGCGCCGCCATTCCGCCCCGCTTCGGCGGGCAGCAGGTGCAGACCCGCCGGTTCGTCCAGTTCGGAAAGTTCGCGGATTGCAAAATATCCGCCGCTTTGCTTCGGGTCGCGCTCAACGAGGAACACGAGCGGCGCAAACGCTTCCTCCGCGGGAAGCGCGCCTTCCGGCAGCCTGCCGCCCGCAGGGCAGAGACAAAACGAATCGTACCGGTAAAATTTCATAGGCTCAAACGTCCTCCGCGTTGGAGATGCGCCGCATCTGGCGGATGTCGTCGCGGATATAGGCCGACGCCATCGCGTTGAGGTCGTACTGCACGTGCGCGCCCTTGTCCGGCAGACGCGGGCGCAGCAGCGCTTCGCCGAGCCGCCGCAGCGTCAGACCCGTGCCCTGGAGCTTTAAATACCGCTCTTCGAGCACGCTGAGCACCGTCAGCGCGTTTTTGAGCGCCACGCGCGAAAACTGCCGCACGGTCGGCGGCGTCGCGCCGTGCAGATATTTCGGATACTGATACGGCAAAATCAGGTTGATGCTCGGCGGAAAATCGCGCACGCCGATCTCGCCGGAAACGCTGTCCCCGCCGAGGAACGGGAAGAGCAGGCTCTCGGTGAACCAATACTGCATGTTCGGGATGAAATATTCGCAGTCCACCTCGCGCTTCTGCTCGCGCATGAGGTCGAGTCCGCGGCTGGAGAGCACGCCGACGATGATGCGCTCGATCTCCACGCCCTGTTCGCGGAACAGCGGGTCGAGCTTTTCGAGCCGGTAGCCGTTATGCAGCAAATCGTCGATTAAAAGCACCGGCCTTCGGAACGATTTGAGCGTTTTAATCTGGTTGGCCAGCGGCGAGTATCCCGGCGATTCGGTGATGTCGAAGCCGCTTTCGTCCGCGTGGAACACCTTGTCCGCGTGCAGCGCCTTTGTCACCGTGTTGGGCACGATCGTGTCCGCAAGGATTTTTCCGTACGGCACGCACATGTATTTGCCGAGCCGCCGGTCGCCGGGCGGAACGGACGAAACGCCGTTATGCGCGCGCACCTTTTCAATCAGCCCCGCGTTGATGGCCTCCATATCGAAGCAGAGCAGCAGCCTGCCGGGAAACATGTCCGCAATGGCTTTGCGCAGCGGCGGGCGCGTTGAAACGACCGCCTCGCGCACGGCTTCGTCGCTTGCAAACGGCTCCTTGATGCGCTGCAGAACGTCCTCTATGAGCACCATCGGCGCGCGCATGTCGGAATAATACAAATCGTCTTCGCCGGGCACGGGCAGAAAGCCCGTCTGCTCGGCGGCGGCGCGGTCGTCTTCGCCTTTGCAGCGGTAGAGCGCATAGGTGTGTTCCTTTTTGAGCGAATAGGCCAACAGATCGCAAAGCAGCGCGCGCAATTCCTCCCCGCAGCCCTCGGTGTGGCCGATTAAAAGAATCCTGCCGGAGGCAAACCGGCGCACGGCCTCCGCCGCGGCCCGCCTGCCATTAAGCGCGTCGTAGAGATCGCTCACGCCGACGCTTTCCGCGCGGATACGGGAGATTACGCTTCCGCCCGCGTCCTTTGCCAGTGCGCTGAACGCGCCGTTTTTCTCGCCGACCTCGCGCTTGCCGGATGCCGGTGCGTTCAGCCTGCGCTTGTACTGCGGCATGCGCAGGTACAGCCCGCGCGCATAGATAAAGTCCTGCACCACCGGGTCGACCAGCATGCCGATGTCCATGTCCTTGTCGATATAGTCGCGTATCTGCGTGCTGCTGGCGGACTCGTAATACGCAGGGAGCGAAAGGGACACGATCCTGCCTTTGAGAACGTCCTCCGCACGGCGCGGAGTCTCTGTTTGCCCCGTGTCCACGCGCGTAAAGAGGATGTGGTTATAGCGCGAGGCCGTGCCCGGCCCGTCCTGCCGGTAGGCGCTGGCGTTGAGGATTACGTCGCTTCCGGCGACGATATAGAGTTCCCGTCCGGGAAAAAGCGAACTAAGCTGCAAAAGGTCGTCCGGGACGGCAAGGTTGACGGGGATGTCGTCCGGGAAAAGATACACGTCCGGCAGGCAGGCCGTGCTCATGCTCACGATCTGCCGCCTGAGCAGCTTCGCCAGCGTGCGCTTGCTCCAGGAAAACTCGTCCACGGCAAGGTATACTTCAAACCCGCGCCCCTGTATTTCCTCCACAATGCGCTTGTGCCCCGCGGAAAACGGGTCGAACGTGCCCGGGAAAAACGCAACGGGTTTATGCGCCGGGTACGAAAAGCCGCCTTCGGTTTCGCAGAGGGTGATGAACCGGTACAGATGGTTGAGCATCGCCGCTTCGTTAAAGAACGCGAGCATGCCGTCCCGCCGTTCGCCAAGCAGCGTTAAGAGTTTCTTGCCGAAGCGGACGAGGCAGGCGCGGCGCGCGGTCAGCGGGCAGGCGTCGTTGCCGAAATAGCCGCGGCATATCTCCTCCAGCGCGGTGAGCCGGATGCTGTCGTCAAAGTGCCCTACGCCGGTCAAAAGCAGGCCGAACACGCGCTCGCTCAGCGCGCCGGCCCTCTCGCTGTCTTCGCTTTCGTAAACGGAGAGCACGGTGCAGAGCGTCGCAAGCGCCGCGCGCGCCGCGCGGGTGTTGCCCGCGCGGATCAGCCCTTCGAGATAGTCGATCCCTTCGTCCATCTCCTTTTCCGGCACGCCGCAGATCAGCCGGCCGAGGTACGGCGGGATATAGCCGGATATCTCGTTTTGCCCGGTTTCGAGCTCGCGCAGCAGGTCGATCATGATCTCGTTGCGCTGGTCGATGGCAAGGTAGGCGGATATTTCAACAAGCGCCTCGCCCGCGCGCTCGCGGACGGGCAGATGCTCGCTCACCGAAAGCAGGTTGGAAAGGTGCATCGCGACATGAAACGCTTCCGCCGGGAATTCGCGCACATATTCGCAGAGCCGCTCGATCTGCGCGAGCTTCACCGTCCAGGGAATGCTGCTTTTGAGATTGGAAAGGTAGATTTCCGCAATCGGCAGCGCCGGCACCGGCAGTGCGGGCAGCCCCGCCGTTTCGCGCAGGCGGTTGGCCAGCCAGACGGTTGCGAACTCCGCATCCGCCGGGAGGTTCACACGCTCAAGCGCGCTTTTGAGCATCTCCGCGTCTCCGTCCGCCACGGCGCGCAGGCTCCGCAGCGCGCAGATGCGCACCCGCGCCTCGGCCGACGACGCGGCGGCGGAAAGAATCGGCAGCATGCGCTTTGCCTCGGCGCGCGTAATCGCCGCCTCCGGCACATACGGCAGCGTGTCCATCAGCACAAACAAATCCTCGCTGCCGCTCGAAAGGATGCGGTGGTAGAGCTTTTCCCAGTAGCCGCGCCGTTCCTCCGGCAGACAGCTCGCGAACAGGCTTCCCGCAATCGTTTTGAGCGAATTGGAAATGCGCGCCGCGTGTTTCTGCGAAATTTTGTAGTCGGGATGCAGGCAGAGTTCGATGTATTCGTCCCAGAGCGTCGTGGACTCGCTGAGCACCGCGTGCAGCGCGGGCGCAATCGCCAGCGCGCCTGCTCCGCGCGGGAGTTCCTTGCGGTAGCGCGGGCCGGAGTTGGCGAGGATGTCGCCCATGATGCGCCCGGCGTGCCGCCGCACGTCCCCGTCGTGATGCATGAGCAGTTCGTAGAGGAAGCGCAGCGTCAAAAGCTTCCGCGTGCGGGTCATATAGGTGCTGTACTCTTCAAAAAGCAGCAGATAGGTGCGGATGCGGCTGAGATTTTTTTCCGCGCGCGCCTGTTCGAGCAGCGCTTCAAACGAATCGCTCACGGTGATCGTGCGCATCAGATGGACGTTGTTGTCGAACGCATGGTTGCAGAGCGCGCGTACGACCTCGCCCTGCGAAAGCAGCGCCGGGTCGCGGCTGTCCGCGGCGAGCAGCGTTTCGTCGTCCGGGTCGGTGTTTACGCCGTTGGACTGCAGGAAACGTTCGAAGTCGTCCAGCTTTTCATACACCGTCTCATAGCGGCGGCGCTTTTCCGGCGTCATGTCCGCAAGTTTGTTAAAGATGCGCTCCCCCGCCTCGGAAAGCGTGCAGACGACGGCCTGTTCGTGCCCGTGTTCCGGCCGGTCGGCGCGCACGCGGAAGTCCGAATAGATGAGGATCAGCGATTCGATCGGCAGGTTTTCAAACTCGAGGTCCCAGGTGGAGTGGTTCGCCGCGATATGCGCAATGTCCGGCATGCCTCCGCCTTCCAGCCATTTCCAGGTGTAATAATAGTGCAGATACGGAATGCGCGGCATGTCCTCGCCGCGGCAGCCGAACTTGCCGATGTCGTGCGCCAGCGCCGCCGCGGCTACGAGCGCCACGTCCACCGGAAGGCCGCATCTTTCCGCCTGGCGCGCCATATGCAGCGCAACATGCCGCACGCCGAAGGTATGCCCCGCGGGATCGAACGGCATCATCTCCCGCCCGATGCGTAGTAACTCCCGGTACCCGCTCTTTTTCACCGTCTCGGAAAACAATCTGCATTGCTCTGCAATCGGGCTTTTTTCGATCTCCTCTTCGGTGACGGGCAGATAATCGAGCAGCGGGTCGAACGCGTTTTCGCGCTCCGCGTCCAGAAGCTTTGCGAGTACCGCAATATAAAAGCGCAGCGCGCTCTTTTTCGCCTTGTCGGTTTTCGGCGCGCCGGAATACGGATAAAGCCCGGCGGACAGAGACTCGTATGCAAACGGCAGGATTCCTTCTTCCGGCATGCCATTAAGGCGCTTTATAACCGGTTCGCAGAGGGTTGCCACCGCCTCACAGGAAACCCTGCCGCCGTAAATGCGCATAAACCCTTGGCTAAAGTCCGTGCGCGCCGTCCATGCGCGCAGCTGCCGGACGGAAACGCCCGCGCTCTTTGCAAACTCCGCGTAAAACGCCTCCGCCGTGCCGATATCCGTGCTGCGTTCGTTCATGAATTCGTATCCTCCGTCCGCGCGAAAAGGCGCTTTGCCCCGCGCCGGTGCTCCAGAATCGACCGGCATTATGCCGGTGTTTGGAAATGCTCCCGCGCCCGCCGGGATCCGTTTAAAAACAACATCTCCGTCCCGCAGGCGCCGCTCTTCCTTTATTTTAATCAGGAATCGTTTTTCTGTCGAGTGCAAACGGGAAATATCCCGGAAGCTCTCCCGGCATCCTTGACAGCCGCATCGCCGCGTGTTAAATTTTCAGCAGAGGATTCGGCGCTTCTATCGACCGAGCCGGCAGCAGGCAAAGACACGGTAATATCCGAATCCGCGCTGCTTTGACGGAGCATTCGCTCCGTCTTTTTTATGCCCGCAAACGGGCTGTGATTCAAAGCGCGGCTTTGATCGCATACGAAACCCTCCCTGCGACCTTGACAGCCGAATCGCCGCGTGTTAAATTGCCAGTAACGGATTCGGTGTGCCTGCCGACCGAGCCAGCAGCAGGCAAAGACACGGTAATATCCGAATCCGCGCTGCTTTGACGGAGCATTCGCTCCGTCTTTTTTTGTGCCCGCAGGCGGGATGTGATTCAAAACGCGGCTTTGACCGCATACAGACAAGCGCTTTCCCGTTTACGGTTTCCTTCCGGCAAAGAATTTCCCAAAACCGTACCGTCCGTATGGTATTGTGATACAATGCTGCTGGGCATTCCGCAGGCAGGCGGCCCGCCCGCCGCTTTTTGGCACTTCCAAGTCCGCATCCCTGCGAAAAATACAGCAGCACAATCATCCGGAGGAACCGTTTTGAGCCAGCAGACAAATTCAAACGAAGCACTCTTTGAAACATGCCTCCCGCTTTGCCGGACGCTCATCGCTTCGCCGAGCGTTTCCGGTGAGGAAGCGGGCGTTGCAGCCGCGCTTGCGGACTTTTTCCGCGTTAACGGCGCAAGCGAGATCATCACCGACCGCTGCGGCAACCTCATCGGGGTGTTCCGCGGGGACCGTCCCGGCAAAACGACCCTGTTCGACGGGCATATGGACACCGTCCCGGTCGCTGACGAAGCCGAGTGGACGCATCCGCCCTATGCCGCGGAGATTTCGGAGGGCAGACTCTACGGGCGCGGCGCTTCCGATATGAAGTGCGCGCTTGCGTGCATGGCGGCTGCCGCCGCCGCGCATTGGCAAAAGACCGGCGGGCATTTTGCGGGGACCGTCGCCGTTGCGGGCGTCGTGCACGAGGAGTGTTTCGAGGGCGTCGCCGCGCGCGAAATCAGCGCGCGCATCAGGCCCGACCTCGTCGTCATCGGCGAAGCTTCGGAATGCAACCTCAAAATCGGCCAGCGCGGACGCGCGGAAATCGTGCTGGAAACGTTCGGCAAAAGCGCGCATTCCGCCAGCCCGCAAAAAGGCGTAAACGCGGTCTATCACATGGCGGAACTCGTCCGCCGCATCCAAAAGATCTTGCCGCCGCAGTCGGGCGACCTCGGCCCGGGCATCCTGGAACTGACCGATATCAAGTCCGAGCCGTACCCCGGCGCTTCGGTCGTGCCGCGGTACTGCCGCGCCACCTATGACCGGCGGCTGCTCGTCGGCGAAACCAAGCAAAGCGTGCTCGCTCCGCTCCTTCGTCTGCTGGACGAGGCAAAAAAGGAAATCCCGCAGCTTTGTGCAAAGGTTTCGTTCGCGCAGGGCGAACAGCGCTGCTACACGGGGGAAATCGTCCGCGGCGAACGCTTCTTTCCCGGCTGGTCGTTCAGCGAGGATGAACTGTTCGTGCAGGACGTGCTCAAAGGCCTGCGCGAAGGCGGCGTTTCGCCGGGCATTGCGCGCTATAACTTCTGCACCAACGGCAGCCACTACGCAGGCGAAGCGGGCATCCCGACCGTCGGGTTCGGCCCTTCGGCGGAGACGCTTGCGCACACGCGCGACGAATGGATTTCGCTGGATGAAATCAAAACCGCTCTGGGCGGATACGCGGGCATCCTGAACAGGCTTTACCCCGGAGAAAAAGCCTGACGCGCCGCACCCGGTTTTTCTTTTCAAAACCAGGCGGATATGCTATATTGAGCCTGTAACAGCCATGCCGGGTTTCCTTTTGCGTTCGGCGATACCGTATGGAGTTTTTGTATGAACCTGCATCGAAAAAAAATGATCGCCCCAATCGTGATTACATGCCTGCTCGCAGCCTATATGCTGGCGTATTTTATCGTACTGCTGGCCGTGCCGATGCCGGCCGTCGCCAAGGTGCTCATAGGGGCAATCCCGCTTGCGCTGCTCGGCGCGAGCGTCTATGTACTTTTGCAGCGAATCAAAGAGATAAGGAGCGGAGAAGAAGATGATCTTAGTCAATACTGATTACATCGGCGGCAAGGAGCTTGAAATGCTCGGGCTCGTCAAGGGCAGTACCATCCAGACCAAAAACATCGGCCGGGACATCACCCAGGGACTCAAAACGCTCGTCGGCGGCGAACTGACCGCCTATAACGAAATGATGAACAGCGCCCGCGCGCTGGCCACCAAGCGTATGGTCGCGGAGGCGGAAAAGCTCGGCGCGGACGCGGTTGTGAACGTTCGCTATGCTTCCAGCGCGATCATGTCCGGCGCGGCGGAAGTTATTGCATACGGCACCGCGGTCAAGTTCAAATAAGTTTTTACACTCGGGTACGGCAAGCGGCGCGGACAGTAGTCCGCGCCGCTTTTAGGCCGTTAAAAAACCAGTTTTTTAACGGAATAACCGCTCTTTGCCTCTCACCCTTCGGGTTCCCGGGCGGCAAAGAGCACAAGGAACCCGCCCTAAACGGGCGATCGTACGGTGCCTGATGAACCGGCGCAGCCGGAAAAAACGGTTAATGGCTGCGGCCCTTAACAATCCCGGAGACTTTTTTGACAGGCTGAAGTGCCTATTCCTTCATTTTTGAGGGCTTCGCACCGGTCGTAACGGTGCGGATGCCGGTTACCTTACAGCCTTTTGCTTCAATCATTTCCCGCGTGCCCGCGTCGCTTTCGCGCGGGTCGCTTCCGCCCGCACAAAGAAACACATCGACCTCCTTGCCGGCGGGCAGCAGTTCCACGATGGAGTTGAACGCCGGCGCGGGGCACGCCGCCCAGACCGGGCAGCCGATCACGATTTTATCGAACGCACCGAGGTCGGCGTCCACCGGCCGGATTTTCGTGCGCCTGCGCTTGATCGCCTGCGGACAGCCGGGAATAAACGACCCGACCAGGCTGCGGTTCCGCTTCTCGCGCACGCGGCAGATCTGCGCGCCGAGTTCGCCCGCCAGTTTCTCGGCTTCCTTTTTCGTTGAACCGCCGAACGTGTAATACAAAACGATCGTTTTCAAGAGTTCGCTCTCCCCCGCTTTTTCGTACGGCGCGCGCCGTTTTTTCCCGCATGCCGCCGGATTTATTTTATCATACCCCGCTCCCGTCCGGCAAAAAAAGCTTTTGCGTTCGCCGTTCAGCGCCCCGCCATGGCGCGGTACTGTTCCGGCGGGAACATCGGCGCGTCGAGTTTCTCCTGCGTTTCGTCCGAAATCGCACCGTTTTGCGCGTATTCCCGTCCGGCTTTTTGCGCAAGCGCCAGATACCGCTCTGCAAGCGGCTTTGCCTCCGGCACGGACAGAAGCGGCGCTTCCACGCAGAGGATCATCGGGCAGTCCCGGCCAAACATCCGCTCAAACGAAAACTCCAGCGCGTCAAAGTTGCCTGCGCGATCGGGGAATCCGCAGCCGGAAACCAGCGCCATCTTCGCATGCACGCGCTCTCTTGCCGGGTGATGCGTGCGCCCGTCTTCGCCGACATGCTGCTTCGGCGAAGAAAGCGGCAGCAGCCGGTCGAAAACGGCCTTGCAGCTGGACGGCACGCCGTAACAGTACAGCGGCGTCGACCAGATCACAAGATCGCTTTGCCGGATGCGCTCGAGTATGTCCGCCATGCCGTCTCGCTGGACGCAGTTCCCCGGCGTTTTGTGCCAGCAGGCGTAGCAGCCGCGGCAGGGCTTCACGTCAGCCTGCATCGTGTCGATCGTTTCAACCGTTTCGGCGGCGTCTCCCATGCCTTCCAGAAACGCACGCGTAATTTTGAGCGTATCGCTCCGTTCGCCTTTCGGCGAACCGTTGATCACCAGTACCTTCATTATTTTCCCCCTCTCCCCGTTTCTCACAATTTGGCCGAAAGCAGCCCGTGCCGGTTGCAGTACGCGTACAGAACGCCGTGCCCGCAGATTGGAAGCCGCGCTTCGGCGGCCTGCTCCGGATAGAGCTTAACAAGCGTCATTTTGTCCGCCGTCACGAACGCGAAAAACGAAATATAATGCGTTTTCTCCATCGGGTGGCGCATGCTGACAAAATACTCGTTTTCAACCTGCTCGGCGCGCAGTTCGTGTTCGCCGTCCGCTTGTTCCGCCTCCAGCGGCGGCAGCGTCACCCCGCAGCAGGAAAACGCGCCCTCGCCAAGCGCATAGAGGACGTTTCCGCAGACCGGGCAAACATAAAAACGGCTTTTGCGGATATTGCCGCAGCGGTTTTGGTTGACCACGCACGCGCCGGAAAGGAGCTCCGCCACCGAAACGCCCAGCGTCTTTGCCAGCGGTTCGAGCAGGCTCACGTCCGGCAGACCCCGCCCGGACTCCCATTTGGAGACCGCTTTGTCGCTCACCGAAATCATCTCGGCAAGCTGCTTTTGCGTATATCCTTTTTTCTCGCGGAGGCGCTTAATCACCCCGCCGGTCACATAGTTTGTCATAAAAAGGTCGTCCTTTCCCGTTTACAGCGCTAGCGTACCATGGCGGCGCATTCTGCCGCAACCTACGCTTCGTATAGCGTAAAAAAAATCCCCGCCGGTTTTATCCGTGCGGGGAAAATCGCGCTCTAACGCGCAGAAATTCAGTTGTGCCCGTGGCGGTTCCCGCCGGACGACGGCGTCGTCGCGGTGAATTCGGCGTTCAGCGCGTCCGCAACGGCTTCCATGATGCCGTTGCTGCTGTAGGTCGCGCCCGAAACCGCGTCCACATCCGGCGACTGCGCGGTCAGGATTGCGCTCAGCACCGAGCTCTTCGCACGCTGGAAATACTGCTCGTCGTCACGGTAGGAGTCGATCACGATCTCGGTGATGTATCCGTTTTCGACGGTCACGCTCACCTCGGTGTCACCGCGGAACCCCGTCCCGGTCCCGGTGTAAACGCCGTCCGCAAGGTCGAACGGCCCGGCCGTTTCGGGAACGTCGGTCGCTTCGGGCGTCGCCGTCGCCTCGGGCGTGGGCGTCGGGGTCAGTTCCGGCGTGGCCGTCGCCGAGGCATCGTCCGTGTCGATCAGTGTTACGCCGCTTGTGTCGTTCAGCGCGCCGGATAGTGCGTCGCTCACCGCGCCGATGATGGCGTTGCTGCTGAACGTCGCACCCGAAACCGTGTCCACGTCCACGCTCTGCGCGCTGATGATCTGCGGGATTACAAGGCTTTTTGCCTGGTTAAAAAACTCCGCGTCGTCGCCGGTCGAAAGCACCTCGACTGCGGTGATATAGCCGTTTTCGACCGTCACCTGCACGCTGGTCGTGCCATGATAACCGCTCGCGCTGCCGGTGTAAACGCCGTCGGTAAACGCGCCGCTCGTCACCGTTTCGCCCGTTGCATCCAGCGTTTCGGTAACGGCGGCCGCCGCAAGGGTTTCCGCCGCAGCCGTGCTCGCCAGATTTCCCGCAAAATACATGCCGCTCATGGCGACGACCGCAACGGCCGCCGCGACGGCGGGTTTGGGGTTGGCCGAAACGTTGCCGCGCGGGCAGATATCCACGCAGTTCATGCAGTCGATGCATTCCGCCGAGGTCACAACGTCGCCTTTATATAGCGGAATCCCCATTGAGCAGCGCCTGGTACACGCCCGGCACGGGCCGCACGCAGTGCGCGGCTTTCGGATCTTAAACAGGCGGAATTTTGAGACGATTGCAAACACCGCACCCAGCGGGCAGAGATAGCGGCAGAAAAACCGCTCGATGAGCATCGATCCCGCCATAATCAGGAGCAGCAGCAGCGCGCCAAGCGACCAGAGCGCCGAAAGATCGGCCCAGCCCTTGTAGCCGGCATACATGCCGAACACCGTCCAGGGATTGGCCGTGCCGCCGAGCACCGACGCGCCGAGCGTCCAAATGAACAGCACGATTCCGGCCAGCAGAATGTATTTTACGCTCTTGAGCGCACGGTCCGCCTGCGGTGAAATCTTCGGACGCTTGATTTTCAGCTTGCCGCCGAGGTACCAAAGTAAATCCCCCATGCTGCCGAACGCGCAGAGGAACCCGCAGAAAAAGCGCCCCATCAGCGCGGTAATGACCAGCATGGACACCGCGAGCACAATCTGCCCCGCCATCGCCGAGGCGCTGAACGTGCCGCCGATGATCGCCGTGTAGATGCTCTTGAGGGCGGCGAACGTTGAAATAAACAGTCCCGGAAACAGCACGAACGCTGCAAGCTGAATCAGCCGCCGTGTCAGCATAAGCGGTGAAATCTTCTTTTTCTTTCTTTTTGTGATCTTCTTTTCTTCCATATTCTGTATCTGTATTTCTATGTATTTCTGTGTCTTTTTCTCAAACCTGCCGGAACACCCGTGCACCGCCGGGCGCGCTCAAAAGCGAAAACATCCCGCGCAGTGCGTCCGAACAGTAAACGTTCATCTCCTGCGTAACCAGCACCAGTTCAACGCCGCACTCAGCGGCGAGCAGCGCGCCTTTTTTTGCGCCCAGCACGAAGATTGCGGTTGAAAGCGCGTCCAGCGCCGTCGCGTCTTCGCCGATCACGCTCACGCTGTGCAGGCCGCTCTGCGCCGGGAATCCCGTCTTTGGGTCGAGAATGTGGTGATAGCGCACGCCGTCCACCTCATAATAGCGCTCATAGTCGCCGGAGGTTACAATCGCCCTGTCCTGCAGCGTGAGCTTGCCCATCGGGATGCCCGTGCAGCGGTCGGGATGCTGAATCCCGATGCTCCGCCCATGACCGACGATGCACACCGTTCCGCCGAGGTTGATCATTGCATCCGTCACGCCGCCTTCCGACAGGATGCGCCGCACTTCGTCCGCGGCATACCCTTTTGCGATGCCGCCGAGGTCCGCCGCCTGCCCGCGGCGCGCGAGCATGGCCGTTTTGTCCGCTTCGTTAAGGATGATTCCTTCATCGTCCGCCAGTTCCAGCGCGCGCTCGACCTGCGTTCTGTCCGGCACCGTGCCGCGCCCTGCGTGCAGCGACCAAAGTGCGCTCAGCGGGCGCGTCGTAACGCTGAACGCGCCGCCCGTCAGGCGCGAAAAGCGCTTTGCGGCGGCAAGCAGCTGCAGCGCGTCTTTTCCAACACGCACGCTCTTTTGCCCCGCGGCGGCGTTGAGACGCGCAATGTCGCTTTCCGGCTTGAACACCGAAAGCGCGTCGTCGAGCTCCAGCACGCGTTTTTCGGCGCGTTCGAGCGCGTCCGCCGGCGCGTCGCCATATGCGCGGATCGTGTTGAGCGTGCCCAGCGCGCGAAAAATCCTGGTTTGAACCGGCGGCGTTTCGGCCGCCGGATAATTCCGTAAGCATTCCATACGTCCAGTTTTACAGATTGCGGAAAAATCCGCAAGCACGCAAACATGGCGCATTGTGAACAATTACGGAGCATTTCCGGCTTCGCGTCAAATTTATGATTGCCGTTTTGTGAACGCACAGGCCGGATTTACGGGGCATCGCTGCGTCCGATTGCGTATTTATACGTCTTTTTTGATTAATTCAGCCATTTATGCGTTGTTTTTAAGTTTTATGCAGTTTATTTTCGTAAAAAGCGACAAAACCGCCTTGTGTTTTGGTCAAAAGTGTGCCATAATATTTTTTTCGGTGCGAAAGCGCACTTCGCGTGGAAAGGTGGCTCGTCCAGATGCGGATTCTGCACACCGCGGAAATCACGGAGGTTGTGCGCAGGCTTTGTCTGCGTGCCTGCTGTGACCTACCGCAAGACGTGCTCGCCGCCCTGACCGCCGCCCGCGAAACGGAAGCGCCGGACAGCGCCGCCCGTTCTGTTTTATCGCAATTGATCGAAAACCAAAAACTTGCGCGCGACTGCCGCCGGCCGATCTGTCAGGACACCGGCATGGCCGTCGTATTTGCCGACGTCGGAGAGGACGTTTTTATCGAGGGCGGCCTGAATGCCGCGGTCGACGAAGGCGTGCGCCTTGCGTACACCAAAGGGTACCTGCGGAAGTCCGTTCTCGACCCGATTACGCGCATCAACACGCAGGACAACACGCCCGCGGTGCTGCACGTGCGCTTTGTGCCGGGCGAAAAACTCCGCCTCACCGTCGCACCGAAGGGCTTCGGCAGCGAGAACATGAGCCGTCTTTTCATGCTTTCTCCGTCCGCGGGAACCGATGGGATCGTCTCCGCCGTCGTAACCAGCGTGCTCGAGGCGGGCGCTTCCGCCTGCCCGCCGGGCGTTGCCGGCGTGGGAATAGGCGGCACGATGGAGCAGGCCGCGCTGCTGGCCAAACGCCAGCTGCTGCGCCCGCTGGGCAGGCCCGCCGAACGGGCGGACCTTGCCGCGCTGGAACGCGACGCGCTAACGCAGATCAACGCCAGCGGAATCGGGCCGATGGGGCTCGGCGGAAGGACGACCGCGCTCGCGGTGCAGATCGGCGCGCTGCCCACACACATTGCGGGGCTTCCGGTCGCGGTGAATTTGCAGTGTCACGCCTGCCGCCACGCAAGCGAGGAGGTTTAGCAATTTGGAATACACCCTCCCCGTCCCCGTTCCGGCGGAAGAACTGAAAAAACTGCGTGCCGGCGACGTTGTTCGTCTCAGCGGCGTGCTGTATACCGCGCGGGACGCGGCGCACGCGCGCTTTGCGGACTTACTGCAAAAAGGCGAACCCCTGCCCGTGCCGAAAGGCGCATGCATCTACTATGCGGGGCCGTGCCCCGCCGCGCCGGGCGAAATCATCGGACCCTGCGGCCCGACGACGAGCAAGCGCATGGACCGCTACACGCCCGCGCTGATCGGCTATGGCGTCCGCCAGTTCGTCGGCAAGGGTCCGCGCGCACAGAGCGTCTGCGAAGCGATGCAGGGACGCGCCGTGCATTTTGCGGCGACCGGCGGCGCGGGCATGCTCTACGCCTCCCGCGTGACGGGCTGCGAGCTTGTCGCCTTCGGCGACCTCGGCGCGGAGGCGGTCTACAAGCTGACCGTGTCGGATTTTCCCGTGATCGTGTCGTTCGACCTGCTTGGCAACGACGTTTACACCGTCCATTCGGACCGGCGCTCCGTTTAGGCGGAACACACCCGGTCTGCGTATATTGGAAAGGAGCAAAACTATGGCTAACTGCGCAATCGTAGGCATCAACTGGGGCGACGAGGGGAAAGGCCGCATGGTCGACCTCATCGCGGAAGATTATGACGTGGTCGTGCGTTATCAGGGCGGCAACAACGCCGGGCACACCGTCGTCAACGAATTCGGCAAATTCGCGCTGCACCTGCTCCCCTCCGGCATTTTCCGCAAGGGCGTGACCAACGTGCTGGGCAACGGCACGGTCGTAGACCCCGAAAAACTGCTGGAAGAAATCGGCCAGGTCCGCGATCAGGGCGTCCCGATCTCGCCGGAAAACCTGAAGGTCAGCGACCGCGCGCCGATCGTATTTCCCTACCACCGCGATCAGGACGTGCTGGAAGAAGCGCGCCTGCGCGACGCAAAATACGGCTCCACCAAGCGCGGCATCGCGCCTGTTTACGGCGATAAATACATGAAAAAAACCATCATGCTCGGCGAATTGTTTTATCCCGACTACCTCAAAAAACGGCTCGCAGGCATCCTGGAATGGAAAAACCTGACGCTTAAAAACGTCTACGGCGGAAAGACCTATTCGCTCGGCGAGCTCATGGACTGGCTCACGGCGTTCGGCGAACCGCTCAAGCCCTATATCTGCGACGCGGGCGCGTTCCTGCGCGAAGCGGACGGCAAAAAGAACATCCTTTTTGAAGCACAGCTCGGTGTTCTTAGGGACGTGGACTTCGGCATCTATCCTTACACCTCCAGCTCGGCGCCGCTGGCGGCCTATGCGCCCATCGGCGCGGGCATGCCCGGCACGAAGCTCGATCGCGTCATCGGCGTGGTCAAGGCATATTCCACCTGCGTCGGTGAAGGGCCGTTCACGGCGGAATGGTTCGGCGACGAGGCCGAACGGCTCCGCAAGGAAGGCGCGGAATACGGCGCGGCGACCGGCCGCCCGCGCAGGGTCGGGCCGATGGACGTCGTCGCCACACGCTACGGCGTGGCCATGCAGGGCGCGACCGAAGTCGCGCTCACCAAGATCGACATCCTTTCCTATATGGACGAAATCCCCGTCTGCGTGCAGTATGAGCTGGACGGCAAAAAGACGGACGACTTCCCTTTCCCCGCGGCAATCGGCGCGGCCAAACCCGTGTTCGATTCGATGCCCGGCTGGAAATGCGATATTTCCGGCTGCCGCACGTTCGGCGACCTGCCGAAAGCCGCGCAGGACTACATCCTCTACATCGAGAAGGCCATCCGCTGCCCGATTACGAATATCTCGGTCGGCGCGGCGCGCGACGCGATTATCAGGAGGTAACGGCGCATGCGCGATCGGTACGAAAGTCCGCTGAGCAGCCGCTATGCTTCGGACGAAATGCAGCGGCTCTTCTCGCCGGACATGCGCTATTCAACCTGGCGCAGGCTCTGGACGAGCCTTGCGCGCGCGGAGCACGCACTCGGACTGCCGGTTACGCAGGAGCAGGCCGACGAACTGGCCGCGCATATTACGGACATCGACTACGAAGCGGTCGCCGCACGTGAAAAACAGGTGCGGCACGACGTGATGGCGCATGTCTACGCCTACGGCCTCGTCTGCCCCGGCGCCGCGGGGATCATCCACCTCGGCGCAACGAGCTGCTTTGTCACCGACAACGCGGATTTGATCATCTTTCGCGAGGCGCTCAAAAGCATCCAAAACAGCGTATACGCGGTGCTCTCCGCGCTCTCCGCTTTTGCAGAGCGCACCAAGGCGATCCCCACCGTGGGCTACACGCATTTTCAGGCCGCCCAGCCGGTCACGATCGGCCGGCGCGCGTGCCTCTGGATGCAGGATTTGTTCCTCGACCTCGAAGAGCTTTCCGACGTGCTGGGCGCAATCCGGTTTCTCGGATGCCGCGGCGCGACCGGCACGGAAGCAAGCTTTGTTTCGCTCTTTTCGGGCGACACGGAAAAAATCGACCGGCTCAACGAAATGATCGCCGCCGATTTCGGTTTCGATCGTCTCTACAGCGTGAGCGGGCAGACCTATCCGCGCAAGCTCGACAGCCGCATCCTTGGCGTGCTCTCCGGCATTGCGCAAAGCGCCTATCGCTTCGGCGGGGACGTCCGCCTGCTCCAGCACGACGGTATCCTCTCCGAGCCGTTCGGTTCGGCGCAGATCGGCTCCTCCGCCATGGCGTATAAACAGAACCCCATGCGTTCCGAGCGCATCTGTTCGCTTTCGCGCTTCGTGATGGCGACGGCGCAGAACGCGCCGATGACCGCGAGCTCGCAGTGGCTCGAACGCACGCTGGACGACTCCGCCAACCGCCGGATTTCGCTTCCGGAAGCGTTCCTCGCCACGGACGCGGTGCTCCGCCTCATGGCGAACGTCGCGGGCGGGCTCGTCGTGCACGAAGCCGCCAACGCGCGCATCCTCGGCGACGCGCTGCCGTTCCTCGCCACGGAAAACCTGCTCATGGCGGGCGTGAAAAAAGGCGGCGACCGGCAGAAACTGCACGAAATCATCCGCGAACATTCCGTAGCCGCAAAGCAGCGCGTTTCGGAAGGCGAGGCGAACGACCTTGCCGAGCGGCTGATACGCGACCCGGCGTTCCCGCTGTCGCGCGAGGAAGTCCTGTTTGAGCTCGACCCGCTCCGGCACGTCGGCCGCTCCGTGGAACAGACGGAACGCTTCCTCAGGGAACACCCCGTCCCCGTGGCAAAATCGCTGCAGGAAATTACGTTGTAACAATCCTTCGCAGAAAGGCCCGCGCTTGGAACGCGGGTCTGTGACCGTCAAAAAACCATTTTTTTGACGGGATAACCACGTTTTACCTCTCGCCCTTCGGGCTCCCGGGCGGCAAAACGCATAGAGAACCCGCCCTAAAGGGCGATCC
>ERZ795053.1652-NODE-1652-length-28046-cov-6.290593_pt1 | contig 28046 bp, 30 predicted proteins | sample MGYA00375137_ERZ795053 | MGnify/ENA primary metagenome ERZ795053 (study PRJEB30182, sample SAMN05720284) | activated sludge metagenome | isolation source: Anaerobic digester | place: Hong Kong | collected 2014-12-17 ...
CGCGGCCGTCTCCGCCGTGCTCCAGCCCGAGCTGCGCCGCCGGCACTACGAGATCGACTTCGCCGCAGCCCTCATCGCCGCCTCGGCGACCCTCGCCCAGATCATCCCGCCCAGCCTGATGCTGGTCATCATCGCCATCCAGAACAACCTCTCGGTCGGCGCCCTCTTCCTCGGCGGCGTGCTGCCGGGCCTGATCGCCTGCGTGCTGCTGATGGTCGTGGCCTTCCTCCACGCCCGCACCCGGCCCGAGCTGGCGGCCAGTCTGGAGACCTTCTCGCTCCGCCGGGTGGCCGCCTCCTTCGTCCGGGCGATCCCGGCCATGGGGCTCGGCGTGGTGATCCTCGGCGGCATCATCGGCGGCTTCATGACGCCGACCGAGGCCGCCGGCGTCGCCGTGGTCTATGCCACGGCGATCGGCTTTCTCGTCTATCGCGAGCTGCGCCTCGCCGAGCTGCCGAGGCTGCTCACGCGGGCCGCCTATTTCTCGGCCGGCCTTCTCCTGCTCGTCGCCGCGGCCAACGTCCTGAACTGGCTCGTGACCACCTCCGGCGACCTCGAGCGGCTGGCGGGTGCTCTGGGTGCGGTGCTGCAGACGAAGCTAACCTTTCTCCTCGGCGTCAACGTGGTCCTCATGCTGCTCGGCATGTTCATCGAGGGCATTGCCCTCATCCTCCTGCTCGGCGGCCTCCTCATCGAGCTCGGCACCGCCCTCGGCATCGACCCGCACCAGATGGCGCTGATCATCGTCTTCAACTGCGCCGTCGGGCTGATCACGCCGCCCTTCGGCGCCACGCTCTTCGTGACATCCATGGTGGCCGAGCGACCGTTCGTCGCCGTCGCCCGCCGGGCCTTCATGCCCTGGCTGGCGCTCACCACAGCACTCGCCGCCGTCTCCATCTTTCCCGAGCTGACGCTCGCCCTGCCGCGGCTCTCGGGCTTTCTCGGCTGAACGGAGAATATCGTCATGGACAGGCACAGCATCGACTGGAACGGCCCGATCCCGGCCGTGGTCACCCCGTTCGCCGAGGACCGGAGCATCGACGAGGCGGCTTTCGCCCAAAACGTCGAGAACGTGCTGGGATCCGGGGCGCATGGCATCGTCGTCGCCGGCTGCACCGGCGAGTTCTGGTCCCTCGCCGATGCCGAGCGCGCGCGGCTCTTCCGCCTCGCGACCGAGGTCACAGGCGAGCGCGGCTTCGTCATCGCCGGGATCAGCGCCATCGAGGTCGACCGGGTCGTCAGCCTGGCGCGGGAGGCGCGCGCCGCCGGCTGCGACGGGGCGCTCGTGCTGCCGCCCTGGTTCGTCCAGCTCAACGACGACGACATCACCGCCCACTTCACCGCGGTGGCGAAGGCCGTCGACCTGCCGCTCATGGTCTACAACATCCCGGCCAACGCGGTGAACCGCATCGGGCCGGCCCTGGCCAGCCGCCTCGCCGGGATCGAGACGGTGGTCGCGATCAAGGAGAGCTCCGGCGACTGGCTGAACTACTACGAGACGTTCCTCGCCGTGCAGGACCGGCTTCGCGTGTTCTGCGGCCCGTCACACCTCTACGGCGCCCAGGCCGCGCTGATGGGCTGCGACGGCGTGATCGACATCTTCCCCAATGTCTGGCTCGGCGGCTGCAACCGGATCTTCCACGCGGCGAAAGCCGGCCGGCTCGACGAGGCCTTCGCCCTGCAGGAGCAGGGCTTTCGCCTCTCCCGCGCCTTCACGGCGGAGGCCATGTCGCTCTACGTCGCCACCAAGCACGCCATGAACGTGCTGGGCCTGCCCGGCGGCGCCGTCCGCCCGCCTTTCCATCCGCTGACCGGGCACCAGGCAGCCTTCCTGGAGGAGCGGATGCGCGAGCTCGGCCTGACCTGAGCGAGCCAGGGAATCCCGGTCGCGACAGCCGCCGTTTTTCCGTCATCGCCCCCTTGAACGGCCGATTTCCGCTGCCTTTATCTATCTCGAAACGCCCGCGAATGGGGTTTCCGGAACACGCGACAGGTTCGGCTTTGGAGCGGACCGCCGATCGTTCGCCGCAAGCGGGAACGAGGCCGGAGTCGTAGGAAAGTTCGCTCGCCGCGCGCTCGCGGCGCCACCTGAAGCTCGTTCGTCCCCCGCGGGCGTCTCCGCCGATGCATGGCACCGGCGAAGGAAGGTCGCTGACGAAGGAGACGAGCAATGCTCTATGCCACCGGACACCCCGACCCGCTGGCGCTCATGCGGTCCATGATGCGCGATTTCCAGACGCAGCACACGCCCCGGGCGCAGGCCGCGTTCCCGGCCGTCAACGTCTGGCAGGGCGAGGACGCGGTCGCCCTCACCGCGGAGCTGCCCGGCGTCGAGCCCGCCGATATCGACATCAGCGTCAAGGACAAGGTCCTGACGATCAGCGGCGAGCGCCGCCCCCCCGAACTGCCCGAAGCGGCCACCTGGCACCGGCGCGAGCGCGGCTACGGCAAGTTCAGCCGGGCCGTCCAGCTACCGTTCACCGTCGACGAGAGCCGGGTCGAGGCACGCTTCCAGAACGGCATCCTGAAGATCGCCGTCGGGCGCCCGGACGCGGACAAACCCCGCAAGATCGAGATCAAGGCAGCCTGAGAGGAGGACCGAAGATGGCCAACCAGGTTACCAGGACCACCGACAAGACGCCTGCGGATGCGCCGGAGACCACCTATGGCGGGCGGATCTACCGCCCGATCACGGACATCGTGGAAACGGGCGACGGCGTGACGCTGATGCTGGAGATGCCCGGTGTCGCGGCCGAGGACGTGGACGTCACGCTCGAGAAGCGCGTGCTGACGATCCAGGGCAAGGTCAGGCCGACGTCGATCGACCGGCTGAACCTCGCCTATGCCGAGTACGGGGAAGGCGATTTCGAGCGCGTCTTCACCATGTCGGACGACTTCGATCCCGAGAAGATCGAGGCGGAGGTGCAGAACGGGGTGCTGACCCTGAGGCTGCCCCGGGCCGCCGCCGCCCAACCCAGGAAGATCACGGTAAAGGCCGCCTGATGCAGGCGGCAAAAGGAGGTGACCCATGCAGATCAAGGATCTGATCCCCTGGGCACGCAAGGACCACGTGCCCGACGCGAAGTCCGCCGACGATCATCCCGTCACCGCGCTGCAGCGGGAGATGAACCGGGTGTTCGAGAGCTTCTGGAGCCGCTTCGGCCAGGGCGTCAGCGCGCTCGACTGGCCGTGGGGCGGCAGCGAGGTGAAATCGGACGTCGTCGAGACGGGTGATGCCGTCGAGGTGTCGATCGAGCTGCCCGGCATGGACATGAAGGACATCAACGTGACGGTGGCCAACGACATGTTGACCATCAAGGGCGAGAAGAAGGTCGAGCGGCAGGAGGAGAAGAAGGGCTACTACCTGTCCGAGCGCAGCTACGGCGCCATCTACCGGACGATCCCGCTGCCGCCCGGCGTGGACGGCGAGAAGGCGGAAGCCGCGTTCAAGAACGGCGTGCTGACCATCAAGCTGCCCCAGACCCCGGAGGCCCAGGCCAGGATCAAGCACATCGAGGTCAGGAGCGGCTGACTCCGAGGCCCCGGCGCCGTCTCGCGGTGCCGGGGCCCTCGTTCCCCTTACGCTGCCCGGCGCCCCACATGCTGCAGCAGTCGCTCGACCGCAAGCCGGACGGACCGGAGAGCCTCGTCGCTGACCTCGCTGCCGGCACGCCGCGCCACTTTCAGGCGCTCGGCCGCCACGTCGTGCTCGGCCCGCAGCATGACCAGGCCGGGATCGTCCCCTTTCAGCCTCGGTCGCACCTGCGCCAGCGCCAGCTCCATCCGCTCGAAGAAGCTGCGGTTCGTCTCGCTCATGGCTGCTCCTCCCTCCAGTCCACCGAAACCTGCCCAGTCTACCGAAACCCGCCCAGTCTACCGAAACCCGCGAGGCGGCCATCCTACCATATGAACGAGGCCTCCGCTCCATCCCGATCGACCAATGCCATCCAAAGGCTCGCGGTCGGGGGATGGGGGGTGGTAGAAGCGCCCGACCGGGATAGCGGCGGCAAGGTGGGAGGGGCGATGATCATGCGGCGCTGGATCGTGATGCTGGGCCTCGTGCTCGGCGCCTGCACGGGCGGCCTCGGCAACGCCCCGACCTACCCGCTCGAGGTGCAGATCGCCGATCTGCGCTTCGCCGAGCCCGGCCTGCTCGAGCAGTCGATCGGTCTCGATCTCCGCTTCACCAACCCCAATCCCGAGCCGATCAGCGCCTCGGGCCTGCGCTTCTCGCTGGCGCTCGACGGCGAGGCTTTCGGCACCGGGGTCAGCGACGCCGCGATCGAGATCCCGCGGCTCGGCGAGACGATCGTGCCGGTCACGCTGCGCGTCCAGACCGGCGAGCTGATCAACCGGGTGCTCGGCTTCGACGGCAACAACATCGCCTACCGCCTCACCGGCGACCTGTTCCGCACCGGCGGGCTCACCGGCCTCGCCGGCGGCAGCCTGCCCTTCGCCAGCGAATCGGCCATCGCCATTCCAGACTTCCAGAGCCTGCTCGGCCGCCTGTCGCGCGGCTGAGGCCGGCCCGGCGGTCCCGTCACAGCGAGGCCGGAGCGGCGCTCAGCTCTTGCCGGGCGCCCGGTAGGCCGCGATGACCTGGCCCGCCTTGGCGGCTACCGCCTTGAACTCGGCGGAGGACCAGGCCTGGACGGTCCGGACGTCGGAGACCGCCCCGGAGGCCGCCGCCGCCATGCACGCCGCGACCGCCACATCGGCCCCCGGCGCCTCGCTGATCAGCAGGAAATCGGTGTCGCCGGTCGTGACATAGTAGTGCAGCAGCTTGCCGCCGGCGGCGGCGATCAGCTTGCCCACCGCCTCGCTCCGGTCCTCCGGCTTCGCCGCCAGCCCCTTGACGGCGTCCTGCGTCAGCCGCCCCGTGGTGATGAATGTCGGCATTCCATTGCTCCCTGTGATTCGAGCTTCTTGCTGCTCGGACGCCGAAGCCTAGCAGATTGCGACGCGGCGCGATGCAAATGAGTGTGGGCGACCACTCGCCCGCCCTGTTGCATGGAATGCTTCAAGAACCTCAGGTTGGTGCATTTTATGCAACAAGAAACCCGAGATTGTTGCAATATCTGCGACAATGGGCGTGGGTTGTCGCGGATATTGCAACACCATTATGACAAATGTCGCGCTATCCGCGACAAATCACGACGAACGAACCCGCCGAGCCGACGAGCGAACCCACGGAATCGACGAGCGAACCCGCCAATCGGGCGAACGAACCCGGGATTCGACGAACGAACCCGGCGCCCGACCAACGAACCCGGCATGCTGCAACAGCTTGCCACAGCACGCTTTCATGCGTTCGGGCAGCGCCCCGGCGGTCGCTCGGCGGCCGCCAGGGGCGAATTTGCCGATCGAACCCGCGCCCACTTGCATCGCCGGCCTTTTCATGATAGGATTATTTTCTGATAGCAATTGACACTCAGCCAAGGCGGAGCGTCAGGATGACCGAGACGGAGACCAGCGAGAGGGCGGTCGAGATCAGGACGGCCGACGCCGCCTCGGCCTCGCCGCTCTGGTAGCGCGCGGCGAAGAGATAGGCATTGATGCCGGTCGGCATGGCGGCGAGCACGATGGCGACGTCCGACCAGGGCGAATCGAGGCGGAAGACGTGGTCGACGAGGAGCCAGACGATGAACGGGTGCAGGACCAGCTTCAGGCCGACCATGGTGAAGGCGAGCGGCAGGGCTCCCCGGATGCGGTAGCCGCGGAGCGAGGCGCCCATGGCGAAGAGGGCCGTGGGCAGGGCCGCCCGGCCGAGCAGCTCGGCGCTGGCCGCTATGGTCTTCGGCAACTCGAGCCCGGTGGCGCCGAAGAGGATGCCGCCGACGAGGCCGATGAGGATCGGGTTGGCGGCCAGGCCCTTGAGCGTGCCGATGAGGAGGCTCCGGCGTTCCCCCCCGTCGCCGCCGGCCTCCAGCAGCACGGTGACGAGGGTCATCATGATCGGCCCGTGAAAGGTGACGAGGAGGAAGAGCGGCAGGCTCGCCGCCTCGCCGAAGGCGGTGAGCACGAGCGGGATGCCGATCAGGACGACATTGCCATAGGCGCTGGAGAAGCCGGCGATTGCCCGCCCCCGCCGCTCGATCGGCCCGAGCCTGGGCGCGATGAGCGCCGTCAGGAGGGCGCAGACCGCGGCACCCGCGAAGAAGGCGACGAGATAGGCGGGGGCGAAGCCGGCGGGCTTGCCCTGCGCCGCGAGGCTCGAGAAGAGCATGACCGGCAGGGCGAACTGGAAGACGAAGCGCGAGAGCGCCCGGGTGGCGGCCGCGTCGAAGAGGTCGAGCGCCGCCGCGGCATAGCCGAGGCCGAGCAGCACGAAGACCGGCAGGACGATATCGAGGAAGACGCTCAAGCCGGCGAGTCCCCGCCTCTTAACGCAAGCTTAGCGAATGCGGCGTAGCCTTCGATCCCGACGAGGGCCGTCACCCCGATGCCCGGAGTCTCGAGCGGAGACCAAGCGATGCAGGAGACCATGCCGAACGCCGAGCTCGTTCTGCACGCCGGCCGCCGCGAGGCGGAGGCGGTCGAATACGCGACCGACCCGGACGACGAGCGCTGGGCGCCCCTGCACTGCACATTGTTCATCACCGGCTCGGCCCTCGCCTGCTGGGGCGTCCTCATCACGCTCGTGGCCCTGGTCCTCGGCTGACCGCGTCGACCAGACCCGGGGCGCCGGCTCGCACACCTTAGAGCCGGCAACGCCTGACGGCCAAGCGCCGAGGGCTGCCGCCAGGCGGCTGGCCGAGCGGCCGGGGCGCGAGCCTGCGAACGGCCACGCAGGCCCGGCTTGCCCAAGCCGCCCGGCTTCGGCAATCTGCATCCTGGCAGCGGCGCTTCTCGGCGCGCCCTGCCGGGAGGTGGGTGATGGACATCGCGAGCATCCTCGCGAACGAGCTGGGCCGGCGGCTGGCGGGAAACTATTCGGCGATCTACGGTTCCCTCCAGCCGGAATACGCCGACATCCTGCGGACGATGGCCCATGTGGTGATCGAGCGGATCGCCGACAGCGACGCGCTCTACCACGACACCGACCACACCATCCTCGTCACCATGGTCGGCCAGGCGATCCTCAAGGGGCGGATCCTGGTCGAGCCGGTGACCGCCGAGGACTGGCTGCATTTCACCATCGCCACGCTGGTCCACGATATCGGCTATCTGCGCGGCCTCTGCCCGGGCGATGGCGGGGGCCGCTACGTCACCGACACCGCCGGATCGACCATCATGCTGCCCGAGGGCGCCTCGGACGCGGCGCTCGGGCCCTACCATGTCGATCGCGGCAAGGTCTTCGTCCGCCAGCGCCTGTCGACCGTTCCCGCCATCGACGAGGAGCGGATCGCCCGCAACATCGAGCTCACGCGCTTTCCGGTGCCGGCCGACGGCGATCACGAGAACACCGCCGACGAGCCGGGCCTGGTGCGCGCCGCCGACCTGATCGGCCAGCTCGCCGATCCCTACTACCCGCGCAAATGGAACGCGCTCTTCCACGAGTTCATCGAGATCGGCGTCGCCCAGCGGCTCGGCTACACCAGCCCGGCCGACCTCGCCCGCGACTATCCCCGCTTCTTCTGGTCCTGCGTCGAGCCGCATGTGCAGCCGGCGATCCGCCATCTCGATCGCACCCAGGAGGGCAAGGCCTGGCTGGCCCAGCTCTACAGCCATGTCTTCGTCGAGGAGCACATGCGCCGGCGCACCGGCCCGGAGCGCGCCCACAACCGGGTGACGCAGGAGGGCGGGTCCGCCAGGATGCCAGCCCGGCAGCGCGCCAGACGGGCGGTCGATGCACGGCCGGGCCGTGCCGGGGACCGGCCACCGAAAGCCGGCAGCGAACGCGATGACTAGCCACGCACCGCGCCGCCTGCTCGAGACGGCACTCTACGCCGCTGATCTCGACACCGCCGAGGAGTTCTACGGCGGCCTGCTGGGGCTCGAGAAGGTCAGCCGGGCCGGCGACCGTCATGTCTTCTATCGCTGCGGGCAAGGCATGCTGCTCGTCTTCAATCCCGAGGAGACGCGCACCCCGTCACGCGGCCCGTTGCCGGTGCCCGAGCACGGCACCAGCGGCGCCGGCCACGCCTGCTTCGCCGCCAGTGCCGCCGAGATCGACGGCTGGCGCCGGGTCTTCCTGGCGCACGGCATCGCCATCGACGCCGACTTCCGCTGGCCGAACGGCGCCCGCTCGCTCTATGTGCGCGACCCCGCCGGCAACTCCATCGAGTTCGCCGAGCCGCGCCTCTGGGAGCTGGCCGACTGAGCCGGTCGTCGACGCAGCGTCGGATGTCGGGGCTCGAGGCTATGTACCGGCAGCCGCATTCGGACCCTTCCGGCCCGCAGCATCGCCACCAGAATGGACCCCGCGACGCCTTGCCCAAGCCACGAATGGAAAGGCGCGGGTTCCGCCGCCGATGGCATTCGGCACTTGCCATCCGATAACGTATGCGTTATTGAATCACCCGCGGCGAGATCGTCAAGAGCAACAATAAACGGCGTCGCCAGATTGCATCGCGGCATGGTGGCTTGCTCACTATGCTGCGATGCAGATCCGTTTCTTCCCGGTTGCCTGTGGCCCGAGCGTCGGTGCCGGAAGACCGGCGCCGCAATGGCCGTGCCGTCGCGGCGATCGCCACCGCATCTCCCCCACCCATGCATCGAACGGCGGCCATCAAGAAAAGCCGATGTTGTGCGATTCGCCACTTACTGGTCCGGCGCATCGTCCCATCGTCATTCGCGAGCCAACCGGCAGCATGCTCGAAGATCAGAGCACGCAAACGGAAAGGTGTCAGTCGTCGCGCCGGGCGTGTGATCGAAGCGCGACGAGCGGACCGGACCACCGGCGCCGCGATGGGGTGCGCCGCAACCAGCAGGAAAGCGAGAAGAAACCATGCGCAACATGATCATTCTTTCGGCAGTCGTCATCATGGTCGGTGCTCCGGCCGCCATGGCCGAGGACAACGACGCCCTGCTCCAGGCCAGCTACCAGGGTGCCGTGACCGGCGACGCCGAGAAGGACACGGTGGCCTACGACCTGCGCCAGCCATCCGATCTCTGGGTCCGCTTCAGCCCCGAATGCTTCGCGGGCGCCGCCGCCGGCGACTTCGCCAGGAACGCCCCGACGACGGCGGAGATCCATCAGGCCGCGAAGTAGCATCCGCCAGCGGGCGCCGGCCCGCCGGCGCCCGCGCCGACCCGGCGGGCGGTCGATGCCTGCCTATTGCACGACCCTGTAGACATCCTCGACCAACATGCCCGCGACGGTGCCCCAGCGGCCGAACAGGGCCTTGCCGATCTCGATGGCATAGCCGAGGAAGCGCTCGCTGCCGATGCCCGATCCGGCCGGCTCGGGTGGGCTCACGCTCGGCGGCGGCTCGAATGAGGTCGGCTGGCCGGTGCTGTAGTCGATGACACCCTGCAGCTCACGAGCCGGAGCGAGGTTCGGCTGCAGCGCCTCGAGGTCACGGATGACGAGATCGGCCGTTTCGAGGTCGTTCAGCAGGAAATAGACGGTGCTCAGCGAGAACAGCGCCTCGCTGCGCATGCCGACCCAGTCGGGGCTGCCCGGCGGAAAGCGGCGATCGACGAGCCGCAGGACGTCGTCGAAGGCCTGCCGCGCCTGGTGCAGGCTATGATCGATCTCGGGCCATGGGGCGCCCAGGCCATGAAGAAGCTGGGCACGGTGCAGCTCGGCCTGACCATAGAGAAAGTACGGGCTCGCCGGCCTTGCGTCGAGAGGGACACCCACTTGATCGCCGATAACCAGAGCCCGATTGGCTGCATGCGAGGCGTATTCGTAGGCTGCCCGAGCTTTCGAGAGTTCGCCGGCATGTTCGAAGCCCTCGCCGTCACGCAGCGCCATCCAGCCCGCGTCGATGAACCAGTTGGCCTCGGCCAATGGCGATTGCGCGTTCGCGACGCCGACGCCAGAGGCCAGCAGCAGGATGATGAATAACGCGCGCATCGGACTGCTCCCTGTTGTTCGGCTCTCGACTGTGATCATGTCTTTGGCCGACTGCGGTCGCAAGCTTCCGGCGGCGGAAGGGGCGGCGGAGGGAAGGAACGGTGACCAACACGCTGGTGCTCGTCCGGCATGGACAGAGCGAATGGAACGCGCGGAACCTGTTCACCGGCTGGCGCGACCCGGAGCTGACGGCGCCGGGTCGCCTGGAGGCCGAGCGGGCCGGGCGCCTGTTGAGGGACAGGGGTCTGCACTTCGACATCGCGTTCACGTCGGTGCTTCGCCGGGCCGAGGAGACCAGCCGGATTGTCCTGGCGGAGCTCGGCCAGCGCGACCTGCCAGTGGTCCGGGATGCGGCGCTGAACGAGCGCGACTACGGGGACCTTGCCGGCCTGAACAAGGACGATGCCCGCAAGCGGTGGGGCGACGAGCAGGTCCATGCGTGGCGGCGTTCCTTTGCGGTTCGCCCGCCCGGCGGCGAAAGCCTGCAGGATACGGCGGCGCGCGTCCTCCCCTATTACGAGCGGCAGATCCTGCCGCGCGTCCTGAAGGGCGCATGCGTGCTGGTGTCGGCCCACGGCAACAGCCTGCGGGCGCTCGTGATGATGCTGGACGGGCTGGAGGAAGCCGAGGTGGCGGCGCTCGACATCCCCACCGGCGTGCCGTTGCTCTACGAGCTGGATGGGCAAGGCCGGGTGCTCAGGAAGGAAACGCTCGGCGGCCCCGACGACCCTCGACGCTGAGGCACCCGCCCCCCTGATCTGCGCCTTCTTCGAGGGCCGGCTCAGCGCGATCGCCATCCCGGCCTTCCTGTCGACGGCCCGAGCCGGGCCAAGGAGCGCACCCGCCCCTACTTTGCCGTCGCCCGGTCGCTGCGCGCCCGGTGGGCTCCGGAGAGCTCCGTCATCGCTTGATGCTGGCTGAGGAACACCCGGCCGGTCAGGTGGTCGAGGAAGTCGACGCGCTGCAGACGGTCCATGACGGGGCCCTTGACCTCCGACAGGTGGAAGGTGACGCCGCTGTCGGCGAGGCGGCGGTTGATCTCCTCGAGGCTCTCGAGCGCACTGGCGTCGATGGCGTTGACGGCCGGGCACATGAGGACGACGTGGCGCAACTCCGGGCGGGCGGCGACCATGTCGTAGAGGCGGTCCTCGAGGTAGCGGGCATTGGCGAAGTAGAGGCTCTCGTCGACGCGCAGCGACAGGACGGCCGGGTCGGTCTCGACCTCATGGCGAAGCACATTCCTGAAATGCTCGCTGCCCGGCACGCGGCCGACGACCGCCAGATGCGGGCGGCTGGTGCGGTAGAGATGGAGCACGAGCGAGACCAGCACGCCCGTGGTGACGCCGATCTCCACGCCAGCGCCGAGGGTCAGCAGGATGGTGGCGGCGACGGCGGCGAAATCGGCCTTGGCATAGGTCCAGGTTCGCTTCAGGACACCCAGATCGACCAGCGAGAGAACAGCCACGATGATCGTGGCGGCCAGCGTCGCCTGGGGCAGGAAGAAGAGCAGCGGCGTCAGGAACAGTGTCGCGAACGCGATGCCGACCGCGGTGAAGGCCCCGGCCGCCGGCGTCTCGGCACCGGCGTCGAAGTTGACGACCGACCGCGCGAAGCCGCCGGTCACCGGATAGCCGGCTGAGACGGCGGAGGCGAGGTTGGCGGCACCGAGGCCGACCAGCTCCTGGTCCGGATCGATACGCTGGCGGCGCTTGGCGGCGAGGGTCGAGGCGACCGAGACCGATTCGACGAAGCCGATGACGCTGATCAGGATGGCCGGCACGAGGAGCCGGCCCAGGAGCTCGAGGTCGAGGCCGGGCAGCGCGAAGGGCGGCAGGCCTTGCGGGACGGCGCCGACGATGCGCACGCCCCGTTCCTCGAGCGACAAGGCGGACGAGAGGGCGATGGTCACGGCGACGGCGATGATCGGCCCGGCCTTGGCGAGGGTGTCGGCGAGGCGGGGCCGCAGGCCGAGGCCCACGAGCAGCGGCTTCAGGCCCCGCCTGACCCAGAAGAGGAAGGCCATGGCGGACAGGCCGATGGCGAGGGTCCAGGGATGGGTTGCCGGCAGGTTCCGGATCAGGGATCCGGCGATGGCGACCAGGTTGCTGCCGCCGGCCGGGACACCGAGGATGTGCTTGAGCTGGCTCGCGGCGATGAGGATGCCGGAGGCGGTGATGAAGCCGGCGATCACCGGATGGCTGAGGAAGTTGGCGATGAAGCCCAGGCGGAGCAGCCCGAGACCGATTCGACGAAGCCGATGACGCTGATCAGGATGGCCGGCACGAGGAGCCGGCCCAGGAGCTCGAGGTCGAGGCCGGGCAGCGCGAAGGGCGGCAGGCCTTGCGGGACGGCGCCGACGATGCGCACGCCCCGTTCCTCGAGCGACAAGGCGGACGAGAGGGCGATGGTCACGGCGACGGCGATGATCGGCCCGGCCTTGGCGAGGGTGTCGGCGAGGCGGGGCCGCAGGCCGAGGCCCACGAGCAGCGGCTTCAGGCCCCGCCTGACCCAGAAGAGGAAGGCCATGGCGGACAGGCCGATGGCGAGGGTCCAGGGATGGGTTGCCGGCAGGTTCCGGATCAGGGATCCGGCGATGGCGACCAGGTTGCTGCCGCCGGCCGGGACACCGAGGATGTGCTTGAGCTGGCTCGCGGCGATGAGGATGCCGGAGGCGGTGATGAAGCCGGCGATCACCGGATGGCTGAGGAAGTTGGCGATGAAGCCCAGGCGGAGCAGCCCGAGGCCGACGAGGAGGAGGCCGGAGAGCAGGGCGAGCGCCGTGGCCGCCGTGGCGTGGTCGGCCGTGCCGGCAGCGGCGATCTCGCCGACGGCGGCGGCGGTCATCAGCGAGACCACCGCGACCGGCCCGACGGCCAGGCTGCGGCTGGTGCCGAAGACGGCATAGGCGACCAGCGGCAGGATGCTGGCATAGAGCCCGACCTCGGGCGGCAGGCCGGCCAGCATGGCATAGGCCAGCGACTGCGGGATCAGCATGATGGTGACGATGAGCGCGGCCACGAGATCGCCGGTGGCCGCCCCGCGGCCATAGGTCCGGCCCCAGTCGAGGATGGGGAAGTAGCGGGCGAGCCCGCTCGGCCGGTGATTGCCGTTCGGCGCGGCGCCGGTCCGCTGCAGGTCAGTCATCTTCGCTCACACCAGGTCGGTCGGGCGACGTGCGGTCGTCAGTTCTGGAATTCCGGCTTCGCCAGGGTCGCCCGACCCTCGAGCATGCCCTGCCGGTGGATCGGCGGCAGCATGCGCTCCTTGGGGAACCAGGCGAGGCGCGAAGGCTCAGTGCCCTTGGTCAACCAGCACGGGAAGCTCGGCAGGCGCTTGCCGCCATAGCCGAACTCGGCCAGCACGATCTCGCCGTGCTCGACGGTCAGCGGGCCCGAGCCGTAGCCGTCATGGATCGCCTGCGGGCCGTCGGCCTGGCCGGTGGCCGGCTCGACGATGGCGATGTCGAGCTCGGGCTGCCGGGCGCCCTCGCCGTCCGGCCGGTCGACGGTCAGCGGGCGAAAGCCCTGCTGCCTCGCTGCGACCACGTCGCCGGCCGTGAGCCGGGAAGCTACCGAGAGCTGCTCGGTGGGCTGCCTTGCCTGCATCAGTCACGCCTCCTCTCCCGTTGGAACCGCTCAGAGCGTGTTCAGGGGCACCTTGAGGAACCGCTTGCCGGAGGCATCGGGCTCGGGCAGCCGACCGGCCTTCATGTTGACCTGGAGCGAGGGGATGATGAGCTTCGGCATGTCGAGCGTCCTGTCGCGCGCCTCGCGTTTGGCGACGAACTCGTCCTCGGTGGTGCCGTCCCGGACGTGGATATTGTGCTGGCGCTCCTCCCCGACCGTGGTCTCCCAGGCGATGTCGCGGCCGTTCGGGCCGTAGTCGTGGCACATGAAGAGCCGCATCACGTCCGGCAGCTCGAGCAGCCGGCGGATCGAGCGGTAGAGGGTGCGCGCGTCGCCGCCCGGAAAGTCGGCCCGGGCGGTGCCGCCGTCGGGCATGAAGAGCGTGTCGCCGACGAAGGCGGCATCGCCGACGATATGCGTCATGCAGGCCGGCGTATGGCCCGGCGTATGAATGGCCACCGCCGGCATCGTGCCGATGGTGTAGCTGTCGCCGTCCTTGAACAGGCGGTCGAACTGCGAGCCGTCGCGCCTGAACTCGGTGCCTTCGTTGAACACCTTGCCGAAGGTCTCCTGGACGACGGTGATGTTCTCGCCGATGCCGAGCCGACCGCCCAGCTCGCGCTGGATGTACGGGGCGGCGGACAGGTGGTCGGCATGGACATGGGTCTCGATCAGCCACTCCACCTGCAGATCCTCGCGGCGGACGAAGGCGATGATGGCATCGGCATGATCGAAGGTGATACGGCCCGCGGCATAATCGATGTCCATCACCGAATCGACAACCGCGCAGGCCGTCGATGCGGGATCCCTGACGACATAGCTGATGGTGTTGGTCGCCGGATCGAAGAAGGCGGTCACCTCCGGCCGCACGTCGAGATCGATCTTCGGAACGAAGCTGTTGGTGACGCTGCTCATGCGTGTCCTCCTCGACCGTCGGGCCTTGAAGCAGTTTTGAGTGATGCCATTCACATCTAATTAATCGAATTCATCAATCAAGATGGTGGCCTGCCCCGGCACGAGGAACGGGCCGTCGCATCGCCCGGGCTTGCAACCGGCGCGCGGCATGGGCAAATAGTAGGCAGCTTGGCCGTGGCCCGGGGGGACGTGGCGGCGCCATGCTTCACACCGGCTTGGGCGGTCGAGCGAGCCAACCGGGTTGCAACGAAGTCGAAGACCCGTTCGACAACGTGTGATCACGACGAGATTCGAACGGAGAGACAGGGATGCCGTCTTCATCGCGCTGCGCCGAGGCGCCTCGCCCGAGCCGTCCGGCCAAGGAGGCCAAAGCCTGGATGGCGCGGCTGAGCGCCTACCGCGTGCCGAGCACGTGGCGCAGCCTGTTCGAGCTCGCCGTGACCTTCGGCCCGTTCGTGGTCGCCTGGACGCTGCTCGCCATCGCGGTGCATTTCGACCAGCTCTGGCTCTACGCGCTCCTGCTCCTGCCGGCCGGTGGCCTGCTCGTCCGCCTCTTCATGATCCAGCACGATTGCGGCCACGGCTCCTTCCTGCGGCGGCGCTGGAGCAACGACTGGATCGGGCGGGCCATCGGCATCGTGACGCTCACCCCCTACGACCACTGGCGGCAGGCCCACGCCGTCCACCATGCGACCACCGGCAATCTCGACCAGCGCGGCGTCGGCGACATCGACACGCTCACCGTGCGCGAATACCGTGCCCTGCCCTGGCGGCGGCGGCTGCTCTACCGCCTCTACCGCAATCCCCTGGTGATGTTCGGCATCGGCCCCTTCTACATGTTCGTCCTGCAGAACCGCCTCCCGCTCGGCGCCATGCGCAAGGGCTGGATGCCCTGGGTGAGCACCATGGCGACCAATGCGGCTATCGTCGCGGCCGCGGCTCTTCTGATCTGGGCCATGGGCCTCGGACCGTTCCTGCTCGTGCACCTGCCGGTCGTCGCCCTCGGCGCCACCGCCGGCGTGTGGCTCTTCTACGTCCAGCACCAGTACGAGGGCACGCTCTGGGACAAGGGCGACGACTGGAACGCGCACGAGGCGGCGCTGCACGGCAGCTCGCACTACGACCTGCCCGCCATCCTTCGCTGGTTCACCGGCAATATCGGCATCCATCACGTGCACCACCTCTCGAGCCGGATCCCGTTCTACCGGCTGCGCGAGGTGCTGCGCGATCACCCCGAGCTGCGCGAGGTCGGGCGGCTGACGCTCTGGCAGAGCTTTCGCTGCGTCCGCCTCGCGCTCTGGGACGAGGAGAAGCGGCGCATGGTGACCTTCCGCGAGGCCGCCGCCAGCGCCTGAGGCGCCTTCAGGCCGGGATCTCGTCCGTCCAGACCCGAAACCCGGCGAGGAAGTTCGGCCCGAAGGTGTGGGTCAGGGGCACGTCGGCGGCGTCGCGGCCCTGGGCGATCTTGATGCGGCCGTACATCGGCCGGTTGTTGCGCGGATCGAAGACCCACCAGCTGCCGCCGAGATAGACCTCCATCCAGGCGGCGAAGTCCATCGACGCGTAGGGCGGCGGCTGGCCGATATCGCTGACATAGCCGGTGCAGTAGCGGGCCGGCAGGTTCATGCAGCGGCAGAAGGCGATGGCGAGGTGGGTGAAGTCGCGGCAGACTCCCCGCCCCTCGGCATAGGCCTCGGCTGCGGTCCGGGTCGACCGAGAGTGCTCGTAGCCGAATGTGATGTGGCGGTTGACGAAGTCGCAGATCGCCTGGACCCGGGCCCAGCCTGTCGGCCCCTGCCCGAACAGGCGCCAGGCCTCCCGGGACAGGCAGTCGGTCTCGCAATAGCGGCTGCCGAGGAGGAACTGCAGGCTGTCGGGCGGCAGATGCTCGACCGGATGCTGCATGGCATCCAGGGCCACCGGATCGCTCTCCCCGGAATCGCGGATGACGCTGTCGGTGCCGAGCACGAAGCGGCCGGACGGCGCCACGAGCCGGCAGCACCAGTTGCCGAAGCCGTCGCGATAGCTCTCGATCGGCACCGCCGGCGTGGTCATCAGCCAGTCCGGCCGTTCCAGCCGGGCGACGCATGAATGGTGCACGTTGAGCAGCACGATCATCGGCGTGGGATTCGGCACCTCGTAGGTGAGCTCGCAGCCGAGGTGGATTCGCATGGCGTTCTCCCTAGAATGGCGCGACCGCTACGGCAGCATCGCAGGTTTGACGGTATCGTCGAGGCCGGCGCGGCAGTTCCTCCAGAGCGGGCTCATCGATGTCGCACGATCACGCCGGTCATTCCCATGCCGCCCCGGCGACCGAGGGGCGGCTGGCGCTCGCCGTCCTCGTCAATGTCGGGCTGACGGTCGTCCAGGTGGTCGGCGGCATTCTCTCGGGCAGCCTGGCGCTGGTCGCCGATGCCCTGCACAATTTCTCGGACGCCGCCTCGCTGGGCATCGCCTGGGGTGCCCGGCGCATCGCCCGGCGACCGGCCGACGCCTCGATGACCTTCGGCTACGCCAGGGCCGAGATCGTCGCCGCGCTGATCAACTTCACGACGCTCATTATCCTCGGCCTCTACCTCGCCTACGAGGCGGTGCTCAGGCTCCTCGACCCACAGCCGATCCTGGGCTGGACGGTCGTGGTGATCGCGGCGATCGCCCTCGTCATCGACCTCGTCACGGCCTTCCTGACCTATGCCGGCTCGAAGGACAGCATGAACATCCGTGCCGCCTTCCTGCACAACGTGGCGGACGCGCTGGGCTCCGTCGCGGTCATCTTCGCCGGCACGCTGGTGCTGCTCTACGACTGGACGATCGTCGATCCCCTGGTGACCCTGGCGATCGCCGCCTACGTGCTCTGGCATGGCGGCACGGAGATCGGCGGGGCCATCCGCATCCTCATGAACGCGGCACCCGACGGGGTCGACACACAGGAGGTGGCGGGTGCCATGACCGCAACTGCCGGGGTCGCCGATGTCCACCATGTCCATCTCTGGCGGCTCGACGAGCGCCGCACCTCGCTCGAGGCCCATGTCGCCCTGGACGCCGACGCGGCGCGGCACCCGGCCGCCGTCAAGGCGCGGCTGCGAACGATGCTCACCGAGCGCTTCGGCGTCGGCCACGTCACCATCGAGACCGAGCTGCCGGGCGAGGCCTGCGCCGCCCCCGGCGGTGTCCAGCCGCAGGGCGGGCGACCGGCTGCCGGGGTGGCAGCCGACTAGAAAAGATCCCAGGCGAGATAGCCCACATAGGCGGCATAGAGGGCGAGCAGCACCGCCCCCTCGCGGCGCGAGACGCGCCAGCCGCTGATCGCGAAGAAGAGCAGCAGCACGGTGGCGGCCAGCATGACCCAGATGTCGAAGTCCGCGATCTCGCGCGGCACGTCGAGCGGCTGCACGGTCGCGGTGATGCCGAGGATTCCCAGGGTGTTGTAGATGTTGCTGCCGACGATGTTGCCGAACGCCACATCGGCCTCTTTCTTCAGGGCCGCGATGACGGCCGTAACCAGCTCCGGCAGCGAGGTGCCGACCGCCACGACGGTGAGGCCGATGAGCGTCTCGGAGACGCCCATGGCGGTGGCGAGCTCGATGGCGCCCGAGACCAGCAGCCGGGCGCCGACGATCGTGAGCGCAATGCCGGCCAGCGCGATGAGCAACGCCAGCCAGAGCGGCATCGGCTGCTCGGTGAGCTGCAACGCCGCCTCGGCCTCGTGCATCTGTGCCGCCTCGTCCGGGCTGTCGCTCTCCCTGACATAGGTGAAGGCGACATAGGCCAACAACGCCGCGACGAAGGCGAGGCCGGTCCAGCGGTCGAGCGCACCCACCAGGACCACCGCACCGAGGGCTGCCGCGCTGAGCACGAGGACGGTGCCGTCGCGATAGAAGGCCCCGGGATGACAGGCCATCGGCAGCAACAGCGCACCGACACCCAGGATCAGGAGGATGTTGGCGATGTTGCTGCCGACGATATTGCCGACGGCGATGCCGGGCGACCCGGCCAGGGCCGCCTGCACGCTGGTCACCAGCTCGGGCGTCGACGTGCCGAAGCCGACCAGCACGATGCCGATGAAGAGAGGCGAGAGGCCGAGCCGCGTCGCCGTTGCGACCGCACCGCGCACCAGCGATTCGCCGCCGACGACCAGGAGTACGAAACCGAGTATGAGCGATGCCAGCATCGGGGCCAGTCCAGGTGCGATCGAAGGGTTCGGCGGGTCGGAGCAGAACGACGGCGTGCCGCGCATGAGGTGGAGCACACCGGACGATGTGGCAAGCCGAAAACCTGGCGCTGGTGGCGCTGACCTTCCTCGTCGCCGGGTTCGTGAAGGGGATCGTCGGCCTCGGCCTGCCGACCATCGTGCTCGGCGTCCTCACCACCACCTATGGCATCACCCCGGCGATCGCGATCATGCTGGTGCCGTCCCTGGTCACCAACGCCATTCAGGGGCTCGGCGGCCAGACGTCGCTCGCCGTCCTGCGCCGCCTCTGGCCCCTTCTCCTGGCCGCTGCCGTGGGCATCGTCGTCGGCGCCGGCGTGCTGGCCCGCAGCTCGGGCAGCGGCCCTGCCGTCGCCCTCGGCCTGCTCATCATGCTGCACGGCTGCATCAGCCTGCTCGGGCCCCGGCTGCCGCATCCGGGTCCCCACGAGCGCTGGCTCTCGCCTCTGGCCGGGCTCGCCAACGGCCTGATCACCGGCTTCACCGGCTCGGCCATCCTGCCCGGCATGCTCTATATCCAGGCGCTCGGCTTCGACAAGGAGCGGCTGGTCCAGGCCATGGGCCTGCTCTTCGGCATCTCGACCCTGGTCCTGATGGTCGCCTTCGCCCGCTACGAGCTCCTGACACCGGACCTGGCGCTGCTCTCCGCCCTCGCCCTGCTCCCGGCGCTGCTCGGCCTCAGGCTCGGTGCCAGGCTCCGGCGACGGATCGCCGAGGAGCGCTTTCGCCGGCTGCTCTATGTCGTGCTGATTGCCCTGGGGGGAGCGATCGTCTGGCGCAATATCGGCTGACCGTTCAGCGCCGCCGGCGGTTCAGGGCGCTCACCGGCCCGAGCGGATGATGCGCGTGCGGATAGGGGTGGTGATGATGGTCGTCGTGCCCGTGATGATGATCGGGTCCGTGGTGATGATCATGCTCGTGCCCGGGCGCATGCTCGTGCCCGTGATCATGCGCGTGGGCATCGACCAGCCGGCAGGCGCCGGTGCAGAAATCGTCGCAGAGCGGGCAGTCGGCCACCGATGAGCCGGGGGCCGAAGCCCCCTTGCCCTCGACATGATGGTGGTGGCTCGCCTGCGGCAGCCCGACCTCCGCCTCGAAGCCCAGGACCTGGGCCCGGTACTTGCAGAGCGAGCAGTTCATCAGGTTCGCCCCCTCCAGGATCTCGCGGACCCGGGCGGCCATGGTCTCGACCACGAGTGGATGGTCGCCGAGATAGCCGGCCTCGACGAACCGGATCGACGGATGGCGCGCCGCGACCTCGCGGGTGAAGCCGAAGATCCGGTCGACCAGGATGCCGGTGAAGAGAAAATAGGGGAAGACCACGACCCGCTTGTAGCCGAGCTTCGCCACATGCTCGAGGCAGGGCTCGACAAGCGGGAAGGTGACGCCGGAATAGCCGGTCTCGCACCAGCCGAAGCCCATGCCTTCCCAGAGCATCCGGGCGATCTTGGCGACGTTGGAGTTGGCGTCCGGGTCCGAGGCGCCACGGCCGATGACGACGAGGCAGACCTTGTGCCGCGGCATGGCGCCATGCTCGGCATCCGCGCGGGCCAGGGCCGCCTCGATGCGGTCGGCCGCGGCCCGGATCATCCGCGCATCGACGGCGAGCTCGCGGCCGTAGTCGATCCGCAGGCCGTGCGCCTTCTGGTAGGTGTTGAGCACGGAAGGGATATCGTTCTTGGCGTGGCCGGCGGCGAACAGCATGCCCGGCACCGCGAGCACGCGGGTGCAGCCAGCCTCGCGCAGCCGGTCGAGCCCGTCCCGGATGACCGGGTTGGCGAACTCGAGATAGCCGTAGCTGACCGGCCAGTCGGGAAAGGCGCCCTCCAGCTTTTGCGCCACCGCGGCGAACTCGGCGACCGCCGCCGTCGAGCGCGAGCCGTGCCCACACACCATCACGCCGATCCGTTCGCCCATCGAGCCACGATCCCCCTGCCGGATTTGCCACCCCGGACATAACCGTTTGCCAGCCGACCGCAAGGCTCTGACAATGCCTCAGTCGGCCCGGCGGCGGCCACGGCATCGGTTGCCCGCCACCGGCGGCAGCATCTGGCACGTCTCGGCGGAGCGGCAGGCCGCATGGCACTCAAGACACAGATCGTCGTGGTCGGCGGCGGTGCCGGCGGCCTGGAGCTGGTGGCGCGGCTCGGTGCCAGGCACGGCCGGGACGGCCGCTTCGACATCATTCTGGTCGAAGAGAAACGCACCCATATCTGGAAACCCTTGCTGCACGAGGTCGCGACCGGCGCGCTCGACGCCAATCTCGACGAGGTCGGCTATCGCGCCCATGCCTATCGCTGGGGCTACCGCTACTTCATGGGCCGGCTCGAAGCCATCGACCGCGCCGCCGGCCAGATCGTGATCGCCCCGATCCTCGACGAGGACGGCAAGGAGGTCATGGGCCGCCATCTCATCCGCTACGACTTCCTGGTCCTGGCCCTGGGTTCCGTCACCAACGACTTCGGCACGCCCGGCGTCGCCGAGCACTGCATCTTCCTCGACCAGCGCACGGCCGCCGACCGCTTCCGGCAGAAGCTCCTCGACCACTGCCTGCGCGTCTCCCGGACCCTGTCGATGGACCCCCGGGCCGACGCCCATGTCGACGTTGCCATCGTCGGCGGCGGCGCCACCGGGGTCGAGCTCGCGGCCGAGCTCTACAATGCCGCGGCTGCCCTTCGGCACTACGGCCTCGAGGTCTTCGACGAGAGCCGGCTGCGCGTCGCTTTGCTCGAGGCCGGCCCGCGCCTCCTGCCCGCCCTCCCCGAGAAGCTCGCCCAGGCGGCCCGGGACGAGCTCGAGAGCCTGGGTGTCAGGGTGCTCGTCGAGACCCGGGTCACGGAGGTCACCAACGCCGCCATGCGCACCCATACCGGCGAGGTGATCAGCGCCGATCTCCGCGTCTGGGCCGCCGGCATCAAGGGCCCGGATCTGCTTTCGGACATCGGCGGGCTCGAGACCAACCGCATTTGCCAGCTCATCGTCCGGCCGACCCTGCAGACCACGCGCGACGCCCGCATCTTCGCGTTCGGCGACTGCTGCAGCTGCACGCCCGAAGGTGCCGAGCGACCGATTCCGCCACGCGCCCAGGCGGCCCACCAGATGGCCCGGACCGTCTTTCGCAACCTGCAGCACCTGATGCAGAACAGACGGCTCGAGCACTTCGTCTACCGGGATCACGGCTCGCTCGTCTCGCTCAGCCGCTTCTCGACCGTGGGCAGCCTGATGGGCAATCTCATCGGCGGGCGAATGGCGATCGAGGGGCGGCTGGCGCGCTTCGTCTACGCCTCGCTCTACTGGAAGCACCTCCTGACCATCCACGGCTGGCTGCGCGGCATCGCCCATATCGTCGTCGGCCAGGTCAACCACGTCATCCGCCCGCGCCTCAAGCTGCACTGATGGACCGGACGTCCGACCCGCGCCGCCATGCCCCGGCCACCCTGCGCAACCGGGCCCCGATCCTGGCGGTGCTGCAGCGTGTGCTGCCCGCCAGCGGCCTGCTCCTCGAGGTCGCGAGCGGCAGCGGCGAGCATGCCGCCTGGATGGCGCCACAGCTCCCCCCGGGCCTCGCCTGGCAGCCGAGCGAAGCCGATGCCCTGGCCCTGCCCGGCATCGACGCCCATGCCCGGGACGCCGGTGCCACGACCGTCCGCCCGGCGATCCGCCTCGATGCGGCCGCTGCGGATTGGCCAATCGCCGCGGCCGACGCGGTCTTCTGCTGCAACCTCGCCCACATCGCCCCCTGGGCCGCGACCGAAGGGCTGCTCGCCGGTGCCGCACGGTTGCTGCCGCCCGGCGGGCCACTCGTCCTCTACGGCCCCTTCCGGCGCCACGGCCGGCACACGGCTGCGAGCAACGCCGCCTTCGAGGCCAGCCTCCAGGCCCGGGACCCCGCCTGGCGCATCCGCTGCGTCGACAATGAGCTCGTCCCGGCCGCCGCCCGCCACGGCCTCGTGCTCGACGAGGTGGCCGAGCTGCCGGCGAACAACCTCGTCCTCGTCTGGCGGCGGGAGTCGCTCAGCGCTGCGTGAGCAGCCCGTACTCCGCCGGCATCCGGTGCGCCTTGAAGTCGAAGATGTTGGCCTTGATCGACTGGCAGCGGTCGAGGTCGCAGGCCGCCACGCAGATCTCGTCCTCCAGGGTCGAGCAGAGCGCCACCACCTCGCCCGTGGGGGCGACGATGCAGCTCTCGCCGATCAGCATGCAGCCTTCCTCGACGCCGCATTTGGCGACACCGACCACCCAGGTGCCGTTCTGGTAGGCGCCGGCCTGCAGCACGAGGCGGTTGTGGAACTGCTGCAGATGGTCCTGCTCGGGCACCAGGGGATAATGCTGCGGCGTGTTGTAGCCGATCGCCACCAGCTCGACGCCCTGCAGGCCCAGCATGCGGAAGGCCTCGGGCCAGCGGCGGTCGTTGCAGATCAGCATGCCGAGCCTGCCGCCCATGGTGTCGAACACCGGGAAGCCCAGGTCGCCCGGCTCGAAATAGCGCTTCTCGAGATGCTGGAACGGTCGCCAGGCCTCGACCTCGCGGTGGCCGGGCAGGTGGATCTTGCGGTACTTGCCGCTGATCCGGCCATCCGGCTCGACCAGGATCGCCGTGTTGAAATGCCGCGCCCGGCCTTCGGCGTCGGTCACCAGCTCGGCATAGCCCAGCGCGAAGCCGAGACCGAGCTCGCCGGCCGCGGCGAAGAGCGGTGCCGTCTCCGGCCCCGGCATCTCCCGCTCGAAGAAGGCATCGACCTCATCCGGCTCGGCCAGCCCCCAGCGCGGAAAGAAGGTGGTGAGCGCCAGCTCCGGAAAGACGACGAAGCCGGCACCACGCGCCTTCGCCTGCCGGAGGAGGTCGATCAGCCGGCCGACGACACGGGCCCGCGAATCGCCCCGGGCGATCGGGCCGAGCTGGGCTGCGGCAACGGTGAGCGTGCGGCTCATGGGGCGATCTCCTCCGCTGGACGACCGACCGGCTCGGCGCCAACCAGCCTGGCATAGAGCTCCGGGTCGGTGGCACCCTCGGTGCCGAATACGAGCAGGCGGCTGGCCGGGCCGAGACCGAGTAGCTCGGCGATCTCGGGATATTCCAGGGCGGCGAGTGCGCCGGCGAGGCCGCAAGTGGCGCTCTCGCCCGCGACCACCGGCGGGTCGTTCCGGGCGAGGTCGCGCATCACCGTCACCGCCGCCGCGTCGTCGATCACGAGGACATCGTGGACGGCGAGGCGCAGCACCTCCCAGGCGACGAGCGAGACCTCGCCGCAGGCGAGCCCGGCCATCAGCGTGTCGAGGTCGCCGGCGACCGCCCGGCGCTCGCCGGCCTCGATGCTGGCGGCGATGCAGGCCGCCCGTTCCGGCTCGACCACGATGAAGCGCGGCCGGTCCGGCCCCAGGATCTGCCAGGACCGCGCCGCGACCGCGGCGGCCACGCCGCCGACCCCGCCCTGCACCAGGACGTGCGTCGGCATCGGCGCCCCGGCCAGTTGCGCAAATGCTTCGTCCGCCATCAGCAGATAGCCGCGCATGACGTCCGCCGGCACCTCGGTGTAGCCGGGATAGGAGGTGTCCGAGACGACGTGCCAGCCGTGCCGGGCCGCGTCCTCGGCCGCGCGGCGGACCGAATCGTCATAGTTGCCGGGGGTGCGGACGACCTCGGCGCCGAACGCCTCGATCGCCCGCTTGCGGCCCTGGCTCACCGTGGCATGGATGTAGATCCGGCAGCGCGCGCCGAAGCGCCGGGCGCCCCAGGCGACCGAGCGGCCATGATTGCCGTCCGTGGCGCACGTGACGGTGACGCTGCGCGCGAATCGGGCGAGCTCGGCCGCGTCCCTCGCCGGTCGCCGCTCGCGCTCGACGAAGAGCCGCTCCAGAAGACGCCTCACCGCATAGGCCCCACCCAGCGCCTTGAAGCTGGCGAGGCCGAACCGTGTAGCCTCGTCCTTGTAGTGGATGGCGGCGACCCCGGCGGCCTCTGCCATGGCTCGCAGATCATGAAGCGGCGTCGGCGCATAGCCTGGCCAGCTCGTGATCTCGGCGCGCACCGCCTCCAGGTCCGCGGCGGCGAGAATGGGCTCGAGCGCCGGCGGATAGGGGAAATGCCGCAGCACGGCAGGATTGGCGATGTGGGCGGGCCGGGCAAAGCGGGACAAGCGGCAGGCTCCGGAACTGGCATGGTCACCCGTGATCCATAGCCCGGCAGCAACGGGCTGACCATCTCCGGCCGCATGAGCACCGGCCGGAGGGTCGCACCTCTCAACTGTTGCGTTTGACGCACTGCGGCATCCTGGATGGCGCCAGGGGCCATTCGGGGTTTGCAACTTGCCATCCGAAGTGGCATCTCTGCTGCCTTCGCCGGGCCGGCTGCCCGGGCGCGCTCGTTCGTGGTTCGGCTCCTCGAATCAACCGGCGTGTTCCACACCTACCTGATGCACCGAGCCCCATGACCGAGACCCGACAGGATATCGTGCAGTACGCGGCGCGCTTCGATCCCGCCATGCCACGGCGGTCCGCGACGCTGTCGAGCCATCTGCGCGCGCTGGAGGCCGAATCGATCTTCATCATGCGGGAGGTCGCGGCCGAGATGGCCAACCCCGTCCTGCTCTATTCGATCGGCAAGGACAGCTCGGTGATGCTGCACCTGGCGATGAAGGCGTTCTGGCCGGCGAAGCCGCCCTTCCCGCTCATGCACATCGCCACGGGCTGGGACTTCCGGGACATGATCGTGCACCGCGATCAGCTCACACGTGCCCTGGGCCTCCGGCTGCTGGTCCAGTCGAACGAGACCGCGACGGCCGAGGGCAGCACCCCCTTCAACACCGACAGCCGCGAATGGGCACGGATCATGCTGATCGATGCGCTTAAGGCCGGCATGGACCGGCATGGCTTCGATGCGGCCTTCGGCGGCGGGCGGCGCGACGAGGAGAAGAGCCGGGCCAAGGAGCGGGTGTTCTCGGTGCGCTCGGCCGGCCACGGCTGGGACCCGCGCAACCAGCGCCCCGAGCTTTGGCACCTCTACAATACCCGTGTCGCCAGGGGCGAGACGATCCGCGTCTTCCCCCTCTCGAACTGGACCGAGTTCGACATCTGGGAGTATATCCGCCTCGAGCAGATCCCGGTCGTGCCGCTCTACTTCGCGAAGCGCCGGCCCATGGTCGATCGCGGCGGCACGCTGATCATGGTCGACGACGAGCGCATGCAGTTCCAGCCCGGCGAGACGGCGTCCGAGCGCCTCGTGCGCTTTCGCACGCTCGGCGACTGGCCGCTCAGCGGGGCGATCGAATCCGACGCCGACACGGTCGAGCAGGTGATCGCCGAGATGCTCTCCGCCCGGACCTCGGAGCGCCAGGGCCGGCTGGTCGACAGCGACGAGGCGGCGTCCATGGAGAAGAAGAAGCGCGAGGGCTATTTCTGATGACGAGACAGGCCGAAGCGGTCGCCATCGCCACCCGGGCCGAGGAAGCGGCCAAGGGCTTGCTGCGCTTTTTGACCTGCGGGTCGGTGGACGACGGCAAGTCGACCCTGATCGGCCGGCTGCTCTACGATTCGAAGCTGATCATGGAGGATCAGCTCCGGTCGCTCGCCGACGATTCGAAGAAGCACGGCACGGTCGGCGAGGACATCGACCTGGCGCTGCTCGTCGACGGGCTCGAGGCCGAGCGCCAGCAGGGCATCACCATCGATGTCGCCTACCGGTTCTTCTCGACGGCACGGCGCTCGTTCATCGTCGCCGACACGCCGGGCCACGAGCAGTACTCGCGCAACATGGCGACGGGTGCCTCGACCTGCGACCTCGCGATCATCCTGATCGATGCCCGAAAGGGTGTCCTGACCCAGACGCTGCGCCACAGCTATCTGGTGCACCTGCTCGGCATCAAGCACGTCGTCCTGGCCGTGAACAAGATGGACCTCGTCGGCTTCGCCGAGGGGCGCTTCGCCGAGATCGTCGCCGACTATCGAGCGGCCACCAGCCAGCTCGCCTTCCGGGACGTCCTGCCGATCCCGCTCTCCGCGCGCTTCGGCGACAACGTCACCATGCCGAGCAACCGCATGCCCTGGTATCGCGGGCCGATGCTGCTCGAGCACCTCGAGGCGGCCGACGTCACGGCCGAAGCCGGACGCTCCGCCTTCGCCCTGCCGGTGCAATGGGTCAACCGGCCGCACCAGGATTTTCGCGGCTTCGCCGGGACCATCGTCAGCGGCCGGATCGCCGCGGGTGATCCCGTCGTCGTGGCGAAGTCCGGGCGGGCGACGCGGGTCAGCCGCATCGTCACCGCCGACGGCGACCGGGCCGAGGCCTCGACGGGCCAGGCGGTGACGCTGGTGCTCGACGAGGAGATCGACATCGCCCGGGGTGACGTGCTGGTCGAGCCCCGGGCACGCCCCGAGGTGGCCGACCAGTTCGCCGCCCACCTCTTCTGGATGCACGAGGAGCCCCTGCTGCCGGGCCGGCGCTATCTCCTGAAGCTCGGCGCCGAGCTCGTTCCGGCGACGATCACCTCGATCCGCCACAAGATCGACGTCAACACGCAGGAGGAGCGCCCGGGCCGCACGCTCGAGCTCAACGAGATCGCCTTCTGCAACCTGCATACCACCCAGCCGATCGTCTTCACCGCCTACACAGAGAACCGCGATCTCGGCGGCTTCATCCTGATCGACCGGACCACCAACCAGACGGTGGGCGCCGGCATGGTCGAGTTCGGCCTGCGCCGGGCCAGCAACATTCACCACCAGCATCTCGACATCGACAAGGCGCGCCGCGCCGCGCAGAAGGGGCAGAAGCCCTGCCTCGTCTGGTTCACCGGCCTCTCCGGCGCCGGCAAGTCGACCATCGCCAACATCCTCGAGCGCAAGCTCGTGGCGCAGGGTGCGCACACCTACCTGCTCGACGGCGACAACGTCCGCCACGGGCTGAACAAGGATCTGGGCTTCACCGACGCCGACCGGGTCGAGAACATCCGCCGCGTCGGCGAGGTGGCCAAGCTGATGGTCGATGCCGGGCTCATCGTCCTGGCTTCCTTCATCTCGCCCTTCCGGGACGAGCGCCGCATGGTGCGCGACCTCCTCGGCGAGGGCGAGTTCATCGAGGTCTTCGTCGACACACCGCTCGCCATCGCCGAGACGCGCGACACCAAGGGCCTCTACAAGAAGGCGCGGGCCGGCCAGATCAAGCACTTCACCGGCATCGATTCGCCCTACGAGCCGCCCGAGCAGGCCGAGGTCACCGTCGCCACCGGCGAGCTCTCCGCCGAGGCTGCCGCCGACCAGATCCTGGCCTACCTGACGTCACACCTCTGAGGCCCGTCATCCCCGGGCCGGCCGTGCCCGGGTCGGTCGGCTCCGTCGC